>ERZ773079.1547-NODE-1547-length-13624-cov-101.948633_pt1 | contig 13624 bp, 8 predicted proteins | sample MGYA00511355_ERZ773079 | MGnify/ENA primary metagenome ERZ773079 (study PRJEB29015, sample SAMEA2737979) | human oral metagenome | biome: human oral; feature: human-associated habitat; material: dental | place: China | collected 2117 ... | reverse complement strand
AAGTGAGTGCGCAAAGCCATCTGAAGGCGATGTGTTTAAACCTGTTGAAAGCGGCCAACAGGCTAAGTGTGCCTGTTGCCGCCCAAAAGGCGGCCCGGATGCCTGATTAATCAGGTATCCAAGGGGGATTAAGGGTGGGATTTGAGTAGAATCAGTGGATATTTGAAACAAAAACAGCCGAAAATCTTTGTTTAGGTTTCGGCTGTCGGGGGAAGGACTTTTTTGCAAAGGTCTCAGTATGTCAGAGAATAATCAGGCCGTCTGAAACCCAATGATTCAGGTTTTCAGACGGCCTGTCCTACTTCTACTATTCAATTAAAACGTATGTTTAACCGTTGCAGTCACACTACGCGGCGTGCCGTAAACGTGAATATCCGGCATGGTGCGATAGCGTTTGTTGAACACGTTTTCAAAGTCCAAACCGATGCGGGTGGATTTGCCGATTTTGTAATGCGCGGTCAAATCCAGCGTAGCGTATGGGCGTTGGGTTAATGCGGCCGCAGCGGCCGGGTTGATGTCTGCCGGATATTCGTCCAGCGTGTGGCTGCGGCTTTGCCAGTTGACATTGGCACCCAGGTTCAAACGGTCGGTCACGTCATACGCGGTAAAGAGTTTGAACAAATGAACTGGATAAGACGGATGCAGTTGCTTGCCTTTGCTGTTTTTGATTTTGGAACGCGCATAGGAAGCATTAAGCAGCCATTTGTCACTCAAGCGGCCGCCGACAGAGAGTTCCATGCCTTTTGTTGTAGTGTTGTCGGCTGCACGGTAGTATTTCTTACCATTCGCGAATTTGCCTGCAACCACGCCTAAATGGTCGCGTTTGTTCATAAAGGCGGATGCAGAAGCGTTCAAACGGCCTTCAAACCACGAGGCTTTTAAGCCGAGTTCATATGTTTTGCCGCGTTGCGGTTCGAGCGGTTTGCCGTTTTGATCCAAATCGAGCACTTGCGGGCGGAATATGGTGGTATAGGAGGTGTAGGCTGTCAGATTGTCGTTTAAATCATAGCTTGCGCCCAAATAAGGGATAAATACCTTGTTTTTATGCCTGTTGTCGGCAAAATTGTTGCGATCGGAACTGTAGCGGTATTGCCAATCGACAAACCGTCCGCCGCCTATCAATGCCAGCTTGTCGGTCAGTTTGAAACGGGTCGAGCCGTAAACCGACAGGTTTTTCATATCGGTAAAACCATCGCGCGAATACGGCATATCTGGTTTGGCGATGTTGCCGTCAAATTGGCGCAAATCGGGAATCATCGACTCACCTTCCTTATAGAAAGACAAGTTTTCTTTGTTGTCCTGATAGCTGATGCCCGCATTAAATTCGTGCGAGCGGCCCAACGCCGGATAATCGCCGTCCAGAATCAGGGAAAAATTCTGGTCGCGGTATTTGCTGCGGTTGCGGTCTGAAGTGAAAAGCGCTGAGTAGTTGGTATTGATTTCGTATGTACCGGCAATGCCTGAAACGATGTCGCTTTTACCTGACAGATAGCTGTAATCGCCCATCAGCTTCCAGCCGTTGTCAAACTCATGGCTGAGGGAAGTGAACACTTCGGCACTGGTGTCTTTGCCGTAAGCCCATTTTGCCGAGGAATTGCTGCGCGGCGAAGCCTCAAACGGTATGAATCCGTCTTTATCACCTGCCACGGTCAGATAGCTGAAACGCGAGCTGCCCTTGTTGCGGAAACGGTGTATTTCCGTACCGATATTCCACTGAGTCTGAGGGGCAATGTCGTAGGAGAGAATGCCGTAGAACGTATGATTGTGGCGCGAAGTGTTCGGCAGGTAATCGCCGCCGTGGTCGCTGACCAAAATAGTGCGGCCGCGCAAGGTATTGTCGGCATTCAAAGGCTGATTGGCATCAAGGACGAAGCGGTAGTGCTTCCACGAACCGACACCGGCTTCGACGCTGACGGCAGGTTTTGCAGTCGGTTTTTTGCGTTCCAAAGCAACCGTACCGCCCGGATAACCCATACCGCCGTTGGACAAACCGCTTGCGCCGCGTACGACGACGACTTGGTCATACAATGCGCTGTCCAGATTGTTGGTGCCGCGACGGATGGCTTCATCCTCGTAAAGGAATTTGGGTGCGCCGTCCACGGAAATGCTGTCAATCGCCTGACTGCGCGAAATAAATTGGCTGTGGCCGGATACGTTGTTGCCCATTTTGCTGTGGAAAACGCCCGGTGTTTGTTTCAATACATCCTGCAGGCTGTCCAAGCCTTGGTCTTCGATTTGTTTTGCCGTTACGACAGACAGGGACTGCGGTGTTTCGCGCTGGGTCAGGCGGATGCCTGTCGCGGCGGAGGAAGCGGGAATAGTGTAGTTGGAAGTAGTCTGTTTTCCGACACCTTGGACGGTAACTGTCGGTAAATCGACACGTTCTTGCGGCTGGGTATTTTCTACTTCGGCCGCGAAAGAATACACCGAACACAGCGCCAGACTGACGGCAAAGCTTAATTTGCCATAGGGAAATACAGGTAGTGACATAGCCTCTCCAATTAGCTTATTTTTCAATTTGGTGGCAGATTCTATCAAAAAGATGTAGTCCAATGAAACTATGTTCTAATCACTATTTTCTAAGTATTTCGTTTAATTCAAAATATTTATTTTCAATCTAGCCCCAATTAACTAAAAAGGCCGTCTGAAACCCATATCATCAGGTTTTCAGACGGCCTTAATCTTTTTATGATAAGGCAATCAGTCTGCCAATTTTCGTGCCAATTCTGCCAAACGTTTACCTTGCGCAAAGGCAATATCGTTTTCTTCAGCAGTCAATGCCGGTTTGCTGTCATGACCGGAAACATGGCTTGCGCCGTAAGGCGTGCCGCCGCTTTGGGTATTGCTGAGCGCGGACTCGGTATATGGAATGCCGCTGATGACCATGCCGTGGTGCAACAGGGGCAGCATCATGGTCAGCAGGGTGCTTTCTTGGCCGCCGTGCAGAGAAGATGTGCTGGTGAATACGGTGGCAGGTTTGCCGACGAGTTCTGCGCCGAGCCAAAGGGGAATGGTGCCGTCGATAAAGTATTTCATTGCGGCGGCCATATTGCCGAAACGTGTCGGGCTGCCGAGCGCAAGGCCAGCGCAGTTTTTGAGGTCGTCGGCAGTCGCGTATGGTGCGCCTTCGTCGGGAATGGCTTTTTCAACGGCTTCGCAAACGGTGGAAACTTTGGGAACGGTACGCAACACGGCTTCGCAACCGTCCACGCTTTCGATACCGCGTGCGATTTGGCGGGCAAGGTTGCGCGTGCTGCCGTTTTGGGAATAAAAGAGGACGAGGATTTTCAGGGGATTTGGGTTCATTTGGGGTTTCCGTTACAATGCTGTCAGGTTTCAGACGGCCTTTTAAATACTCAGGCCGTCTGAAAAGAAAAAATTTCAATTTAAAAGTGGGAAAAGGTTATGCCGTTTTCGCAATGGTGGCAAGGTTTTTTAAAGAGTAAAGGCGTGGCGTTCGCTTGGTTTGTCGTGCGCCGTTTTGATGAGGAGCGTGTGCCGCAGGTGGCGGCAAGCATGACGTTTACGACACTTTTGGCTTTGGTGCCCGTGTTGACGGTGATGATCGTCATCGCGTCGGCCTTCCCTGTTTTCGACCAATGGTCGGGGGCATTTGTCTCGTTCATCAACCGCACCATCGTACCGCAGGGCGCGGACATGGTGTTTGACTACATCAATGCGTTCCGCGATAAGGCCACCAAGCTGACGGCGATCGGTAGTGTGATGTTGGTCGTAACCTCGCTGATGCTGATTCGGACGATAGACAATGCGTTCAACCGGATTTGGCGCGTTAATTCGCAACGGCCTTGGATGATGCAGTTTTTGGTGTATTGGTCGTTGCTGACGTTTGGACCTTTGTCTTTGGGCGTGGGCTTGTCGGTCGTGCTCGGTCAGGTGCAAGTAGTGGGCGGCTCGGAATGGCTGAGGGTTATCACTACGGTTTCATTTATTACGATGCTGCTGTGGGGCTTATACCGCTTTGTGCCCAATCGTTTCGTGCCTGCCAGCCATGCTTTGGTCGGCGCGGCCGTAACGGCGTTTTGCTTGGAGACGGCACGCTTTTTGTTCGCTTGGTACATGGGCAACTTTGACGGCTACAAATCGATTTATGGCGCATTTGCCGCGGTACCGTTTTTCCTGTTGTGGCTCAACCTGTTGTGGACGCTGGTATTAGGCGGCGCGGTTTTGACCTCATCCCTGTCCTACTGGCGCGGCGAAGCGTTCCGCCGTAGTCTGGATGCGCGCGGCCGCTTTGATGATGTATTGAAAATCCTGCTGCTGCTCGATTCTGCACAACAGAACGGCAAGGCATTGCCGGTGCAGGAGTTCAGACGGCATATCAATATGGGCTACGATGAATTGGGAGAACTTTTGGAAAAACTGGCGCGACACGGCTATGTCTATTTCGGCCGTCAGGGCTGGGTCTTGAAAATGGGGGCGGAGTCCATCGACTTGGCGGAGCTGTTCAAACTCTTCGTCTACCGTCCGCAAACGCTTAATAAAGACAAGGTCAACCAAACGGTTGACCACATCATGCAGCCCTGCTTGGAAACCTTAAACATGACGCTTGCCGAGTTCGGCGCCCATACGAAAAAACAATCCTCTTAAACCTGACGCCGTCTGAAACCAAAAATATCAAGTTTCAGACGGCCTTTGCTATAATCGGCACACTACTGAATATTACATTCGACCTACAAGGATAAATAGATGAAAACACCAGCCCTACTCTCGCTGCTCGGTCTGATTCCATCTGCCGCCTTTGCCGCCCACGGCGTAGGCCTTGGCCAACCACCCAAATATCCGGCCAACTTCACCGCTTTCGAATACGTCAATCCCAACGCCCCCAAAGGTGGTACATTTACCACGCCTTTCCTCGGTGCTTTTGACACGCTCAACCCCTTTACCCTCAAAGGCAACCACGAATACGGCATCAGCATGCTGACGCTCGACACCCTGACCGAGCAAAGCATGGACGAACCTTACGCCGTTTACGGCCTGATTGCCGAAGACATCGCCCTGGCGCCGGACGGCCTTTCTGTTACCTTCAAAATCAACCCCAAAGCCAAATTCCACAACGGCGATCCCGTTTTGGCCAAAGACGTTGCCGCTTCATTTAACATCCTGACCAAAGACAAAGCCGCCGCCCCCATGTATCACTTCTACTGGAGCGACGTGGCCAAAGTAGAAACGCCCAACGACCGCACCGTCGTGTTCCGCTTCAAGCAGCGCAACTCAGAATTACACATGATTCTCGGCAGCCTGCCCGTCTTCTCGCATAAAAGCTATCCCAAAGGCCTGGCAGCCGCACCCAACAGCCTGCCCATCGGCTCCGGCCCCTACCGTTTTGCCAAAGCCGAAAACGGCCGCATCAGCGAGTTTGTCCGTGACAAAAACTACTGGGCGCAAAATCTGCCCGTGCGCAAAGGCCGCTACAACTACGACCATATCCGCATCAAATACGTCAAAGACGAAGTTGTCCGCATCGAAGGACTGAAAGGCGGCCAATATGACTTCGTACAAGAAAACGTCGCCCGCAACTGGGCGCGCGCCTACTCCGACGAAGTCCTCAAAAAACGCAACCTGTCCAAACACGAATGGATACAAAACAGCACAGCCGGCATGCAAGGCTTCGTCATCAATATGCGCCACAAGCCCTTGGACAATATTTACGTCCGCCGCGCCTTGATTGAAAGCTTCGACTACGAAAGCGTCAACAGCCGCATCTTCTACGGCGCATACCGCCGCACCGACAGCTTCTTCACCAACAGCACCATGGCCGCAACCGGCAAGCCTGACAGCGCGGAAACCGCCTTGCTCAAATCATTGGGCACCAAGCTGCCCGACGGCGTATTGGATCAAGACGTCCCTATGCCGCCGGTTACCGACCCCAAACTGGGCGTGCGCCCGAACCTGCTCAAAGCACGCGCCCTGCTTGAAAAAGGCGGCTATCAATACAAAAACGGCAAAGCAGTCGACAAACAAGGCAAACCGCTGACCTTTGAATTCCTCGCCCCAAGCAAAAACTACGAACGCATTACCGCCAAATGGCAGCGCGACCTCGCCAAAATCGGCATTACCATGAACGTGCGCACCGCCGATTCCGCCGTGTACCAAAAACGCATGAACGACTTCGATTTTGACGTAACCACCGGCTACTACGGCAACAGCGAAAGCCCCGGCAACGAGCAATACGACTACTTCAGCTGCGCCGCCGCCAAAACCGAAGGCAGCCGCAACCTATCCGGCGTCTGTCATCCCGCAGTTGAAAAACTGCTGACCCATTTCAACAGCTTTACCAACCGCCAAGAGCTGCAAACTACCTCGCGCGCGCTCGACCGACTGATCCGCCACCAATACACCATCGTTCCAAACTGGTTCGCCGACCGCTACCGCGTCGTGTACCGTAACGATGTGGGCATTCCGTCCAAGCTGCCGAAATACTACGACCCCATCACCTTCGCCATGACCGCAGGCTGGAAGAAAAAGTAGTCGCATTTCGACAACACGTCCAAGCGTCTGACAAGCCCTTTGCATGTAGTCCTAAGCATAGAATCATAAAATCTTGTTGTTTGTTCAAAAACAATCAATCGGCTGATTCCAAACAAACATAAAAGAAAAAACAACAATTATCGCCGGCACCATGTTTATTTCAAACGCATCAATCGCAGCGCCGGCGTTCACTCCGGCGGAACATGCCGTGAAACAGGTAAGAACGCAGGTTCCCGGCTATCACCGTTTAATGGTGGGCGATTTTGAAGTCACCGCATTATACGACGGCTTTCTTTCCGTCAGCCCGCAATTATTCCAACCGTTCAGCAATAAAAGTGCGGCGGAATTGGACGATTTAATCGCGTGCGAATTCAGCCCGCTCGAAGCGGATAAAGGCGTGAATACCGCAGTTATCTGCTTTCTGGTCAATACGGGTAAGAATTTGATTTTATTGGATTCCGGCACGGACGATGTGGATATTATGGGTAAAAATACCGGCAAACTGGTAAACAGCATGAAAGCCGCCGGCTATACACCCGAACAGGTGGACATTCTGCTGCCGACTCACATGCACTTCGACCACGTCAGCGGCTTAACGCACGACGGTAAAATGGTGTTCCTGAATGCAACGCTTCTGCTGGCGAAAGAAGAAAAAGGCTTCTGGCTTGATCAAAAAATGGATCAGATTCCCGAAGCCATCCGCGGCTTTGCACAGCTGGCACGCGACGCCGTAGCGCCTTATGTTAAAGCCGATCGGGTGAAATTCTACAAAACCGGCGAAGAAGTGATTCCGGGTATGGTATCCAAACCGAGTCCTGGTCATACGCCGGGACATAACGGTATCGAATTCACGTCAAACGGACAAACCATGCTGATTTGGGGTGATTTAATGCACAATCACGCACAGCAAATGGCGGATCCGAATATCGCGGTAGAATTAGATATGAATCAGGATCAAGCGCGTGCCAGTCGCGAAGCGGCGTTGAAAGACGTTGCCGCGCGAAAAATCTGGGTTGCGGGTGCCCATTTGCCGTTCCCGGGCTTAGGCCACGTCCGTGCCGAAAGCAACGGCAGCTATACTTGGGTGCCGGTGGAATATACCCCGATCGAAATCGACGGCAAAGTGCAATAAATTAACAAAAACCGACCGCACTTTTCTAAGAGGAAGCCGTCAAATGACGACTTTTTTGTGTTACGGCGATTTTTCTTTATAATACGAAAAATTTTTATGAATTAACAAAGGCAGGAATTATGGCGGTAGAAGCGGCTGACGGCGATTTATTGCACGTGGTGGAGTTATTGGGGGCGGCGGTAGTTGCCGTGCCGTTATTTAAACGTTTAGGTCTAGGCTCAATTCTGGGTTATTTGGCTGCGGGGCTGGTTATCGGACCCTTCGGATTAAAGCTCATTACCGATTCCCACGCTATTTTGCATATTGCGGAATTCGGCGTGGTGATGTTTCTGTTTTTGATCGGGCTGGAAATGAAGCCGTCGCATTTATGGAAATTGCGTAATCAGATTTTCGGCTTGGGTACCCTGCAGGTGACGTTTTCCAGTCTGTTCCTTACCCTAATCGGGCTGGCTTACGGTTTTTCTTTAGTGATGTCGTTTATTTCGGCGGTAGGTTTTACACTCACCTCCACCGCAATGGTCATGCAGATTATGGACGAACGTCATGAAATCAGCACACCGCAAGGTCAGCGCATTGTCTCCATTTTGCTGTTTGAAGATTTGCTGATTGTGCCCATGCTGGCGATTGTAGCATTTCTAGCACCCGATAATCCCAATGCCGTTGCCGATGCCGTACCGCTATGGCAGAAAATCGGTGTTGCCGCGCTTTCTTTGGCAGCGTTGATTGCGACAGGTATTTGGCTGCTCAATCCGCTGTTTAAAATTCTGGCAAAATCCAAAGCACGCGAGGTGATGACTGCCGCCGCGCTGCTGGTGGTACTCGGTGCGGCTTATTTAATGGAGCTGGGCGGTCTGTCTATGGCGATGGGTGCGTTTCTGGCGGGAGTGCTGCTGTCGGAATCCGACTTCCGTCATCAGCTTGAAGCGGATATCGAACCGTTCCGAGGCCTTTTGCTCGGGCTGTTTTTCTTAGCTGTCGGGATGTCGCTGGATGTGGCAACAGTGCTCAATAACTGGAAGGTAATTCTTTCCGCCACTGTACTGATGATTATCTTGAAATGCCTTGCCGTTTATGGAGTGGCGCGTTTTGCCAAAGCAAGCCATCACACCGCGATACACCGCGCCGTACTGATGTCGCAGGGCGGTGAATTCGCCTTCGTATTACTCGCCTCCGCTGCCGCACAACGGGCGATTAATGCGGAAGTGCTAGCGAATATGACGGCAATCGTGGTGCTCGCCATGATTACGACACCCTTCAGCGTTATGCTGTTCGAGCGCTATTTCAAAGAATCCCGCGCAGCTGCGGCAGTGGACGATGTGGAAGAACATGCGGGCGAACTCAACGGCAACGTGCTGATTATCGGATTCGGGCGCATGGGGCAGGTGGTCAGCCAAATGCCGCTAGCCTACGGTGCCACCATTTCCATTCTGGACAACGATCCCGACACCATCAACGTCGCACGCGAATACGGTTTCAAAGTCTATTACGGCGAAGCCACCCGCGCCGACGTGCTGCATGCCTGCGGCGTAGAACACACCGACATCGTAGCGGTATGCGTGGACGACGGAGAAAGTGCGGTCAGAATTGTGGAAAATATTCATCATATCAACCCGAACGCCAAGGTGTTCGTGCGCGCCTGGGACAGACGCAATGCGCTGGCCCTAGTGAAAGCGGAAGCGGATTTCGTAGTGCGCGAAACCTTCTATTCTTCCATGAAAATGGGCGATGAAATCGTCAAGGCATTGGGTGCTAGCGTGCAGGAATTACGTGCCGTACACGACAAAGTACGCGACGCCGACAAAGAACGCTTCGCTTTGGAAATTGCCGGCAAGGAATTTGAAGGGCGCAGATTACTGTTGGGGAATATAAAGAAAAATTCGTAAAATAGAGCGCACTTTTGTAGCTGCAAGCGATGGAATTTAAGCGAAAAATTGCAAAACACCGCACTTTTTACGCCCGTCCGGAACGCAGGCAGTTTAAAGCCAAATCAAAGGCCGTCTGAAACATCCGTCAGCAAAATCATCTGCAACGGAACATTTCAGACGGCCTTTTCGTCTCTTTTCACTCCAGTTTCACAACCGAAGCAAAATATCGAAAATGAACAAAAAATTGCAAAACAATGCCCTCAAATTTCACAAAACCGTGTACACTTCAAGGTAAGAGTTTGAATTATAAGGTTAATCTTAATAAAAACTACAATCATCCAAATTTAACCCAAATCAAGCGTTCATATAACAGACAATAAGGAACAATAATATGGAAATCAAACGTCTCTCTACCATTCTCAAACTGATTGCCAACCCCGAACGCATGGCTATCCTTTTTCTGCTGCTTGACGGCGACCGCAGCATTACCGAACTGGCACAGGCACTCGACTCCTCCCCGACCGGCATCGCCAACCACCTCGCACGCTTGCGCACCGAAGGCATCATCGATTTCACGCGCTACCACCGCATCATCGAATACCGCCTCATCTCCGAAGAAGCCACCACCATCCTCAATACCCTGCGCACGCTCAAAGACCAAGCCGAATAAACAAATTATTCCACATCACAACATCAAGGCCGTCTGAAACATCAGCTTTCAGACGGCCTGCCCCTTTCAGCCCATATCGAAAAATAAACCAATCCGCTATACAATACCGCCCATGCACACAGGCGCAATCTGCCGCCTTCCCACCCAACAGCACACACGGAAACATCATGAAAATCGCCACTTGGAACGTCAATTCCCTCAACGTCCGCCTGCCCCAAGTACAAAACTGGCTGGCCGACCACCAAGCCGACATACTCGCCTTACAAGAACTCAAACTCGACCAAGACAAATTCCCGGCCGCCGCCCTGCAAATGATGGGCTGGCACTGCGTCTGGAGCGGCCAAAAAACCTACAACGGCGTCGCCATCATCAGCCGCCACGAACCGCAAGACGTACATTGCGGCCTTCCCGCCCTCCCCGATGACCCGCAACGTCGCGTCATCGCCGCCGCCATCAACGGCGTGCGCGTCATCAACGTCTATTGCGTCAACGGCGAAGCCCTGGACAGCCCAAAATTCCAATACAAAGAACAATGGTTTGCCGCATTGACCGAGTTTGTCCGCGCAGAAATGGCCGTCCACCCCAAACTCGTCCTGCTCGGCGACTTCAACATCGCCCCAGCCGATGCCGACTGCTACGACCCCGAAAAATGGCACGAGAAAATCCATTGCTCCTCCATCGAAAGACAATGGTTTAAAAACCTACTCGACCTCGGCCTGACCGACAGCCTGCGCAAAATCCACCCCGAAGGCGCGTTCTACACATGGTTCGACTACCGCGGCGCCATGTTCCAACGCAAACTCGGCCTGCGCATCGACCACATCCTTACCAGCCCCGAACTCGCCGCCACCCTTACCAACGTCACCATCGACCTAGAAACCCGCGCCCAAGAACGCCCCAGCGACCATGCGCCGGTAATCGCCGAGTTTGACTACTGAATTTTGAGTGAATAAACAATAAGGCCGTCTGAAAACTGGATTTCAGACGGCCTTTATTCTAAAAGTTTTCAGACAACGTTTGAGGTCTTCTGAAGATTTGAAACAATGGTTTGAACACCAAAAAACGCGTGCGTGCGTACCGCACACACCCTACCCTACACCTCGATTTTAAAGTTTCTGCCGCCGCAGGTAGGGTGTGTGGCGCAGCCACGCACGCTGTTGGTGGAGATACAGGCTACGGCTTGCTGCCGTTTATTGGTTACAACCGTAAAAAGGTAAGTGCCGCCATTGCGGTAAAAATGACGGTATTTCATAGTGTTATGCCCGGAATGATTTTGTAGCAACTGTATTTTTCACCCCGTCGGGTAAAAATACAGTTGCTACTACTAATCCTTCTTAATCGGCGGATTGGCATTAATCGGCAACGACGAGCGGGAAACTTTAACGTTTGGATAATATTTCCGCATTAAGTGCTGAAACACTTCCGCCTTGCGATTATTTCCGCTCTTTTCGTAATTCGTTCCCAAAATGACTTCATCCACAATATCGCGTATATCGGCATAAGGCAGATAGACGGATTTTGTATCCTGACAATATTTAATGTCTTTAGAACCAATTTGTTCGATTTTCAGCAGGCGGAACTCTTCCTCATCGCGGAAAGCAAAATCTTTAAACAGATAGCGGATATATTCCAAAGCTTTTCTGTCTTCATCACTGATATTAGCTTTGCCCTTGAAAATTCTAATTAACTGCTTCAATGCTTCTTCAAGTTTACCGATACGATACTCATGCCAACCTTTATTTCCAAAGGATTTCAAACGGATGCCAAATTTGGGATTGTCTTTATTCGGCAACCATATACGGCATTTTTCTTCAGCAATATATTCATCCTTATAAGCAATATAAGCCACTTGATAAAGCGGCAAGTTAACAGCTAATAGGTCTGACACTTCCGCTGATGTTTCAGGTGTTTCAGGTGCTTCATCCGATTTATCCGTAAGTCTTCGGAATGACTCTAAAACATTGGAGTCTTTCAACCACCTCACTTTTTTATTAAATACAAGACAACAGCCTGACGCTTCCACACTATTTTCTTTACCATACAGACGGAACTGGTTCAAATCGTTTATGCGGCTGGAAAAGCAGGTAAAGAACGCATTATAGACAGGACAATCAGCCTTATTCTCCAATTCCAAGTCTTGAAGATTTAATAGCTCCATCAATCCTTCCCCTTCTGTCGGATCATTCATATAGGTGGAGCTACCTATTCTCATCGGACTAGCTTCTTCATAATTACCAAGACCAAATAATTTTTCACATACAAAAGGTGAAGTGTAATGTGAAAGGGGAAGCTCTCCCAATTCGATAGGAGTAATATGTAAAACTGCTAAAATAGTTGATATAACATTAGGTGTTCGTTTTCCATTAGGTTCAAATAAATCGTTCTGTATTTTCTTCACTTTCCAGTCAAAATATCGTTTCCATTTTTCTTGACTAAAAGAAACTTTGATTGAGAGGCTATTGTTCTCTTCAATTTGCATGCTATCTGAATCTTGGCCTTCTGACTTCACCGCCTGTTCAAAATAACAGCGGCCTAACCAAGATTGGGCATTGATCTGTTGCTGAATACCGTTTTCGCCTACCAACTTTTTGGCAAGACGCAATCGCTGTTGGTAATGCTTAACAGCCTGCCCAAACAACTGTTCAGAATCCTCTCCTTCTACTTGCATCGCCTGTTCAAAATAACAGCGGCCTAGCCAAGATTGGGCATTGATCTGTTGCTGAATACCATTTTCGCCTGCCAACTTTTTGGCAAGACACAATCGCTGTTGGTAATGCTTAACAGCCTGTCCAAACAACCGTTCAGAATCCTCTCCTTCGGCTTTCTTCGCCTGCTCTAAATAACAGCGTCCTAACCAAGATTGGGCATTGCCCTGTTGCTGAATACCGTTTTCACCTGCCAACTGTTCGGCAAGCCTCAATTGCTGTTGGCGATGTTTAACTGCCTGCTCAAACAACTGTTCCGATTCCTTGCCTTCGGCTTTCATCGCCTGCTCAAAAAAGCAGCGGCCTAACCAAGATTGGGCATAGATTTGTTCTTGAAGGCAGTTTTGCTTGTCTTCCAGTTGCTCGGCAAGACTAAATTGCTGTTGGAAATGTTCAACTGCCAACCCAAACAACTGTTCCGACTCCTTGCCTTTGGCTTTCTTCGCCTGCTCTAAATAACAGCGGCCTAACCAATATTGGGCATTGTTCTGTTGCTGAATACCGTTTTCGCTCTCCAACTGTTCGGCAAGCCTCAATTGCTGTCGGTGGTGTTTAACAGCCTGCCCAAACAACTGTTCAGAATCCCCTCCTTCTGCTTGCATCGCCTGCTCGAAATAGCAGCGGCCTAACCAAGATTGGGCATAGGTTTGTTGTTGAAGGCTGTTTTGCTTGTCTGCCAGCTGCTCGGCAAGACTCAATTGATGTTGAAAATGTTCAACTGCCAACCCAAACAACTGTTCCGACTCCTTGCCTTTGGCTTTCT
>ERZ773079.1544-NODE-1544-length-13641-cov-4.941926_pt1 | contig 13641 bp, 10 predicted proteins | sample MGYA00511355_ERZ773079 | MGnify/ENA primary metagenome ERZ773079 (study PRJEB29015, sample SAMEA2737979) | human oral metagenome | biome: human oral; feature: human-associated habitat; material: dental | place: China | collected 2117 ... | reverse complement strand
TTCTGCAGCTGGCCAAAGACCGCGGAATGACCGTTGAGGAACGCCCCATCACCCTGAACGAGTGGCGTGACGGTGTGGCCTCCGGCGATATTACAGAGGTGTGCGCCTGCGGCACCGCAGCGGTCATCGCCCCCATCGGAAAGCTCAAAGCCGCTGATTTTGAGATTCCCGCAGCCTCCGAAGGGTTCGGTGAGATCTCCAAGAGCTTGCGTGAGGAACTCGTGGGTATTCAGACCGGCACGGTAGAAGACCGCCACGGCTGGATGACCCGCCTCGTCTAAAAAGCTCACCCCCGCACGTGGCTTTTCGACCGAAACGCACCTCATAGAGGCAGCCCCGGCCGGAAAGCCACGTTTCGCGCTTAAAATCCGTGCCGATTCCCTACCCGCCACCACCGCGCCGGGGTACACTTGAGACAAGCAGAAGGGAGGTTCTGAACCGGGTCACACCCGTGCAGGGCCTCCTTTTGCGCACTCAAAACCACACGGTGCGGGTGCGCACCACCGATACACCAGGTTCAACCGAGGGAGACCCCATGCACAAGCTGGCCATTATTACCGCCGTAGCCCCCGACCGCGCCGACCACCTGCACGAAACCGCCCAATCCGTGGCCCAAACCCGCAACCACCTCAACATCCAGTGGATCGTGGTGTGGGACGGCGTGAGCACCCAACCCGTCGAACACGCAGACGCACAACTAACCACCGGCAAACTCTGCAGCGGCGCCTCCGTGGCCCGCAACACCGCACTCCCTACGGTCGAGGCCGAATACCTGCTCAAACTCGACGCCGACGACGTGCTCAACCCCGAAGGCGTGGCCGCCACCATCCACCAGCTTGAGAAAAACCCAGACGCCGGGTGGGCCGCCGCAAACATGCTCATCCACGGCACCGGCGAACGCACCGAACACTGGGCCAACACCCCAGAAACCTACCCCGAAGGCGCCCTCGCCGGGCTCTGGACCGTGCCCTTCCCGCTACACCCCGGCGCCGTCATCTACCGCACCGACCGCGTAATCCAAGCCGCAGGCTGGCCCGCCCTCAACAGCGCCGAAAACCTAGGGCTGCTCCTGCACGTCGCAGAAGACACCCAAGGGCTGCGGGTACCCGACGTACTCGTCTACCACCGCCAATGGGACGCCCAAGAAAGCCAACAAGAATACGCCCCCCAACGCGAAGAGCAAGCCCTCAAAACCATCCGCGCCACCATTAACGCCCGCCGCGGACGCACCGGCCGCGAACCCGTATACTTCCGTACCCGCTAAACCCCGCCGCAGACGCAGACAACCCGGCGGCTGACACCACCGCCGGGCTGGTACCCTAGAGGGTATGCGTATTGCACGATTTACCGTAGATGACGAACTACACTTCGGCCTCGTCGAAGGCGAAGAAGGCGCCGAAACCCTGCGCGTTCTCGCCGGTGACCCGTTCTACAACGGCATAGAACCAACCGGTGCAACCCACCGGCTAGATGATGTGCGCCTGCTCGCGCCCATCATCCCACGCTCAAAAGTAATTGGCGCTATCGCCAACTGGGCGGGCACACCGGCACCGGCCGCACCACAGTTCTTCACCAAACCCAACACCACCGTGGTAGGCCCCGGCGACCCCGTCACCCTCCCTGACTACTCCGAAGCGGTCAGCCCCGAAGGTGAACTCGCCGTCGTCATCGGGCGCATCGCAAAATCCGTGCCGCTAGAACGCGTACCCGAAGTCGTGTTCGGCTACACCGTAGCCAACGACCTCACCGCCCGCGACGTCATGGACACCGACGCCCAATGGACACGCGCTAAAAGCTTCGACGGCTCAACCCCGCTCGGGCCCTGGATCGAAACCCAGCTCGACACCGACTCGCTGAACATCACCACCTGGGTAGACGGTGACACCCTCCAAGAAGGCAACACCTCCGAGATGCACTACAGCGTGGCTGAACTGGTCGCCGCCGCATCAGAAGTCTTCACCCTCTTACCGGGCGACATTATCCTCACCGGAACCCCCGCAGGAACCACCGTGCTGCACGAAGGCAACGAGGTCGAGGTGGAAGTTGAAGGCATCGGCGCGCTCGTCACCCGAATCCGCAGCTAACCCACCCCACCCGGCACCAGATAAGCGGGTACCGAACAGCACCTGCGCCCCGCCACCAAAACTTCTGACACATATATAGGAGAACAATAATGACCGAATACCGCGGCCCCGCGCTCGCAGACGCGAGCCAGACCCGCGTCCGTTTCTGCCCCTCACCGACCGGAACCCCGCATGTGGGCATGGTACGCACCGCCCTGTTCAACTGGGCGTACGCGCACCACACCGGCGGCAAACTGGTGTTCCGTATCGAAGACACCGACGCGGCCCGCGATTCGGAAGAGTCGTTCAACCAGGTGCTTGAGGGCCTGCACTGGCTGGGCATTGACTGGGACGAAGGGGTTGGCGTGGGCGGCCCCCACGAGCCGTACCGGCAGTCGCAGCGCATGGACCTGTACGCCGAGGTCATTCAAAAGCTCAAAGACGGCGGCTACATTTACGAAGATTTCTCAACCCCCGATGAGGTGCGTGAACGCCGTAAAGCTAAAGGCGAAGACCCGCAGTTAGGGTACGACAACTATGACCGCACCCTAACCGAGCAGCAGAAAGAGGCGTTCCGCGCCGAAGGCCGCCAGCCCGTGTGGCGCCTGCGCATGCCTGAGGAAGACATTACGTTTAACGACCTGGTGCGCGGCGAAATCACGTTCCGGGCCGGTTCGGTACCGGACTATGTGGTGGTGCGCGCAAACGGCAAGCCGCTGTACACTCTCGTGAACCCGGTGGATGATGCGCTCATGGGCATCACCCACGTGCTGCGCGGTGAAGACCTGCTCTCGTCAACCCCGCGCCAGATCGCCCTGTACCGTGCCCTCATTGATGTGGGTGTTACCGAGTTCATCCCCGAATTTGGGCACCTGCCCTATGTGATGGGGCAGGGTAATAAGAAGCTTTCAAAGCGTGACCCCGAATCGAACCTGTTTTTGCTGCGTGAGGCCGGGTTCATTAAAGAGGGCCTGCTGAATTACCTCTCACTGCTGGGCTGGTCGCTCTCAGCAGACCAAGACGTGTTCACGGTGGACGAGCTGGTGCAGCATTTCGATGTGCACGACGTGGTGGGCAACCCGGCACGTTTCGACGTGAAAAAAGCCGAAGCCATTAACGGCGACCACATCCGCCGCCTGGATGCCGCCGATTTCCGGGACCGCCTGGTGCCGTACCTGCAGGCGGCGGGCGTGCTGGGGGAGCAGCTGAGCGAACAGCAGGAGCAGGTGCTCACGCAGGCCGCCCCGTTGGTGCAGGAGCGCATGCAGCTTCTGGGCGAGGCACCTAAACTTCTGGCGTTCCTCTTCACCGCTGATGAAGATATTACGGTGGCTGATGATGCGCGTAAGCAGCTGAAAGAATCCGCCCCGCAGGTTCTTGCCGCCGCCATTGAGGCGCTCGAACCCATCACCGAATGGGATTCTTCTCACATTGAGGCGGCGCTGCGTGCGGCGATCGTTGAGGGCCTGGACATCAAGCCACGCCTAGCATTCGGGCCCGTACGCATCGCAGTTTCAGGTGAGCGTATCTCCCCGCCGCTGTTCGAATCTATGCAGATTCTGGGGAAGGAATCATCGCTGAAGAGGCTGCGTAAACTAGCAGCCGATTTGGGGGAGTAGAATATTACTTAGCCCCTTTCTGAAAGTGCCGCCCGACCCGCCGCCTGCCACGCGCAGGGCGGGCCGGGCGGTTCTCTTATACGCACGTGCACAACCGGTAGAGTGGTGCGCGCACTATGGGCGCAGGGTGCGTACAGCTTATGCTTATAGCAGTGCAGGAACCGCTGAGAGGCTACGATGCTGGAGATTTTTAGCAGTAAAAAACGCGTGTGGCGTGCCGTCCGTAAAGGCACGGTGATGGCGTTCGCAAACGCATCGATCATTATGCTCATCGCAACCGTTGCCGATGCGCTGCGGTCTGTGTGGACTATTGTGGCGATTATGGTGGCAAGCCTGCTGGCGTATTTCGCCGCCTACCATGAGGCACGTTTTGACGACGAACAAGACGCCTGGGAGGCGCAGCAGAAAGCCCATGCTGAAGCCGCTGACACCAGCAGCACTGAGCTGGAGAAAGGACAATAAGGATGACCCGCAAAGATGTGGTGCTGGCATTGACGATTTCCGTTGCCGCCCTGCTGCTGTATGTGGGAGTAAAACAGGTGCTGGGCGGGCACTGGGACTGGGTGACGTTCGTGATCTGGGTGCTGGGTGCGCTGCTGTTCGGGTTCGGCATGGTGTACGCAAAATCGTTCCTAATGCGCCTGGTAGATGAGATAAACGAGGACGGCGTGGCCCCCGAAACGCAGCGCAAACGCCAGCCCTCCAACGGCGGTGAGGGCAGCACGAATAGCGACAACGAACCAGAAGCTGGGAAGACCACAAACGAACACCCAAGCACGGACAGGAACGGTGCTTAAAGCCAGCAGACAAAGGCACGGTATTCGTCGTGACCTGGAGTAACCGTCGGGCCTTGCGCACCCGCCCAGAACCGTAACCATCGCTGAGGCACAGCAGCACCCCGATGAGAAAAACCTCAGAAAAATATTGGCCATGCTCACCAGTGTTTGTGCTTGTCAGAGTGTTCTATGGGATAGTTTTCCAGGTTCAGAGACAGAATTTCACGCCCGCCAAGCCCATGAAGACTTGCAGGGTGCCCAACAGTTCGGTATAGTATTCTTCGTTGCGCGGTTGTAGCTCAGTTGGTAGAGCACCACCTTGCCAAGGTGGATGTCGCGAGTTCAAGTCTCGTCAACCGCTCCACTAAGCCCCCAAAGGTAAAACCTTCGGGGGCTTTCGCGTTGGTTGTTACTTTTCTAGACCGCACGGTATTTGCACTAATACCGTTGCTTATGGGGAGGGGAGAGAACAAACGTTCCGCTGAATACTTTTGAGATTATCACGACTATTGGTTTTCAGTAGCAGCCGTGCGGAGTTTCGCCTGTATGCTGTGGGAATAAATTTTAGAATCCCGTGAGTAAACCCTAAAGGTGCGGTAGAATTGGTTGCGAAGGCTCCTGGCTCTGTAATCTAGTTATTGGAATAGCCATTGACTAGTGGGTAAAACCTCTAGTCAGTGGCTATCTTCTTGCCCAAAATAAGCATAGGATAAGTTTTAAAAAACATACCGCCCTCTGCTAAGCAGCAAGAGGACGGTGAGAAGTCAGCGCCAAGATGCGCCTTATTGGGAACCTTCATTTTCCAGGAATAACTGTAACAGACGGCGGTACGGCTCGCAAGTGCAGGTGGCAGGGGATTACGCCTAATGGCATTCGTCATAGAATCTTAAAAATCAGATAAAACTTGTGCAGAGTTCGAAAAATCAGTATAGGGTTATACACGGGAAGGTAAATCCTATCTTCATTTTTACCCCATCCGCAGAGACAAAGGCTGTTTCTGTGTGGGTACACATAGACTCGCTCGTTGAAGGAGTATACGTATGTCTGAGCACACCAAATATCGGATCGGTATTGATGTTGGTGACCGTTCTGTTGGCCTAGCGGCTATTGAATTTGACGATGATGGTTTTCCTCTTTCTAACCTTGCGATGGTAACTTATCGTCATGACGGTGGCCTTGACCCAACTACGAATAAATCACCTAAAAGCCGTAAAGAAACACGCGGTGTAGCCCTCCGTACTATGCGTATGCGCCGTCGTAAAAAGTCGCGTTTAAAGGAGTTGGATAAGACCCTGCGAGCTCTTGGGTATGTTGTTCCTGCATGTGAAGAGCCTCAGACATATGAGGCGTGGAAGTCTCGTGCGTTATTAGCTACGACAAAGGTTGAAGGCGCCCAAGAGTTAGGCGAGCACTTGGTGCGTGCGGTGCGACATATGGCACGGCATCGTGGGTGGCGTAACCCATGGTGGACTTTCAATCAGCTTGAAATAGCTTCTACTGCGCCTTCCGATACTTTTGCGAAGATTCGTGAGCGTGCTGAGAAAGAATGGCCTGGTGTGGTTCCTGAAGAAGCGACTTTGGGGATGATTGGTGCTCTCGCGGCAAGTAATAATGTGCTTTTGCGCCCCCGTACCTATCGTAAAGACCAGCCACGTCACAGTAAAAAACTTAATGTGTTGGGGCAGGAACCTATTCTGGTAGATAAGGTGCGCCAAGAGGACCTACTGGCCGAGTTGCGTACAATCTGCAAAAGGCAGAATATTGAAGATCAGTATGAAAAGCTAGCTCAAGCGGTCTTTGAACAGACGCGTCCTTATGTGCCGCTTGATCGTGTGGGCAAAGATCCGTTACAGCCAAATAAGTCTCGCGCTTCGCGTGCTTCTCTTGAATTTCAAAGGTTCCGAATTCTTGATGCGGTTGCTCATTTACGTGTACGTGTTGGAGTCTCAGACCGTCGTGCTCTCACTGACGAGGAGCACGATAAGGCTGTGCATTTCCTTATGGGGTACTCGAAAAAGGACGTACCAACATGGGGTGATGTGGCAGATGAGATCGGCGTTGAGCCAGCTCATCTTATCGCTCCGGTTATTGACGATGTTCGCTTGAATAAGGCCCCGTATGATCGTTCTTCTACTGAGTTTGAACAGAAGATGAAGAAAAAGACTCGGGCACGCCAGTGGTGGGACGAGGCGAACCTGGAATCGCGCTCCCAGCTGATACTTCTAGTTTCCGATCCCACGGATGAAACTATGCGTTTAGCGGAAGTATCGGGGCTTTATGAGGTGTTTGAAAGCTGGCCTGATGAGGAGAAAGAAGCCTTAGAAGGCTTGAAAGTTGAATCGGGGCGGGCTGCTTACAGCACGGACACCCTCAATAAGCTGAGCGACCATATGCGCCTAAAACGTATTGACTTGCATGAGGCCCGTAAAATAGCGTTCGGTGTTGACGATATGTGGCATCCGCCGCTGGATCGTATTGATGAGCCTACCGGGCAGCCCACTGTTGACCGTGTGCTTACGATTGTGCGCCGCTTTATTTTCGATTGCGAACGTGCTTGGGGGCGCCCTGAGAACGTAGTGATTGAACATGCCCGGACTGGTTTAATGGGGCCTGCTCAGCGTGCTGATGTTCTGAATGAGATAGCGAAGAACCGCAAAAAGAACGATAAGATCCGCGAGGATTTAAGGGCAGGTGGTATCAACAACCCGACTCGGGCTGACATTCGCCGTAACGCTATTGTGCAGGATCAGGAGTCACAGTGCCTTTATTGTGGGGCTACTATTGGCGTAAGTTATTCTGAGCTTGACCATATTGTGCCTCGCGCTGGGGGTGGTTCTTCACGCCGTGAGAACTTAGCCGCAGTATGCCGTGCCTGCAACGACAGCAAGAAAGACACTCCGTTCGCGGTGTGGGCTAAGAACACGTCACGCCCAGTCACTCTTGAGGGGACAATTCAACGTCTTCGAGAGCTGAAGGCTTTTAAACGCCCGAAAGATCGGCGCATGGTGGATCTTATTATTCGCCGTTTGAAGCAGACTGAGAAGGATGACCCTATCGATGAGCGGTCGTTAGCGTCTACCTCATACGCAGCTACCGCAATTCGGGAACGCATTGAGCAGTACTTCAATGAGAAAGCTGAAAAGCGTGATCTGGCTAAGGTACACATAGATGTTTATTCGGGTTCGTTGACCCGTGAGTCTCGCCGTGCGGGTGGTATCGATAAAATGGTTCTTTTGCGCGGTCAAAGTGATAAAAACCGTTTTGATGTGCGCCATCATGCGATTGATGCGGCTGTTCTTACTCTTCTGAACCGGTCGGTTGCTGTGACTTTGGAACAGCGCCGTCTCATTAAACAGCAGAGGGAGTATTCCCTAGAGAAATCACGCCGTGAACGTGATAATGTGTGGCGCGATTTTATGGGGCTGGGACCTGCGGCTCAGGAGAAGTTCGCGAAGTGGAAGAAAACGGCTTACGTCCTTGCGGATATCATCAAGGAAGCTATCTCTAATGATGCTATTCCTGTAGTGAGCCCGCTACGTTTGCGCCCGCAGAATGGTTCTGTGCACCTTGATACTGTTGATGCTGTACTAGAACGCACTATTGGTGAGGCGTGGACCGTTGACCAGGTCCACCGTATTGTAAACCCCCAAATTTACCTTGCGTTTGCTGGATATTTGGGAAACCAGAAGGCTTTGGACCCTGATTCCAGCCGCGTTCTGGCATTGAACGATGGACGTAAGCTCACCGCTGAGGACGTCATATATGTTTTTCCGGAGAAGGCGGCATCAATTCTGACACCTCGCGGTGTGGTTAAGATCGGTGAATCTGTACATCATGTGCGTTTGTACGCCTGGAAAAACCGTAAAGGAAAGGCAGAGGTTGGTATGCTTCGCGTCTTTGGTGCGGAGTTCCCCTGGCTCATGCGTGAAAGCGGCGTGAAGGATGTTCTGCGAGTACCTATCCATACCGGTTCTCAATCTTATCGGGATCTGAGCTTTACGGTTCGTAAGAATATTGAGAAAGGGGAAGCTGTAGAAATTGGGTGGCTGACTCAGAACGAGGAACTTGAGTTTAATCCTGAGAGCTACTTACAGGAAGGCGGCAAGGATAAACTAGCTAAATTCCTCGCCTTTTTGCCTGAGACTCGTTGGCGTGTTGATGGTTTTCCGATGCCAGATAAATTACGAATTCGGCCTGCCCTGTTGTCTCGTGAAGAAATACCTGAAGGTGTATTTAGGACAGAAGAACAGAGCCTGCTTGAAGAAGCGTTAACAAAGGGACTTATTATCGCTACTAAAGGGTTATTGTCGTTGCCTGATGTAAAAGTCTTACGCCGCAATAATCTCGGTATTCCCAGGTGGCGTGGTGGCTCTTACCGCCCAGTATCCCTTGATATTCAGCGTGCCGCACTCGCGGCTCTGGAGGAGCAGGAGTAAGAGACCTTGGACAGCAAGTGGCGTGTTTTGGACTTAACCGCTTTTGAAGGCTTTGTCTCTTATGAGAGGGGGCGATTAAAAGTGGGAGAGCGGAGCGCGCCGCTTGCTGAGGTTGATTTTATTCTTCTTGGACCGGGGTGCTCCTGGGGGTATGGCCTTGTGGGCGGTCTTGAACGTTTTGATGTTGCGGCTGCTATTTGTGATTGGAAGAATACCCCTATTTCAACGCTTTACCATTGGTCTAGTAATACGAAGGTGTTTACGCGCCATGAGGCACAGGCGCAGCTGACTTTGCCTCGCTCAAAGAATGCTTGGAAACAGATCATTAAAGCAAAGCTGCGGGGGCAAGCAAATGCCCTTGATGCTATGGGGCGCCCAAATGCGGAGCAGCTGCGAGCGTTTGCCAGGGCTGTGAAATCTGGTGACCCAAATAATCTTGAAGGTCAGGGCGCCCGTTTGTACTGGTCGTCGTATATGCCTGAGGGTGGGTTCCGCCGTAATCAGGTGGGTGACGACACTGTAAACGGTATGTTGAATTACGGGTACACGATCCTTCGTGGGCGTGTACTAACCCGTGTGATAGCGGCTGGGCTGTCGCCCACTTTATCTCTTTTTCACCGTAACCGTTCGAACGGTTTTGCTCTAGTGGATGATCTCATGGAGCCTTTTCGCCCTGCGGTGGATTATGCCGTGTATAAGTTACTGTTGGGAGGAGCTACAGAGCTTGGCAGGCCTGAGAAAGCCGCCTTGGTGGGCGTTCTCGCTGAGAAAATATCTGAAGATCAGGATTTTACAGTTCGTAGCGTCATTGAGGATTTTTGTATTGAATTCGCCCTCTACGTTGAGGGCAAACGTGAACGATTAAGCGTTCCAACGTGGGAGCGCGTAATGAGCGGCGATGAAGCCGAGAAAGAAGGGGAGCGGGGTGGCTGAGCCTATGTGGTTATTGGTCATGTTTGATCTGCCGGTAAAAACTAAGGGACAGAGAAAATTAGCGAATGGTTACAGGCATTCACTCTTGGATATGGGGTTTGACCGTCTTCAGCTGAGCGTGTATTGCAAGTACTATATGAACGGTAACTCTGCCGGCAAGGATTTGTCTCAGCTGCAGTTTCAAGTTCCGCCAGGTGGGGCGGTACGGATTATGAAGGCTACCGATTCGCAGTGGGCAGCAACTATTAGATATTAGGTCCTACTCAAGAGACCCCGGAAGAGCCTCCGGGGGCTGTAGATTTCTTTTAGCTCTACAAATAATAGAAATGTGGGGTGTGGGTAACATCATGTTGCCCACACCCCACATTTATGAATTTGCGGGTGGTATATCGAGCCAGTTTTTCTCACATAGGGCCAATAACAGCCTCTTTTGTTGGGGGTATGGCCAGATTTTCCTTCGAAAATCTGGCCATATCTAGCCGCTGACTAGTAGTTATATGCAACGTACTAAGTCTATCAAGGCTACAGAATGAAGGTTCCCAACATTGTCCGTCGTGAGATTACGCGGGTCAGTATACTTCAGACCTTCCAGGACCTCATCAGTAACGTAAGGGGTAATGTTCTTGATGAAGGCGTCTTTCCCCTCACCTGCGGTCGCCCAGGCCTTGCAGAACTTGGCAACAGACTCGGCAGGAGCCTTGTAGAGCGGCTGGCCGTTTACGTTAGTCCCACCGATAACGCTACTGGTGGGGGCTGGGGCGCTCGCGCTGGGTGTGGGGTTGGTGGGCTGGTTGTAGATGACGCTGCCGGTAGGGCTTGGTTCGCTCGTGGGTGTTCCGGGCCGGGCGATGATCATGTAGACGATGATGAGGACAACGATTCCGGCGGCAATGGCGAGCGCGGGGATGAGTTTCTGGTTGGGTGTGGGTTTTTTGGGGGTTTGGGGGTTTGGGGTGGTCATGGGTGTTTCCTTTCGTTATTTGACGTGGATGTAGTTGGATACTGAGTCTTTATCGAGCCAGACTTCGTTGTAGGCGAGTGGTTCCCAGTTGTATTGGGAGACGCGTACACGTCCGTTGGCTTCATCTACTTCTTCAACCCATGCGACGTGACCGTATCCTCCAACAGTTCCGTTTAGGGTTCCTGGTTCGAATTGGGCGATAGCGCCTTTGGTGGGGGTATGATCGACGGTTGCAAAGTTGCGGTCGATGTTGTCCCAGTTGGAGGCATTTGCGTCTCCGGCCATGCCGTAGTCTGCTTTGGTTCCTGCTACATAGTCGTCTTCGTTTGCGCCGTGGGCTTCGTTTAGTTTCCAGAGTACGTAGGAGACGCACTGGCCATAGTATGAGCCCCAGGGGTCCGTCTGGTCGCTGAACCGGTCATTACGCTCAGTGGGAGTCAGCTCACGTTTGAGAGGGTATGTGTCATGCCCTTGTGTATCAATGTATTCGCCGGGCTTTACGTTAGCTGAAGAGCACTTAGCTTTCCTTTTGTCCAGGGTGTTAGATGCTTCTTTAGCGTCTGCGTTCTTGTCGTCTGTAGACTTACGGTTGTTGCCGCCTTCTGAGGAGACTGCTTTGACAATCCGCATCGCTTGTTCGTAACGGACTGAGTACTTTCCGGGAAATGCTGAGCCTTGAACGGTTTGTGCTGCCGTGCCGGGGTCCATAGATTCCCACCCGCTAACGGCTTCGAGATGCTCGTAGAATATTTCGGAGGAGCGAGAAACATTCATGCGCTCTTCTTTACTGCCCCAGAAGTTCTGTTGCTGGAAGACACCAAGAGATGATGTTAGCGTGCCGTCAGGATTACGAACACCGTGGATATCATCACCATAATCTACGTTCGTTAGCTCTGACTCAACGAGTCCTACCGAGACAGCGATAGCTTGCCCTTTTTCGGATAGCCCACGGTTTTGTCCGACAGAAACGATAGTCTGCGCGACCTTATTTTGTTCATCGCTGAGTTCTTCACTTCGCCCTGAGAGGTGGTTCTGATCCCCAAGGTCGCCAGCGGTTTTACCTCCCTCCGTGGCACCCTGGAGGCAAGACTTGTAGGAGCCTTGCTGGGAGTCGCTGTGTGCTTTCTGCCCGCCAGCGACTATGTTGTTACTGCCTATACCAACGGAGCATCCAGATACGAGCATTAGAGATGCGAAGGAGAGCGCCAGAACGCGTTTCTGGATATTAGGTTTTGCCATAGAGTTCCTTGGGGTTTAAATAATAAAGACCATAAATTTAGTATATACTTATTACGGTTTAGGGCCCCAGCGTACAACTTGTGCTGGGGCCCTAAACGCGTTTTCGGCTAGTTCAGCTCGTTAGGAAGGTTCAATTTCCGTGTTTTTTCATTGGATTCCTTAATAGCGCGTTCTACGGCCTCACGCATATTCTGTCCGCTCAGACTCATAGACCCGCTAGAGGTGCTAATGATGTAGGGGTTACTCCTGTTAACCTTCTTCATGTAGTTATCGATACCGTTCTCGGAGTAGAGCTTATCAGTTGAAGCAGCAAGATCGCGGGCACGCTTAGCGGCAGCATCAATCTCGCCCTGCTTTGCCTGGAGCGCAGAAGAAATGTTCTCAAGATTCTTATAATGCGCCTTAACCGCCTTATCAATATCAGCACTAGCGGTCATAGCTGCCCGACGAGATACGTTCTCATCACTCTGGAGCTTGTTAATCTGATCTCGAAGCTTCGCAGATTCCTCAAAAGCTCCACGCAAACCAGAAACCTGCTCTACGCTGATCCTATGCTCAGCAGCAATAGCATTGTTACTAATGCTGGGGTCATACATCTTAGCGCTAACTGCGTCCGATTCACTGCGCAGCTTCTGAGTCAGAGCCTCATACCCGCTCGTAGCATTCGTCACGCCAGCAGTCGCATTAGCGAGCGCAGTGGCGAGTTCTTGGTATTGCTGGTAGTTTTCTGGGTTGGGGAAGAGGCTTTCTTGGGAGAGTTCGTGGTCGTAGTGGGTGGTGGGTAGTGTGTTTGTTTCTCCTGTGGTGAGGTCGGTTACGGTGACGTCGGTGGGGTTATTGTTGGCGTCATAGTTCATGGTGTGCATTGAGGTGCCCTCAAGGTTGTTTTTGGTGAGGTAGTCGTTGAGGGCGTCTTGGGCTTTGTCTTGCTTTGTTTTTGCGTTATTTACGGCGGCGGAGGCTTGGTTGATTTGGTCGGCGTAGGTGACGGTTTCGCCGTTGGGGCCGGTGATGGGTTTCCCGTTTTCGTCTAGGACTTTTCGGTTTGCTCCTACCATGAGGTTGAGGCGTTCGCGAAGTTTTTGGTCGTGTTCGGTCTTGTCTTGGGTGAGGGCTTCCTTTTGGTTTTTGGCTTCGAGTTCTTTATTTTCGTTGGTGTTTTTGGTGTTGGTGAGGGCTCCGATCTTTTGGTCGTGTTCGGTTTGGGCATTCTCGTACTGGCCTACTAGAGTGTCATACTCTTTGTTGTAGTCGATTACGTCGGTGAGGGATTTGTTGATGTGGTCTCGGTTTTCGATGGCTTGGTTGGCTGCGCTTTGTTTACGTGCTTGGTTAGTTCGGTTGCGTTCGCGGAAGAATTGGTTGGTGGTGGCTCGGCGTTGTGCGTTGTCGAATTCTTTGACGACGTCGAGTTTTTCTTCTTTGTCGCTTTGGGCGGTTTTGATGCCGCCGGCGACGCAGAAGGGGATGTCGAGCAGGCGCGCGATTTTGTCCACCCAGCTTTTGTCCACGGTGCGGCCATCGCTGGAGGCGGTGATGTCGTAGAAAACGAGTTCGTCCGCGCCTTCTGCGGCATAGCGCGCTGCCAGTGGCTCAATCGTGCCGATGGTCTGG
>ERZ773079.1541-NODE-1541-length-13654-cov-4.251710_pt1 | contig 13654 bp, 12 predicted proteins | sample MGYA00511355_ERZ773079 | MGnify/ENA primary metagenome ERZ773079 (study PRJEB29015, sample SAMEA2737979) | human oral metagenome | biome: human oral; feature: human-associated habitat; material: dental | place: China | collected 2117 ... | reverse complement strand
TTTCTTATACCGCTCCAGCTTGACATTCTCTCTTCTCCAAAAATTTATCAATCACGATTTCTCTACAAAACCTCCCTGCAAGATGATGGAAGACCTTCCAAACAATTTATATGACAGGAGTTTTTGTCCTGTAAAATCTCTAAAACACTGTATTTTCAACCGTTTTTTCACAGAAACACATTTATTACCGTTATTCCCACTCTTCCTATAAAGTCTGCTGCCCATTATATAATTTGACTTATAAGTCGTTGGAAAAGAAAACGTTTATAAAAACAGTCGCATAATCTAATACTTATTCTTGTGGTTCTACAAAAAAATTCTTATAAACACTGTATATTTCTTTTAGTTTTTCACTGATTAAAGGATCTAAATATTTAAAAATCCCATCAACTAATTCGTCTCCGGCTCTCCCAACTATTCTCCCACTTAATTTTTTAAGAATGGAAGAGAGTATTCCCTTAAATCCCAATTCCTCTCTTGCACCACATTTAACTAATGCTTCCGTTATTTTCTTTCGTGATTCATTCGGAATCATATCTTCAAATATGGTGATATAAGCTTCCTCTGATAATTTAATCAATTCAGCGGAAAAGGAACCATCCGTAATGTATCCCAATCTTTTAAGTTTCCACCTCAAATGATCTGATAATAATGGATTACTAATTTCAATTGCAATTTTATCATTTTCCTTAAAGAAAATAGGGGTAGACAGTAACTCCTTTAATTCTTTATCCAGCATTTCTTCTGATGAGTTCCGCATTTTAGCTTCATATAACAGATTTCTTGCCTTTGCTCTGGTCACTTTCAAATTGGACACGATATCATATAAATCAGGATCTTTCTCTATAATCTTTAAATCTTGCAGCTTCATAAAAAGCAATATATCAAAATCCCTTTTAGACATAGACCCATATGCAGGGTTCATATAGGCAGTGATTAATTCTTTAAAAACTCTTTTCACTTCCTTGGCGTCAACGTCATCAATTCGATCTACAAACATCATATCCCCCCTCTGTTATTTAATATAAAGCCCATTCAAATACATTTCTTAGCAGGTCTATGAAAAACAAGTCACCTGCTTCATGCTCAGCAGAATTAAAAACTCTGTAATATTTTCAGAGATATATCTATAAGATTTATTCAATTCACCCGATAAACCGGGATTTATCTATACTCCTTCAGCAAATAGTGACTATTACATTACCATTTACTTCTAATATTTTCTTATAGAAGTCTTTCAGCTTTTGAAAGTAATCCATTAGTTCTTCTTTTATTTCATCCGTTTCTTCTTCATAATTCCAAATGTCCGGATATATATTTGCTTTTTTGCATTCTTTCATACTGAAATTTTCCATAGCTTTTTCTATATCAAAATGATCAGGAGCAAAAACTATATCCTTAATCCTTCCCTTTTCTATATAAGATATAAACTCTTCCACACCTTCAATAGATGACACACCTACAACCGCTTCGCTAAAAGGGTTATTTTTTATAGGCTTACTACTACTTACTCCTGTAAGCACGAAATGAAGTGCATCCCACATCTTATCTAAATCAAGTCGTATTTCTACATCCTCATTTCGCTCTTCTGCCTCCTCAAAAGTCTCCTTCTCTTCTGAATAGAAAGCCTTAAGCTCCTTTAAGTTTTTATCATTTAAATATTTATAATTTGCTATTATCCCCATTTTTCACTTCCCTCCACATACTGTGATTTATTTCCTGTTTTCTTTGTGCTTATCGTCAAATTTTATGAGGGGGGTGAACAAACATACCGCCCCCCTCAACATAGAGCAGTCCTATGTCTCTTCCCATCCTCCTGCCTGCCCATCATATTTTGCAAACTCACCGGTATCCGTAAATTCAGATGCTGTCAGTCCCACTTCAAAAATACAATCAAAGTCATTCGAAGTTGAAAAATACAATGCACTGTCTGTCAGTAACGCTTCTCCAAAATCAGCATGTTCAAATCTTTTCCCATCACTGTTCTTCCCTATCGGTTTATACTGATATTTCAACAAACGGTTTTCCAATGCTGACTGCTGCTCCAGTGTGAATTTTTCCAGATTCTCCTCTTTTTCAAAGAAATCGGGTTGTGCTGACTGCTGTTCTTTCTGTTTTGTCTTAACAGAAAACAAAGAAATTGTGTAACTCATTTATGATCTTCCTCCTTATGAATATTATAAATTTGCCTATCACTATTTCTACAAAAGCATCCCACCAAAATAATGAAAGGCTTTTGGTCTTAGGTCAATATGGTGGGCACTAAAATTGCGACTTTTATGCCACTCTCCCGGCATGCACTTCATCCGGGGTCTGATAGCCAAGGCTACTATGCTTTCTCCTGTGATTGTACCCTGACTCGATATATTCAAAGATACTCTGATAGGCATCTTTTGAATCCTTATACGTTTTACAATACACTTCTTCTTTTTTAGCAAAGAATGAAATGATTCAATACAAGCATTACGCACGGCCTTTACCGCAAGTTCAGCAGTCATTGATGTATCATAAGCCCACCCGATAATCCTGCGACTATATAAATCCATTACTGATGCCAGATATGTCCAACCGTCTTTTTGTGTGAATATGTAGGTAATATCTGTACACCATTTTTGGTTAATGCCGGTCGCTGTAAAATCCTGATTTAATATATTTTCTTTTTCATCGACATGGACATTGTTTGAGACATGACGGTATTTCTTGATGACGATAGAACGAATCCCCATAGCAGCCATTCTTCGCTGCACACGTTTCAAACTGACATGCCAGCCTCTGTCATGAAGGTCATCACAGATCTTTGGCGCTCCGTAACGGCAATTTGTATCGTAATAGATTGCCAAAATATCTGCATCTAACTTTTGATTTTCAATTTCCCGATTAGAAGGGACATGGTGAATACATTTGTAAAAGGTGCTGCGATTCATGTTGAGTACCTTACACATAAGTTTGATGGGATACTTATTTTGATATGCTGTTATGAAAGTAACGATTGCGGTTATTGTTCTTTGGCGAATATGGCTGTAGCTTTTTTTAATATTTCATTTTCCAGTTCAAGTTCATGTATTTTCTTTTGGAGTTTTTGATATTCCTTCATAGAAATAGTTTGCTTCTCATTTACTTGAAGAGTAGGAGCATAGAGCTTCTTCCATTTGTAAATTGTTTGCTCGAGTAAGCCATATTCATTTGCGAGCGCTTTAACTGATTTTCCGGAAAGGTGTAAGTTTACAATCTGTTTCTTAAATTCCTCAGAATACCTTTTGTTGTTATGCACCATTTGCAACACATCCTTTCTTATACAAAAGTTTAACGTGTCGCATTTTATGTGTCCACTAATTTATACTAACACCACCAATTATATTCTTTTGCTTTTAAATTTGGCATACACATACCTCTCGTTATTTTCTATAATAGATAACTTATATATCGACTACTCTTCTTTATCTCTATATTTTTCAATAAGGTTCCCTTGTAAGTCTTTCCATTCTACCCATCCATTATTAGATTTACCAATAACTATCCAACCGGCACTTGATGGATTCATACATACAATATCTTCTTGTAAGATATTATCTTTTATTTTTGCATTTCTTCTAATAGATGGTATATAGCCTTTTCCGGTATTGCCACAAAAACTTCCTTTTAACACTGTGAATACTCCATCTTTAACTATGGCTTTCCCATTTACTTTCCCGAAACCTTTTATGTTACGATTTAATACATACTCTCCATCTGGAACAAATCCAACCTCAGTTTTAAGTTTTATTTCTTCTGTAGATTCTTTGAATACTTCTTTTTTACTTTTATCTTTAGGATAAATTTGTTTACCATCTAAAGAAGACAATAATGATTTTGCCACCTCTATATCTAACGCAAACAGTTCAGTACCGACAATTCTACTTTTACTAAAGATGTCATGAATAAGTTTTTCTTTCTCATCATATCCATCCACTTCTATAGCAAACGCCCTTTTTAACCCTGTGATATTTGCATATCCATTGCTCTCTAGAAATCTCATTCTATTTTCAAATTGGTCATTTCCGGTCTTGCCAATCTTGATAAGACCTGAAACAACTGTAGTCATTAAATATATTATTCCTTTTGCCATAATTTATCCTCTTTCGACACAGATGTCTATAAAGCTTAAACTAATCAATTATATTTCCCTCTATCTTCTGCAACCAACGGCAGAGTTTCCTCAGTATGATTTATATATGAATAAATCTTTCTATCTTCCTCAAAGTTATAATTATCTGTCCAAAGTTCGCACTGTGTCATAACAGTCTGAACGGCATCATCCATTCCTTCAGGTGGATACTTATGTTTTTTCAAAAGCTTTTTTATAAGCATACGCATTTTAGCTCTTGCCGACTCACGTTTCTGCCAGTCAATAGTCTTATTCTTACGCAGAGTATCTGCTAATTCTTTTGTTATTGTAATCAGCTCTTCATTTTCATAAAAATCCTTGATTGCCTGTGGTTTTGTTAATGCGTCATAGAAGGCAAGCTCGTCAGCAGTGAGTCCAAGTTTATCACCTTCTTTTTGATCTGCTACTATCTGTTTTGCCAACTTTAACATTTCTTCTATAACTTCCTCATTTGTAAGCATCCCATTAAGATAAGCATTAAGAGAACGTTGCATAATCTCGCTGAACTTTTCAGACTTAACCACATTAGTTCTGCGATAAACAGAAACCTGTTCTGCAATCAACTTTTTCAAAAGCTCAACAGCAAGGTTCTTTTCTTTCATATTTGCTACTTCCTGAAGAAACTTAGGATCGAACAGAGAAAATTCTTCTTTGATGTCGGAAAACAGATTGATAACACCGTCGCTTTTTATGCTCTGCTTCAAGAGTTCATTGATTCTTGCATTCATTTCCGGTAAGGAAATCTTTTTACCAACACCGGTATTGGTAAGTCTTAGAACAAGAACTCGAACAACCTCAAAGAATGCTGCCTCAAATCTACTATTTTCATCAACTAACGAGGAACAAAGAGAAAGTGCCTGATGGAGCATAAGAGCTTCTTTTACAAAAGAATCCTTCTCATCAACTTTTTCTCTACCCATAATGAAGTTGACAGCACCGCTGATAGTCTTTGCTCTTTCAAGGTCTGTGCCGTTTTGGAACTTAGAATAATCATATCCGTGGAACTTATCACGGCAAATGCATAACTTCTCCAAGAATTTCGGATAGGCTACCTTTGCAACATCAGTATCACCGTAATTCTTTTTATCACGGGAAGTATAATCGTTCATTGCCTGTTTCAAAGCCGTAGCAATTCCTACATAATCAACAACAAGTCCGCCTTCTTTATCACGGAATACACGGTTTACACGTGCGATAGCCTGCATAAGATTATGTCCGGACATAGGCTTATAAACATACATCGTGGCAAGTGACGGTACATCAAAGCCAGTCAACCACATATCAACAACAATTGCAATTTTCATAGGACTGTTGTTATCTTTGAACTTCTTTGCAAGCTCATTTTTATGGTGTTTATTACCAATAATCTGTCGCCATTCTTCCGGGTCATTGTTTCCGGAAGTCATAACAACACCTACTTTTTCAGTCCAAGTCGGGCGAAGTTCCAATATTCTCTTATAAATTTTCATGGCAATAGGGCGAGAATACGCAACAATCATCGCCTTACCGGTAAGCAAATTTTCTCTATTATTTTCATAGTGGTCAATAATGTCGCAAACAAGCGAATTGATAGTATTATCATTTCCAAGCACTGCTTCCATCTGACCAAGCTCTTTTTTGCTCTTTTCAATAACTTCATCATCTGCATTAAGAGCCATTAAATCATACTCTGCATCAATTAATTTCAAGGTATTTTCATCAAGGTTTAGCTTAATGACACGACTTTCATAATAAACCGGACGTGTTGCACCGTCCTCCACTGCCTGTGTCATATCATATATATCGATATAATCACCGAATACTTCACGGGTGCTGCGGTCTTTGGCTGAAATAGGCGTGCCGGTAAATCCAATATATGTAGCGTTTGGGAGCGTATTGCGAATAATTCTTGCTGTACCAATAATGCGTTTTGCTACTTCATCACCATCTTCGTTTTTTGTGATCTTAATCTTTTCGGCAAGTCCATATTGTCCTCTATGAGCTTCATCAGCCATAACTATAATATTATGGCGTTCAGATAAAGGCTCGTTAGACTCCTCGAATTTCTGCATAGTAGTAAAGATTATGCCGTTTGCCTGTCTGCCGGCAAGCAAAGTTCTTAGATTTTCTCTACTTTCTGCTTGTAACGGTTCTTGCCTCAAAAAGTCCTTGCATTTTGCAAACTGATCATAGAGTTGGTCGTCAAGATCATTTCTGTCTGTAAGTACAACGATAGTAGGGCTATTCAATGCTTCCTGCAATAAATGAGCATAGAACACCATTGAAAGCGATTTGCCACTTCCTTGTGTATGCCAAAACACACCGCCTTTACCGTCGGTAATGGTAGCGTGCTTTGTAGATTCAATCGCTTTTCTTACCGCAAAATATTGGTGGTATCCGGCAAGGATTTTAAATGTGTTAGTCCCCTCATTTGAAAAGCAAATAAAGTTCTTGATAATATCAAGTAGTCTTTCTTTTTGAAACATTCCCTCAAAAAAAGTATCAAACTGAGCATACTGTGTATTTTCGTAGTTCCCATCCTTTGTTTTCCACTCCATAAAGCGGTCTTCTCCGGAAGTGATAGTCCCCGCTTTAGACGTCAACTGGTCGCTCATAACACAAATAGCGTTATAAATAAACATAGACGGTATTTCCTGCATATAGTTACGGAGCTGCCTATACGCTTCAGAAGCATTCGTTTCTTCACGGGAAGGAGATTTTAACTCAATTAATACGATAGGCAAACCGTTCAAAAAGAGAACTACATCCGGGCGTTTGTTACTGTTCTCAATGAATGTCCACTGATTAGCCACGATAAATGAGTTGTTGTCAGGATTTTTATAGTCAATAAGATAGACTATAGAGGAGCGTTCCTCACTGCCAACGAAATATCTTACAGGAATCCCGTTTTGCAGATAGTCCATAAATATGGCGTTTTTCTGCACAAGCTCACTGTTTTCAAAGTTTTTCAGTTTATATACTGCTTCTTGAATTGCATCTTCAGGTAAACCTCTGTTCAAACGATATAGAGATTCAAGCAAAACCTCTTCATAAAAAGGACTGTAAAAGTCCCTTTCAATATCGGGTCCATATGCATACTCGTATCCCAAATCATTTTTAAATAATTCAATTATTGAATTTTCATAATCTGATTCTATGAAAAAACTTGACACTATTTTTCACTCCTCTCTGATAATTCGTTCGCTATATCTACAATTTTATTACTTATATATTCGGACTCATTCTTTGCATGTTCTTTATTAAAGCCATTTTCCAGCAATACTCTTTGAACACCCACCTTAAATCTACTTATTACAGACTCTTGTCTATTCCAATCAATTATTGAAACCCATTCTTCCACTAATGCCCATATTTTTTGTATATCGAAATTATATTTTTCGCTTAAAGCTTTAAGCACAGTATCCTTAAAATCTTCATTTTTTATTATGTTTCCACTTATTTCAATATCTGTTTTTATTATTTGTGTTTTTATATCATTAGAATCAAACTTTATGAATTCTGATGAAGCCTTTATTTTAGCATTCTTTTTATTTTTTATATAACTCAACTGGTGCTCTAATTCAGGAAATAAGGTAGCCTCATTTATATTATAAGTATCTAATTCCTCTAATATTGCCTTCTTGTTCTCCCCAGAAATATAGAAAAAATTTCTATCAAATTCATCTCGTAAATCTTTATATCCTTTTTCTATACTAGACTTACTAATAGATTCGGTATAAACAAAATTAAAACATCCTGCTAATAAAAACATTCCACATTGTCTTGATAATCTTTCATTGTTGTATGGCGGGGTAACAATATAATTATTCTGAATGATATTTATAAATTCTTCAAAATGTTCTTTTGATTTCCATCTTTCTTCTAACTCTTTTGATATAGCTTGCCGTTCTGTAAGTTTTCTCAATATGGACTCAAGAGTATTATCATTTGACAAATCTATCTGAGATAAGGAGGATATGACTTTTATATTTATTTCATTTGTAGATACAGAGTACTTCTTATTAAAAAATATTACACCGTTCGCTTCTTGTGTTTTAGTATTCTCTTTATCTTCAATTCCTTTATAACATACATCACCATATTCTTCACAAGCAAAGTATAGAGCCACTAGCGGATTCGTAGTTAAGTCCAACAATCTTGTGCACATTCCATAATGTTGGTATTTCGTCATGATTTCAAAATCATTATTTATAGAAATAAATTCATACGGTGCTTTTAATAGAGGTACTTGCATCAAAGTATGTTCTACACTTAAATAATTACCTCTAAAGATACTTGGAATAACATCCCAGAAATCAGTTTTTTGCCCCCTGAGAAATAATTCCTCATTGCTCCCATACAAATCATCTTTTAACTTATTTACTTCATCAATAAAAGAACTTACAGAAGTTATCTCTATTCCATTATTTTCAATTTCATCTTTATTAAATATTATTTCTTCCATATTTACGACTCCTTCTGTAATATAAACAATAATTTAACGGCTTAAAGGTCGAGCTCGGAGACGTCGAGTTCGCCGGACATAAGTTTTGGCAATAATGAATCACGAAGTTTCTCTAAACGACAGATTTCATCGTAATTATTCCGAATAGCGGCATCCATTGGAGCTACCAATACCTCGAATTCATCGAGCTTTTCACTTGATGGTATGAGGAGAGGCATTTCGTTCAGCGAATTTCTGTTAATTGAGCCAAATACAGTGCCTTCTCCATTAAAAACATCCAACTGCTTTTTGAGGGAAAACATTGTGTATAGCACAAAAGCTTGATGATTATCCTTTGAATGAATAGCTGCAAGTCCTCGTCCAATACAGCAATCTGTATGAGCAACATTTAAGTCTCCAACAGGTGCTCGAACACTCATTAAGGTGTCATTTGCGCAAGCCATTCGCTTTGGTTCAGTTGTATAAAGGCGCACAGTTGGAAATCTGAATCCAAATTCAGAACGACCTTGGAAGAATATTATGCCATTTGTATCTTCGTTATAGCTACTGCCGCTTGGAGACTGTCCCATTGTAATATCAGCTATGTCACTCAATGTGCCTTCCGTCCAATCTGAACTTGCATTGTCAATAAACATTTGCTTATATATTGCCTGAGCTTGCTGTTCTAAATTATTGTTTATCGCATTATTGAGTTCAATCTTATCGTCTATCATTTCCAAATATCGAGCAATTCTCTTTTGTTCTTCTACATCTTCTGGAATATCAACTTCCAAGCCGTTAATATCATTCCTGTTCACAGAGCCAAATACTGTACCACTCTCCCTTTTAAGCAAATGAGAAACATAATATTTCATCATATAGAACAAAAAACTTTGATTTCCATTCTTCATTCTCAATGAACAAACACCACGACCCAAACACATATCCAGTGGAGTAATATTAAGTGCTCCAACAGGTGCTCTAACACTCATTATCACATCTCCAGCTTTAGCAAATTTCGTCACTACCGTTGTGTAAGTATCAAAAGTAGGATATTTAAATCCAAATGTTCTATTTCCCTGCAAAAAAGGGTACCCATTCTTTTCTGTGTTATAATATTCAGATTTAGGCGATTGTCCCATTGTTACATCTACAATTTCATCTAACCTATATCTCATAACCAATCGCCCCCAGTTTCTTACGAATCTCCTCCTCCAGTTCATGAGATTTTTTAAACATATCTGAAAGTTCTGAGGTTAATCTTGCCATCTTTTCTTCAAAAGGTTCTCCGTCATCTTCTTGCTCTTCAATGCCTACATATCGACCGGGAGTTAAAATATAATCTTGTTTTGCTATATCTTCTATTGTAGCTATAGCGGAAAATCCCTTTTTTTCCTCTAATTCTCCATTTTGAAAATCTTCAAAGGTTTTTGCTAATGAGTTAATATCTCCAAGGCTTCCATCTTCTTGTATCCCTTCCGTAAAGTCTCTATGTTTTCTATCAACCATATATCCCATTTTCCTGGCATCAATAAATAGAGTTTTCCCTTTTTGCTTTTTATTTTTAGTAATGAACCATAAGGTCACAGGAATTGTTACGCTATAAAACAATTGCGTCGGTAAAGCTACAATTCCCTCCACTAAATCATCTTCTATAATCTTTCTTCGAATTTCTCCCTCTCCGGAAGATTGAGAGGATAATGCTCCATTAGCAAGTACTAAGCCTATTTTTCCATTAGGTGCTAAGTGGTGAATCATATGTTGTATCCACGCATAGTTCGCATTCCCTGATGGTGGGGTTCCATATTTCCACCTAACATCATCCTTTAATTTATCCGCCCCCCAGTTAGAAAGATTAAATGGTGGATTCGCCATAATAAAATCTGCTTTTAGTGTTTTATGAAGATCATTAAAAAATGTATCTGCATGGTAAGAGCCCAAATTAGCATCAATCCCTCTTATAGCCATGTTCATTTTTGCCATCTTCCATGTATCTGCATTGGATTCTTGTCCATAAACAGAAATATTTCCGCGATTGTCACTATGCGCCTGTACAAATTTTTCGCTTTGTACAAACATGCCACCACTGCCACAACAAGGATCATATACACGACAATTATTAAAGGGTTTTAGTATGGCAACAATTGTTTTTACAATACTTGAGGGCGTATAAAATTCGCCGCCCTTTGTTCCTTCATAGGCAGCGAATTGAGCAATACAATACTCATATGTCCTACCAAGTAAATCTTTACTTGCCTCTGTTCCGTCCATTTTTACTTCGTTAGTAAATAAGTCAACGACTTCCCCCAATACTCTTTTATCCAAATCAGGGCTAGCATAATTCTTGGGCAAAACATTTTTCAAACTCGTATTTTCTTTTTCGATTGCCCTCATGGCATCATCAATTACTGTGCCAATTTCAGGTGTATGTGCAGCAGAAGAAATCTTACTCCAACGAGCTTCTTCCGGTACAAAGAAAATGTTTTCCTCTGCATATGCATCTCTGTCGTTCTCAAAACCATCGCCTTCTTTTAAAAGTTCCTCGTAGCGTTTTTCAAAGGCACTGGATATATAACGAAGAAAGATAAGTCCAACAATTACCTTTCTATATTCAGCAGCAGGAATATGCCCCCAAAGAACACAAGCTGCATCCCAAATTTGTTTTTCAAAACCTATATTTGCATTGTTTTTTCCAGCCATTTTTTATTCACCATCTTCTTCAAATTCCATAATATCATCTAAACTACAATCCAATGCTTTGCAGATCTTCCCTAAAACTTCGACCGTTACATTTTCATTCTTATTAAGCTTGTTGATAGTATATGTACTAATTCCGGCTATTTGAGCCAACTCTTTCTTTTTCATGTCCCTATCTAATAAAATATGCCACAGTCTTTTATAATTAGCTTTCATGGGGTCCCCACTTTCTATGAATTAGAAGCCTTACTTTTTATTTTATACCATATTTGCAGACTTAAATATAGCGTTCTATCTATTTTTGTTTTATAATTTATAAATTAGGTTGATTGTAAAATGAAATCGGACATACAAAAAGGCATTCTGAACAAAAGTAATGGCCATTAATATACTTTCTGACTAAGCATCTTGCCCTCACAAACTTTTAGAAATTCTGAATGACAACTTCCAATTTTACTTTATCGTGTCCATCTTATTGACATCAATATCAATAAATGCCCCGCAATCTGACAAGCTTGATCAAGTCCGGTTCTTCCGGAGACTTCCTATCCACAAAATCCTCCTCACAAAAGTGAAAGGCTTTCTGAACGATTTAAAACCTGAGCATATATAAAATAAGCACATAGCTGAACGGTTTTGCAATCTTAAAGTTATGTGCTTTATTTTATATACTTTATTATTTAGGTAATCTGGAATTTATCTTTACATCTATAATTTCTGGTAATAGACTATTTGAGATACCAAACTTGCTTGCATCCTCTGAAATTAGAACGCTAAATGATAACAAAGATTCCATAAATAAAATCACCTCTGCAATTAATCTATTTTCAGCAGCAGGATGAATCATAATCATATGCCAATTCAAGTTTTTTTCAATTCCTAATACCTTCCCTATCTCCTTATGAATGAGGCAAACCCCTGTAATATTTCTACATTCACTTTTCATTTTTCCATCTATCGCACTTTTAAGGTATTGCTGCATTTCTATCGCTCGAGAATCCTTTAGATAATCATCTCCAAGTTTATACACAGCATATTCAAATGCAATTTTTAACGCTTCCAAATAAAAGCGGTTGAATTCCACCGTAATATCATATTGAATTTCTGGTTGAAAAAAATCGCTTTCTGCATGATCAACTTTATCCAACGCATCATGAATTTTGCCATTTGGCACCTTCATCCTGAAAAGTTTCTTTTTCATAATCATTTTAGCCTCTTCTTTAGAAGGTGCTATTATTAAGAACTTATTGTCGCTTTGTTCAATATATGGAACAAGCGTTGGATGATAATTTTCATCTACCCTAATTCGATGACCATCTTTATCCTTTCCTTCTTTGAACGCATTGGGAACTTCGCCACTCTTTCCCTTTAGTCCACAACTTTGTCTTATGATTTTGAGAATTATATGATTTACAAAATAATTATCAACATATGTTCCTAATCCACTATTACAATTCTTACAGACATTAAATATTTTCAGAGTCTCGTTTCCAAGTGCTTGCGGAATAATATGTTCCTCTGTCCAGCAATTATTTTTATCAAATTCCGCTTCTGTCTTTCCACAAAATATACATTTATTCATTTTAACCTGAATTTAACAACCTCCTTTTAAACTTACTTTATTATTTTTAACGATTTTATAATAAAGACATATTTTTACTGTTATTCCCACTCAATCGTGCTCGGCGGTTTGGATGTGATATCGTAAACCACTCTGTTGACGCCTTTGACTTCATTGCAGATTCTTCTGCTCATTTCATCAAGGACTTCCCAGGGGAAACGGAAGTAGTCGGCGGTCATACCGTCGGAACTTGTGACGGCTCTGATGCCTACGGTGTAATCGTATGTTCTTTCATCACCCATGACGCCTACACTGCGGATTGCGGCGGGAAGTACGGCAAAGGACTGCCAGATTTCGTTATAGAGTCCTCTTTCTTTAATGACTTCTCTGACGATGGCATCCGCTTTACGGAGAATATCCAATCTTTCCGGGGTAATTTCACCGATGATACGAATCGCCAGTCCCGGACCGGGGAAAGGCTGACGGTTGATGACGTCTTCGGGGAGTCCCAGTTCGCGTCCCAGCTGTCGGACTTCGTCTTTGAAAAGTTCGCGGAGCGGTTCGATAAGTTCAAACTTCATATCTTTCGGAAGACCGCCTACATTGTGGTGGGATTTGATGGTCGCCGCCGTAGCGGTGCCGCTTTCCACCACATCGGGATAAAGCGTGCCCTGGACAAGGAATTTCACATCTTCCAATTTGTTGGCTTCTTCCTGGAAGGTATGAATAAATTCAGCGCCGATGGTTTTACGTTTCTTTTCCGGTTCTGTCACGCCTTTCAGAAGAGAAAGGAAATGCTGAGACGCATCTTTATGAATCAGTTTGATCT
>ERZ773079.1537-NODE-1537-length-13662-cov-4.015286_pt1 | contig 13662 bp, 9 predicted proteins | sample MGYA00511355_ERZ773079 | MGnify/ENA primary metagenome ERZ773079 (study PRJEB29015, sample SAMEA2737979) | human oral metagenome | biome: human oral; feature: human-associated habitat; material: dental | place: China | collected 2117 ... | reverse complement strand
GTTCCGCTGGCTCTTCCCCTACTCGCCTTACCATAACATTCGCTCGGGGGTCAACCTGCCGACCATGCTCGTCACCACCGGTGCCAACGACAGTCGTGTCGACCCGCTCCACGCCAAGAAATTTGTGGCGGCCCTGCAGAACAACCCCGGTCAGCTGAACCCCGTCATCCTGCATATCGACTATGATAGCGGCCACGGATCGGGACAAAGCACCGAGCAATCGATAGCTAACTGGTCATTCATTTTCGAATTCATCCTGAACCAGTTAGGACTCTAACAGAAATTGCAATTAGGGCGCGCGCCAGCGTGTGACATCTGGCGTACGCCCACTCATACTACGCTATCATAACGCTCCATCGACCAACCGACTTGCGATAAGTCCGTCCGGAGTTGTTTCATATACTATAAGCGATCATTTTGGGGCGCTCATCCTCTGTAGGACTTGCGAAAGTCATCCCCGAGCGCCTCGACTGATGTCAATCATCAATGAAGTGCTCCCCGCGTAGGGCTTGCGAAAGCCATTGGGGGTACACAACATTGAATACCAACAAGAGGCTGCCTGCCGGGGAGATCCCGCCGGGCGGCCTCGCTCGTTTTGGCCGCTACCCCTCGCCCGCGACGGACGGTTTGCCCCGCTCCTCGCACGGGAGCACATAAAAAATGCCGGGCATCCGCGATCGGGATACCCGGCATAAGCGCTAACGACGGACAACTAACGGTCCGTCATTCCGTCATCAGCCCTTCCGCAGCTCCTCCAGTGCGTCCGCATGGCGCAGGATCTTCTTGCCTAAGAGACGCGCACCATCGGCAGTGATCAAGTAGTCCTCTTCGTTGCGGATACCGCCGAAGTCTTTGTAGGTGATCACCTTGTCGTAGTTGATGAAGTCTGCGAACCGCTTCTCTGCGTGCCACGAGTCAATGAGCTGCGGGATGAAGTAGATACCCGGCTCAATGGTCAGCACAAATCCCGGCTCCAGCTCACGGGCCAACCGCAGCGACTTGCGTCCAAACTGTTTGCTCTTCGGTTGGTCGCCATAGCCGACGTAAGCCTCGCCTAAGTTCTCCATGTCATGCACATCGAGGCCCATCATGTGACCCAGTCCGTGGGGGAAGAAGAGCGCATGCGCACCGGCCTTGACAGCCTCCTTGGCGTCACCCTTCATCAGCCCTGCGCTTTTCATGCCCTCGACGATCACCTCGGCCGACAGGTCGTACACTTCCTCGAATCGGATGCCGGGACGAAGCGCCTTGACAGCTGCCTCGTGGCTGGCCAACTGGATCTCGAACATTTCCTTCTGGCGTGCGGTGAACTTCGGATCGGCAGGCACCGTGCTCGACATATCGCCCGCGTAGCCCATCTCTGTCTCTGCGCCCGCATCGAGCAGGAAGAGTTGCCCGCTACGGATCACGTTGCTGTGGTCGTGGTTGTGGAGCGTCTCGCCGTGCACTGTGGCAATGGTCGGGAACGAGAGCATGAAGTTGTGCGCCGCCGCCACTTCCTGCACAGCCGCCGCCACTTCGCACTCCCGCATTCCCGGACGTACCATCTGTAACGAACGTAGGTGCATGTCGGCCGTCACGTTGCACGCCCTTTCGATCTCTGCAATCTCCTCGTCCGACTTGTAGTTCCTCATATTCACCACTGCCTTGATGAACTCCACCGACGGCTGCTCGGCACCCGGCATGATACCCAGCAGAGAGAGCAGTTTGATGCGGTGTTCGGGGCGGTAAGTCGGCAGGTAACGCACGGGCTGTCCCTTGCGGGCGGCTGCCTCGAGGTACGGTTTCAGCTCGGCCGACGGACGAACGTCTTTAATGCCGGCAGCTTCGCTCTTTTCGTGGAGTGTCGGCTGCACACCCATCCAGACGATGGCGTCGATCGTCAGTTCGTCGCCGAAGATGATCTCGCGGTTCTCATCGATGTCAATGACGGCCATTAGCCCCGCATAGGGCAAGCCAAAATAGTAGAGGAACGTAGAGTCCTGACGGTAGGGATAGAGGTTGTCCTCAAAGTTGCAACCCGCTTCGTCGTTACCCATGAATAACAACAGGCCCGTGCCAACAGCCTTCTTCAGGACCTCACGCCGCTGAATGTAAGTTTCTTTCTTGAACATAGTGATTATCGTGTTTTGAAATCAGATGGAGCAAAAGTAAAAGGAAAGCGGCAAGGCCGTATCACACTGTACACTTGCCTTGCCGCTTTATCATACCTATACACAAGGTTTCAGGGAGGATTACTTCTCGGCCAACAGTTCGTCCAGCTTCTTATTCAGCTCCTCGCCAAAGAGGTTGTGACCGACAATCGTACCGTCCTTATCCACCAAGAAGGTGTTCGGGATTGATCGTACACCGTAGAGAGCTCCGCCAGCCGACTGCCACCCTCTCAGGTCGGACAGGTGGATCCAGTTCATCTGCTTGTCCTTCACGGCTGCCTCCCAGGCGCCCTTCTCCGAGTCAAGCGAGATTCCGACGATCTCGAATCCCTTCTTGTGGTAGGTCTCATACGTTTTCTTCAAGTTCGGCACCTCCTGCATGCACGGCCCACACCACGACGCCCAGAAATCTACCAGCGTCACGTTGCCCTTGCCTACATAGTCCGACAGTTTGTGGGTGTCACCCTTCAGGTCGACCATCTCAAAGTCTGAGAACTTCTGTCCGACGGCCACCTTCTTCATCGCCTGCAAATGTTCGGCTATCTCCTTGATGCCAGGAAACTTCATGAAGGCCGAATCCGCCTTGGCCAGTGCTGCCTCCTGCGTCTTTTCATCCAGCCCAAACTGGAAATCGGTGAGGAGCTTAGCCGTAGTGAGCTTGTTCGGATTCGCCTCAATGTAAGCCTTCACCTTGGCCATCATCTCGTCCTCCAGCTGCTTAGCCTTCGCCTTCACAGCCTCTAATTCGCCCTCCTTGACGTTGCTGACAAGGTTCATATAATTCTTCTGCGCATCAACCAACACCGAACGAATGTCTTTGAACGCGTTATTCTCCGGCGTACCCGTCACATACGAAAACGAGTCAAGTACAGCCTGCATCTCCCCCTTCTGCAACACAAACACGGCAGAGAACGGCGCCTCACCCACACGACTCATCATCTCGTCTCCCTCGTCCTTCAAGTAGAGAGCATAGAGACCGTCCGCGGTAGGTTCGCCCTGCAACTTGAACGTATTCTTCTCGATCAATGCACTGTCTGTCGCCGCACCATCTGATCCATACGGAATCAGATACACGTACTTACCTTCGAGGTCCGTACGACCCTCGGCAATCTTACCATCAATCACGTAGCCAGACTTCTTCCCGCCACAACTCACACATACTGCAGCCACTGCTGCAAACCATAAAAGCCTTTTCATAATCTGATCTGTTTGTTCTAATACATGATATAACAATACAACAATAGGGGATCTCTCTTCGCGCAAAAGTCTCAATAAACCTCTGACGAAGTGGCGGCAAAAGTAAAAATCCGTCTGAATCTGATTCGGAATAAGATCCCTATAGCAAAAGGCACCTCCACGCAGAACAGACAGCCCGTCAATCACCCCCGAAACAGGCTGAGCCATGCACTTCTTCCTGCCATTATTTAGGCTAAAGCCATCCACAAGGAGAAAAAAGCACCTTGTTCTGAATAGAACTAATAAGCCATAGAAATCCTATCCAATAGTTTAGGACACAACGCATAAGCACGCAAAAGAAGAATTCAATGATCCATGACGACTCAAAAAAGATCGACTTTTTTCATGGCATTTTTTGGAGGTTTCGAAAACGCCCTTATCTTTGCACCGTCTTCAAGAGAGAACGACAGCAAAATCAAATAAAAAGGGCGCTTAGCTCAGTTGGTTCAGAGCGTCTGCCTTACAAGCAGAGGGTCGGGGGTTCGAATCCCTCAGCGCCCACCTATTAAAATAGGAGAAAGCAACATCGCTTTCTCCTATTTTTGTTTATTCACCAAGCAACGAAACCGCTTCTCAATCTCATCCCCAAGTTGTCTCTGCTTCTTCTCAAGCGGAAGAAAGATCAGCTTTCAGTCAAAGGAAGACAACGGAGTGCTATCTATAAATATTCCCAACCTCATGCAGCTACGTGGTTTTTGATGCGGTTGCCCTAGCAGTCCTGATCATGTATGTCTTAGGCTTTCCGAAAAAGATCTACTTTTGTGGCCCAATCTTACTTACCTACTTATCACGCGATTAAGAGATGGGATTTTTTGATTTCTTCAGCAAAGAGAAAAAGGAGACATTAGACAAAGGTCTATCGAAGACGAAAGAGAACGTCTTCTCTAAGATCACCAAAGCCATTGTGGGAAAAAGCAAGGTCGATGACGCCGTGCTGGATGAACTGGAGGAGGTCTTGATCTCTTCTGACGTGGGCGTGGATACGACCCTGAAGATTATTGAACGGATCGAGAAACGCGCTGCAAAAGACAAATATGTCTCGACCGCAGAACTGACCAAGATCTTACGTGAAGAAATCGCCACCCTACTTACGGAAAATAAAACCGAGGACGCGGATGACTTCCGTACACCAGAGGGAAAAAGACCTTACGTGATCATGGTGGTTGGTGTCAATGGAGTAGGTAAAACGACGACTATCGGTAAGTTGGCCTATCAATTCAAGAAGCATGGCTATTCTGTATTGTTAGGAGCGGCCGATACGTTTCGCGCGGCGGCTGTAGAGCAGATCGTTATTTGGGGCGAACGTGTGGGTGTGCCGGTAGTCAAGCAAAAGATGGGTTCCGATCCGGCTTCGGTGGCTTTCGATACGCTCAATTCGGCACAAGCGACCGGAGCGGATGTGGTGATCATCGATACGGCAGGGCGTCTGCATAACAAAATCAACCTGATGAATGAGCTGACGAAAATCAAGAACGTAATGAAGAAGGTCGTTCCGGACGCTCCGCACGAGGTGCTGCTCGTGCTCGACGGATCGACGGGACAGAACGCTTTTGAGCAAGCTAAGCAGTTTACCGCCGCAACGGAAGTCAATGCACTGGCCATTACGAAGCTCGACGGGACAGCCAAAGGCGGTGTAGTCATCAGTATTTCCGACCATTTCCGGATCCCGGTTAAATACATAGGCTTGGGTGAAGGCATGGAGGACTTGCAGGTATTCAATAGAAAAGCATTCGTGGATTCGCTGTTCGGGGACGATGAGAAAAGATAAGGTCGACATCATCACGCTCGGTTGCTCGAAAAACCTGGTCGATTCGGAGCGGTTGATGCGCCAACTTCAACTGAACGGATATACCGTCACCCACGACGCGAAGAAGATCAACGGCGAGATTGTCGTTGTCAACACGTGCGCATTCATTGGCGATGCACAAGAAGAATCTATCAACTTGATCCTCGAATTGGGCGAGGAGAAGAAACGCGGAAGCATCGGGAAGCTGTACGTGATGGGGTGCCTCTCGGAGCGTTTCTTAGAGGAACTCCAGCAGGAGCTTCCGTTTGTAGATCGTTTCTACGGAAAATTCAACTGGAAAGAATTGCTGAACGATTTAGGTAAGGCCTACCTGAGCGAATTTTCGGAAGATCGCGTTGTGACGACTCCCGGACATTACGCGTACCTAAAAATCGCTGAGGGGTGCGACCGTAAATGTTCCTACTGCTCGATACCGATCATTACGGGGCGTTACCGCTCGCGTCCGATGGAGGAGATTGTGAAGGAGGCCCGACTGTTGACCGAAAAAGGGATCAGCGAGTTTCAACTCATCGCGCAAGACCTGACCTACTACGGACAAGACCTTTACCACAAAGCTGTACTGCCTGAGCTGGTCGAGCGACTGTCGGACGTGCCGGGCGTGGAGTGGCTAAGGCTGCATTACGGCTATCCGTCGCATTTCCCACACGAATTGCTGCGCGTGATGCGCGAGCGCGAGAACGTCTGTAAATACCTCGACATCGCCCTCCAACACATCAGTAACCCTGTGCTGGAGCGCATGCGACGGCATATTACGAAAGAAGAGACCTACGAACTCATCGCCCGGATTCGAGAAGAAGTGCCCGGCATTCACCTGCGTACCACGCTGATGGTGGGCTATCCCGGAGAGACGGACGACGATTTCGAACAACTGATGCAGTTCGCACGAGACATGCGTTTCGAGCGAATGGGCGCCTTCGCCTACAGTCACGAGGTGGGGACGCATTCCTATAAAAATGAACAAGACAATGTGCCGGATGAAGTGAAGCAGCAACGGCTGAACGCGCTGATGGATCTTCAGGAGGCCATTTCGGCTGAGGTGCAAGAGGAAAAGGTGGGCAAAACGCTGCGCGTGATGCTGGACCGCGAGGAGGATTACTACATCGGGCGAACCGAGTTCGACTCGCCCGAAGTAGACCCCGAGGTGCTCGTGCATAAGGATGCCGACATGGAGCTCGGCAAAATTTACTCCGTACAGATTGAAGCCGCTGAACCGTTCGAACTATACGGCCGGAAGGTTGTTTAATCCATCGGCGAACTACTGAGATTTATATTCCGAATAATCAGAAACAAAGAGATATATCCATCATATGAGAGATACAGAATTGATAGCTGAACTGGCCGCGCGCCTCGACCGGGAGATCCCCGAGGTGGAGAGCATGCTGGACGCGTTTGGGCAAATCGTGGCCGATAGGCTCGCAGATAACGACATCGTTGCACTCGAGGGATGGGGGCAATTTGAACTCAAAAAGAAGGCGGAACGCTACTCGGCCGACGCCGAAAGCGGCAAACGTTACCTGCTGCCCCCGAAATTGCTCCCCGTCTTCAGACCTTCCTCCCGACTCAGAACGTACATCAAAAACTTAGATCAGGCATGAACGAGAAAATCACCACAGACCGCATCATTGAATTGATGATGGCCCAAACGGGTCGTGACCGCACAGCGGTGCAGACCTTCGTCGGAGAGTTGACCGCGCTGGTGAACGACAGTCTTATCAAAGACGGATCGACACGAATCAAGGGCATCGGCAAGTTTCGGATCGTGCCCGTCAGAGAGCGCGAAAGTGTGACGCCAGAGGGCGAGCGCATCGTTATTCCAGCCCACCACTGGCTGTCGTACCTACCCGATAAATCGCTGAAAGACCGCATCAATAAACCCTTTGCCATCTTCGAAGCTGTCGAGGCGAGCGAAAGCGATGCGCCGATTGAGACGCCCGAAGACCCTGAGCGTGAGTATGTGGACGACGAAGACACGCCCGCGGACGAGGCTCCCCTCTCCACCCCTTCTTTCATCTCCACGCCGGAAAATGAACTGACCGACAGCGAGCCGGAACCGACGGAGCCCACGCCTGCACCGCCCGCCCCAACAGCGGAGACTGACGACGACGAGGAGGACGAGGGGGACGACGACGTGGAGCCCGTCGCCCTGATTGGAAGCACATGGAACAACGAAAAATCTCAAACGATGAACAGTGAGATCAAAAAGGAAATCGCCGAGGGCTGGTCGGAGGGGCGCTCGGTGGGCAGTAAACCCATGACAGTGGGCGAAATGGCTGCAGCACACCTCAAAGCATCGCAAATCATTACGCCCGAAGTGACCGCCGAAAAGGTCGACACGAAGGCGCCGGAACCCGCCCAGAAGGATGAGCCGAAAGCGCCTCTGGCAACGGGCCGAACCGACACACCGACACCAAACGCCGGACGCACAAACGAGCAGAGGCCACCGCGGAAAAAGCCCGTGACGGTGATCCCGCCTCTCGCGCCGCCACCTCCAGCGTCACGCCACTGCTGTAGCCATAGTCCTCGCCCGAGGCCAGATCATTGTCGATCTTCAGCCGCACCTGCGTGGCTGCTGTCGGCCGGCACCCCCAAGGCCGGGGCGCATCCTGCCCCGCTTCCGTCGCAGACGATGGCCCCGACCAGGGCACCAGAACATCCGGGGCCGGCCGCGGCTTGCTGCCGGGCTCGACGGGATATCCCCTACCCACCGGATCATCCACCCGATAGATGCCTGGCCCCTCGTCCTCGGCCTGCGGCGCTTCCTCGTAGGAGGCATCAGGCTGCAGCACCGCCCCCGGATCGCCAAACGGATCGGACCCCGGCACCGCCCGATCGGGATCGTTCCAGAACGCCGTCAGCATCCCGCCGCGTGCTGCCCGCTCCGCCGTGCTGCCCGGGGCCGTCAGATGGCGCCGCAGAGAACGTTCGGACACCGGCAAGGCCTGTTGCAGCGAAAGCCCCGGTACAACGACCGGGGCCGGTTGTGCAGGCTGAAGACCGATCGCAGCAGCGTGCACCGATCCGGTCGCGACCAGCCCCAGCCATGCCAGCATCGTCCCGGCGGCCACGCTGCATCTGCCGTCCTTGACCCTGGTTCCCTGCAAGCTGTGCCGTCTGACCACCATCACCTTCGTTTCCGTGCCTCGATGTGAGTGCAAGTATGCAAGCACACAGGCGCCGAAGGTACCCCACGCAATGGGTAGGCGTCGCTGATTTGCCAACTTCCCGGACCAATCCGGTCAACGGACGATGGACGTTGCCAGCACACAACGCCCATCGCCATCCATTGCAGCGCTACCCTCGTGCCTTCGGCTGCGAGAACACCATCACGGGCGGCAACGAACCCCGGAAGCGCTCAACCTCGGCCACCGCAGTGTGGCCGCAGTTGCCCTGCGCCAGTCTTGATGTCGCCACACCCGTCGTCAGCACGTTCACGTCTCCCCACGCGCACAGCGTGTTCGGATCACGTGAGTTCACCGGGTCATACCAGCCCCCCTCGTTGATCCGGATGGCACCGGGCATGATCTCGTCGGTGACCTTCAGACCGGCAAGGATCTGGCCCCGCTGGTTGAAGACCCGCACTACATCGCCGTCCTTCAGACCGCGCGCCTTGGCATCCTGCGGATTCATCCAGCAGGGTTCGCGCCCGGACACCTCGTAACTGTTTCGGTTGATGGTGCCGCACAGCTGCGAGTGCAGCCGCATCTGCGGGTGGTTGGACACGATATGCAGCGGATAGCGCGAATCCGAACGCCCCGTGCGTTCCAGCGGCTCCATCCAGGTGGCGTGCGGCGGGCAGTCGTCATAGCCGTACTTCTCGATGGTCCGCGAATACAGCTCGAACTTGCCCGATGCCGTACCCAGCGCATTGAGCAGCGGATCGGCCCGGAAATCGGCATGCCGCACGAAGTCCCTGGCCTCGGCCGAGATCGGGAATGCCAGCGGCCGGTTGCTCTTCCAGAACACGTCGAACACCGGCATTTCCATGCCCTTGGCGCGCGACTCGATCTTGGCCGCCTCGTACAGGTTGCGGATCCACTCCATCTCCGTGAGCCCCGCCGTGAACTCCTCGCCCTTGCCCAGGCGGGCTGCGATGGCGGCGAAGATGTCGAAGTCGCTGCGTGCCTCGAACACCGGCTCGACGATCTTCTTCATCGCCACAATGTGGCTCTGCGCATAATCGCCCATCTGCTCGATGTCGTTGCGCTCATAGGACGTGGTGGCCGGCAGCACGATGTCGGCATGGCGCGCCGAGGCCGTCCACTGCACGTCGTGCACGATGAACGTATCCAGATTGCGCCAGGCACGTCGCATCTCGTTGCGGTCCTGCTGGTGGGAAAACGGGTTTCCGCCCGCCCAGTAGGCCAGCTTGATCAGCGGCAGCTTGATCTCGTGTCCGTTGAACTGCATCACTTTGCCGGGATTCAGCAGCGTCTCCACCAGCCGCGACACCGGAATCGAGACAGCCCCGCTCTGCGCCAGCCAGGCCGCCCCCTCGTTGGCCTGCCCCGACGCATCGTCGATGGCCTTCAGGATCGGCGTGGTGGCCGTAGGCGCACCGCCCGACGAATAGTGATAGCTCAGGCCGTAGCCCCCTCCTGGCAGACCGATCTGCCCCAGCATCGCTGCCAGCGTGATCAGCATCCAGTGAGACTGCTCGCCATGGTGCTGCCGCTGTGTCGAGTAGCCCAGCGCCAGCATCGTGCGGTTGGCCGCGAAGCGGCGTGCCAGATCGCGCAGTGTCTGCGCCGGCACGCCGCATATTCCTGCCGCCCATTCCGCCGACTTCGGCGTGCCATCGGTCTTGCCCAGCAGATACGGCAGGAACCGGTCGAAGCCGGTGGTGTAGCGATCAAGGAATGCCTGATCGTGCAGCTTCTCCGTGTACAGCGTATGGGCAATGCCCAGCATCATCGGCACGTCGGTCTGGGGGCGTGGCGCAATCCACTCGCCGTTCAGCTCCTTGCAGGTCTCCGTGAGGATCGGGTCGATGCTGATCACCTTCGTGCCCGCCTTCTTCATGGCGGCCACCCCCGGCCAGGCACCATGGTCGGCCACCTGCCAGGAGATCTGCGAATTGTTCAGCGGGTTGCAGCCCCAGAACACCATCAGCTTGCAATGCTTGGCCAGGTTCTCCCACGAGGTGCACTGCTCATACACCTCCAGCGAACCCGACACATAGGGCAGGATCACCTGCGCTGCACCGGTGGAATAGTCACCGCTGCTGTTGGTATAGCTGCCCGTCAGGTTCAGCATCCGCCGCAGCAGCGTCTGGCAGTTGTGGATGCGCCCCGGGCTCTTCCAGCCATACGACCCCGCAAACACGGCTTGCTGCCCATACTTCTTGCGCACCCGTACCAGCTCGTCGGCCACCAGCTCGATGGCCTTGTCCCAGCTCACCCGCACGAAATCACCGCTGCCCCGACCATCCGGATCAGCGCCCGGGCCCTTCTCCAGCCAGGCACGGCGCACCATCGGATAGCGGATGCGCGATGGCGAATAGAGCGAATCCAGCACGCCAGGCAGCTGTGGCGACGGCGCCGGATCACCCGACCAGGGCCTGAACTCCACGGCCCGGCCGTCCTTCACGATGCCGTAGAACGCACCCCAGTGGCAGCCCGACAGGATGCCCTCCTGCACATCCTTCCCGCCTTTTCCACCCGCTGCGGCCGCAGGCTCTTCCCCACTCGCCGACTTGGGTGAATCCTTCCCGGCGGCCCGGGCCAGAATCGGTGCCCCAGCCACGCCCAGTGAGGCCAGCACCTGCCCCTCGATGAACCGGCGCCGTGACAGTCCGCCACCCGCATGCACGCCCGTCGCTGCGGCCTGCTCACCGGTTGCCTGCACACCATCCACACGGACACCCTCCGCCCCTGTGCATCCTTCGCGTTCATTGAGCCTGTCCATCATCGTTCCTCCTGTCCAGTCCCGTAACCTGTGCTCACCCGAGTCAAAGCCGCGGGCAGCACCTCGGCCATCACCCCGTAATACCCTTCACCATCCAGTCGTGCCATGGCTCGGCAAAACGGTGCCACCCAGTCCATCTCCACCAGCAGCGCCTGAACCGTCGGCCAACGCGCCTGTCGCAGCGCCTGCGCCAGTGCCGCCAGCTGCACGGCCAGGTGATCAGCCGGCTCATGATTGGTCTGCGCAAGCTCCATCCCCAGCGTCTGAAGGAGCTTCTGCATCCGCTCCACCGGAGCATCGTACAGCCGGCCACTGCCCTGCCAGGCGCTGGCATAAGGCAGCGCACAGCGTCCGGGGAACACGCCCTCAAAGAGGGCCGTGTACCGACGCTGTAGCGCCACCGTCACCTCTTCCTCCGTCCCTTCGGACAGATGCTGCCCCAGACGTGCCATCAACGCCTCATTACCCAGCACCTCGCCCATCTCGCGCAGCAGCATCTGCCCGACCACCGAACGCGCCGCATGAACCTGCTCTCTCTGGGGCACATGGATAAACTGTGCAGCCAGCCAGTCGAGCACATCCGCCAGATCGGCAGCCGCCAGGTAGCTCACCTCGACGGTCTGCCCCTCCGGTCCGTCATGCCTCTTCAGCATGCCCGCATCTACCGGTGCATTCATCATTTCCCTCCATGCCCTGCACCGGATGTACCGTCATCGCGCAGGTCCTTCGAGTGGTTCTGCAGGTACGACAGGATCAGGCGATACTGGTCATCGCTGAACGAGGTGAAGCGGCGCATCGACTTCAGTGTGCCAACCCACTGGTTGGCCGTGAAATGTCCCTGCTGCGGCAGTACATGACAGGACGAACACGCTTTCTGGTAGGCATCCTTGCCATAGGCCCACACAGCCCCCCGGTCAGCATTCATGCCGGTCGCATCCGACCAGACTTCCAGCGTCACCGGCATCCAGCGCTGACCGGTATCGGCATCCTGCTCGGGCTTGCCGCGCACCACCTTGTCCGCAGCCGCGTCATCCAGCACGGCCATCATCACGCGCTGGCCGCGCGCCTGGTAGATCACTGATGGTGTTTCTTCCTCCTGCCAGCCCTTCAGCACCAGCTGCAGCCGGTCTCCCTCACGTGCCTTCACCGTCACCTGCGCACCGCCCAGCAGTTTCCCCGGAGCGCTGTCCGATTGACCAATATCCTTCGCATCCAGCCAGACCGCCTTGCTGGTCACCACCGTAGCCGGCTTGCCCACCTCAAAGGTCGAAGCGGCCGACACCGGCAGGCGTGCCGACACCTGGACCATGTCCTTCAGCATGACCACCTCGTCGGTATAGTTCGGCGTTGGCATGCGCGGCGCCAACTTCGACACAGGCGGCAGGTATTTCAGATACAGCGCCATGGCGCCGACATCCTTGGTCGACATCTGCGACGTGTTGCGGATCACCTCCTCCATGTCACCATCCGCCGCCCGACCGATCGGGCTCACACCCGTGTGCAGGTAACGCGCCAGCGAAGCGGCCGACCAGAAGCCGATGCCGGTTTCGTCAGGCGTGATGTTCGGGAACCAGCCGGTTCCGGTGGTATCGGGCCCGCCGCCGTAGCGGCTCTCGGCCAGCACGTTGCCCATGAAGCCACGTGACGAATGGCATTCGGCACAGTGTCCAGGCCCTTCCACCAGATATTCGCCACGCTGATAGGCCTTGGCCATGTCGCCGGGCAGCTCGGCAGGTACCGGTCCTGGCTGCCAGGGCTTGCCATCCAGAAAAGCCAGCCGCCACAGGCCTACACCACGCCGCATGTTGAACGGGAACTTGAGCTGATGCTCCGGCACCGCATCATCCTCGGCCGGCAGCGTCATCATGTAAGCGTACAGATCACGTACATCCTCACCTGAAAGCCGCTGATACGAGGTATAGGGAAAGGCCGGGTACAGGTTCTGGCCATCCAGTCCGCCGGGACCCACGCCCTCGCGCAGCGCCCGGTCGAACTCGGCCAGAGTCCATTTGCCAATGCCGCGCTCGGGATGCGGCGAGACATTGGGCATATGGAAGGTGCCGAACTGCGTCTCCAGCACCCGTCCCCCACCCAGTACCGTGTCCTTGTCCTGACCCGGCGTGGCATGACAGGTGGCACAGTCCGAGGCCACGAACACGCCACGCCCGTTCTTCAGGTCTGCCTCTTCCAGCGGCGGCAACTCACGCGCACCATGCAGTGCCGACCACGTCCACGGGGAAGTCAGTACCCCATATCCTGCCGCGCCCAGCACCACCAAGCTGGCTGCCACTTTCCAGATCCCTCTGTCCTGCCACCCCATTGTTCGGTTCCTCCTGAAATTCAACCCCAACTTAGGTGAACAACCACCCCATCGTCACTATAGGCAGTGGCGAATCCGTGAAGGCTGCAGGGTTGTGAAAGGGATGTAAACAGGCATGCAATCGTCTTGCCGTGCGATCCGGGTTCTGGTCGAATCCATCCCAGTTATATCTGCAGGGAAGCCCATGGATCGGCCAGACGAACGCCTGAAGACGCTGCTGCACCAGGAGAGCAACGCACTCG
>ERZ773079.1534-NODE-1534-length-13677-cov-6.821759_pt1 | contig 13677 bp, 6 predicted proteins | sample MGYA00511355_ERZ773079 | MGnify/ENA primary metagenome ERZ773079 (study PRJEB29015, sample SAMEA2737979) | human oral metagenome | biome: human oral; feature: human-associated habitat; material: dental | place: China | collected 2117 ... | reverse complement strand
GGCCACCTGCACGGGTGGCCGGCCGCCGCAGCATGTGATGATCTCCGAGGGCGCGCGTTGGTGACGTCCGCGGGTCGAGGGCGTAGCCTCAAGGCGACAGCATGCCTACCTGTGACAGGAGTGCTCACCTTGCCCGCCTCCACACCGCCCGAACCCCGCTCGTACGACCCCAGGTCCGGCGCACCGCGTCCCGCAGAGCGCACCAGCATCATGCACACCGACCGCTTCCCGGAGGAGCCCGCGTCGCCGGACCCGGACGCACCGCGCCCCGCGGAGCGCACCAGCATCCTGCGGCGCACCGATGGCCTGCCCGAGGAGCCGGCGTCGCCGGATCCGGCCGACTCGATGCCCACCCAGGCCCTTCCGACCGACTGGGCGGGCGGGCAGCCCGCGACCTCGGTCATGCCGACCGGCGCGGACGGATGGGCGAATGAGCAGCCCGCGACCTCCGTCATGCCGACCGGCGCGGATGAGTGGGCGGGCGGGCGGCCGGCCGCGGCCGCACCCCCCTACGCCCCGGAGCCATTGGTTCAGACCCCCGGGGCGCCCGCGCAGTGGGACGAGCCCGCGGCGCAGCCGGCGCCGCAGCCTCAGCCGGCGGCACCCTGGTCCGCGAGGCGGTCGCAGCCTCAGCCCGAGCCGGAGCCCGAGGTGCTGCCGCCCAACCGGTCGCTCAGGCGGCGCACGGCGGCCCTGCCGATCGGGACCGTCCTGCTCGTGGCCTCGGTGGCGCTGCTGGGATGGGGCGTCTACACGTTTCTGACCTCGCTCCACGTCTTCGACATCGTCCTCGGCAAGTCCGACATCGTGAACGTGCCGGCGGCGGCCGCCATCGGGGTGGGGGCGCTGCTGGCGTTCTTCGCCTTCGTCGCCTCACTCGTCGCCTGCGCCCGGGCGCGGCCCAAGACGGCGGCCATCATGCTGCTGCTCGGCAGCCTGGTGCTGCCCCTGGGCTCGACCGCCGCTGCGGCCTACTTCGGCGGCAACCAGCTGAAGGACCAGACTCTTGCCGAGGCGCAGGAGATGAAGGGCAAGGTCGACATCAGCCAGGTCACGGGCATCCTCGACCAGCTCAAGAGCACGGGCATCAGCATGCCCTGGCGCGACGACCTGCTTCGCATCCTTCAGGGGGGCGGCGACGGCAGCAGTCAGGGCGGCCAGAACGGCCAGAACGGTCAGGGCGGCACCGGTCGTGATGGTGACGGCAGCGGCACCACCGGTGACGGCGGCTACGGCGATGGCAGCGACACCGGGGGCAGCGGTGGCGGTTATGGCGGCGGCAACGACGGTGGCGACGGCGTCGGCAACGATGGCAGCGGTGACGGAGCCGGCAACGAGGGCAACGGTGGCGGCAGCGGTGACGGAGCCGGCAGCGGTGATGGCAACGGGTGATTCCCGGGACTCATGCCCTGACTCATAGGCCCTGACTCATAGGGCGCTGCGGGGTGCGCCGGCGTATGCCGGTGCGCCCCGTTCTGCGCGCCGGGCGGACGACGTATCAGAAGCTGGACGCGGGGCCGCCTTGTTGGGAGCGCGGGATGGTGCGATCATGTTGCCCGGTTTTGCTCCAGCATCCCCAGGGGTTCCCTCATGGTTCCGGTCTCCCGTCACAGTGCGTCCTCAGCGGCCGCGGGTGGTCCCGCCGTGCGTGCGGCACGATCGGGGCGACGACTCCTCCACTCCGCCGAGCCGCGCAGCGGCGGCCCGGGGGAGACCCTCCGATGAGGGCGCAGGACATCCCGGAGGCCGCTGAGGCCGCCGACCCGTCGACCTCCCCGGAACGGCTCGGCAATATCGCGGACCTCTACCCGGAGCTCCACCCGGTTCTCGTGCTGAACCCGTCCTGCCCGGAGGACCTGAGGGAGTGGATGCGGGAGAGGAGCAGGGAGGCGGACAAGGCGTGGAAGGATCACCTGGCCGCCGAGCGGGCCCGGCAGCAGGCCGAGGCTCAGCGGAGGGCCGAGAGCGACAAGACGGCTCAGCCGTCTCAGCCCCCGGGCGCTTCGCCGAGTAAGCAGTCCCATCCGGGCCGCTGGTTGGTGGTCATCATTGCGATCATCGGTGTCGCGGCAGTGATGCGCGGCTGCGTGCAGCTGCTTGAGCACTCCGGAGGATCGCATACGCGGTCGTCCGCCACTCCGACGTCGAGCGTGTCTCCGGCTCCGACGAACGCCGTTTCGGCCAGGCTGATCCAGTCCCCCACTCAGAACATCTCCTGCGAGATCGACGACGATCGGGCCTCCTGCTCGATCTATGCCCGCGACTACGGGGATGCCGGGCTGGAGGACTGCGACGAGACGCTGTTCTCCATCACTGTTCAGGACCGCGCGTCCCTGGCCTGCGGCTCGGAGTACCTCGGGTCCGCGGGCGACACGGTGACGACTCTTGACTACGGGGAGAGCGCCAAGAGCGAGGGCTTCGCCTGCTTCTCCGACGAGGACGGCATGAGGTGCTGGAACCAGCGGAGCGGGCACGGCTTCAAGATCGCTCGGGCGGGCTACTCGACCTTCTAAGGGGCGACGTCGTCCCCTGGATGTCTGCGCGCGGGATTCGAGCGTGTTTTGCCATCCGCTACCTGGTGGATCACAATGCATCCACACCCCCCTCCCAGGAAGGTCGCAGCATGAGCGGCATGACCCCAGTCCCGTCCGACCCCGACGCCTCCGAGGAACCGGAGCCCGAATCTGAATCTGAGTCTGAGCCATCTGCCGATGGTTCGGCGGTGACCCCGGAGGGCGGAGCTGATCCGGCTCCGGGCCCGGTTCCGCCGCCACCACCACCGGCCGGCACGATGGACTCCGCCGGCGGGGCGGCGTCGGCTCCGGGCCCGGTTCCGCCGCCGCCGGCTCCGATGGCGGCCTCCGGGGCCACCGGAGCCTTCCCCACGGGGCCCACGGCGCCTCCGCCGGCGCCGATGAATCCGGCGATCAAGAAGCAGCTCACGATCGGTTTCGGTGTGCTGGGACTCGTTCTGGTGCTGTTCATCGCCGGGGTGGTCGCCGTCAACATCCTGAACTCGTACCGGGGCCCGGAGAAGCAGGTCGAGGCCTACCTCCGTCTCATCGCCGACGGCCATGCGCGGGATGCCGGCAAGATGGTGGATCCGGGGGTGCCCGACAGCAAGCGCCTGCTCCTGACCGATGAGGCTCTCGGCGCGGCCACCTCGCGCATCACGGCGATCGACGTCGAGGAGCCGGATGTCGACAGTGACGATGACACGGTTCGTGTGACTGCGACATTCAGGCTCGACGGGCAGAAGCTCGAGCACACCTTCTCCTTGAGCAGAGGGGACAAGGAGTACGGCCTGCTCGATACCTGGGAGATGGCGGACTCCGAGGACAACTCCCTGGTCAGCAAGGTGGAGCTGTCCTCGGCCGCCTTCGACTCCCTGACCATCGGGGGGCAGGAGGTGCCGCTCAGCAAGGACGGCGACCACACGTACGGATCCTATGAGACGGAGCAGTACGTCTACTTCGGCGTCTACAGCATCTCGGCTGGCTCGTCCCGCGCCAAGTACCTGACGACGGACACGACCTCGCTCGAGGTGTATCCGACGACGGACTCATCGACCTCATCGAGCCCGTCGAGCTCGTCTCGCGGCTCGTCGACCTCATCATCGGGAGGCCTGTCCAGCCAGTCGCTGTCGGTGGGCGCCGAACCGACTCAGGACCTCAAGGACCTCGTCCTGGACGCGGTCAAGCAGAAGACGACGGACTGCACCACCCCGCCGAGCAACCTGGACTCGGGGTGCCCCTACGCCCTGCGGTCGAGCCATATCGCGAAGATGGAGGTCACCACGGAGGCCTCGGACGTCACCATCACCTCGGCGATGGATTTCACGAGCGGCAGGATCGTCGTGACGACCACGTCCTCCTCCGGCTACTCGTCCTCCAGGCCGGAGCGGAATGAGTTCAAATTCGAAGGCGATATCGAGTGGGTCGCGGGCCAGGACGAGCCCAGTGTGACCATTACGGGCGCGACATCCGTGCATTAACGACCGACCGAACGGTCAGGGCTGGCGTCCTGTCGCCCGTGGGCCGGGCGGCGGGATGCCGGATTTTGTGACGTGAGGTCGGGCCAGGTAGACGACGACGGCCTGGGTGTCAAGTGGAGTATGTGTATAAGTTCTTCGGTGTTGTCTGTACGAAGAGGAGAATATACCGTATCCACTGACGCCTGCGGGCTCCGGAGCGAGTCGTTCCCGCTATGTATATATGTATAGTTCGAGTGTCCCCGGCCCCGGGGCGACGGGGAGGCCCTCCGCGGAGCGCGACCTGTCGCGATCTACAGGGGGCTTACTAATCCTGTATGGCTAATAGTATGTGTTTCCTAGTGGCGCGCCCCTGCGCGCAGGATCTTGGGGCCGGACCCTCGTTGCGGGCGTCCTGGTGTCGGGGTATAGTGTGGCGGCGTAGAGTCGAGGGTATTTGTTATGCCTTTTAGAAAGGTGAAATGCGTCGCTGAGGCCGTGGCCGGAGGCGAGGGCGCTTGCGTCGGCTGCGCGCTGCAGTGAAGGATGCACGATGCCCGATTCCGGCGGTTTCTTCCTTTCGGATACTGCGATACCCAGATGCTCAGATATTCAGTACGGTTGATATCGTCGTTCCGGACAATGAGCCGGCCTTTCTCTCCCTTAGTTCCCTCCTAGACGTGAAGGTTGACAATGACGGACTCATCCCAACCCGCAGCCGGTGCGTGGGCGAAGCTGTCGCCCACTGAGGGCCCTGCTCCTGCGCCGCGGGACCCTGATGATGAGAAGGCGCAGAAGAAGCCCGCGGTCAAGTCGTCGGCTGCCTTCGCCGCGCCGAGTGGGCTGCCGGGACTAACGACGTCGTCGTCGACCACGATCACCTGGGTCCACGCCCCGGTTAAAATCCTTTATGGATCCCTGGCCGCCAGCGTGACGGGCCTCGGCCTGGCGGCGCTGGCCACGACCCTGGTCCTGGGCGCGCTGAGCTGGTCGCTGTCTGCTCTGGTGGGGCTGGGGCTGGCCGGCTTCTTCCTGCTGAAGAATGCGGACCGTCAGGCGCAGGCCTTCTACGCGGACCGTCCGAGCACCACGGTCCTGTACCGCGCCAGCATCGCCCTCGCGCTTCTGGCGATTGCGGCCGCGGCCGTCCGCATCGCCTTCATCGTGGGAAGGATGTGAGTCGCGTGCGCCGAACACCACGTTCTCTTCGTCGTCCGGCGGTGGTGGCGGTCCTGTGCCTCGCCGCCGGGCTTCTGGGAATGACGCTTCCGGTGCCGTCTGCCGCAGCGCCCTCCGCCCCGGACGCCGACAGCGCGTCGGGGCTCGGCGAGTTCGGGGCCTGCCTGTCCGGGCACGGACAGGGCTCGCTCGCGATCCTCATCGACCAGTCGGGCTCAATGCGTCAGACCGACCCGGACCAGGGGCGGGTCGAGGCGGCGAGCTACCTCATCGACCGCCTGGCCGCTTTCACGGATCGCACCGGTATCACTCTTGACGTGCGGGTGGCGGGCTTCGCGGCCGACTACCACGCGGCGGGAGACTGGACCGGTCTCACCGGCTCCACCAAGGACGGCATCGCCTCCTCGGTGCGAACCGTGGGCGATGACCTCAAGGACTACGACACGGACTACTGGAACGCCCTCAACGGGGCGCGTCAGGACCTGGCGGACCACGACTCCTCGGGCTGCCGGGCCGTCGCCTGGCTCTCGGACGGGGAGTTCGACCTGGACGTGCGCGACTCGGACAGCGCCACGCGCGACTTCGGCGGCTCCAAGAGCTACGCGACCAGCGCCGACCTGTCCAAGGAGTCCGGTGTTCAGCAGGCCGAGCAGGCGGGGCGGTCCGACCTGTGCCGATCGACCGGCCTGGCTGATCAGGTCCGTTCCGCCGGGATCACTCTGATCGGGATCGGCCTGAGCGGGAGCGGTGGCGCGCAGCCGGACTTCACCCTCATGCGCCGGGTCAGCGAAGGGGGCGGGACCAATGCCGCCGAGGCCGGGGTGGATCAGTGCGGCGACGTCTCGAGCCCCGCGGGGGCGTTCTACCCGGTGTCCGACCTCGACTCGCTCCTCATGGCCTTCGACTCCATCTCGACACCGGGCGACACGGTGCAGAGCCGGTCCGTGAGCATCTGCCAGGACGCGGCGTGCAACGAGGGCCAGTACAGCTTCGTCCTGGACGGGACGCTGGACGCCGTCCACGTCATGGCCTCCTCGGACGTGTCCGGCCTCGACGCCTACCTCTACCCTCCGGGAGCCGCGAACCCTCTGGTGATCAAGGGCGACCAGTCCGGTGCTCAGGGGAGCGCGGGGGTGAGCGCGCAGTGGCTGACGTCGCGGACCTTCCAGGCCGATCTGGACGCGTCGAAGGTGTCCACCTGGGACGGCCAGTGGCGCCTGGCCTTCGTCGACCCCTCCTCCGCGTCGCAGAACCAGCAGATCCACGTCAACGTCCACCTCTCCTCGCCGCTGACCCTGTCCTGGACGGACCTGGACAAGACGGAGCTCCGGCAGGGCGAGAGAGTCGAGAGCGCCACGCTGTCCCTTCTGGACCACGCGGGCGGACGGGCCGTCGAGGCCTCCCGCGTCAAGGGCGCGGTGACGATGTCGGTGGTCCTCAAGGACTCGGCGGGCAATGAGCACGAGCTGTGGACGGGCAAGGACGTCGCGGCCCTGAAGAACCCCGTCACCATCGAGCTCCCCCAGGACGTCGCGATCGGGAGCGGAACGCTGACGACCTCGGTGACGGTCACCACCGCCTCCACCACCCTGGCCGATGGGAGCACCGCTGAAGGCACCGTTCTGGCCCCGACCGAGGCCACCCAGGACGTTGACGTCCAGGCTCCCGTGGACTTCCCGTCCGTGGGCGGCGAGGCCGCGTTCCCCGCGCTGGAGAAGGAGCTGAGCACGACGGCGGATCTCCCGGTGACCGGTCCCGGCTGCGTCTGGCTGAGCTCCGGCGAGCCGAGCCTCACAGGCTCTCCGGCCGACGCCGGGGCGGTGACCGTGTCCTCCTCGGCGTCCTCCGCGGATACCTGCGTCGAGGTGGCCGACGGCGACACCGCGACCCTCCCGGTCACGCTGTCCGCGCAGGGGCACGCCAACGGGGCGCTCTCCGGCACCCTTGAGGTGACCCTCGCGCCGGCCGATGCCCCTGATCGCGCCCAGACCGTCCAGGTCCCCTTCAACGCCGAGATGCGTCGGCCGCTCAACGTGACGACGGCGTGGACCACCTTCGTCCTGGTGCTGCTGGCCGGCATCCTCATCCCGCTTGCGCTGCTCTACCTCCTCAAGCTGGTGACCGGACGCATTCCGCGGGGCACGGTGGAGACCGCGACACGGGTCGTGGAGGTTCCCAGGGGGAGCGGCACCGTCACGATCCCGCTTCCGCCGAGCAACGAGATCACCCAGGTCTCACTGCCCGAGCGCTCGCGGCACCTCACCGTGGGCCCCTACGAGTTCAAGGTCCGCATCGGTCTTTCTCCGACCTCGATGCCGGTGGTTGAGCTGGTCAGTCCCGATGCGCCCTCGGTCTCCGGCGCCGCCCCCGGGTCGCGCAGGAACCGTGCGGTCCTGCCGCTGGGGGTGCGCGGCAACTGGGTGGCGGTGCTGGACCGGCCCGACTCGCCCCGGAGCGTGACAGTGGTGGCGCTCGCGGCCGCCAGCACGGGCAACCAGGCGCTCCAGAAGGTCCTGGAGGACGCCGGACGGCACCTGGCGGGCCAAGTGGCCGGCGTCGCTCCCGAGACGGATGAGGGCGTCGACGACGCCGACGGCTCTCAGGGCGCCTCCTTCGGCAGCGGATCGTCGGGCTCCTCCGGCGGCGCCTCCTTCGGCACGGGCTCGGGCTGGGGATCCGGCACCGCGTCAGGCTCGGGCTGGGGCTCGGGGACGACGTCGGGCTCAGGCTGGGGCTCGGGCGGCCCATCTGACCCGGGCGCATCAGCATCGTCGTCGGACTCGGGCACGACGCCGCCGGCCACCTTCTGACCCTCCTGCGCCCCGCCCACGGGGACGCCCATCTTCACTCACTGCTGCCCTGGCGGTTCTGGGGCTGGTCGCCGGTCGCCCGGCGGAAAGGACGAACAACACGATGTACCGCGTACTCGTCATTGGATGCGGAGGCTCGGGGGCCAAGACCCTCGGCTACATGATGGACCAGCTGCGGGCCGACCTCAGGGTCCACGGGATCGAGGACATCCCGGGCTGCTGGCAGTTCCTCAATGTCGACACCCCCATCCAGGAGGAGGTGCCCACGTCGGTCGCCCCGGTGTCCAAGCAGGGCGGGCGCTACATGTCCTGCGGTGTCCCCAGCGGCGCCTACCGGATCGTGGACGAGGCCCTGGTGGAGGACGTCCAGGCGCAGTCCTCCACCGGGCTGCGGGACCTGGCCACCTGGCTGCCTCGCAGGCCGGAGGACGTCACGGTGCCGCTGAACATCGGGGCGGGCCAGTACCGGGGGATCGGCCGCCTGGTTATTCTCACCAAGCTGGCGGAGATCCAGCGCGCGGTGCGCCAGGCGGTCGAGGCCATGGGGCACCCGGAGTCCCTGCGGACGGCGGAGGAGGCCGCCCGGCGGGTGCCCGGCGTCGGTGCTGCTCCCGCCATCGACATGGCGCCCATGGTGCTGGTGGTCTCCTCCATGGCGGGAGGCTCGGGGGCCTCCATGACCCTGGACGTGTGCCGCCTCGTGGCGGGGACGGACCTCGACCTGACGATCAACCCGGACAATATCAGTGTCTTCCTGTACACGGCGGAGGTCTTCCAGAAGTCGGTGCCCGCCAATGCGCGGCAGGGGATGCCGGGGAACACCCTGGCCATGCTCGGTGAGATCGTGGCCACCCAGTCGGGCGGGGACGGGGAGGCCGCGAAGGCCGACCGGGACCTGTACGCCAAGATGGGGGTCTCCATCGGGGTGGGCAAGGCCTTCAAGCGAGTGACTCCCATTGGCCTCAAGGCCGGCGGCTCCGGCGCGGTGTTCGGGGACGGCACCTCCGAGGGGGTCTTCCGCGGCATGGGGCGCGGGCTCGCCCGCTACATCTCCAGCAATGCCTTCCAGGACTATGTGAATTTCGATATCGCGAACTATGTCGATGTGCCTAATCGTTCCTTGGTGAGCTGGGGCGCGGACCCGAACAACACGGCCTGGAGCTCCTTCGGCTACGCCTCCCTGAGCACGGGACGGGACCGCTACGCCGAGTACGCCGCCCAGCGCCTGGCCCGCAGGTCCGTGGACCACGTCCTGGACGGGTTCCGGATCCCGGGGGACACCACCAGCGACACCCAGCGCCTGGCCAACCTGTGGCAGCACTACCAGAGCCAGGAGCTGCACAGCCTCGGGCTGCCCGAGGGGGCGGGGGCCAATGTGCTCAGCGCAGCCGGCACCGCTGCGGACCAGGCCGTCATCGACTGGGTGCTCTCCGACGACATCAGCCAGAGCCTCAACCGCGCCGTCCTCAACCGGCGCGCCGAGGAGGCCGTGTCCAACGTGATGGCCCAGCGCCCCCAGGCCGACGGCATGCCCGTACCGGAGTGGGCGGCGAATATGGCCCAGTTCCTCGGCTACCACGAGCCCAGGGTTCTTGAGGAGCTGGAGAAGACGGCGGCGGTCCTGGCCCTGCAGCGCTCCCAGGAGATCGCCGACCGCGCGGCCGCCACCGTCCGCTCCGCCGTCGCCCGGCTGGGGATCCCCTACGCCACCACGGTTCTGGCCCGGGTGCGCGAGCCCGGAGGCGTCATCGACTCCCTGGTGCCGCGCCTGACGGCCCTGGAGTCGCTCAGACCCGCGAACGCGCTGGCCCTTCCCGAGGCTCTCGCCGCCCAGATGCGCGGCATGGGCAAGGCGGTCCTGGGCGGCGCCGGGGCCGAGCAGGTGGTGGAGAGGGTGCGCGCCTCCTTGCAGGACCAGGTGTACAAGTGGCTCGCCGCTCGGACCTCCGTCCACCTGGCCACCGCCCTGAAGGACCTGTCCAGGTCGGCGGTCAAGCCCCTTCAGGACGTCCTGGAGGACGCCGGCAAGGTCCTTCAGAGTGCGCGCCACAAGGAGGCCACGGAGCGGGGCGTCGCCAATGTCGCGACCTCGTTCTACACCGCCTGGCCCGAGGAGCCCGAGGCGGGGCAGACGGAGACGGCCTCCGTGCCCGTGCGCTTCGCCACCGCGCACAACGAGGTGGTCCTCATGCCGGTCTCGGAGTACCCCGGACGCTTCTCCGAGCACGTGCGGGACTCCGTCCAGCCCCCGTTCAACGCGGACCTGCACCAGGCCTACGCCGAGGCGGTCCGCGAGGTCGTCACCGGGGTGTGGGAGCAGGGGGCCGACGTCAGGCCGCCCGCGAACCTCCTGACCGTCACCACCGCCTGGGTGCCCAGCGGCCTGCCGGGGGCCACCGGCGGGGTGCTGCCCACCCCGGCCCGCTACGAGCTGCGCCTGAGGCCGGTGGACCTGCTGGGGCGCTCGCGCGCCTTCGTGGCCCGGCGCGGGGAGTCCTTCGAGCAGTTCTGCTCCCAGTCGATCCGTGAGTACCTCGGTGATGAAGGGGCGGGCGACTACGAGCGGGACCAGCGCGCCCAGGCCGTGCTCGCGGGCCTCAAGGAGGCCATGGAGATGGCCCGCCCCCTGGCAGAGGTCAACAAGCGGCTCTACGAGAGGCTCCATAAGGGGACTGAGGCGGAAGAATTCCGGCGCGAGTACCGCTTCACCCCGATGCCCGTGGGGAAGACGGTGACCGCCCAGCTGTGCGAGTACGTCACGACCCTGCCGGATATCGACGAGGACGAGCTGCCCCGTCGTATTGAGCGCGCTGCCCAGACCGACGCGGCCGTCTCGCGGATTGACGTCTTCGGCTCCTTCTCCCGGACCCTTCCGGCCGCCTACTCGGGCATTCTCGACTCCGTCAAGGAGGCCTGGAACCAGGCCAAGAGCTCCCCCGGGGCCCGGGAGCAGATGTGGGACTTCCGGCGCGCCCGGCCCCTGTCGGGGGGTGTTCCCATCAGCGACATCGACCGGAAGATGCAGATTCGCGGCTGGTGGGTGGCCTCGCTGTGCGGCGGCCTGGAGCGCCCGGCCTGGGGCGACAAGCAGGCCGACTACACGCCGGTGCGCATCTGGGACCGGGAGCACCGGCGCTGGCTGGAGTTCCCCACCCCGCTGCTGACGCCGCCCTCCAGAATGATCGTGGCCAATGCTCTGCTGCCCGCGGTGCTGGAGTCCATGCTCCTGGCCTACCTGGAGGTCTCCCAGCGGGGCCAGGAGGCCTTCCTGCCCTGGACGGTCATGCGCCAGTGGGCCGAGTCCGGGGAGAATGATCCCATGAGGGCCCTCGGGATCCAGACTCCCGTGGAGGAGAACCTCGGCGACCTGCTGGCCGCGGGCTCGATCGACGACCTGCCCCCGGCGGTGGAGGGCCTGGGGAGCGCCACGACCGCCGAGGAGCGCCGTGAGGTGCTGCTCGGCTACTGCGACTCGGTTCTGGCCTACCTGGACCAGCACTACCTGCCCGGCCGGGGCAAGAAGGACGAGCCCGGCTGGTTCACCAACTACCGGCGGCGCGATCTGGTGGAGTGGACGCCGCTCACCGTCGATCTGGCCCAGGAGATGAGTGAGGAGCTCATGCACGTGCGCAATGTCCTCAAGACCCTCAAGCCCGCGAGCAGCGGCGCCGGCGACGCATCTCCCTTCTCCGACGGCGGGATGGTGTTCTGAGATGGCCGCCCAGAAGCAGGAGGCGGCCGGCTCCGCCGTCCTCATCGTCGCCCCGCCCAGTCAGCGCCCGGTCCTGGCCGCGCTCACCGACCTGTCGGCTGCCGGCCTCGTGGCCCCCTTCTCCTGGATCGAGGCGCCCCGGGACCCCGAGGGCGCGCCGGACCGCCTCGACCCCGGGACCGTCGAGGTCCGCGATGGCGAGCTGAGCGCCTCCACGTACTCGCGCCTGGTCAACCACCACGACCTGACGCGTCTGCGGCTCCTCGTGCTGGTTCCGGTGGGCCACCCCGCCGGCGACGCCCTGCCGGCCACGGCCGAGCAGTTCTACCAGCTGCTGGGGCTACCCACCGGCGTCGTGCGCCACAGCGTGCGCGTCATGGCGCCCTGGAGCGCGGACTCCGCACCCGCCGAGCTGGGCCGCATCGGCTGGGAGGACGTCATGATCTCCCCGGAGTCCACGGCCGACCCGGGCTTCAACCAGGTGCCCTGGTGGAACAGTCCGGCTACCGTTCCCGGGGCCATTGCGGTGTCCCTGAGCGTGCAGGCGGGCATTGCCGGTGCGGTCGACCAGGCCCCCTACGACGACGCCGGCCCGGACAACTCGCTGGACCTCCAGGTCGCCCGCTCCTTCATCCGGGTCACCGACGCCCACGCCGTCGAGGACGAGCTGCGCCATCAGGTCCTGCGCCTGTCCGGGACGTTCCCGCGTCCGAACCAGGCCTCGGTGGGGGTGCTGGTGGCGCCCTACGCCGACCCCGAGGCGCGGGTCGGGGACCTGGCCCGCGCCTGGGCGGCCCGGCACGCCGAGTCCCTGCGGCGCTCCCCTGTGCAGATGCCGGTCGTCCCCGCCGAGTCCATGGACTTCCTCAAGGCGATCGGACTGTTCTTCTCCTTCCTGGGTCGGGCCATCGTCGGAGCGCCGGGCGCCTGGGCCAGGGCCGTCATCCGCCGGGCCAAGGCCGGGGTCGCCGCCACGACGACGTCGGTGATCTTCGGCAGGGACAGCGCCGTGGACGTCATCGTCGGCGGCGTGGACGGCTCCGGGCGCTCCGTGGGATGGCGCGATCTGGCGGCGGCGGCCGGGAGCGCGAGCGCCGCCATGCCCGAGAGCGTTGAGCGCTCCCAGCAGCCGGTCAAGCGCGACTTCGGCGCCCTGTGGCAGGACCTGACCACCGGCGGCATGGCGCTCGTCGACGGCTCGGGCTGCACCAACCTCGACCTGGGCTCCTACGAGGGCAGCGTGTCCGATCAGTCCCTCATTGCCCCCGCCCTCAGCGCCGACGGCGCCTTCGAGATCAAGGAGCCGCTGGGCGACATTCCCGCCGGTACGCAGCTGCGGTGCTGGGACCAGCTCGAGATCGAGCGGGTCTCGGCCGGGCTCCAGTCCGTGGCCCAGTCCCAGGACCCGCGCTCCCAGCGCGCCGCCGAGTACCACATGGAGCTGAGCCAGTGGCAGGGCCGCAATCAGCACCGTCTCCTGCCGCAGGTGGGGCGGAGCCTGTCGGAGGTCTTCGAGGCCACCCGTGGGGACATCCAGCGGCTCAGGAACGAGATCCGGACCCTGGAGAGAGAGGACGGGCTCGGCGGCGACCTGGAGGCGCGGCAGCGCCGTCTGGGGCGGGTCCTCGCCGTACTGGCCTTTCTCCTGCTGGGCGGGCTCGTCGTCCTGACCGCGATGGGGGTGCTGGGAACGATCGGATGGGCCCTTGTCGGGGCCGTCTCCGCCGTGCTGACGCTGGTGTGGCTCATCGTCTCCCTGGTGATCTTCGTCAAGGGGCAGCGCGAGCTCTTCCGCCTGCGCTACCAGATGGAGAAGACCAGCACCCGGCTCCCCGCCCTGCTGGCGAACCTGCGCATGGCCGTCGAGGACCTGGCAGCTCAAGGGGAGGCCTACGCGCAGTTCGACCGATGGGCCGGCATCCTGACCTCCTTCCTCACCGACCCCCTGGGGGAGAAGGACACCGAGCGCACCGCCCGCGAGCACGAGACCGTCCTGCCCGCCGGCG
>ERZ773079.1532-NODE-1532-length-13693-cov-8.870949_pt1 | contig 13693 bp, 19 predicted proteins | sample MGYA00511355_ERZ773079 | MGnify/ENA primary metagenome ERZ773079 (study PRJEB29015, sample SAMEA2737979) | human oral metagenome | biome: human oral; feature: human-associated habitat; material: dental | place: China | collected 2117 ... | reverse complement strand
GAAGACATCTTCTAAGATGAACAAAAACACAAAAAACAACTGTAGGAAGTAGAAGACATCTTCTAAGATGAACAAAAACACAAAAAACAACTGTAGGAAGTAGAAGACATCTTCTAAGATGAACAAAAACACAAAAAACAACTGTAGGAAGTAGAAGTCATCTGAAGCAGTTTTCTAAGATGAACAAAAAGACGAACATCAGAAGCCATCAGCCAGCGGGGTCAGCATCATCCAAAGAAGCCCTGCTAATCAGGCTTTCAGTAGAGCCGTGGAAGTAGCAGTTGATTTGCGTGTTGTGTTGTTCCTTCACTTCTTGCTTAGAAGAATTATTAGAAGAATCATTCTCATCAACTGCTACAAACAAGTTGTCCTTCATCTTCTGGCTAAGTTCAACAAGTTTGATATTCGATGTAGTAATCGTTCCCATCAAAGAAGACAAAGCTGAAACCATCTTCGGGTCGCCACTTTCTACAGCTTGTTGAACAGCAGTTATAAATGGCTCATTTACATTCACCAGAATGCTTTGAATGGTCTTCCTAGCTTTTCTATAATCTTCCTTGATATTCGATTCAACTTCTTCTCTAAAGGCTTCGTCTTCAGGATTAAAAGCAGCCAGTAATTCTTCATTCGTTTCTGAAGAAGAATTTAATAGGGGCAATTTAGTCTGATTCAATGTATCCACAAATTCATGAAGTAATTGCCCTTCAACAATTTCTACACCACTCATTTCTCTTCCCACTTTTCAATAATTTTATGTTCATCTTCTTTACGTGCTGATTTAGGATTTACACTAGCTGTGTATTCAGCAAACCATTCATCGCCACTATGATTATCTGAGCCCTTGCTTCTAAACAAATCGACAATCACTTCTTTAATTCTTTCTATCGTGTCAATACGGCAGTAGTACCAAGCCTTCATGGTAAACTGCAATTCCCACATGATGATTCTCTGCTCTCTGTAATCGCCCTCATATTCCATCATCGGACTTACTGAATTAAGCCCAATGGAAATATCCGTCTTCAGATTAAAATCCTTCACTTCCTCAATGGTAACGTTTAATGCAGGTCTAAAGATGGGCAGGATTTGTTCCAGAATCATGAGTGAAGGCTCAAGGTCTTTAGAAGCAATGAACAATGAGAAAGACAAGTCATAGGGAACTCTGGTGTACATTACTTTCCGTTCATCTTTTTCAGATGAAGTAATGAGGTTGTTAGTGTTCTTGGCTCTTTCACTTGCATAATTCATGCCCGTTAAATCAAAAGCCATGTGTACAGCTTGTCTTTGACTGACCTTTGAATACGGGTCTGGGGCGTCGGTTAGAATGGACAAGAACTTGTCCCGGTTAGCAAAGCGTAATGGCACTTTGTAATCCGGCGCGTTAGGGTCTAGCTTGATGTACAAGTCATTGAAGATTGCGCCAAAGGTAGCTACAAGGTTTCTGGTAGTGGCGTGATAGAAGGGCTTTTGTTTCATAATTAGTGCTAAGTGATTGAAACTTCACACTATTTATTAACGGTAATGAACGCCCTAATCACCCTTATATATAATGTCTGGCATTCAAAGCCCTCATAAAGGAGAAATCATGTTACTTTTCAAACGTTTAGAAGTAAAGAACTTGGCTACTATTGGCGATGAGTTCATTACGGTTGACCTGAACCGCCATAAGACAACAGTTGTGTATGGCGAAAATGGCACTTCAAAGTCTTCACTCATGTTAGAAAGCCTCTGTTTTTGCCTCTACAATAAGCCCTACAAGAAGATAAAGCTGGGAGAACTGGTAAACAACAGGAATGTAAAAGGGCTTGAAGTAAGACTTACTTTCATGAAGAACAATGATGAATACATTATTCACAGAGGCTACAAGCCCCAGTTCTTGACGATTACCAGAAATGGCGAAGCCCTGCCCCAAACCATGACACAACAAGCCTTCATCGAAGAAGAGCTTCTTGAAGTACCATACTCAACGTTCAAGCAAATCATCGCGATGGGTAAGGCGGATTACACTTCCTTCATTTCCTTGCCACTTGATAAACGCCGCCAGTTTGTTGAATCCATCCTGAACACATCTGTTTACAGGGCGATGCTGGAGAAGCACAAAGAGAACCAGAAAACTTTACAAGCCAAGATTTCTGATGAAGAGCATGAGATTCGTTTGCAAGAGAAACTTTTGTCTCAGCATTTTGAAACGGTTAAAACACTCAAGAAGAATCTGGATGAAGCCAACAAGGAAGAAATCTCTTCTAAAGAATCTGAACTTGCCGACCTTAAACAGGCTTTAGAAAAGTTGAACCAGTCATTCAATAAAGAAGAATATGCCGCCAGCAAGAAAGAGTTACAGGAAGTTAAAAATGGCTTCAAGAAAGTGGATACGTTCAAGTTCTCACTTAATCAGAAACTCAATGAACAAAAAGACTTCCTGAACTTCATTCAGACAACCGAAACCTGCCCCACTTGTAAACAAGCCATTACAGAAGCCCATAAACAGCTTATTAAAGAAGAACAAGAAGGCATTATTCAGGAGTTGAAGGGCAAAGAAGATAAGTTAAACGCTAAATCTGAAGAACTTATTACTAAACAAGAAGAAATTGAATGTAAAATCAATGACTTGGAAGCTATTCTGTTCAACGTTAGAGACACTGATAATAAATTATCTAGTGTTGTCAATGATTTAGATAGACTTGCCAAACAATCAAAAGCCAAGAAAGAAGACAAGACTATCCATGAGCTTAAAGAGAAGATGAAAGAAGTGAAGGCTTCACTTGATGCCCATAAAGACAAACTTTCTCTTCTTCAAGAACAACAAGAAGTGTACAAGGAAACACTTTGGCTTTTGTCTGATGGCGGCATCAAGGCTATTGTGGTTAAGAAGTATCTTCCAGTTATCAATAACCTTATAAATGAATATGTTTCGCAATTAGGATTATTCGCAACCGTTAGCTTTGATGAAGACTTCAAGGAAACCATCAAGAAGAGAGGCTTTGATAACTTCTCTTTCTATCAGCTTTCTGAAGGTGAGAAGCTAAGGGTTGACCTTTCCATAATGTTAGCTTGGCGGGAAGTAGCAGCCATGAAAGCAGGGCTTAAAACAAACCTGTTAATCATGGATGAAATCTTTAATACGTCAATGGATTATCAGGGCTGTAAGGCTTTCATTGACATTCTGAACAGTAAAAACAACCAGAACACCTTCATCATCTCGCCAAATGCTGAAGACATTCTTGACCTTTGTCATTCTTCCATTCACTTGAAGAAGATAAAAGGCTTTACAGAAATTTGTGAATGAGTAGTAATGGCAAGTTCTGAGTGTCTAGCTATAATGCGCCCATTAACGAATCAATGAAGGAGAGAAAGAAACATGATTACCCTTAATCATCTTCACTACTTAGCTAATGTCAAACGTGTCAAGAATCTTAAATCGGTAACAATTTCATTTTCCGAAGTAGAAACAACATTTGATGTTTATTTCACGGATGATGAGTTTGACTATACGTTCGACGCCCACGCCACAGCCGGATATGGTGGCATCATTTGGGTATATAATTATGAGCACGGATATAAGCTGGAAGACCTAGTTACTAAAGGTGATTCGTTCAGCTTCCAACACGTTCACCGCTACCTAGACTTCATCGTTAAAATAGCACCATTTGTAAAGAGCATAGACCTGAAAATCTACAAAGATTGTGCGTGCCTTAATGTAGATGGCGTTATGGTTAGCTTAGATGACGTGTATGACGATAATTATCTTCTTTGTAGCATGTTCCCGCGCATAAATGAAGTAATAGTTCATCCAGACATTGTTCAGCAGGTTACAAATCTGAAGGCGCGTTTGCCATGAATCGTGTAGTAGCATTTTTCAGCACGGACTATGGCGCTTTCGTCGTAGGTAAGTTAGTTAGCGAAGACCGCCAAAGTAAGCAAGTTAAACTGCGTCATCCTGTTTTGTTGGATTGGAAAAGCGATACGATGATGGCTTTCGATGAAATTTATCGAGGCGATGAGTTTGTTTTCTGTTACACACTAACCGTCAATGATGTTTCTTCAGAATTGAATGAAGATTACTATGATTTTCTAAACAACCCTGCCATCTAATCTTTGAAAGGCTGATTCCTTTGGTTTCAGCCTTTTTAATTATGAATGGTGTGTAATGGCAAATTCTGGGCGTTTAGCTATAATGCACACATTCACTAAACAAAGGAGAACGAACCATGAAAAAGCTGAATACCAACAACATGAAAACCGTAGCTAATCTTTGCTGGGCTTATAACGGAGATGTTTACTTTCGCCCGCATGATTCCCATGCATTGGTTGTTGGTCATCCGTATGGCGATTTGTCGCTTAAAGACCTTTACCGAGAAAGGAAAGCCGATATGAGTGCTATGTCTCTCAAGGATTTTCCTGTAGTTAAGAAATGCTGCGACATTTACAACAGACTTATTGAACTTTGTGAAGTTGCTGAAATTAGATTAAATGAAAAATTCTTCAGCATTTTCTGCCGCGTGGATAAGGAGGTCTTCCTTGTTAACTGCGATGAAGAACAAAATCTGTTCATTCAGTTCTATCAAGACATTATTGACGTTGCTGATATTGAAGGCGTTGTTAAGTTCATCAAAATGCTGAAACTGCCCAATTACAAGAACACGGTTAAAACCTATGACTTGGCAATGATTAAGCTCATGTTCAAATCTTTCCCTGAATTTATCATGCGTGTAGAAAATGGCATTTCCAAAACGACTACACGAAGTCATCATTTCGTCTTCTTTAATGATGGTGCCAATGGCATTGTCCAACATCTTCCATCGGGTTATACGAAAACAACAACTTCATGGACGCAACTCTGCAACCAAATTAAAGACATTCCTTTCATTTACAAAGAAGAGCGGGTTAATCAAGAGCAAATGGCTCAAGCTGAACGCCTCTATCGTGAAGTTGAACGCTATGAAATGTTAATCGAAGGCTTTAATTTCATCAAGCGTGTTGACACCAGCAATGGCGAAACTGTAATTGGCGTTGGTTTGATTGGATTCAATGCCAAAGGTGGACAACTTGTCATTGCATCATTTAACGAACATGGTAACATTCACTTCACCAACAACTTTGACCAAGAAATTCCTTTTGACAAAGTTGCTGAATATCTTGTTTCCAAATCATTCATTCAATAAAGGATAATCCATATGAACGTTATTGTAAAATTTCTTGATAAGTTTTTTGATATTGAAACTCAAGAAAATGTAAATCATTTTTGGCTTACTATAGACACAAGTGGAGAAATTAGTAGTCATCTTGATTCACCCGTTTATAGTGCTAGTGAAGAATGGTTTTCTGATTCTAAAAAGCGTGTTGCACACATTGGTCATACTCTTTATGCTAGTCAAGCTAAAGGTAATTGTAGTTTCTATACAATTAAACATGTGGCAGAAAAAGTCTGTGAGTTTGCTAGTACAACCATGCTGGATGTTGTGAAGTTCATGGCGACTATAAAACCAGATAATCTTACCGAGGGCTTCATTAAAATGGTTGCTTCCCATCTTAATAACGCTGATGAATGTGTTACTTTCAAAGATGGCATTCTTTATTGTTATGACACAGAGAGCCGTAATACTCGAATTCTGATTTCACAGAATAGAGTTTACACACAAAACGATAATTTGGCGTTCTGTATTCAGGTGAATGGCGAAGGTGTTATTGTCGGTAGCGGATGGGAGTATGAAGCTGTAAACACGACACCTGAAATCATGTTGAAAGAAGCCGCCTTGAGCTACTGCATGCCCATTGATGACAAAAATCTTGTGATTTTCGCGCAAATGGCAATGTCTGCCTGGAAGAAAGCTGAAAAGGTTGATTCTGAATGAATATCAAAGAACTACAACAAATGATGGCAAAAGACGCCATTATTGATGAAACAGAACTGGCTCATGAATCATTGCAAACGCCTAAACTTCACGCCAAGTACGCAAACATTCGCTATGACCTTGAAATGCAGTTAGCGAATCTCTATGAAGAGCAGAACAAAACCAAGCTAAGGCTTTCTGATTATTACTTGGGAAAAGCGGATGATGAGGTTTACAAGGAAAAGCCCAAGAAGATAAAAGTGCTTAAAACCGATGTTGATACATACATCAAAGGCGATGACGAGTACAACGAACTCTACAAGAAAGTAAGACAAGCTGAAGCTATCCTGAAACAAGTAGAGGATTTCCTGAAGCAAATTTCTTCAAGGGGCTTTTACATCAAGAACGCTATTGAGTATCAGAAATTCCAGAATGGGGGCTATTAAACGTGGCAGAACCTAAAGATTTTGATATCATCAAAACGGATGACTGGACGCTTAAACTAAAGTTTGACTTAAAGAACAAAAGGCTATTGAAATTCATTGATTTCCTTTACAACCACTACACTTATGAGGTGGAACAGAACAAGGAAATGAAAAGGAAGAAATATGGCTATGTTCCCATCAAAAGAATGTTTCATAAGCAGGGCTACAAAATGCCCTGTAAACTTGTTTGGGACTTGTTAAAAGTCTTAAAAGCAAATGGCTTTACTTTTAACGTTGACCCTGAACTTGTTAAACACAATGAGAAAGAATGGGTTGAAACCGCTTACAATAACTTCCTGAGAGATGACTTCAAAGGGCATTTCCAGCCCCATCCTCACCAAGAAAAAGCCATTAAGTCATTCCTTTATCGCAAGAATCTCTTCTGTACAATAGCTACTTCAGGCGGCAAGTCATTTATCATTTACGCTTTAGCTGGTATTCTGTTAAGAGAACAATTGAAAGCAAAAGCCAATCCGCTAAAGAAAGTGTTGATAATCACGGATTCAGTAACTTTGGTAGAACAGCTTAAAGCAGATTTCCTTTCCTACACCAAGAAAGAGAAGTTTTGGCAGGATAAAATCAAGGCTATTCATGGCAAGTCAAAGGATTCAAAGTATGATGAATCAGGGTTAATTTTCATCTCTACGTATGGCTCAATGAAAGAAGACGATGAATACTTCAAACAGTTTGATACTGTAATCATTGATGAAGGGCATAAAGCCACAACGCCATCAATAACAGCAATTCTTGAGAAATGCTGGCATTGTAATTACATCTTTGGTATGACTGGCTCATTACCTTCTAATAAGGAATCCCGCTTGAATACATTGAAACTGTTCTCTGACATTCTGCCCATTATTAAAGCTAAAGAACTCATTGAGAACGGGCAAGCGACACCAGTTAATATTGAAATTGTTACGTTAAAACATACATTTAGACCTGTTTTTGAAGAGTACAAAGACTTCCAGTCTTACTACGCTAATGACAAAAAGCGTCTAGAGTTTGTAGCCAATGATTTAATCAGTAAGAACACAAACACCATTGCGCTATTCATCAGAAGGGCATATGGCACGAATCTTTATGAAGAAATCAAACGACAAGTTAATGAAAAAGGATTGAATATTAACGTAGAATACGTTGATGGCGAAGTTTCAGCGGATGAAAGAATCCGTATTAAAGACATGTTTGCTGATGGCGAAAACACCATTGTTGTTGCTTCCTACAAAACAATGGCAACGGGTGTAAACGCACCAAATCTTAGAGTTCTAGCCCTAGCCCAACCTATGAAAGCCGAAGTTTCATTGATTCAGGCTTTAGGAAGAACAATAAGAAACTGTAAAGGCAAAGATAAAGCCTACATTCTGGATTATGTGGATTCCTACGGCTGGGGCTATCGTCATGGGCAGGAAAGAGTTAAACTCTACAAATCAGAAGGACATAACTGGACAAGAAGGAGTGAAGTGATTTGAACGTGGTAAAGAAAAACATTTTTAATGTGCTTTCTGGCTACAAGCAGGAAGAAAATGGCACATTAACAATTGGTTCTACAATTATTAAAAGGATAGTGCCAGTTACACAAAATGCCTTTTATGTTTGCGTGGATAGAAATGAAATCAACTTCAGGAAAATCAAAGACGCTGATGCCTTAGTGCTTGATTTCTTGCCGGATTTTGATATTATCAAAGAAGACTTCAGAGTACTATACAAGGGCTACAAGTTCATTCATGAAGCTAATGAACTTTGGCTTCATTATCAAGTGGCGGTAAGTGTTACTGAAGAAGAGATTGAAAGTAGTGGCGAAGATGAATAAATTAAAGCTGGCTTAATCGCCAGCTTTTCCTTTCATACTTCTTGCAAGGGCTTTCTGAACAGCTTCATCCGCGTCTTCATTAACAACGTTTTCATCACGCCATGCTGAATACATTCTGCCCCTACTGTAATAATCACCATCATTCCCTTTGTTGTTTTGATACTTGAGGCTTATCCATTTACTTACAGCGCTGTTGCCGCCAATAACACCCAAGAAGAATAACCAAAGTTCGGGCAAGTATTCTGGCGGATGTTCAGAGAAGTTAATCTTTATAAATGAAATCGTACCAACAAGATAAGCAACGTTACTCCAGAATTTAGTATGACTGATTTTGCCGCTACCATGCGATTCAAACATTTCTGACAAATCCAAGCCATGAATAGCTTTCAATAGAATGAAGGCAAGAATGACTGTAAGCCCCACAGAGAAGGCTTTATCTAGAGTTAATGTAGAGAGAAAATCCAGTACCGCTTGCATGGTTTAACACACAACTTATTGATTTATATAGGAGTATTTCATTATGTGCAAAGAGAACTTGAATGATGTTTACAAAGTGTATGCAGAGAAATTTGTTAGGGCTATGGACAATGGGCATTTTGCCTTAGCTGAAGCCTATAAGCGCAAAATTATTCAGCTTGCTTTTGAAGAAGGGCTAATAAAATTCAACTGGCAAACAGATTGCGCAGAACCTAATCAATCTTAAGAGAACGTAATTGAAATTGGTGGCGTGTTAGTTATAATGGTCACATTCTAACAGACAACTAGAGGTATAAAAAAACCATGAAAGAAATGATTGAACAACTTCAGCAAGGTGTAGTTAAACGTTCACTTCAGGCGCTTTATGAATATCTGGACTGTGGTTACTGGTCTGATTGCGATGATTACTTCTACTTTGATAATGATGAAGACCTTGCCTTCATTATTAAGAGAAACTGCGTCAAAATCCGTTACATTGAATTTCTTGAAATCATTGTTTACACAGATGGTAGCGTTTCTATTGAAGGCGAGAACGATTTGATTAACGAAGGCGTTGTTCTTACATTGCGTAACGGTTTGTGTAAAGATGCTGAGGAAGAAGCTAAACAAGGCGCTGTAGTTAAAGCCATTATCAAAGGATTCTTTTAATGCTCATACAGAACATTGGTAAAGCCCAGCTACAGCGTGGCTACTACAATAACGACGGGCGCGCTGTAGTCATTCCGATTCTTCCTAATGAAGTTTATAAAGAGCTAAGTGGCAAAACTGATATGTTGGTTAGTAGTACGCATTGGTTCTTTAATGCTTATCCTTTGCTTCATTCACGGAATAAGACCCGCGAAGACTGGGAAATTAAACGAATGAAACTGAAGGTTCTTTACGAGATGGCTGAAGGATATGTGTATAGCATTAGAGGATATAGGTCATTGGAGGATTATAAACAAGCCGATAGATGGCGGGATAAATTGAATAAACTTGGCTTTGTGTATGATGTGGCGAAAGATGATTGGTACAGGTCATAAAATGCCCCTAGAAGCCCCTGAATGGCTTTCTAAGGCGTTAAAATGCTTACCCAGTAGGTTACCCTTCGGATTTTAGTGAAAATTGACATTTCTAATAAAATCAAAGACTTACTTATATTAGCAAGTTCTAATATAAGGGCTTAAAACGCGATTTAGAAGCCCTATTTTTGAATAAAGAAAAGCCCTCAATCAAGAGGGCTTTAATGTGTAAGACGAAATAGTAATAGAGTTTGCGGAAATGAGGAAAAGTGGCGAATAAGTCCTAGGGAAAAGTATATAAGAATGGCTCAACCAAGCCATTCTTCGCTGTAAGACGCAACAGTAGTTCCTTCAAAATCTTCCAAATAATTTTGAAAACGCCTGAAAAACTGTTAAAAATTTTGAAAAATTCTGAAAAATTTCTGAAAAATCCCAAAAAGGCGTGCTTCAGGGGTGTCGCCTCCTCCCATGCCCCATTCCTATCCCAGTTTCTTATTGAGAACCATTCCCATTCCCTTTTGAGGATGGGATTGATATTCATTCTCATATACCTGAAACCTATCTGATAACGATTCGCAAGTGGCATGGATAGCTTGCAATCATTAAGGTTTCAGGAAGCGATTATATCGCGACGATATAATCGCCAGAAAACTAAGTACGCCCTATTGTTATAGAACCGCTAACAGACTAGACTTATAATTTACCGGCTTGATACTATTGCCACAAGCTATAAACGCCAAATGGATAGAGTAGCGTTTACGTCCTGATTGATAAACATATGGCGGGCAAAAATGCAAGCCTTGTTATCTATCCGCGTTGATAGGGCGCATTATAGGACGCCCCAAAAATGAATCCATTAAAAATAAGAAATGCAAGCCCTTTTGCATTAACATATTGTTAATGGATAAAAGCTCCTGTTTGTGGTATATAGACGCGGATTAACCATAACACGCCAATCACAAATAAAGCAAAATGTAAATTACAAAATGTTAATTGACAAAGCGCCTAAATTATGGCAAGCCTTAAAATCGCAATCATAAAAGCCGGAACGATGCAAGGCTTGTAAAATGTGGCAGATTGTGTTATTACAGGGCAAAGCGCGCCTAATACCACAAACGCGAAACATTGCAAGGGATTGACAACGACAAAAGGCTATGTTATAAGGCGCGATGATTTGGAAAACTAAAAACTCAAAACAGATATTGACAAACATCGTCTAATCCTGTATCACGTGCGCGTCCTTATATATATAGCGCCTATTGAGTAAGACGCCTCAGTTATAAATCAAAGACTTAGAAAAAAGTCTATGAGCAAGCAAACTAAAAACTCAATAAAAACAAAGACAAATGAAAAAGCCGAAAAGAATGCAAAAAGCGCTTGCAATGGTCGGCGAATAGGCTATAATGCGCACATAGGCAAGGCAATCAAGCCAGGCCAAAAAGAGAGAGAAGCCATGAACAAAGAACACAAAACATTTTCATCGCGAGCCGACGCCCGCGAATTTATAGAAGGTAATAATATACATTCTCAATGGCGGAAAATTTCTGCCGTCGAATACCGTGATGAGGATGAATCCCTCAAGATTATTCGCCGCCGCGATGGATACGCCATTAAGCGCGTATCTGATTGGGCAGACAATCCCATCATGATATGCGCAGGCGCTGAATATGGCGCATTAACATGGTATATTGACCGATAATATACTAATCAAACAAGCGCTTGCAAGATTTTTCAGAAAATTTTTGAAAAAGACTTGCAAAAAATTCCGAAGTCGCTATAATGCGCACAACAAAAGGAAACAGGTTATCGCCTAGCATTCCGCGAAAGGATAACCACAAAAAAGAGAGAAAAATTATGGCTACTATTGTAAAAAGTATTGATTCTGCTACAGAATTAAAAGACGAATTCGCGGCTTATGAGCGCGACTATTATCCGTTTGCGGTTTATGAAGCACTTATTGATTTTTTCGATGATTGCTGCACCGAAGAATCGCCGTATCAATTAGACGTCATAGGCTTATGCTGTGATATACAGCAAATAGACGAAGACGATTTAGAAGACGACGCCATTGCGGAAGAAGATTACGACGAAGACGGCAACGCCGATGAAGATGCTGTAATCGCCGCTTTGGAAGAAAAAGCCAGCGAAGAAGGCTATTTTCTTTGGGCGGGGCATTATAAGGGTAAATTCATAGCTTATTACATATAATAAGCGCTATATAAACATTATTCAGGCGGTGTAAACCGCGCCGCCTCAAAACAAAAAGTAGAAACGTTTTAGCAAAATTACAGAATTTTTTTATTTGATTTTTTTGGAATTTTGCAAAGAATATCAAAACACAAAGAGAAAAACAATGGAAAGATTACAAACAGCTGTTTTATTCAGTACCTTAGCGGCATTCTGTTTACTGATTGGATATTCATTAGGAATGGTTCACTGGTAACAATTTCAGATTATTGGGAGCGATAAAATGGGAAAGAAAAATTATGCGTATAATTTAGAAAATAGTTTGCGCCTAGCTTTAAGCAAAAACAAACAAAAACAGCAAAATGTTTAATTTATGTGACAATGGCTGTTAGGTTCGATGCTGATACAAAATGCGATGGAGAAACCTTTGTTTCGGCACAACGGAAAGATACTGTTAATATATGGGTGACGAAAGAAAGTCTTAAAATTTCTTTCAATCGGAATTTTGGCTATAAATTTACATACGATGAAACAAAGGATTCGTTTAAGGTTTCATCATTTGTTAATCCATATTCCGGTTTAGGAGCGGAATTAGCAACAATAGAAGTTACGCTATTTCATGAAGAAATGCAAGCTGAAATTGATAACGACGTGTATTTGCCGCGCTATATCAAAGCAATTATTAAGACCGCTTTAATGCCCGCCGATGAATATGACGACGATGAAGAATAATTCCTTTTAGAAATAAGCGCTTAGTAAATTTTTCAATAAAAGCCTTTACAATACTAGAAAAATTTACTACAATGCGCACATCGAAACAAGGCAAGCGCTTTTTCACGGAATAAACCGCTTTTACGCTTGCCATTTAATAGAAAGGTTAAAAATGAAAGCATATTCTCTTATCTGTGCCGGAATGGATTATTCTGTTACCGCATATGGCAAAAACAAAAAAGACGCAATAAAACGTTTTCGCCAACAATGGAATTTAGAAAGAAAACATTTGCGCATCGCTATTTGGGAACAAACTTTATAATGGAGCTAAAACCATGAAAGAAACAATTAAAACTCTTTTAGAAAATTTTGTTGCTAACAAAGGAGCAGATTTATACTATCCAGAACCGCAACAAAAGGGCGACCAGTTTTTGAAATTTACTTTCGATTATTACAAAGGGCGCGGATATTATCTGAATATCATCAAATGTTATGTGGAAACAGACGACGGCTTATATTCCATGCTGATTGCCGATAGCGCTTCATTCTCTTACCATATTTCGCCAGCGCCAACAAGAAACACGGAAAAGCAACGCTTAATTGCATTAGAAAAGGTTTTACCATTGGCAGACGATGAAACCTTTATAGAAAACTTTACAAAGGCTTTGGAAGCTATTAAAGACGGAGAATAAAATGGAAAAGCAAACTACAGCTTACAGGCTAGAAACTGAAATGCGTGTTTCCTTTGACAAATATCCGTCCAGAACATTAAAATGTTTGATTGGCGCGGCGGTCGCAATTAAAAACAACGCCAAAAAATTTTGTACTGGTAGAATTTATAAGATTAGACGCGCAGACGATTTTGTAAATTTAATCATAGAAAAAGGAAGTCTTGTTATTTCATATGGGCAAGTCTTTGGTTATGAGTTTTTATATGATGAAACAAAAGATACGTTTACGGTAACAGGTTTCGTTTCGTCTTTCTTTAATCCTACTAATCCTTTAACGCTAGCTGAAGTAAAAACACTTCATAAAGAAATACAAAATGAAATAAATCATGATGCGTACTTAACGCGCTGGATTAAGGCGGTTATAGACTGTGCCTTAATGCCAAATGATGAAGAATAAGGAGCTATTAAAAAATGAAGTTTCAAACCTACGGAAAAGAAAACAACGTAACACGTTTTGCAAGTC
>ERZ773079.1531-NODE-1531-length-13694-cov-31.458758_pt1 | contig 13694 bp, 12 predicted proteins | sample MGYA00511355_ERZ773079 | MGnify/ENA primary metagenome ERZ773079 (study PRJEB29015, sample SAMEA2737979) | human oral metagenome | biome: human oral; feature: human-associated habitat; material: dental | place: China | collected 2117 ... | reverse complement strand
CGCAGTGGCGCGCCATGATCGCGCGGGCCGACGCCATCGTCGTGCCCACGACCACCCGACCGGACCACGCCGAGTCGGCGCGCCTCCTCCTGGCCGAGCTCGCCGGCGCCGACGCCCACGCGGCGCGGCTGGCGGAGAACGCCCTCGTCGTCGTCTCCCAGGGGTCCAAGGGCGAGCCCGAGCCCTCTCAGCTCGTCTCCACGTTCCAGGGGATCGCGCGCGCCGCCGTCGGAATTCCCTACGACCCCGCCATGGCCGGCAGACCGCTGATCCTCGACTCGCTGGCGCCGCCCACCCGCCGCGCCTGGCTCAGGGCGGGCACCGCGCTCGCCGTGGGACTCGCCTAGCAGTCGGCCGGGACCAGCCGGTGGACGGGCCACCGCGCGCACGTCCCCTGAACCGTCCCGAGTGATCAGCCCGAGCGACGGCGGCACCGAGCTCATCACGACCCTCAAACCTCTCGCCGTACTGGACCGGCCCGAGCGCCGGCGCCGGGGGCGGCCTCACCGTCGCGGACGCCTTTGGACTGGACCGGCCCGAGCGCCGGCGGCACCGGGACGCCGGATATGTGACGGGAAGCATCTCGCGGGGCTCCACAACAGCAGCTCCGCAACCGTTGTCCACGGGGCTCGAACCGCCGCGTCGCACGCCGAGGGGGCCGGGCCCTAGCGTGCGAGGACACAGTCACCTACTCGCTGCGCCCCCTCGATCCGCGCAGCCCCGTCGAGGAGCCACCATGTCCGTATCCGATCGCCGTCGCCCGCACTCCCGCCCCCGCACAACCAATCCGGTCCGGATGCTCCACACCGGCGCCGCCTTCGGCCTGGCCGACGCCCCCGGCGCCGTGGAGAACACCTTCGAGGAGACAACCCTGATCGAGATCGCCCTGACGATGCGGGCCAAGCTCGCCGCCCGCGGGATCACCACCGAGCTGGCGGACGGAAGCGGCGGCCCCGAGCTGCACGGCACCAACACCTACGAGGGCATGATCCTGCCCCTGGATAAGACGGCCTTCGAGCTGGCGGGCCACAGCAGATCGAAGTGGAACACCATACTGGACGTGCGGGTCGCCCAGACGGTCAGCATGACCGCCTGCCTCGGGAAGCCGCTGAGTACTGCCGAGCAGTGGCGCGCCGCGGTGCGCACGCGGCTGATCGACCCGGATGAGGCCCGCCCCCGGGGAGGGCCGGTCCATCGCCCCTTCGCCGGCAACCTCGTCCTGGGCCTGTACCGACGGTTCGACGGCGGGGTCCATCCGATCCTCCCCCCGCTCCTGGGGGACTGCCCGCTGACCATCGATGAGCTCTTCGAGGCGGGCCAGCGCAACACCGATGAGGCGCCTGTGGTCCACTCCGGCCCGATCGGCGCCGGAGCGTGGGCCCTGCACGGGGAGGGCTTCTTCACGGCTTCCAAGGCCGCCAACCTGGGACGGATCCTGGGGGAGATCGACGTCGACACGAGCGCGGGCGTGCTCTTCGCCGTCCCGCACAAGCACGCGCTGGGCCTGCACCCGGTGGACCGGCGGGATCCGGAGTGGGCATTGCGTTCGATGGTGCTGTTCATCCAGGACGAGATCGCCCAGCACGTCGATCCGCTGCTGTCCGCATTCGTCTTCTACCGCGCCCCCGACGGTGAGATCGAGGCGGTGGCGCTGCCCGATCCGGGTCAGGGATCCGTGGGCGGGACGCGGACGATTCTGTCCCTGCCCGCACCTCGTTTCGATGCGATCCTCGAGGCCGCCGGTGTCTCGGGCCCGTCCGCCGGATGATCCGTCCCCGGATCGATCGCCGGGACTCAGCCCCCGTCGTCCAACGCGTATCCCGTCACCGGTCCCTCTGTGTTGGGCCGCCAGCCGAGCGCCGGTACGCCGTGCTCGGCGAAGGCCTGCAGGGCATACAGGTTGTCGTCGGCACCGAGCTGGCCGGGGATGGCGAGCATGAGGGTGTCGGGCTCGGCGGCGTAGGTGCGTCTGAACGTCAAGTGCAGACCGTCGATAACGGGTTCTTCGTGTTCGGGGGCGTGATGGGTGGGATGTATGCGGTTGTTCGAGGCTTTTCTCGCCGGGGCCGTCGGGGTCGCTGGTCGACGGTCCCGGGGCGGGCGTCATCGTGGGCCACCGGCTCCACGTGGTCGTACGCAGTCTCACCCGGTCGTACGTGAAGCCGTGCGGTCGTACGCAACTCCACGCGGTCGTACCTTAAAACCCCTCCAAGGTACGACCGCGCGACGCCAGGTACGACCACACGCCCCCGCGTACGACCGCGCAGGACTCCAAGACACCGAACCACTGGCACCCGCCCACCCCGACCACACCCTCACACACGAAGAACCCGGTAACGTCGATGTAGTCGTGGGAGTCCTCGCCGCGCAGGCTGAAGAGACTGCGGTCGGTCTCGGAGACGATCGGGAAGATCGAGCGGGACACGCTCATCCGCGGGGTCCAGTCGTGACCGGCTTCCTCACCGGTCCCGCGACAACGACGGATCTGCTCCGCCTGAAGCCGCGAGAGACGCCCCTCCGGGGGCGGCTCCGATCTGGGCGGCATCGCCTGCTCCGGGGAGCCGCGGGAGATACCGATGACGATGCGCGGTCGGTGAGCAGGTCCAGGGCGACGATCTCCTCGGCCAGGTGGAGTGGGCTCTCGTAGCGCATGTCTGAGTTATGGCGTTGGACGGAACACCTATTGCTTGCGGGCACGCGCAGCCCGCAGTCCGTTGGCGATGACGACGACTTCGGCGACCTCGTGCACGAGGACGACCGCTGCCAGGCCGAGCACGCCGGTGATCGCCAGCGGCAGCAGCACAGTGATGATCGCCAAGGACAGCACGATGTTCTGGTTGATGATCCTGCCGCCGCGGCGGGCGTGGCGCAGAGCCTGCGGGATGAGGCCGAGGTCGTGGCCGGTGAAGGCGACGTCGGCGGACTCGATCGCGGCGTCGGAGCCGGTCGCGCCCATCGCGATGCCCACGGTCGCCCCGGCCAGGGCGGGCGCGTCGTTGATGCCGTCGCCGATCATCGCGGTCGGCGACGTCTCCGAGAACCCGGCGACGATGCGAGCCTTGTCCTCGGGACGCAGCTCGGCGTGCACGTCGCCGATCCCGGCCAGCTTCGCCAGCGCAGCAGCGGTGCGGGAGTTGTCGCCGGTGAGCATGCTCACCTCGACGCCCTGGTCGCGCAGGGTCCGCACGACCTCGGGGACCTCGGGGCGCAGCTCGTCGCGGACGCCGATCGCCCCGGCCAGGAAGCCGTCGACGGTGACGAGCACGCAGGTCTGCCCCTCGGCCTCCAGGTCCTCGACCCGGGCCTTGAGCGGACCGGCGTCGATCCAGCGCGGACTGCCCACCGCCACCCTGCGGCCGTCGACCAGGCCACCGATGCCGTGCCCGGCCTCCTCGGCCACGTCCTGCGCGGCGGGGGTTCCCCGGCCCGCGGCGGCGATGGCGGCGGCGAGTGGGTGCGTCGAGTGCTGCTCCACGGCGGCAGCCCAAGCAAGCACCTGCGCATCGTCGAACCCATGGGCGGCGACGATGGCGGTTACCTCGGGCCGGTTGCGGGTCAGAGTGCCGGTCTTGTCCACGGCCAGGTGCCGGATGCCGCCGAGGCGCTCGAAGGCGGCCCCGCTCTTGATGACGACGCCGAACTTGGTCGCCGCGCCGATCGCGGAGACCACGGTGACGGGCACCGCGATCGCCAGCGCGCAGGGGCTGGCCGCGACGAGGACGACCAGGGCGCGGGTGATCCAGGTCTCCGGGTCGCCGAGCAGGGACCCGAGCACGCCGACGAGGACGGCGAGGACCATCACGCCGGGCACCAGCGGGCGGGCGATCCGGTCAGCGATCCGGGCTCGGTCGCCCTTCTCGGCCTGGGCCTGCTCTACCAGCTCCACGATCGTGGTCAGCGAGTTGTCGGTGCCCGCGGCGGTCGCCTCGACCTCCAGCACGCCGGCGCTGTTGATCGCGCCCGCCGACACCGCTTCTCCGGGCGCGACCTCGACCGGGATCGATTCACCGGTGATCGCCGAAGTGTCCAGGCTCGACCGGCCCGAGCGGACCAGCCCATCGGTCGCGACCCGCTCGCCAGGGCGGACCAGCAGCACGTCGCCGACGGCGATCTCCCTGGCCGGGACCGAGGCGGAGGTCCCGTCGCGCAGCACGGTCGCGGTCTCCGGCACGAGCTTCAGCAGCGCGCGCAGCCCGCCGCGGGCGCGGTCCATCGCCTTGTCCTCCAGGGCCTCGGCGATCGAGTAGAGGAACGCCAGCGCGGCCGCCTCCTCGACGTAGCCGAGGATCACCGCGCCCACGGCGCTGATCGTCATCAGCAGCGCGATCCCGAGCTTGCGCTTCACAACGAGATTCCGGATCGCACCGGGCACGAACGTGTACGCGCCCAGCAGCAGGCCCGCCCAGAACGCGACCAGCGCCGCGATGTGCAGCCCCGACCACTCCAGCGCCAGGCCGGTGCCGAACGCGACGCCGGAGAGGATCGGCACGACCAGGCCGGGATCACGCCACCACGGGCGCTCTGCCTCCTCTGCCTCGTCCGCGGGGCTGGTCGTCGGCTCGTCGCAGCCGCAGGCGGCGCTCACGAGGCGTCCCCCGAACTGCTCGCGGCGCAGCAGCCCGGCACCGAGCAGGCCGGGTCGATGCACGGCGCGCTCTCGTCCACGGCGAGGGTCACATCGACCAGTGCCGTCAGCGCCGCGGCCAGGTGCGGGTCGGCGATCTCGTAGCGAGTCTGGCGGCCCTCGGGCTCGGCGACCACGATCCCGCAGTCGCGCAGGCAGGTCAGGTGGTTGGACACGTTCGAGCGGGTCAGCCCCAGCTCGCGCGAGAGCACCGCGGGGTGGCTCGGGCTGTCGAGCAGGGACATCAGGATGCGGGAGCGCGTCGGGTCGGCCATGGCCCGGCCGAGCCGGTTCATGACGTCAAGACGCGAAGCAATGGTCAGCATGCACTGAACTATACAGCAGCCGCTGACCTAATGTCCAGTTGTCGCGGCTGCCGCACGCGCTGCGCGCGCTTGCCCTCGTGAGGCGTGATCACCTCTTGCGCCAGCGGGGCCACTTCGGCATCCCGCGGCCCTTCCAGGTCTCCACGAGACCCGCAACCCAGCGGACGGACGCGAAGAGCCCGTAGCCGGCCCCGGCGAGGCCAGCGCCGACCACGAGCCACCGGCCGATGCCGAGCCACACGCTCCCGTCCACGTCCAGCGCCCACTGAACACCCGTGATGAGCCCGGCGATGCCCATCCAGAGACCGGCGACGACCACGGCCACCGGCAGGAGAACGAGGCACATCGCGGCGGCGGCGGACCAGAGCTGTCGCGCCTCCAGCTTCGCCGTCGCGGCGATGATCCGCTCCGCCCGCGCGTTCGAGGCGTCGAGGCTCGCGGTCATCGTGGCCGAAGCCTCCCCGGCGACCTGCTCGACAGCCTTCTCGACCCGTTCCTCGGTGCGCTTCTCGATCCGCTGGACCGCGCCGCCGACCTGGCTCACGAGCTTCTGGTTCGCTGTGACCTGCGCCTTCAGACCCTCAATCGCCGAGGCCGTAGCCGCGCGATTCTTCTGCGCCTCCGCGACCAAGCTCCGCGAAGCGGCGTTCAAGCTCTCGCCGTTGAGACTCTGCGCGAACTCGCCGAGCGTGCTCGCGATCTCGTTCTGCCTGCTCTCGATACTCGCGATCCTCGCGGACACGTCGCTGGAGGGCGAGGAGGTCGACGCCGGGGCCGTGATCCGCTCCAGCCGCCTCGTCGTCTCCTCGTCCATGACCTTCACGAACCCCGCGAGCTTCTTCTGCTGTTCGGTCAGCGTGGCGATCCTCGTGTTCTGCGCCTCGACGGCGGCGAGGATCGAGGTCAACAGCTCCATCGTCTCCGGACTGCCGAGCTGCTGCTGCGACTGCTCGGGCTCGTTCTGCTGCTTCAGCCTGTCGAGCGCTGCGCTCATGTTCCTTCTCCTTCTGCTGCTGGTGGTAGTCGAAGAACGCCTGCGCGCCCTCCGGGGTGAAGTCCGCCGAGAGGGCGCTCGCGCGCTTGCGGCGCTCGGCGCGGCCGGACTCGCCGCGGCGATCCTCGATGTAGAGCGTCCAGGTCTCTTGCCCGGCGCGCTTGCCCTTCTTGCTGACGGGGCTGTGCAACCGCATCCGCGGCACCCGCTCCCCGTCATCGCCGAGCCGCTGGTTCTGCTCCTCGATCACCGAGACCAGACCGGCCTTGTCCACCGCCCGGGGATCGGCCAGCGCCGCGCTCATCCGGTCGCCCATCTCGCGGTCGAGCGATCCCTCGGCGAAGTCCTCGCGGCGCAGCTCCCAGTCCTTCGGTGCGTGCTCCAGCCGCTTCACGACCGAGAGCCCGTGTTCTCGCATCAGCTGGTCGTTCGCCGACTGGACGCCCCGCTGATTCCCGGCCTTGCGGTCGTGGAACGTGCGATAGTCCGAGAGCGCCTTCCCCGTCCGGTTGTTGTGGTTGATGACCAAGATGTGGTTGTGCGGCTTCTTGCCCCGCCCATCCACATGACTGACTACGAGGCAGTCGGAATCCGGGTGCATCTTCTTCGCGAGCTGATAACCGAGATCGTTCACCCGCTGCACGTCCTCCGGACTCTTCGGGTCGAACTCCTCGTCGCTGAACGACTGGCGGTAATGCACCGCCTCGACCTCGCGCGTCGTGTTCTGCGTGAGCGACCGAGCGCGCGCCGAGAACGCGCCGGGGCCTCCCGGCACATCGCACGTGATCGCGATGCCCCGCTCGTCCTCCTTGCCACGGATATAGCGCTCCGTGTCGGCGGCGCTGGCGCTCGGGCTGTAGTGCGTGGTGCTCATGAGGCCGCCCGATCCCCGAGCAGGGCGCGGACCTCGCGCAGCAACTCGATCAGCTCGGGCACCTCCGCCGACAGCGCCACTGACTCACCAGCCCGCGCCCGGCGGTCGAGGTCGTTGACGTTGATCGCCAGCGGGCGAATCTGCGCGGCCAGCTCGCGAGCATCCGCCGACGCCTGCACCCGCGCCTCGACCCCGAGCAGGTGCGCGGCCACGGCGGCGTCCAACTCCTCGCTCCGAGAGGCGTGGAGGGCATCCCGGACGACGGTCCGCACCCACGTGCTCGGAGCCAGCCCGAGCCGCTTCGCACGAGTGCGAAGCGCCGCGAGCGTCTCCTCTCCGAAGTCGGTATCGAGCTTCGCGCGGCCCCCACGACGACGCTTCGCGCCGCCGTGACTCTGACGCACAGCCTCCGCATCAGCCCGACCGGTGTTCACCTGGGAGTCGGTCTGCTGCTCCACCTGTACGCCAGAGTGGCAAGCAGTAGCCGTGTCGGACATTTCGCTGGCGCTCATGTCCTCCCCGGCTGCTTGCGAGGGGCCTCCGGCCCCCTCGACCCCCTGGAAGAGCGCATCGCGTTCGGTGCTCATGCGGCACCTCCGATCAGCGCCAGCGGCACGTCAGGGCTCCGCACCGCGAGCCCGCCCAGCAGCTCAGCAACCGCGCCCTCAGCGTCATGTTCCGCCGAGGTCTCCGGACCGTAGGTCAGTTCCCGCGACCCGACGTTCTGGTGATACGCGTTGCCGTACATGCCGGGCGTGTGTGCGGCGGTCGGGATGCTGCACTGGTGCCACTCGTAGGGCTCGATCTTCCCAATGTGCTGCACGAGGTAACGATTGATGTCGTCGGCACGATAGACCTTCACGACCGAGGCCAAGCGGCGGATGAACTGGTCCAACGCCTCGTCCACGTTGCCCTTCTGGCGGGCGTAGTAGAAGAACTCGACAGGCTCGATCGTCGCCGTGATGACGATAAGGCGCGGGGCCACCTCGCCCTTGTTCTTGTACCGAGCCTTCGCAGGCGAGGCGTTGTACGGATCAAGCAGCAGCAGCCAGTCGTTCGCATCCATCGCCGAGGCCCGCAGATCGTCCAGCAGCAGCACCTCCTCGCCTCGCCAGTCATCAAGCGGGTTCCCCGTCGCGGCCCGGTAGACCTGCCACCGCTCGCCGTGCGCGTTCGCCGCGTTGATCGCCTCGGTGATGAAGTCCGTGGCGAACCGGGTCTTGCCGATCCCGGCATCCCCATGGACGAACACCACGTGCGTCGAGAACTCACCGGCGCGGAGCTTCGCCGCCGCCCGGTATGCGCGGCGCTGGCCGTAGGCCGACAGCGCGTCGTCGATCTCCCGCTGATGCCGCGAGTAGATGTCGAACAGCTCGTCCGTGAGCATGATCTGATCCCGCGTGAACTCGCCCTGGAGCACGCGCTCGCGCATGTCCTCGAAGTTCTCGGCGACGACCTTCTTCTTCACGTGCGCGCGCCCCTTGAGCCAGGTCTCCCGACGCTGGGCGTCGATCCCGAGGTAGTCAGGCCCACGCACCGTAGCGACCTCCGAAGGCGCGTATTGGTGCTTGTCCGCGTACTTCACGTGCGTCAGATACGACAGCATGTTGTCGTAGGCGTACCGCCCGCGGCCCGGCTTCTCGACGTACTGGGGCTCGACGCCGATGCCGAACGCGAGCCGATCCAGCGGTGCGCTCTTCGCACGGCTGGCGAACTTGATGACCGCGTGCAGGTGATCGGGCTTCGGCTCGATCACCAGAGCCTTCTCCGTGTCGCTCCAGACCTCGCGCTCGTCCTTGTCATGCACGATGCCGTAGGCCTCGACGACCTCGCAGCCGGTGGCCTCGAGCCGCTGCACCACGTAGGCGAGGATCGCCTCGGCTCCCTGCTGGAGCAGCGCGGCCCCGTTCGGGTCCTCGGCAGCCCAGGTCCAGTACGACGGATCGAGGTACTGCGTGAGCCCGATGCTCGTCGGGTTGTTCTCCTGCTTAGCCACGGCGACCACCCCCGCCGCGGACAGCGCGGAGGGCCTCAGAGAGAGTGCGGCGCCTAAATGACCCCCTATTGACCCCCAAATGAGACCCAAAATGATCCCACGAGGCCACGCGACGGAGCGCGGGCGGAACCGACCGCTGACCAGGCACGTTGTTGCAGGACGCGGCAATCGACAAGCCCTTGCCGCGCCCGTAGGAACGAATGAGGCTCCCGAAACTCTTAGAGTGCGAAGCACGGCTGCGGACCGTCATCACGACGACGGGCAGCCCGCCTTCGGCGGGTGCCAGGCCAGGCCCTCCGGGCGGGGTCAGGTCGGCGGGAGCGGTGCTGAGGTTGCGTGCGTCGGCGCGCATCAGCGACCACCGCCCCGGCCGTAGCGCTTGATGACAGCCTGGTGCGTGACGCCGAGGGCGTCGCCGATCTTCGCCCAGGTCACCCCATCGGCGCGGGCGTCGGCGACGGCGATCTCGACGGACTCCTCCAGCACGGAGCGGAGCACGCCGAGGTCGTAGAGACGTGCCTCGGACTCGGCGAGGGAGGGGTCGCCCTGTCGCCAGCGGAAGCCGTTCACGTGGTCGAAGGCGGCGGAGTTGGCGCTCATCAGTGACCACCGCCCATCACGGCGGCGACCGCGGCGCGCTGTCGCGGGGTCAGGGGCGTGCGAGCCAGGCGTTCACCGGCCAGACGACCAGCAGCACGAGCGGCGGCGATGACGGGATCGAGGCCGTCTGCCTGCGGAGAAGGAGTGGAGCCCTGATCGAGGCCAGGGCGGTCGAGCGCGGATGCGCGGGGAACGTCGATAACGACAGACATCGGAAGTCCTCAGACATGAGTATCTTCCGGTTCCCCGCCACGGTAATTGGGCTGTTTGACCGGCTACTCATCCGGGAGCAGAACCCCGCGCTTCTAAGTCGCGGCCCCGGTGGGATCTTCTTGTCTGCAACCATTCTCCCACGAGTCGACTCACCATTGCAATGACGAGTCGACTCATGAGTCAGTCGCGACGCGGCTCTATCCGAATCAGGTCGGGGTCGAATTTCACGTGACCGGGCGTGATGGGCTCGATGGTCACCGTCACCAGCTCGTCCACGAGCATCCGGCGGCGGTCCACGTCCAACACCTTCCACTTCGCCTCGACCACCTCGCGGCGCTCCGCGGTGCCGACCGGCTCCTCGACGTCCGCGAGCAGCTTCGCCGCCGCCGACACCGAACGGTCGAGCAGCTCCGCGTCGATCTCGTCGATGCGGGCCTTCACGTCGTTGATCGCTGCCGTTATCTCCAGGACCGGCTGATGGATGTCGCGCAGCAGCGGGCTCAGCTCCTTCACCCGATCGACCAGGGCGTTCCGCTCCGTCAGCAGCTCCTCGCGATCCGGCCCATCGTCCTCCTGTGGCATCACGAGGTCGTGCACGTCCACCGAGGACAGACGCGTGAGCACCGCCTCGGTGACCATCGCATCGACGGGCTCGCGCTGGCGGGTGAGATGGAACTGCTCGCCGCAGCGGTACGTCGGCTGCTTGCGGCTGTTCGTCCCCGAGACGAGCGTCGCGCCGCACTTCCCGCACAGCCCGATCGTGGACAGGAGATACTTCGGCTGGTTCCCCTGCCTCGCCGACCTCCGCACGTTGTCCTCCAGCTTCGCCACCGCGGCCCGCCACGTCTGCTCGCCGACGATGGGCGGGAACGCCTCGCCCTGAACCGGGTACAGCTCGCCCGACGCGTAGTGCTTGATGTAGCCACAGTAAAGCGGGTTCGCGAGCAGGTAGCGCACAGCATCGACGGAGAACTCCGACCCACGCGCGGTGAAGTGACCGGCGCTGTTCAGGTCCTCGCGGATTCGCCGGATCGACAGGGACGGCTCGCCGAGGAACGCATCGAAGGCCCGCCGTACGGCGGCGGCCTCCTCCTCGATCAACTCGCCGTCCCTCGTCCAGCCGAACGCCTTCCAGGCGGACGTGGGGATGCCCTCGGCGCGTCGGCGCTCGTTCGACCTGATTTGTCGCTCGGCCTTGCGTCGTGCCTCGAACCGGGCGAGAGCGGCGAGCATCGTCGCCCGGAACTCCCCGTCCGCCGTCGAGAGGTCGATCTCGCCGTCAACGGTGACGACACGCAGGCCGAGATCGATCAGTGTGTTCAGGTCCTTCGTGCTACGCAGGAGCCGGTCCATGTCCACGGCGACCACCATCGAGAACTTGCCCGCACGGGCGTCCTCCAGCATCTCGGCCCACCGAGTGCCAGCACGGCGCTTCTTCGTCGCGGACACCGCGTTGTCGTCGTAGACCTCGACGACCTTCCAGTCCTTGGCCTCGGCCAGCGCCCTGATCTTTCTCAGCTGGGTCTCGACGGTCCATCGGTCGCCCTTGCGGTCCATCGAGGCGCGGACGTACGCCGCAACCTCGTTCGTCTTCCTCAGCGATACCAGTTCGACCATGCAACCAAGCTTACGTGAACGGGTGTTGCAGCCGCTACATGCGCTACGAGAACCCGCTCCATCTGGCCGAGGAGGTCGCCTCCCTCGATCTGCTCACCGACCGGCGCATCGCCATCGGCATCTCGCGCGGCTCACCGGAGCAGGCCAGGCGCGGCTGGGAGTCCTTCGGCTACACCGGCGGCAGCGACGCGCGCGGAATCGACATCGCCCACGCCCACACCGCCCAGTTCCTCGACGCCGTGCGAGGCGTCCCGCAGGCCGATCTCGACACCAGCAACGGCATGGCGCCCGGCGCCTCCGCCCGCCTGCGCGTCGAGCCGCACGTGCCCGACGTGGACCGCCGCCTGTGGTGGGGCGCGGGATCGCGCGAGACGGCCGAGTGGACGGCCCGCCAGGGACTGAACCTCATGAGCTCCACCCTGCTGACCGAGGCCACCGGCGAGGGCCTGGCCGCGCTCCAGGCCGAGCAGATCCGCCGCTACCGCGAGGCCTGGCGCCAGGCGGGTCACGACTGGACCCCGCGCGTGAGCGTCTCCCGGTCGATCTTCCCGGTCGTCTCGCAGACCGACCGCAAGCTCTTCGCCCTGCGCGGGGAGGACTCCCGCGACTACATCGGCATCATCGACGGCCTGCAGTCGACCTTCGGGCGCACCTACGCCGCCGAGCCCGACGTCCTCATCGAGCAGCTGGCCGAGGACGAGGCCCTGCAGGCCGCCGACACCCTCATGCTCACCATCCCCAGCCAGCTCGGCGTGGACTACAACCTCCACATCCTTCAGTCCTTCGCCGAGCACGTCGCCCCGGCCCTGGGCTGGCAGCCCAGCACCGCCGGGCCGATGACGGGCTACGCGCTGGAGGGCTGAGCCTCGAGGATCTCGTCGAAACGGGGCGCCGGCAGGGACAGGAGCGTCCGCGTCCCGTTCTCGGGCGCCTCGGCCAGCTCGGGCAGCGCCACCGCCTCCACCTCGCCGTCGGGGGATCGGTAGAAGATGAACGCGGACAGCAGCGGATCGATGTGCTGGGCGATCTCGTCGTGGATGAACAGCGCCATCGATCGCAGCGCCCACTGCGGGTCCCGCCGGTCCACCGGGTGCAGCCCCAGCGCGTGCTTGTGCGGGACGGCGAAGAGCGTGCCGGCGCTCGTGTCGGCCTCGATCTGCCCCAGGATCCTTCCCAGGTTCGCAGCCTTGGACGCCGTGAAGAATCCCTCCCCGTGCAGGGCCCACGCCCCGGCGCCGATCGGACCGGAGTGGACCAGCGGCGCCTCGTCCGTGTTGCGCTGGCCGGCCTCGAAGAGCTCGTCGGTGCTCAGCGGACAGTCCTCCAGGAGCTCGGGGAAGATCGGCGCGACCCCGTGGTCGAAGCGCCGGTACAGGCCCAGGACGAGGTTCCCGGCGAAGGGGCGGTGGACGGGCTCTCCCCAGGGGGACGCCTGAGTCGGGTCGACCAGCCGTGTGCGCACGGCGGCGCGCCACTCCTCGGGCGTGCTCAGCGGCTTCTTGATGCTGCTGGTCATGGTGACGGCCTGGGCGACCCGCACGTCCAGGATCTCGTCCCAGCTCGACCTGTCGTGGCTCGCCAGCTCGAAGGCCGTCCTGTCCAGGTACAGGATCATGCCCTCGTAGGCGCCTGTGCCGTGCAGCTCCGGGCCCGCCGCGCCGCCGGCCGGCTCGGTGGTGATTCCGCGGGCGGCGAGCTTCTCCCGCATTGACAGGGCGATCTCGAGCAGGGTGGTCTCCTCGAAGGTGTTCTCCGCGGCGCCGGGGGCGTTGGCCAGTCCGAAGGCTGCGCCGGTGTGAAGCCTCTGAGCCGGGGTGGTCGCGCGCGGGCGCGGGCGGCGGCGGGAACGGGGACGACGGCGGTTGGCGGCGGGCATGGTGACTCCTCAGCAGGGGCTGCGCGACCAGATGCGCAGCATGTGCCTGCACGCTAACGATCGGCCCTTCCGGCGCGCGATGAAGCGGTTCGAGCCCGGTGGGAAGCGGCTGCGCCGCCGCCCCTGTGGAGCCCTGAGGGAGGCGTTGGGCGAAAGACGCATTCATGTTCCGGGCGCCCGGACGCCTCACCCGGCCCGCATCCTGCCGGCTGCTGGACTCGCTCGTTCTAGGCGAGCCCCGCGGCCAGGGCGGTGCCCGCCCTGAGCCAGGCTCGGCGCGTGGCCAGGGACAGCGAGTCGAGGATGAGGGGCCTGCCGGCCATGGCGGGGTCGTAGGGGATGCCGACGGAGGCGCGTGCGATCCCCTGGAACGTCGAGACGAGAGGATCGGGAGAGGACTCCGCCTTCGAGCCCCGGGAGACGATGACGAGGGCGTTCTCGGCCAGGCGCGCCGCGTGGTCGTCGGCCCTGGCGAGCTCGGCCAGCAGGAGGCGGGCGGACTCGGCGTGGTCGGGGCGCGTGGTCGTGGGCACGACGATGGCGTCGGCCCGCGCGATCATGGCGCGCCACTGCG
>ERZ773079.1528-NODE-1528-length-13709-cov-5.812656_pt1 | contig 13709 bp, 5 predicted proteins | sample MGYA00511355_ERZ773079 | MGnify/ENA primary metagenome ERZ773079 (study PRJEB29015, sample SAMEA2737979) | human oral metagenome | biome: human oral; feature: human-associated habitat; material: dental | place: China | collected 2117 ... | reverse complement strand
AAAAAAGGATATTTATATATTATATTAATAATTCTGTTTATATAATAACAAATTTGTATAAAGGGGGAATAAATATGAATAAAAACTTAAAATCAATTTTATTTTTATTCTTATTGGTCATTTCATCATCAACATTTACATCAACATTAACGACGAAACGGATGAGGGCAAATTCAATTAGAATAAACGCATTGGAAATTAACAAGATGGAGGTTTTAAAGAAAGAGCCACCAGAAGAGATGACAATAGTTTTAGATGACAGAGCATTAAATTTTGACTTTGATAAGTCAGTAGTAAAACCACAGTATAATGAAATGTTGACAAACTTAAAAGATTTCATTGAAAAAAATGATTATGAAGTAACAATAGTTGGGCATACAGACTATATAGCAAGTAATGCATATAATATGGGACTATCTAAGAGAAGAGCTGAAGCAGTGAAGGCTAAATTAATAGAATTAGGATTAGATCCTAGTAGAATAGTAGGAATAGTACCAAGAGGAGAAGAAGAACCTATTGCTGATAATGCAACAACAGAAGGAAGAGCAAAGAACAGAAGAGTTGAATTTAAGTTAGTAAAAAGAGGTTCAAAGGGAGAAGTTAATTCGGAAGAAAGTAGAGTAATAGATGTTAAAAAAGAAGAAGTCAAAAGTGAAAATTGATAAGAAGGGGGAAGAAAATGAACAATAATTTAAGCAAAATAGAAAAAGATCTTCGTTCAATAGCAAAGAGATGCAAAACAGTGAAGTATTCAATAGGTTTAGCCATCCTATTTTTGATGATGGGGGGGGGTGCATTTTCACAAGAAATAAATAACACAGACAACATATCAAGCACAACACCCACAATGGAGGAAATAAACTCTGCAAAAAATTCTCTTAGAAATTCAGTAGGAGATTTGCAAGCAAAAATAAAGATAGCAAGAGAAGAAAATAATAAAAAGATAACAGGAGAAAGATTAGAACTTATACAATTGATGGAACAAGGAGATCAAGTAGTAAAATCACCTTGGAGTTCTTGGCAATTTGGAGCAAACTATTTTTATAGTGATTGGAGAGGTACTTATCAAGGAAAAGGAGATAAAAAAGAAAAATATCCTTATGAAGGAATATTTACAAGAAGTGAAGATTTATTTTTAAGAAATATACACCCAGATAGTAAACACTATGATGAATATACTTCTTCAAATTCAACAGTAACTTATCCACTTTCAACATTATCAGTTGGAGGAGAAAGTCAATTAATAACTTTTGGAGAAACAACAAATAAAAAGGGAAAAGATCCACACTCAGCAACAACTTCATTAAGAGGTGGAGATGAAGATTCTTATGGATTGGCAAATACAAGAATAAGACAGGAGGCAATAGTAAAAATAGAATTACCATCAGTAAGAATCTATAATAAAAATCCAAAAGGAGCATTAAATACAGAAGTTCCAGAAGTAAAAAATGAAATGAAAGAACCTGTTATAAATATAAATGTAAAAACTCCAGTATTAACAGCCACTATAAATGAACCTAAGGCGCCAACTATTGCAGGGGTTCCAGAAAAACCAGAAATAGAAAAACCACAATTTCCTGTACCACAAGAACCAGAAAATCCAGCTGCACCAGTTATTAATATAACAGGTGGAGGAATCTTACCACCAGCAGATCCTAAATATTTAGGAGCAGGTTTTGTAAATGGTGGTTCAGAAGGTATGAAAGTAATTTCATATCAAGGTAGAGTAGATGAAGCAAAAACTTATTGGGATGGTACAAGTTATATAGCAGGACCTAATGGTAAAGTAAATGATGGGAAATCTTATGACCATAACAGTGATAGAACATTAAATAATAGTGATTTTTCAGCTAAAAATCCAGCAATGCTATATACAACAAATATGGTGTGGAAATTTAACGGTTCTAATGTAAATGCAAAACAAGCATTATTTAAAACTTATTTTGATTATGGAAGTGTTGATGGAAATTATACTGGTGGAAAGACATTAACAATAGCTGAGGGAGCAAATATAACAATAGATTCTATTAATACAGCTGATAAAACACATGAGAGTGATATTAATAAACAAAATTTTTTAGTTGGAGGTTCAAGAGTAGGAACTTTACATAATACACCAAGGGCTACAATAGAAAATAAAGGAACTGTAAATTTAGTAGGACCATTTACTATTGGTTTTGAAGCACAAACTGACACAGGGGATGGAACAAGAACTAATCAAGGTGAAAGAAAGATAGTAAATAGTGGTGTAATAACAGATAAAGCAGAAACAGAATATAGAGATCCTAATAAAAATTATTTAGGTGGACTTACAGTTGGTAAAGTAACAGAAGATGGAAAAGAGTTAACTCCTTCTAATGAAAAAACTTTAAAAACTCCATTGCCTATAATAGGGGAGGATGGATTTGAAAAAAAGGTAAAAAGAACCCCTGATATAGTAAAAGCAGATGGAACTCTTATTAAAAAAGGTGGATATACAGGATATAAAGTAGGTATGATTTTAACTGAAAAAGATACTGATAATGAGGAAGGAAACTCTAAATATTCACTTATCAATAAAGGAACTATAGAATTTAATGGTGAACGTTCTGTTGGTATTGATGTGTATGCTCCTTCCAAAGAAATATATGAATCAGGCAATAATAATAACCCTCCATTTACTAATGCAACTATTGATATATTAAATGATAAAGGTGCTACTATAACAGTTAATGGATATAATAGTTATGGAATGAGACTTTCTTCATATGTTAATAAACTGGAAAGATTTGAAAATAAGGGAACTATTAATGTAGGTAATGATAAGATAGAAACTAATAATTATGGTGTAAATTCTGGTTCAGTTGGAATGGGTGTTCAAGCAAATTACTTTACTGATTATGGTTTAGCAGCACCAGCAGAAGATTTTGATAAAGATAAGTTTGGTAGTGGATATATAGGTAAGGTAAAAAATAGTGGAACTATTAATATATATGGTACAGGCAACACAGCAATGAATATGCATGCTTATGGTCTTTATACTGATACTTATTACACAAAACTACTATATAATGTTAAAGTTGTTACAAATGGTGATAAAAATGGTAATGGAACTATTAATCTATATGGAACTAAAAATTTAGGTCTAAATGCAGGAGAAGGAAGTGACTTCTCAGATTGGCAAACTGGAATTCACTATTTTACTATGTCTAGGGTTACCAATAATGGAACTATTAATGTATATGGAACAGGAAATGTAGCTATGAATGCTGGTGGTTCAGCAGCATTAAATCAAGCTATAAATTTAAAAGATGGAACAATAAATTTAAAAGGTAAAAATAATATAGCTTTGTGGACATTTTTCTTTGTAAGTGAGGGTTCTAATTCTTTTAGAAACTTTCAAAATAAATATAATCTTGGACCTGGAAATATTATAAATCATGGAACTATTAAGAGTGAAGGTGGCGAAAATCTAACAGCTATGGCTATAGTAGGAGATTTAGATGGAGCTAATACAGGTACTATTGATTTAAGAGGAAAAGGAGTAGTAGGGGTGTATAATACCAGCAGAATAGCTGGTTATAATAAAGATACTGGAGAAACAATAGCTGATGGCAAATCTATTTTTAAAATGATAGCTGGAGATGATCCTAATAAAAATCCTAAAATAAATGTAGTTGGAGAAAACTCTATTGCTGTATATTCAAAAGGAATACTTAACGAGACTTATCTTGAAAGAGGTGATATTTCTGCTCATGATGGTGCAGTAGCACTTTATTCAGATAGAACAGCTATTGAATTAGGAAAGAAAGGATCAAGCACAGTAGATATGGCTAATTCTCCTAATTTATCAGTCAGTGGTAAGAGTGAGAAAATACCAGCAATAATGTTTTATAATTATACATATAGAGATTATAAAACAGCAGGATTTAGCACAAATGAAATAGTATTAGAGCACCCAATTGCAAAAGGAAGTTTTATTCTAAATAACGATGTAAATGCTACTATAGGAAAATATGGTGTTGCTTTCTATCTAATAGGAAAAGATGGAGCTAAAAAAACTGAAATTTTAAATGATATGTTTCCTGATAGTAAATATGGAAAGACAAGTGAAGCTGGTAAAAAATTACATTTAAAGATGACAGATAGGGAATCAATGTTATTTGTTACATATAATAAAAATATAGCTGATATAACAAATTATCAAAAATTAAGTGGATACGATAATTTAAGTCCTTTACTTGGAAATAGGGTTGTTATAAATAATGGTAAATCTGTTTCTGATTATAGAATAGAAAAAGCCCTTAGAAATAAATTAGAAGTTGATACAAATGTAAACTTAGATGATTCTACAACTCCATATAACAGATTGGAATATCTATCTTCTTGGGTAAAAGTAAATTCTGGAGTAAATATGACATCAAATTCTGCTAATAAAGTTGCAGTATTCCAAGGAAATACTGAAAGAGAAGCTGGATCAAAACTTTCAGATCCAAAAGTAGATGATGTACAAGTTTTAAATAATGGTAATATTACTTTAACAGGTAAAAATTCTGCTGGACTTGCAACAAGTTTTGGAACTGTAACAAATGAAGGTAATATTTCTTCAACTGGTGAAAATGGTGTAGGTATTTATGCTGCTGATAGCTCTGTTGCTAAAAACACTGGAAGCATAGAAGTTGGAACAAAGGGTACAGCTATCTTTGCTGAAAATGATTTAAAGATAGGAGGAAATAGCACAGCTATATCTAATAATAAAGATATAAATGTTACAAACGCTGGAACTATAAAAGCAAAAGATAATTCAACAGGTGCTTATGGTATTTATGCTAAAAATGATAAAACTAATTATAAGGATGCAACATCAATTGTAAAACATAGTGGAAATATAGATTTATCTAATGCTAAATCAAGTGTAGGTATCTATACTGAAAATTCAGCTTTAACTTCTAGTGGAAATGTATCAGTTGGAAAAAATGGTGTAGGTATAAGAAATGTGAAATCTATTGCTACATTAACTAAAGGTGATATAAATGCTGCTTCTGGAATAGGTGTTTTAGCTGAAGATTCAACTTTAAAAACAAGTGCTAATATAAATGTAAGTGATAATGGTATTGCTGTAAGTGCTAAAAATTCTAATGTAGATGTAACAGCAGGAACTTATAATATAAATAAATCAATAGCATTTAAGATAGCTGATTTAGGAAGTAAAACTTTTAAAGGAAATGCTGGAACATTAAATCTGGGTGAAGGCTCTATTGTATATTATTTAAAGAATTCTAATATAACACCTAGTAATTTTATTGATAAATTAACAATAAATCCTGCTGGGAAATATACTTATTTATATACAGAAGATAGTATAGTAAACTATAAAAATCAAAGAACAATAAATAGTGATGGTTCAATATTTACTTATGCTAAAAATTCAGATATGACATTTGAAACAGGAAATGATATCAGTTCTAATAACAGAAAAGTAACAGGTATTTTTTCTGAAAATACAGTAGCTGGTAAAAATATTATAAATAAAGGAAAGATAAATTTACTAGGAACTGGTTCACTTGGAATTTATGTAGATAAGTTAAGTAATTTAAAAAATACAGGATTATTGGAATTAGGTTCACAATCAGTAGGAATTTTTGCTAAAGATACTGCTTTAGTAGAAAATTCTGCTAAAATTAAATTAAGAGCTAATGGTATAGGAATTTTCCTTGTTAATAGTAAACTTATTAATAGTAAAGATATAGAAGCTATAGGTGGTGAAAAGAATGTAGGAATTTATACAGAAGGGGAAAAAGAAATTATTAACTCTGGAGATATAAAATCACTTGGTTCAGAATCAGTGGGAATATTCTCAACTGATAATGCTACTATAAAAAATAGTGGAAAGATAACAGCTGGTTCAATAGGAATTTTTGCTGGAAAAGGAGATATAAAAAACTCTGGAGATATTTTTGCTGAAAATAATTCAATAGGAATTTTTGCTAATAATATAGATTTGGAAACAGGAACAAAAATTACTGTTGGAAATAAAGGAACAGCTATTTATTCAAAAGAAGGAACAGCTAATTTAAAAAATAATGTAGAAATAAAAGCTAGTAATAATTCAATAGGAATTTATGCTAATAATGTTGTTTTAGGAGACAGCTTAAAGATAGATTTAGGCTCAAATTCTACTGCTATCTATACAAAAGATTTAGATGTTAATTTAAGTAAAGGTGCAGAGATAACAGCAGCTAATAATTCATTAGGAATCTATGGAAAAGGAGATGTAAAGTTAGATGATAATTCAAAAATAAGTTTAGGTGAGGAATCAACTGCAATTTACTCAAAAGAAGGTTCTGCAAATTTAGGTAAGAATATAGAAATAACAGTAGGAGATAAATCAACTGGACTTTATGGAAAAGGAGTAACGTTAGGAGATAGTTCTAAACTAATTTTAGGAGAAGAGTCAACTGCTGTTTATTCAAAAGAAGGTTCTGCAAATTTAGGTAAAAATGTAGAAATAACAGTAGGAAATAAGTCAACTGGGCTTTATGGAAAAGGAGATGTAAAGTTAGATGATAATTCAAAAATAAGTTTAGGAGAAGAGTCAACTGCTGTTTATTCAAAAGAAGGTTCTGTAAATTTAGGTAAAAATGTAGAAATAACAGTAGGAAATAAATCAACAGGACTTTATGGAAAAGGAATAAATTTAGGGGATAGTTCTAAACTAATTTTAGGAGAAGAATCAACTGCTGTTTATTCAAAAGAAGGTTCTACAAATTTAGAAAAAAATGTAGAAATAAAAGTAAGAAATAAGTCAATAGGAGTTTATGGAAAAGAAGTAACATTAGGAGATAGTTCCAAACTAAATTTAGGAGAAGAGTCAATTGCAATTTACTCAAAAGAAGGCTCTGCTAATTTAGGTAAAAATATAGAAATAACAACAGGAAATAAATCAACAGGACTTTATGGAGAAGGGATAACATTAGGAGATAGTTCAAAAGTAAGTTTAGGAGAAGAATCAACTGCAATTTATTCAAAAGAAGGTTCTGTAAATTTAGGTAAAAATGTAGGAATAACAGCAGGAAATAAATCAACAGGAGTTTATGGAGAAGGAATAACACTAGGAGAAGATTCAAAATTGACTTTAGGTTCAGATTCAGTAGCTCTATACTCAATAAAAGGCAATGTTGAATTGAAACCCAAAGCAGAAATGACAGCAGGAGATAATTCTACTTTATTATACTATGATGGAAAAAATGGAAATATAGTAAATAATACAGATAAATTATCTGTAGGGGATAGTTCTTATATCTATACTATAAAAGGATCAAATAATAAATTTGAAAGCAATACTAAAGGAACAGTTACTTTAAAAAATGATTCTGCATTTATTTATTCATCAGATTCAACAGGTAATGTAGTTAATAAAACAAATATAGCTTCTTCAGGTTATTCTAATTATGGTATTTATTCATCAGGACAAGTTGATAATTATGGAAAAATTGATTTTTCATCAGGTGTAGGAAGTATAGGAATGTATGCTTACTATCCAAAGGAAAGCACTTATGTTCTTATGGGCTCTTCAACACCTATGGCAAAAGTTACAAATAAAGCAGAAGGTATAATAAAAGTTGCAAAATCAGATTTAACAGATTCAAAGAACGAAAAATATGGTGTTGGAATGGCAGCAGGATATACAGAAAGTACAACAAAAGATAATGTAATAACTGTAAAACAAAAAGCTGCAGGACATATAGTAAATTATGGATTAATCTCAGTTACTCATCCATATAGTATAGGAATGTATGCAACTGGTAGGGGCTCAATTGCTGAAAACTTTGGAAGAATAGAATTAAGTGGAAGCCAAAAAAATATAGGAATGTTCTTAGAAAATGGAGCAGTTGGATATAACCATGGTATTATAACAACAGTTGGAAACAAAAACAATAATAATGGGCAAATAGGAGTTGTTGTAACATCAGGAGCAACATTAAATAATGATGGAAAAATATATATTAATGCTGAAGATGGAATGGGTATATATAGTTTCGGAGGAGGTATTATAAAAAATTATGGAGATTTTGAAATAATAGCACCAAGAAAAGTTGTAGAATTAGAACAAGCTGATACAAGTAAAGGTCTTGGAGGAGTAGAGATAAAAGTAAGAGATGATGATAGATCTCAAGCTGATATATTTGTAAATGGAAAGAAGGTAGAACCTACTTTGGTACATGCTATTCCTAATAGAGCTTCAAATGAAATACCAACATCATCAATAGGTATATATATGGGATCATCTGGAGTTAATCCAACAAAACCAATAGGAAATTTAGGAGCATTGAAAAAAAGTGGAATAAAATCAGCTGATATAATTATTGGTACAGAAGCTGCAAAATATGAAAATTCCAAATATATTAAATTAGATAATGATATAATTAATCCATATAATGATATGTTAAAAGAAGCTGCAAAAGAAGGTATAAATAAATGGGAAATTTATTCTAGTTCATTGAATTGGCAAGCAACAATAACACAAAAGAAAGGTGAAAATACAATTCAAAATGTGTATATGACAAAGATTCCTTATACTGTATATGCAACAGATAAAAATACAACAAGGGATACATATAATTTCACAGATGGATTAGAACAAAGATATGGTGTTGAAGGAGTAGGTTCAAGGGAAAAAGAATTGTTTAATAAACTTAATAATATAGGAAACAATGAAGGAATATTATTAAAACAAGCCTTTGACGAAATGATGGGACACCAATATGCAAATATCCATCAAAGAGTTCAATCTACTGGAAATATATTGGATAAAGAATTCAATTATTTAAAGAATGATTGGTCAACAGCTTCTAAGAAATCTAATAAGATAAAAACATTTGGCTCAAGAGGTGAATACAAAACTAATACAGCTGGTGTAATAGATTATACAAATAATGCTTATGGTGTAGTTTATATGCACGAAAATGAAGGATTGAGATTAGGAAAAGGAACAGGCTGGTATACAGGATTTGTATATAACACATTTAAGTTCAAAGATATAGGAAAATCAAAAGAAGAAATGTTAGAAGCTAAGGTAGGAGTATATAAATCAATTCCATTTGATTATAACAATAGTTTGAATTGGACTGTATCAGGAGATATTTCACTTGGTTATAATAAGATGAATAGAAAATTCTTAGTAGTGGATGAAGTATTTAATGCCAGAGGAAGATACAATACTTATGGAGTAGCATTAAAGAATGAATTAGGAAAAGATTTTAGATTGACAGAAAATATATCTCTAAGACCTTATGGTGCAATAAAGTTGGAATATATGAAAATAGGAAAAGTTAAAGAAAAATCTGGTGAAATAAGATTAGATGTAAAAGATAGTCATTATATTTCAGTAAGACCAGAAGTAGGAGTAGACTTAAATTACAAATATATTCTAGCAAGTGGAAAAATAATCACAGCAAGATTAGGAACAGCTTATGAAGATGAACTAGGAAAAGTAGCCAAAGCTAATAATAAAGCAAAAGTAGCTCATACAAGTGCAGATTGGTTTAACTTACCAAAAGAAAAAGAAGATAGAAAAGGTAATGTAAAAACAGATTTCAGCTTAGGAGTAGAAGGTGAAATATTAGGTGGAACAGCTAACATTGGCTATGATACAAAAGGACATAATATGAGAGCTGGAGTAGGATTTAGAGTTATATTCTAAAATTTAAAATGTTTGGCACTAACATAAGTGTATATAGATTGTTATTCATTTTCAAAAAAGGGTTATTACATTTAATAAAATGTGATGACCCTTTCCCTTTTTATTAAATACAAGTTTTCATAATTTGAAAGGAGAAAAGGCATATCATTCATTATTTTTAGGAATGTTGATATGGTTAAGAGATAGATATGAAGTAACATCAGAGGGAGAAAAAGGGCATGGAAGATATGATGCATTACTAACTCGATTGAATAAGATAAATTCAGCTTTTATATTTGAATTTAAAGTATCAAAAACAATAAAGGGATTAAATGCAAAAGCAGAAGAAGCCTTAAAACAAATAAAAGAGAAGAAATATGATACGGGATTAAAAGAAAAAGGAATATCTAAGATATATAGAATAGGAATAGCATTTAAAAGTAAAAGTGTGAAAGTTATAAATATGAAATAGCATAAAAAATGAGGAGTTTAAATGCTCCCCCACATTTTTATTTAGCTTCTATCCAAAGAACAGCATCCTGTGATAGTCCTCTACTATTTTTAAATTTTTCTCCACCTGCATTTAAAGCAGCTATTCCCCAGTAACCTGCATGTACAGGGGTAAATGAGAAATAACCATTTGTATCTGTATATAATGTCATAGTAAGTTTTTTATCTTCTTTTAAAGTGTCTGAAAATTGAGAATTTTCAATATCTGCATTCAAATATTCAATTACAACTTTTATACCAGAGGCAGGTTTTCCATCATTATTGACTACCTGTCCTTTAAACATATTATCCTTCCAAGTGATAGGATTAGTAAGTGGTATAATTTCTGGATAACCATCAATAACTCTATTTTTCCAATCAGTTTCTTCTCCACCTCTATTGGTAATAACTTTTGTTATTTGTTGCATATGAGTTCCTTCTCTTTCTTCAAAATAAGGATAAGGTATAAGAACAAAAATCCAATCTCCATTGTCATTTGCTCCAAAATTAAATTTATAACCAGAACCTTGATTTCCTTTTGAACCAAATTTAATTGGAGAAAGAACAGATTTTAAATCATTCTTATTTCCTCTATGTACAACAAAAAATTCTTCAATAGGTTGAAAACCACCTTTATCATCTTTTCCCATATTCATATTTTTAGATTTTGCCCCATTTGCAGGGTGTTCTGTAAAAAATATTTGAAATGGAACTGTTGATTTTCCACTTATATCTGCATCATTTGTGTAAATCAACTGAAAATGAGAAAATGATGACATTGATATGCAAGCTGTGAGTCCAGCTATTAAAACTTTTTTAAACATAGAACCTCCTTAAAATTTATTTAGATATTAAAATTACTGATGATTTTGAAAGTACACAGTAAAAAGAATCGTTCCACTTAATTTCTTCAAAAGAACAGCTATCAACTTTTGAAGTATCAGTTAAAAGATACCAAGATTTATTCTCAAGTTTAGGTAATTCAAAACATAATTGCTCACTATATGAGTTAAATGCTATATAAAAATCAGTGTCAGTTTCTATATCTTTTAGTTGAAAAGCAATAGAAAGTGAATGATAACTTAAATCTGGTTGGTACAATTTTATACCATGTAAAATAACTTCTTCATCTTCAATCAATGGAATTTCTTTTTTAAAAATAGAATAAGATTTTCTTAACTTTATCATATTTTTAGTAAAAAGAAAAATATCTTCAAATTCTTTTTTTCTATCCCAATCAACCCAAGTTGTAGCATTATCTTGACAATAAGCATTATTATTACCAAGTTGGGTTCTTCCCATTTCATCTCCCATAAGTAACATTGGAATACCTTGTGAGATATATAGAATAAGAAGCATATTTTTAATTTGCTGTTTTCTCAAAGAAATAATTTGAGCATTATGAGTTAATCCTTCCTCACCATGATTATATGAGTGGTTATTATTTTCTCCATCTTGATTATTTTCTCCATTTAAAAGATTATGTTTTAAATTATAACTAACTAAATCCCACATAGTAAAACCATCATGACAACAAATAAAGTTTATACTTGATTGATAACCATTTTTATTGGCATGAAAAATATCTACACTACCAAAAATTCTTTTAATAAGTTCAGGAACTTGATTGAAATCTCCTCTTATAAATTGTCTGACTGTATCTCTGTATGCTCCATTCCATTCAGACCAGCCACTTGGCATAGCTCCAACAAAGTATCCACCTAAATCCCAACTTTCTGCAATCAATTTTGCATGAGATAATATAGGGTGTTCTATTAATTCATGAAGTAATGAATGGTTAGCCCATTGACTGTTAGAGTCTCTACCTAAGACAGGAGCTAAATCAAAACGAAAACCATCAACACCTGTTTCTAAATACCAATATAATAAAGATTGAATAATCATATCTTTAACAACTTTATGATTACAATTTAAAGTATTTCCACATCCTGAAAAATTAACAAAAATATTATTTTTACTTTTTGTATAAAAAGTATTTTCATCCATAGCTTTAAAATTGTATACTTTACCACCAGAGCCACCTTCAGCTGTATGATTATAGACAACATCTAAAATGACTTCTATACCATTTTTATGGAGAAATGAAACCAATTTTTTAAATTCTTTGATTTCATCAGCAGAATTTTTATCATTTGAAGAAGAATATTTTTTTGTTAAAGCAAAAAAGTTTATAGGATTATAGCCCCAAACATTTTTTAGGAAAAAAGAATTTCTATCTAAATTTCCAGTATAATCATCCCATTCAAAAATTGGTAAAAATTCCACCACATTGATACCCAATTCTTTTAAATAAGGTATTTTTTCTTCAAAAGCAGAATATGTAGCTCTATTTAAAGTATTAGAACTTGGGGATTTTGTAAACAATCCTATATGAGCTTCATAAATCATCATATCCTTTTTTGGAACAAGAATATGCTTTGTTTCGGTTCCTATTCTTGCAAGAACAATAGATTTTTTGTTTTCTATGATATCATTGTCAGTGTAAGAAAGTGCATAAGGATCAAGTATAGATATTCCATTTATCTCCCAATTATATAAAGTACCTTCCTTTATATCTTTCAAAAATATACTCCAAATATCTCCTAATTTATGGTCAGAAGAATTTAATATATATTTTTTATAAGGAATAGTATCTTCTGAAGAATTAAAAAAATTTAAAGAAAGCGTACTAACATTTTTTACATAAATAGCAAAATTACAACCATCTTTTTCTAAATTAGCTCCTAAATTTATATACTGATTAAAATTATAATACATCTTATTTTCCCCTATTAAAATGAGTTTTCTTCAATTGTACCATATTAATAGATATTTACAATGGCTATAAAAATTTTATTTAAAATATTTCTTTAATAGTTTATCATATTCTCCATTAGCTTTTATTTTATCAAGTGCAGCATTAACTTTGTTAATTAATTCCTTATCATTTTTTCTAAAAGCAATGGCATAGTCTTCTTCCTCAGCAGGAATATTAGCTATAACAAATTGTTTATTGTTAGCAGTATATTTTTTAGCAGGTTCAGAATCAAGTACCACAGCATCTATTTTATTTTGCGATAGTGCTAAGATAGCAGCATAGGCAGCATTAAATCTTTCAACTTTTATTCCTTTAATTTCACTGACAACAGTATCTCCTGTGAAACCTAGCATAACTCCAACTTTTTTGTCTGATAAATCTTTAAATGATTTTAAAGATTTATTTTCACCTTTTGTTATTACTACTTGTTTTGCTTTAAAATATGGTTTAGAGAAAGCAACTGCTTTTTCTCTTTCAGGTGTTGCAGACATTCCAGCTATAACCATATCAATTTTTTTAGTTTGTAAAGCAGGTAATAAACCATCAAAAGCCATATCTTGTATTTTAAATTCTAAACCAGTTTCTTTTGAGATAGCATCTAGTAAATCAATATCAAAACCAACTATTTTATTTTTTTCAAGATATTCAAAAGGTGCAAACTCTGCATTTGTCCCGACATAAACAACATTACTTTTTGCAAATACAGAAATAGAAATTACAACTGATAATAAAGACATAAAC
>ERZ773079.1524-NODE-1524-length-13734-cov-12.909569_pt1 | contig 13734 bp, 9 predicted proteins | sample MGYA00511355_ERZ773079 | MGnify/ENA primary metagenome ERZ773079 (study PRJEB29015, sample SAMEA2737979) | human oral metagenome | biome: human oral; feature: human-associated habitat; material: dental | place: China | collected 2117 ... | reverse complement strand
ACGGCAGACTGGTCACTGGGCATCGTGGGAGTACCTCCTGGTGAATCTTGGTCGAAAATCCGGGTCCCACGATGCCCCCTCTACTGATCTCAGGCAGCCACACCGGCCAGGGAAGCCCCGCAGGAATTGCCACCACACTAAAAGACTCACCCCGGGCCATCATCTGTGCCCTCGATGATCTGTCTCCTTTGACAGATAAAACGGTGGCGATATGTCAGCCCCACCACCTGGGCGCGTCCTGAGGAACCTTCAGGACATAGGTTGGAACAGCGAATAATTCACCGCATTGGCGGGCACCCGCACAGACAACCGTGCCAGCGCCCACCATGCATGACTGCCAGCCGCCCCGACGCTCCGATTCAAGGGCGACCGGTCTTGTTCAGGTCAGCACCTCCAGCCTCCCCACACCCAGCGAACGCTCCGGGGCTTTGTCGTTGTCACTGACGTTGACGCGGAACGTCAGGATCGCTCGGACACCGTGCGCTACAAGCCACGCGCATGCCGATCTCGCTGCAGCAGCCGATTCCGTACTCGTCGCAGCCTGAATGACCTGTTCTGAGACCACCACTGCCCGCCACCTATCCAGTGTATGGGGCCCAACAAGGACCGGAAGCACCAGCTGAGTCGGGACGAACTCACCAATCGGCTCCGCCCCGGCAGTGACGGAAGCTCCCGTGAGCCGGTGGATGACAGGGAACGACGAGAGCCCCCACAGGGCGCACCAGGCGAGGGCGCTGTCAGTGAACCGAGGCGAAGTCAGTCCAGTGGCCGTCCTGGAGTCGTTCGAGCGCTTCCCTTTATAAGCCTCATCCGTCACAGTCTGACCAATAAGTCCAGAGACAATGGCCATAACATTCCGATCCGCGACGATCTCAGCCAAACCTCGCAGCCTATCATGAACAAAGTTCTGATAATTCTGTCGAGTTTTCATTTCCCACCTACTGGCTCCACCATCACCCTTACTCCACCAGTAGGACGGCTCACCAAACCCACCCATTAGTTCCAGATCACTCCACTTAGAACCATCTTCCCAGCATCGATCAATAACAGAATGTCGACACCCTTGAAGATACCCCCATTTACATTCTTTTCCTTGATCAGGCCTGGAAATCCGAGGACTCATAACAGCAGCCACCCATCTGCCTTTCTTGTCGACCCACGGTTCGCTTTCCAAGTCAGCTTGCACCCAGCTTTCTGGAACCACAGACGCCATGGCGTGCTCATGAACAGCAGCCGCGATGGCCTCGTCGTCGTAGCCGTCGGCTGTGACAACCATTCGGGGCTCGGCGGCGTCAGTCCAGCCGAGCCGGACGCGCTCGGCTCCGTCACCTTCCAGGATGAGCGCCAGTCCGAGCCCCGCGAAGGTTGTCAGCGCACTGGTGATCTCTCCGCCAAGAATCATCCCCATCACTTCCCTTCCATGGAGATTGTGCAGTCAGCGGCACGCAGCAGTGCTTCGAGGTAGGAGGTCCCCCAATGACCCCACTGCCTGTCGGTGCGGTCGATTAGCGACTCCCACTCGCCTTCACCCACCAGCTCCTTCAAGGCGCCGACGTGGTCGGGCCCGGCGTTTGCCGGGTCGTGGTCGAACAGGGGCCTGCCACGACCATGACTGGTACCAATCAGCCTCGTGACCAGATCCCGGAGCTCCCGCTCGACACCGTCGGGCTCAGTCTGCTCCCAGTAGGCGGCTGCGGAGGCCAACTCGTGGCGCCACCCCGCAGGGAGCCCGGCATCGGCCCATGCGCGTCGCACGGCCGCCAGTGATGTACTGCGGCCCCCGCTCTTGGCAAGCGCCTCCCTGCCAGCAGGATCGCCCCGCCACAGAAGCCGCTGGAAACGGACATCCTTCTTTCCGAGGTCATGCCAGGAACCGGCCTCTCTCAGGGCCGTCGCAGGCATCGGCTCAATACCGATGCCGTCGGCCAGCGCCTCCGCACGGGCGGCGACCGCCGCGTTGTGGTCCGCAAGGAGCACCCGGCGGCTCACGGACCAGGTGGAACGGTCGTCGGAATCATCGTCCGGTGTCACGCTGCTGCGCCTCACCATCCATGCCGGTACGTCGCCCTCATCCCGATCTGAAGACCACACCACTACCTCCCCCGGAAACATGTCACTCAGCTCATCCGGTTCCAGATCCGCCAGCCGGCGCAGCTCGTCGGAATCGGTCACGACATCGACAACACCGTCGAGTTCCCCGTGGGGAACCGGCTCGCCCCGTTCCTCACCAGCGTCTGTGACAACTCCGGAGGTCAGAAGCGGTACCGAGGCATCCAGGATGAGGAGGTCGCCGGGGCGAAGCGCACGAGACGCGATCTTGTCTCCCCCCTCGTCCTCGAGGACCATCGCCTGCCACTGGGGCAGGACCGCCCCGTCTCGCCACAACACCGACCGGCCCAAAGGATGGTTCGTGTCCTCTCTCAGCCACTGCACCACCTTCCGCGCGGTGGCGATGGTCATGGGGTAGACCTCGCAGCCCTGCGGGGGCACCTCGGTCACCAAGGTTTCGCACGCCGTCGCATCCGGCAGATCCTTCAGGTCCCTCAGGACAAGACCTACTGTTCCGGTCTCGGGGGCGAGGTCATCACGGATCCACAGGTCGAGCTCCGGTTCGACGACGAGCCTCATCGACGTCTTCGACCACAGGGCCGCGTCCCAGGGCTCAGGCCTCTGGTACAGCAGGCGGCGCGAAGACTCCGCAGGCGGTGCCTTCGGCTTCTCGCTGACCGTCAGAGGAGACAGGTCACCGTCATCGGCACGGTCCAGAATCCACGTGCGAGCAGCAAGCAGGTCTTCCTTCCGGTACGGTAGTACGTCCTTGCTCAACGGTGCTTCCCTCGGAGGGCCGACGACGGTGAACCACGCGCGGTCACGCCGCCCCTGCCGGTTGACCCGGCCAGCACGCTGAGCCAGGGCACTAGCGGAGGCGAGCTCAGTCACCATATGAACCAGGTCCAGGTCGACCCCGACCTCGATGGTTTGAGTCGCCACGAGGACGTCGATGCCCGGTTGTCCTGAGACCTCGAAGAGTCCAGGCTCGTCTTGCCTCATGCGTTCCAGGTCCCAGGGGCGCATGCGCCCCACCCACAGCCGGCAGTTCAGCCCCTCCTTGCTGAGAGCCTTCGCCACCTGAACCGCGCTGTCCACACGGTTGAGGACACACCCCACCGTCCGAGGTGCGTCGGGGAGGAGCTCGCGCGCATCCTCAACCGCGGTGAGCACCTGCGAGACAAGCTCATCGCGATAGGCCTTCGTCATCTTCCCGTTGACGGGCCACGCGGTCGTCTCCACGTACCGAGCTGACTTGGGCGCCCGTACCCGAGCGGCCAACCGGACGTCATGAGCCAGCGACTCCGGAGTGACGCCGATGATGTCCGTCGCGTCGTCTGAGGGCGTTGCCGTCATCTCCACAGTCTGGAGCGCCGGGATTCCAAGCCGCTGCGCACTTGGAGCGCACAGCTGCCCCACCCTCCGAGCAGTCACGAGGATCTGGCGGCTCAGGTGCGCCTCATCAACCACCACGGTGGCATCGAGGGCCAGCATCCCCGCCAGCCGGGGGCGCGCCAGCTGGGAAGCACCGTAGGAGCGGAACAGCAGGCTCGACGCCCACATCGCCGGCGTCATGCACAGCACGGCGCACGCCTCCGGGGCATTGAGCCAGGCTCGATCCGTGGCCGCCGCTCCCCGCATCGTAGTAGTGACCAGCGGTGCGCGGTCCTCGGCCTCGCACACACGCAGCCCCACCAGAGCGTCGCGTACGCGACTGAGGATCGAGTCATCCGCGGGCGCTTCCTCCAGGAGGCACCGTATCCTTGCCGCGCGCGCGGCGTGAGAGTCGGTCAGCGCCCTGCGGTTGACCACCACGGCCAGCCTTCGGGGCAGGCGCTCAGCAGCACCGACCGCGAGCAGAGCCATGGCGAAGACGTGTATCTCCACAACTGATGACTTACCGGAGCCGGTCGGCGCGATGATCTGCTCGGGCCAGGTCCCGGTGTCCACCAGGCGCCTCAGCAGATCCTCCTGCCAGGCGAAGGGCCGTCTCCCGGCACCGTGGACCGCTTCGAAGAAGTCTCCGAAGTCCTCAACGGCGATCACGGCCGCCTCCCCAACACGTTCTGCGCCAGTTCGATGGGAAGATCAGCCGGTACCAGCAGGCCCCCGCCCAGGTGCCGGCTCTGCCCGACGGCGGCCAGCCCCGTATCCCCCAAGAGGTCCCCGGCGCTGACAAGCGCCGTGTAGGGCTGAGCGGTGACGCCCTTCGGCATCCTGTGGGCGTATAAGCTCGGGTTTCTCGTGATGCGGTGGTGCCACATCACTCCAGCCCCACGTTCGCGTACCTGGGCCACCAGCGATCGGTAGCCCTGGATACCTTTGGGAACGGCAGCGAAGCGATCGCGCCAGACGAATCCCAGAGAAAGGAGGATCGCATCCTCGAAGGTCCACTTCCCTCGCTGACGGGTCACCTCCGGCACGGCCACCGGCGTCGGGGACCACAGACGCTGCGTTCCCCGCGCAGGTGGGCGCCAAAAGCCCTGTGCGTCAAAAACCTCTCCCACCGGACACAATCTCGCTGGCGCCTCATCTCGGCGGTAGTTCAACCGAGTCATCCCCGCCAGGGCTCTGAGAATGACTGCCTCGTCGTCGTCGCTGACGTCGGAGGGCAGCATGATGAGGAAGGCACCTGGAACGTCGAGCTCCGTCTCAGCCACTGACTGAGCGAGCACAGACGCGGGAACGTACTGGATAGCCAGACGATTGGCTGGCCTTGTCAGCCCTTCGTGGTATCGCCCGGTGACGAGCGCAGGTGCCCCATCACCGATACGGGACACAAGCGCCCGGTGGAAGGCGACGCACCAGCTCACTCGGCGTTCCGGGGTGATTTCCCGCCCGGTACCGTCATCGGCCAAGAAGATCAGGACATCACGCCAAGGAGAATGATCGCCATCGGGACGTCTCAACGGTCCCACCTCCGCATACCTGGCGGTCCGCAGGCACTCCGCGGAGGTCGGGAATGTTCTGACGGAATCTCCCGTGGGGTGGAACGCGTCTGCGGATGCACTCGGAGGTTTGAGAGGCCGGGACTGAGAATGCAGCTCGCGGAGCACGCGGGTTCGCCCCGGTGCGGGGACCTGCACGCGCAGACCTCCCGGTGTGAAAGCGGTTGCGGCAGGATCGATCCGCCAGTTCGCCTCCACCTTCTCGGCACTCATGACCACGGGGCTGTCCATCTCCCCCAGGCACGGCACGTCCTCGCACAACCGAGAGAGCACGTCACGAACACCGTCTGGCATGTCATCCCAGATCCAGCCGATCTCACCATTGATCGCGTAGCCGTCGGAGATGGCTTTGGGCGCGGTCTTGGGCTGATTCTTCTCGATCGTGCCCGTCTTCCGGTAGGCGACTCTCGCGCCTGTCTGAACTGGAGCCGTGCTCGGGATATGCAGACCGTGAGGAGGGTGGTTCTCCAACCAGGTCAGCACCTCATCGATATCGGGAGCCGCCTGGCCGTCAGCGGCCGCAGCGGCCCCGGTGTGAGCAACGCTCACCAGAGCGGCGAACAACCGAGCCGGTGAGGGGATCGGTTCGGGGCTGCCGTCCGGTGCGTGTCCGTGGTAGACGCCGAGGGGAAAGCACGCGGTAATGCTGACGGGAGCCATCAGTCGTCCTGCGCATCGTCAGCCGCAGCGGCAAGAATCGTCGGGTTCCCCTCAACGACGAGGATCGAGCCGTCCCAGGTCAGGTTCGCCGCCTGAATCGCATGGTCGATGGCGGCGCTCAACAGCTCCTGAGCCTGGTCGATGCTCAGCGGCTCGAAGCTCTCCTTCTGCCCGTATCGCTTGTCCAGGGTGACGACGGCAGGGCCGGTCTCCACCAGGTCGCAGTTGGCCCGTAGGAGGAGCTCGGCGTCGGAACGTGCCAGGCCGTTGAGAGCGAGTGCGGCCAGCAGCGCTCGACAGGCAACGTCTCCCTCCGGCGTCGGAGAGTCGAAACGCAGGGCACGAAGCGCAGCGAAGCTGAGCACATGGGAACGGATGATCGCCTGGCAGGTAACGCCACCGAGCTGCTCCAGCGACGGCGGGATACCGCCAATGCCAAGTCGAGCTAGCCCTTCCTTTTCATTCTTACCAATGGAATTGTCATACGTCTTTTTGGACAATTCTTCCTTCTGCGCATCTGCGATTGCTTTACGGCCCGCCCGGTCCAGCTGGATTCTTGCCCCCAGGGGATCGATCCGGGCGCCTCCGCGCTTGGACTGGTTGGCCTCCGCTCCCCCGTCCTGGTCCGCGAGGATGCCGATGATCTCGCCGACGAGGATGCTACGGTAGCGCCCCTGATGGCTCTTGCGGCTGGCGTCCCAGCCTCCGAGCAGGAGCGTCATGGGGCTGCACTCCAGCAGCGGGCGCGCATGGTCCACCGTGGCATCACGGAGCTTTCGATACTCCTCAACCGAGGTCACCGGTTCTCCGTTGATGGTGCCGGCCCGGATCTGCCCGTCGAAGGCCCGGTGCGGCAGGTCGAGATCGCTGTAGACCTGGCCGTCCTCGAATCTCAGCTCAATGCGTGGAGTGCGGGCCAGTACGGGGTCCTCATCCGCAATGGCCGCTGACACGGCTGCCTCTAACCTGTTGTTCTGGGACTGCTTGGAGTCGATGAGGACGGCGGTGACGGCTTCTCCGTTCCAGAAGCGCCGCTCATAGGCGAACACGGACTTGCTGCCGGAGACGAACTTGGCCGGAGCGACCGAGGCATGAGGGCCGGCCGCCGGCTCCAAGGGGGTGACCGAGGTCAGGACGCTGGCTCCGCCGGGGCTGCAGGCGTCAAGCAGGTGCTGAAGGGTGATCGTTGACATGTAGGGTCTCCTCGTTGAGGTAGGTCCGTCTGACCTACACCTACATCTCTACACCTGCCCTACGACACATATGACGCGACGATATTGCGGGTTGACTCCGGCGGCAAAACGCTGTTATAGCCCGAAGCTCTCTGCCATAGTGAGGGCATGCCCAAGCAGGACAGACGCATCGTGACCCGCTGCGTGCAAGCCGTGGGCGCCAGCGTTCTCACGCTCTTCGCGATCGTGGGCACATGGCAGGTCTCCGACGGCTCCTGGGGCATTACGGCTGGCGCCGCGCTGGCAGTCATCGTGCTGTGGTGGCGCCGAGAGAAGCCCGACGCCGTCCTCGGCGTCCATCTTGTGCTGTGCGCACTCCAGCTCGGCGTCACCGACGCTCCGCTGCCCGCGGATCTGACGATCGTCGTGTCCCTGTACGCGGTAGGCCGGTGGGGTGAACGAGAGCTCACGCCGGTGTGGGCCATAGCCGTTGTCGTCGGCTCGACGCTGGGGGCGTGGGACTGGAACCGGGATGAGCTGGGAATCGTCCCGCTCTCCCTCTGGGCCCGGGACATGGCGCAGGCCGCCTTCGCACCGCTGTGCAGCGCCGCCATCGCCTGGGGCCTGGGAAGATTCGTGACACAGCGCCGCCAGCTTCGGGCCAGCCGCCTGACGGCGGAGGAGCAGCGCCGGGCTGCGCACGACGCAGCGCTGCGCAACGAGATCGCCAGGGAGGTTCACGACGTCGTCGGACACGCCCTGGCGCTGATCGCCGTGCAGGCTGAGGCGGGCCACTACCTGGCGGCCGGCTCCGAGGACATCGACCTCCCCGCCGACGAGCGACTGGAGCAGGCGGCTCAGGCGCTCGGGCAGATCCGGGCGACCGCGCACTCGGCCCTGGCCGACACCCGCAGTCTGACCCGCACTCTGGCCTCTCCCCCGCAATCGGAAGAGCACCGGGGCGCCGCAGAACCCGCTGAGCCCGACGATGCCCGGCCCGCCTCCCCTGTCACCGAGACGCCGCTGCGTCCGGTCCCGAGGATCGCCGATCTGCCCAGGATCGTCGACGACGTCCGTGCGACCGGGCTGCCAGTCACCCTGTCAGTGGACGACCGGCTGATCAGTGAGGGCGAGCAGACGGGAGGACACAGTCCGCTCAGCGCGCAGGCGGAGCTCGCCCTGTACCGAACGACGCAGGAGTCTTTGACCAACGTGCTCAAGCACGCCGAGGCGGCCGCGGTCGAGGTGAGGCTGGAGTACCGTGACGACGAGGCTCACAAGGAGGTCGTTCTGACCGTCGCCGATCAGCCCAGCGCTCCCGGCACCGGGGCGCTTGCCCCGAGGGCCGGCAGCCGCCTCCCGTCGTCCGAGCAGACGCCCGCGGACACCGGCGGGGGCCAGGGGCTGGTGAACCTGCGCCAACGCCTGGCGGCGGTCGGCGGCTCCCTGGAGGCGGGCCCGGGCCCCGGGGGAGGATTCATCGTGCGCGCCCGCATTCCCTCCGAGGCCCCTCAGTCGACAGTCGTGAACCCGGGAGAAGAACCGATATGACCCGAACTCTGCGCATTGCGCTGGTGGACGATCAGGACCTGGTCCGTTCCGGCTTCCGCATGATCCTCGATGCGCAGAAGGACATGTGCGTGGTCGGTCAGGCCTCCGACGGCGTCGGTGTCCTTCCCATGGTCAAGGCCACTCAGCCCGACATCGTCCTCATGGATATCAGGATGCCCACCATGGACGGAATCTCCGCCACCCACGCGGTTCTGGGCAGCCACCCCGACCTCAAGGTGCTCATCCTGACCACCTTCGACCTGGACGACTACCTCGTGGCGGCGATGCGGGCCGGGGCCTCGGGCTTCCTGCTCAAGGACTCGACGGCGCCCGAGCTCCTGGCCGGTATTCGCGCCGTGGCCCGAGGAGACTCGGTGGTGGCGCCGTCGGCCACGCGCCGGCTGCTGAAGCGGTGGTTCGCCCCCACCGGCCCAGCCGCCCCCTCGGAGCCCGGCACCGTACATACAGAGTCCATCGATGCTCTATCCGACCGGGAGAAGGAGATCGTCACGCTGGTCGGACGCGCCATGAGCAACGCCGAGATCGCCCAGCACCTCGTCCTGGCCGAGTCGACGATCAAGTCCCACCTCAACCGGATCCTGCACAAGCTGGAGCTGCGTGACCGGGCCCAGCTCATTGTGCTGGCCTACGAGAGCGGACTCGTACGCGTAGGTGGGTAACCCGGCACCGGTTGCGCGTCCCCGAGTTGGAAATCGCCCCGACACCTTGCAACCCCGGGTGGAAACTGGCCCCCATCGGTCACAATGACCGTCGTCGGGCTCTACGTTCGGCTCCATGAGTACCAGCAACCGGTTTCATTTCCTCGACTCCTTGCGCGGCTTCGCCATCGCAGGCATTCTCCTCGTCAACGCCGCCGATCTCATGTGCCTGGGACATGACGTCCCGGTCCGGCCCTTCCAAACCATCCCGTTGGCGGAGAACGTCCTGAACTTCCTGGTGGCGACCCGCTTCGTACCGATCTTCTCCTTCATGTTCGGAATGAGCATGGGGTTCGTCATCGATTCCGCGATCCGCCGGGGCGCCCCTGCCTGGAAGATCCTGCTGCGCCGCCTGGCCGCGCTCCTGGTGATTGGGCTACTCCACTCGATCCTCTATCCCGGTGAGATCCTGCGCGACTACGCGGTTGTGGGAGCCATTCTCCTGCCATTCGTCCTCAAGGTCCCGCGCTCCGTGCGTCTGGTACTCGGTCTGCTGGCGACGGTCGGCGCCTACGCATTCACGGGAGGAGGGGAACTATCGCTACCCGGACTGTTCCTTCTGGGATCGGCGGCCCAGGCCTACGGCCTTCCGGCACGCCTCGAGCACGCCGACCGTCGGATCGGGGCGGCGACACTCGTATTCGCAGCTGCCAGCGCGGCCGCGATCCCCTGGCAGGCCGCCGAGGGCGGTGATCCCAGGTTCTTCACGGCGGGCGGAGTCGCCGGAGGACTCATGGCCTGTCTCTATGTCTGCCTTCTGGCGCTACTCTGGCGCACCCCGGTGCGGCGGGCCCTGAGCGCGGTATTCGAGCCCCTGGGCCGCATGGCGTTGACCTGCTACGTCACCGCTTCCTTCGTCATGGTGCCGGCGGGAGTGCTGCTCGATTCGCGCTCCACCCAGGACGTGATTCCCGGTCTCATCGTCGCTGCCGCGGTTCTGCCCCTCCAATGGGCGTTCTGCCGTCTTTGGCTCTCCCGGTTCGCCTACGGCCCCCTGGAGTGGGTGTGGCGCTGCATCACCTGGTGGCGGTGGATTCCGCTGCAGCGCCCGCAGTCGAAACGACTCGATCCGGTCAGCTCCGCGCCGACGACGACGGACGGGATAGCGTAGCTCTCCGAATGCGTGAGCTCGACCGTCCCGCGGAGGATCCGCACTTCCACCGCGTCGACCGGGTCAGTGCGAACAGGTGGAACCATCACGTCGTCGAGACAATGGAGACCGCGCAGAGCGACTGGCTCAGGGAGCTTATTCGCGCCGGTTACGAGTTCGCCTCCCGGTGAGCGCCCCTCAACAGCAGCGCAACAGCGCCATGCGGCCGGCCATCCGCTCTGGAGCCCGAGTCCTCGGCCATCGAGGACGTACTTGTTGATCGAGGACTGCGTTATCCCGCAGACGACTGGTACCCGCCAGCAGCCGTTTGCGGGAAGAGTACGTCCTGGACGGAGAACGCAGTTCTCGATCCAGCGCAACCCCTCACTCCCCTGGCGTCATCTCAACGAACCTGGCGAAGCGCGCGTAGTAGTCGTCCTGGAGGGACCTGAAGGTCTCCCGCAGGAATCCCGGCTCCTGCTCGTACTCGCTCAGGCCCCGGTAGTAGAACGCCTTCTTCGAGTCGAGCACGATGAACGGCATGATGCCGTTGTCCAGGCACTGCTGGAACATGAGAATCCGCCCCACTCTGCCATTGCCGTCCTGGAAGGGATGGATGCTCTCGAACCGGTGATGGAAGTCGGCGATGTCGTCGAAGGTCATTCTCGCCGGGGTACGGGCGATGAGGTCCTCCACGGCGAGCGCGACATGCTCCGGCGCCACCGTCTCACGTCCGCCGACCGCGTTGGGAACGCGCTTGTACTCCCCGACGGCGAACAGCGGCCGTCTCGCATCGGCGGTCCCCCGCTTGAGAATCCGGTGGTAGTCCTTCATCATCTCAGCGGTGATCGGCTCGCCGAGGCGGTCGATCATCTCGTCGAACAGCTCGAAGCTGTTGACGGCCTCCACCACGTCGTCGACTGCGACGTTCTCACCCGTGATGGTGCGGGTCTCGTAGATGTAGCGGGTCTGCTCCTCATCGAGCCGGCTGCCCTCGATACGGTTGGAGTTGTACGCCATGAGCACCTGGTTGAGGTGGTACAGGCCGCCCTTCATCCGCGTTCGGCGCTGATCTCGCAGAGTCCGGGCGAAGCTGCGGGGGTCGATGGCGTACTCGTCGGTCATCGCGGCTCCTTCATCCGGGATGAATATATCCCGGCCGGCGACTCACTCGTAAGCGGGTTCGACGTCGCGGGCCATATTGGCGAAACGGGCCAGATGGCCCTGGAAGGCCACGGGGATGGTGCGGGTCTGGCCGTTGCGGTGCTTGGCCACGATGATGTCCGCCTCGCCCGAGCGGTCCTCCGGGTTGTAGTACTCCGGGCGGTGCAGCAGCATGATGATGTCGGCGTCCTGCTCCAGGGAGCCGGACTCGCGCAGGTCGGACATCTGGGGCTTGTTGCCGGTGCGCTGCTCGGGTCCGCGGTTGAGCTGGGCGACGGCGACCACGGGGACGTCCAGCTCCTTGGCCAGCAGCTTGAGCGAGCGGGAGAATTCGCTGACCTCCTGCTGGCGCGACTCGACCCGCTTGCCCGAGCTCATGAGCTGGAGGTAGTCGATGACCAGCAGGCCCAGGCCGTGCTGCTGCTTGAGCCGCAGCGCCTTGGAGCGGATCTCCGGCATGGTCAGGTGGGGGGAGTCGTCGATGAACATGGGCGCCTCGCTGACCGGGTTGTAGGCGACGGCGACGTCCTTCCAGTCCCGGTCGTTCATCTGCCGCCCCCCGCGCAGCTTGGTCAGCTCCACCCCGGACTCGGCGGCCAGAATGCGCATCATGAGCTCCATGCGCCCCATCTCCAGGGAGAAGTAGCAGCTGGGGATGAGTTTGCCGTCCGCGCCGTGGGAGTGGATCGAGGCGGAGCGGCAGAAGTCGACGGCGAGCGTGGACTTGCCCATGGCGGGGCGCGCGGCCACGATGATCATCTGCCCGGGGTGCAGGCCGCCGGTGAGCTCGTCGAGCTCGACGAACCCGGTGGGCACGCCCGTCATCTGGCCCTGCTCGCGGGACTGGCCGGCCTCGATCTCGAGGTTGACGGCGTTGAGGAGGCCGCCGACGGCCATGTAGTCCTCCTTCTCCCGGTCCCGGTGGGCCACGGAGTAGACCTCCGCCTCCGCCATGGTGACGAGCTCGTCGATGTCGCCGGCGTCGGTGGAGTAGCCCAGCTGGGTGATGCGGGTGCCCGCCTGGACCAGCCCCCGCATGAGGGACTTCTCCTTGACGATGCGCGCGTAGTAGCCGGCGTTGGCGGCCGTGGGCACCTGCGCCATGAGGTCGGCCAGGTAGGGGGCCCCGCCGATGAGCTTGAGCTCGCCGCGCTTGGCGAGCTCGTCGCCCACGAGGAGGGCGTCGGCCGGCTGGGAGCGGTTGTAGACCTCCACAATGGCGTCGAAGATCATCTCGTGGGCGGGCTTGTAGAACTCGGGGCCGTGCAGCACCTCGATGACGTCGGTGATGGCCTCCTTGCTCATGAGCATGCCGCCGAGGGTGGCCATCTCGGCGGCGATGTCCTGAGGCGGGACCCGGTCGAAGACGCCGTCGAAGCGGGCCCCGCCCCGGTCGTCGGAGCCCCTGGCGGAGCCGTCCCCCGCGTCCCGGCGCCGGAAGTCCTGAGTCGGCCCGGCGCCGGAGTCGTAGGCGGGTTCGGGAGGGTCGTAGGACGGCTCCGGTCCGGGATCGTTCTCCGCCATGCCTTCCTCCTGCCGTGCGCCGGTGTCGGGCCCCGACGGGGCCGGGGCGGGACAGTCCGGCCTCGCGACCCTAGCGAGCGGGACCACCGCCCGCAAACGGGTGCGACGGGCAACCTGTGGATAACTGGCCCTTGTCTGTGGATGCCCGGGACGATTGCCCGCGAAATGGCCCGGACACTGTGGACAACTCCGCGCCCACCGACCACTCCTCGCCGTCGAGGATCCACGACAACACCTATGAATCGTTGTGTTCTCAACGAAGAATAAACCTTCGACGGACTCAGCCGATCGGCCGAGACGATATGTGGAAAACTCCGTCGGCCTGTGGATAACCCTCAACCTCAGGTTCAGGGTTGTACTCCGGGACCGCCCGTCCGGGCCGCTGGAGCCAGAGTTATCCCCAGGCCGTCCGTGAAAACCGCCCGTCCGCGGGAGCCGGGGCGGCGCGCCGGCGCTCCCCGTGGGCACCGGGCCGTCCGTGAGAGACTGTGGGCCCCGTCTTCGTCGGAGCGCACGTGTCCTCTCCTTCCACCGCCGGCCTCGACCGGCGCATCCTCTCCCTCGCCGTCCCCGCCCTCGGGGCGCTGGTGGCCGAGCCGCTCTTCGTCCTCATCGACTCGGCGATGGTCGGCCACCTCGGCGCCGCCAGCCTCGCCGGCCTGTCCCTGGCCTCCAGCGTCCTGACCACCGTCGTCGGCCTGTTCGTCTTCCTCGCCTACGCCACGACGGCGACGACGGCGCGGCTCTTCGGCGCCGGCGACCGCCGCGGCGGGCTGCGCGCCGGTGTCGAGGGCCTGTGGCTGGCCGCTCTGCTGGGGGCGGGGGCGGCCCTCGTCCTGGGTGCCGCCGCCCCCGGC
>ERZ773079.1523-NODE-1523-length-13735-cov-47.953947_pt1 | contig 13735 bp, 14 predicted proteins | sample MGYA00511355_ERZ773079 | MGnify/ENA primary metagenome ERZ773079 (study PRJEB29015, sample SAMEA2737979) | human oral metagenome | biome: human oral; feature: human-associated habitat; material: dental | place: China | collected 2117 ... | reverse complement strand
GCCCTCTCGAAGTCGTCAAGGAAGGCCGCGCCATCATCATGCGGGTTCCGCTTGAGGGCGGTGGTCGACTCGTCCTCGAGATCACGGCTGATGAGGTCAAGGCACTCGGAGAGGCTCTGGCCAACGCCAAGATCTGAGCGATCCAGGCGCCCCGGGGCAGCCGGTACCACTCGGTCCTCGGGGCCGAGTAGCCGGTGGCCGAGTCACCCAGCCTCACGAGAGAGGGTCGGACCCCATGCGGGTCCGACCCTTCTTCCTCGTTCCGCCCCGCTGGCGGTTAGGTCTGGCGCACGGAGACGAGCAGGCCGTCTCCAACGGGCAACAGTGTGGTCAGCAGGGCCCGGGAGGCGCGCAGCGCCTTACCGAGCTCACGGGCTGCCACAGTGGTGACGTCACGGCGGGCCGGGTCGGCCACGTGGTCGTTCCACAGGGCGCGGGTGACGGCCAGGACCCCGCCGGGGCGCAGCATCCGCAGGGCGTTGGAGGCCAGGAGGATGGCCTCTTCCGGGGCGACGTCGAGCACCACCATGTCGTAGGAGCGGGCCGCCATCCGGGGCATGACGTCCGAGGCCCGCCCCTGGATGATGCGGGTGCGCGAGGAGGGGTAGCCGGCCCCGTCGAAGGCACGGCGGGCCTCGCGCTGGAGCTCGGGCTCGACGTCGATCGTGGTGAGGACCCCGTCGGTCCCCATGCCGCCTAGCAGCCACAGGCCCGAGACTCCGGTGCCGGTGCCGACCTCGGCCACGGACTTGGCCCCCACTGAGGCGGCCAGCATCCGTAGCGCCGCTCCGGTCCCCGAGGACACCGGGGTGATGCCGAGCTCGAGCCCGCGTATGCGGGCCTGAGCGGTGGCCTCGTCCTCCGCGGTGAAGTCCTCCGTGTAGGACCAGCTCAGCGTCTTGTCCGCACTCACTGTGAGCCTTTCTTCTGCTGCGGGGTGCCAGGCGCACCCATCAAGCCACATTGTTCCAGGTGTTCGGCCCGATAGGCGGAAGGGCGCTCGCTCGGGTGAGTCCGCCGGTAGGCGAACCGAGGCGGACCGGGGCGGTCAGGACTCCCTATACTGAGCGGCGTGTTCGGCATCAACGGATCTGAGTTCCTCGTCATCATCCTGGTGGCGGTGATCGTGGTGGGGCCGCAGCGCTTGCCCGAGTACACCCGCAAGCTCACGCAGATGGTGCGTCAGCTCAGGGTGTTCCTGGACAACGCGCGCAGCCAGATCGCCGAGGAGGTCGGCCCCGAGATGGCCGACCTGGACCTGTCCAGCCTCGACCCGCGCCAGTACGACCCTCGCAAGATCGTGCGCGACGCCCTGGGGGAGGACATTGACGCCATTCGCGAGGACCTCGCCCACCCCTTCCGCTCCGTCGGCTCAGCCGTCAAGGAGATCTCCGACGACGCCGCTCAGGCCGTCAATGATGTGGTCAAGCAGGATCGGGCCACGTCGCTGAGCAAGCAGATCGAGGCCAAGCGCGAGGAGCGGCTGGCCGAGAACGACACCGACAATGCTGACAACAGCGAGAGCCCCACGAGCTCCGAGAGCAGCACTGAGGGTGCCGAGAACGCAGAGCGCCTGCAGAGCGCTGAGCAGCAGGCAGTCTCCACCCCACCGCGGGGAGTGCTTCAGCAGGCGGGCGACGCCGAGGCCGTGTCCGAGTCGGCTGAGCCGGTCGAGTCGGCTGACGGGTCTGATGAGACCGTACCGAAGGCGACCGAGGGCGAGCGGTCCCAGGAAAGCGACGCCGCCGAGCAGGCGGAGGCGACCGAGGAGGACAACCAGTCGGCTGAGTCGGAGCCGGTGGAGGTCCCGGCAAGCCTGGTCGAGCCACAGGCCGCTGCCTGCGGTGAGGAGGCAGGGGACTCCACCGCGGCGGGCGATGACACCCGCACCCGCGTGCGGCCCTTGTCCCCGCGCGACATCGTGCGCGCCGCCAACGCCGCCGCCCGCACTCGCGCCGAGGCCGCGCGTATCGCCGTCGACTTCTGACCTCGGCCAGAGGGACGCGCGAGGCCGGCGTCAGGCCGGGGTGACCCCCAGGCTCTTGCCGGCCAGGCCGCGGGAGCGGTGCGTCAGGCGCTGGGCCACGGCGGACAGCTCCAGGGCAGCGGGGGCGTCGGCGGCCGGCTTGCCGTCCTCGGCCACGGTGGCGGGCAGGCCGGTGTCGGACCCCTCACGCAGGCGGATGTCCAGCGGCAGCTGGGCCAGCAGCGGCACCTCGTAGCCGAGGGTCTCGCTCAGGGAGGCGCTGACGATCTTGCCTCCGCCGGAGCCGAAGATCTCCAGGCGTGAGCCGTCGGGCTGGGGCATGTAGGACATGTTCTCGATGACGCCCACCACCTTCTGGTGTGTCTGGGCGGCGATGAGGCCGGTGCGCTCGGCCACCTCGGCGGCGGCCGTCTGCGGGGTGGTGACCACGAGGATCTCGGCGTTCGGCAGCAGCTGTGCCACCGAGATGGTCACGTCTCCGGTCCCGGGCGGCAGGTCCAGCAGGAGGACGTCCAGGTCGCCCCAGAAGACGTCGGAGAGGAACTGCTGGACGGCGCGGTGCAGCATGGGGCCGCGCCAGACGACCGGCTGCTTGTCCTCGACGAACATGCCGATCGAGATGACCTTCACCCCGTGGGCCACGGGCGGCACGATCATGCCGTCGAGCTGGGTGGGCACCCGGTCCACCCCTAGCATGCGGGGAATGGAGAAGCCGTAGATGTCGGCGTCGACCACGCCCACGCTCAGACCCTGGGCGGCCATGGCGGCGGCGAGGTTCGCGGTCACCGAGGACTTGCCGACCCCACCCTTGCCGGAGGTGACGGCGTAGATGCGGGTGAGGTTGCCCGGCTGGGTGAAGGGAATCACCGGTTCGGCGGCCCCTCCGCGCAGGCGACGCCGCAGCTCGGCCTTCTGCTCGTCGTTCATGACGCCCAGGCTCACCTGGACCTCGGTGACGCCCTCGACGGTGCTGACCTCGCGACGGGTGTCAGCGGTGATCGTGTCCTTCAGGGGACACCCGGCCACGGTCAGGAGCACCTCAACACTGACAACGCCGTCCTCGGCGATGTCAACGGAGGAAACCATTCCCAGGTCGGTGATGGGGCGGTGCAGCTCGGGGTCGATGACCCTGGCCAGCGCCTCCATGACGGCGTCATGAGTCGGTTGCGTCATGGGCCCATCCTAGGGGTGCCCCGGAGTGCCACGACAGGTGGCGAGCCCCACGTGGGGGCGGGAGACGCTCTCAGTGGGCGGTGCGCTGCCCCGGTGCGGCGTCGGGCTCGTCGTCGCTGTCCTGGAACTCGGCGATCTCCTCACGGGTGAGGCGCTCCTCAGCGAGAATCTCGCTGAGCATGTCACGCAGTTCGCTGCGCACGAAGTCGCGGGTGGCGACGTCGTTCATGGCCAGGCGCAGGGCGGCGATCTCCCGGGTGAGGAACTCGGTGTCCTCCAGGTTGCGCTGGGCGCGCTGGCGGTCCTGCTCGGCGGTGACGCGGTCGCGGTCGTCCTGGCGGTTCTGGGCCAGCAGGATCAGCGGCGCGGAGTAGGACGCCTGGGTGGAGAAGGCCAGGTTGAGCAGGATGAAGGGGTACGGGTCCCAGGCGGCTCCCTCGTTGATCTTCACCAGGAGCATGTTCGCCGCGATCCACGCCACGACGAACACCGTCATGTAGAGGACGAACTTCGGCGAGCCCATGAACCGGGCCGTCGCCTCGGCGAAGCGCCCGAAGCCGTCGGAGCGGGAGGCGCGCGCGGGATGGAACCAGCGCATCCACCGCGAGCGGGACCGGTTCAGCGGCTGGTCGAGCTGGTCAGGCATTGGCGTTCCTCTCGATCGTCTCGTCGGTGACGGCCTCATCGGCCTCCCGCCAGTCGTCGGGCATGAGGTGGTCCAGGACGTCGTCGACGGACACCGCGCCGAGCAGCCGACCCGCCTCGTCCAGGATCGGCAGGGCGGTGAGGTTGTAGGTGGCCAGCAGCCGGGTGACCGTGCCGATCGAGTCGTCGGCGTGGACTGGTTCGAGGGCCTTGTCCAGGATCGAGCCGAGCAGGCGCTGCGGGCGCTCGCGCAGGGCCTTCTGGAAGTGGACCATTCCCAGGAAGCGACCCGTCGGGGACTCCAGCGGGGGGCGGCACACGAAGGCGATCGCCGCGAGCGCCGGCTGGACCTCGGCCTTGCGCGCCTGCGCCAGGAAGGTCGCCACGTTGGCCTCCGGGGGCAGGATGATCGGCTCGGTCGTCATGAGGCCGCCGGCGGTGTACTCGTCGTACCTCATGAGGCGGCGCACGTCCTCGGCCTCATCGGGCTGCATGAGTCCGAGCAGCTCGGTCGCCTTGGGCAGGGGGAGCTCCGAGACCAGGTCGGCGGCGTCGTCCGGCTGCATGGCGTCCAGGACGTCGGCGGCGCGGGCGGCGTCCAGCCCCGACAGCAGGGCGACGGCGTCGTCCGCGGGCAGTTCCTCGGCGGCGTCGGCCAGACGCTCGTCGGACAGCTCGGCGGCGACCTCGATCTGACGGGGCAGGGGCAGGTCGGAGAGCACGTCCGCCAGATCGGCGGGCTTGAGGTCCTCCATAGTGGCCAGCAGGGCCGTCGCTCCCTGCTGGTCGGCGCTGCCCGCCAGACCGGCGACCTCCTGGGGGCGCACCGTCAGGCTCTCGCCGCGGCGCAGGCCCAGCGGACCCGAGGCGCCGCGCTGGACGAACAGCCGAGTCACCTTCCAGTCCATGCCGCGGTCCCGCTCGATGGCGACGTCGCGGATCGTCACGCGCCCGGTGCCGTCCCGCATGGTGACCACCCGGTCGAGCAGTTCGCCGACGACGAGGGTTTCGACGTGACGCTGCTCGAAGCGGCGGATGTTGACCACCCCCGTCGTGATGACCGCCCCCGGCTCGATGGCGGTCACCCGTGATAGCGGAAGGAACACGCGTCGCCGCCCGGGCACCTCGACGACCAGGCCCACCGCTCGTGGTTCCCCGCGCAGCTGGATGAGGACGACGACGTCGTGGACCTTGCCGACCGCGTCTCCGAGGGGATCGAAGATGGTCGTGCCCACGAGCCGGGCGATGAAGACCCTCGGGGTTGTGCGCGTCCTGGTGTTCTCCACGAGCACACCTTATGCGCCATGGGCATGATGAGCCGGTAACGGGTCCCTGGGCGGGGCCGCGCCGTGGGACGATGGGATCATGACCCAGTTCTCCGCGCGACCCGCGCTCTCAGCCCGGGGCGGTCTCATGCCCCGAGGCGATGAGGTGGCCTCCTTCGCCAGCTACGCCGAGGCCCAGCACGCCGTCGATTCGCTGTCCGACGACGGCTTCCCGGTGCAGTACCTCGCCATCGTCGGTACGGACCTGCGGCAGGTCGAGCGCATCACCGGACGCATGAGCTGGGGGCGCGCGATGGCCTCGGGCGCCGGGTCGGGGCTGTGGATCGGCCTGTTCTTCGGCGCCATGATGGCTCTGATCGGGCCCAGCTCGACCGGCACGACGGGTCTGACGACGGCCGTGCTTCTGGGCGTCGTGTGGGGGATCGTGTTCCAGATGGGCGCCTACGCGCTCACCCGCGGTCGGAGGGACTTCACCTCGGTCAGCCAGGTCGTCGCCTCGCGCTACTCGATCATCGCCTCGTCGCGGGCCGTCGAGGCGGCGCGGGCGCTCGCCGATGTGCCCGGCAACCTCTCGCGGGGCGGTGCGGCGGCCCGTCGTGCGCACGAGCGTCGCTCGGCCCGGGAGCGCACGCGCGCCGGAGCGCCGACGGCGTTCGGCTCACGCCCCGACGAGCGCCCCCGTTACGGCGTCCGCGTGTCCGAGGTCACGCCCCCCTCCGACGACTCCGACTCCCCGGGCGATGGTGGCTCGCCGGACGACGGCGCCGGCGAGCCGGCCGAGCCGGCCGAGACGTCGGGCGGGCGCGAGGAGGTCGACCCCTATCTGCGGCCCCCCGGCGGCCCGGGAGCGGGCTCGCGGGACGGCTCCGGGGGCGGCGGAGCATGAGCGTGCCCGTCGGGCTGTCGAGCGCCTGCTTCATGCCCACCGGCGTCGAGACCGCCTTCGCACTGGCCGCCGAGCTCGGCTACGACGGCGTCGAGGTCATGGTGTGGTCTGAGCGCGCCAGCCGGGACCCGCGGACGCTGGCCGGGCTGGCCGAGCGCTACGACCAGCCGGTTCTGGCGGTGCACGCTCCCACCCTCCTGCTCACCCGGGGAGTCTTCGGCGCCGACCCGTGGAGCAAGGTCGACCGCTCCATCGAGCTCGCCCTCGCTCTGGGCGCGCCCAGCGTCGTCCTCCATCCGCCCTTCTTCTGGCAGACCCGCTACGCGCGCGGCTTCGTGGCCGGGGTGGCCCTGCGCGAGATGACCACCGGCATGCACCTGTGCGTGGAGAACATGTTCACCTGGCGGCCCCGCGATGCCCACTCCACCCGGGACTTCCAGGCCTACACGCCCACCTGGGACCCGGTCGGGCAGGGGTACCGCTCGGTCACCCTCGACATCTCCCACGCGGCGACCTCCGGCTCGGATGCCCTGGCCATGGCGCGCGCCCTGGGCCCGACCCTGCGTCACCTCCACCTGACCGACGGCGTGCCCGGGTTCCGCGACGATCACCTGCTGCCCGGCCAGGGCGATCAGGACTGCGCGGGTGTGCTGACCCACCTGGCCGGCACCGGTTTCGAAGGGCGCGGCGGCCAGGTCGTCGTCGAGGTCAAGACCGGCTCCATGACGGCCGTCGAGCGCCGTGAGGCCCTGGCCAGCGCCCTGGCCTTCGCGCGCGAGCATCTCGAGGGTCAGGGGCGCACCGAGAACGTTCACGTCCCCGCCCCCACGCGCAGGCGCTATCGCACGGGCTGAGGGCCGCGGTCGATTCTGCGGGGCGCACCGGGTCAGCAGATGCGCTCGTGCACGCGGTGGGAGGCGGGCTCGAGCTGGAAGGTCGAGTGGCGCACGGGCACGGGGAAGTGCTCGGCCACGCACGCCTGGAGCCGATCGAGGATGCGGGCGGTGTGCCCGTCGAGCAGGCACTGATCGCGCACGACCACATGCGCGGTCAGGACCGGCAGCCCGGAGGAGACGGTCCAAGCGTGCAGGTCGTGGACGTCCTCGACGTGCTCGATGCCCAGGACGTGGCGGCGCACCTCGGCTAGATCGAGGGCCTCGGGGGTGAAGCCCATGAGGACGCGTCCTGCTGAGCGCAGCAGGCTCAGCGCCCGCGGGACGATGAGGATGACGATGAGCAGCGAGGCAACCGCGTCCGCGCGTGACCATCCCGTGAATGCGACGACGCCGGCGGCCACGATGACCCCCAGCGAGCCGAGGGCGTCGCCCACCACCTCCAGGAAGGCCGCCCGGGTGTTGAGGCTCTCCCCGCGCCCGCCGGCCAGGACGAGGATGGAGGCGACGTTGGAGATCAGGCCGATCACACCCATGACGAGCATGCCCTCGGCCTCGATCTCGCCGGGGGCCGTCAGGTCGATGACCGCGCGTACGCCGACGACGATCCCGACGACGGCGAGCATGCCGGCCTGGCCGGCGGCGCCGATGACCTCGGCGCGGCGCAGGCCCCAGGTCGAATGGTCCGTGGGCGGGTGCGCCGCCAGGTGAGCGGCCGTCAGGGCGATGATGAGGCCGGCCGTGTCGGTGAGCATGTGGCCCGCATCCGCGAGGAGGGCCAGGGAGCCGGTGAGCAGGCCGGTGACCGCTTCGGCGACGAGCACCGCGGCTGTCAGGGCGAGGGCGACCGCGAGACGCCCCCGGGAGGCGCCCGTCGTGCGATCGCGTCCCCCGTGATCGCCGTGCCCGGGGCCATCGCGGTCGTTACCGCGATCGGAGGACTGCGTGCCGGGGCCGGCGGCGCTCATGCCGGCTCCTCGTCGCCGTCGGCGGACTCCGCCGCCGAGCGGGCCAGCGTCCGGGCGGCGACCAGGACGGCGGTGAGCTCGTCGGGGTGCTCCAGGGTGCTTACGCGGGCGCGGCCGTGGATGTGGGTGGAGATGAGCCCGGCGCCGCGGAGGATCGCCAGGTGCTGGGAGACGGTCGACTGGGCCAGGCCGAGGTGCTCGGTGAGCTCGCTGACCCGGTGCTCGCCTCCGCGCAGGTGGGAGAGGATGGCCAGGCGTGTGGGGTCCGCCAGGACGGACAGGACCGCTGCCGGGGACGTCGCGTCGCGAACGGCCGAGGTATCGTCGATGATGTCGGTGGGGAACAGCCCATGAACCTTCGCCATGCGCCGATTATATCGGTATACGACGATGATGCAAGGGTGAGGTCGTGCCCGGGTTCGGCGCCTCCCCATGGGGCCGACGCCGGGACCGCGCCCCTCGCCCAGGGCTGCCGGGTCTGCCGGTCACTGGGCGATGAGCCCGCTCACCCAGGCCTCGACGTCGTCGGCCGTGCGCGGGATGGCGGCGGTCAGGTAGTCGATCCGGCCGTCCTCGCGCACCACGACGTCATCCTCGATCCGCACGCCCGTGCCGCGCAGCTCGGCGGGCACCCGCAGGTCGTCGGCGCGGAAGTACAGGCCGGGCTCGATCGTGAAGACCATGCCGGGGACGAGCTCCGCGTCCATGGACATCTCGCGGCGCGCCTGGGCGCAGTCGTGCACATCCAGTCCCAGGTGATGGCTCGTGCCGTGCACCATCCAGCGCCGGTGGTACTGGCCCTCGGGACCCAGCGAGTCCGCGGCCGTGACGCCCTCCGGCAGCAGCCCCCACTCCTGAAGCCTGGCCGCGATGACCTCCATGGCGGCGGTGTGGACGTCGCGGAAGCGGCAGCCGGGCTCGCCCGCCCGGGCGAAGGCGGCGTCGGCGGCCTCCAGCACCGCCTCGTAGACGCGGCGCTGGGCGGTGGTGAAGCGCCCGTCCACCGGGATCGTGCGGGTGACGTCGGCCGTGTACAGGGAGTCGACCTCCACGCCCGCATCCACCAGCACCAGTTGACCCGGCTCGACGGGACCGTCGTTGTTGATCCAGTGCAGCGTGTTGGCGTGATCCCCTGCCGCGGCGATCGTCTCGTAGCCCAGGCCGTTGCCCTCCTCGCGCGCCCTGGCCCCGAAGGCCCCCTCCAGAACCCGCTCCCCGCGCCAATGGCCCTTCGCACGGGGGATGGAGCGGATCAGGTTATCGAAACCGGCCTTGGTGGCGTCCACGGCCGCCTGGAGCTGGTCGACCTCCCAGGCGTCCTTGACCAGGCGCAGCTCGCTGGTGGCCTCCGCCAGCGCGTCGTCGGCCTGTCGGGCGGCCTGGTCGGTCGCCAGTCCCGCGGCCTGGCGCACCCGGTCCACCAGCGCAGTGACCGCGGCGTCGGCCTGGGCGACCACCCGCAGCCGGACCGCGTCGGCGCCCGCGTCCTTGGCCAGGGCGTCCCCGAGCGTGTCGATGTGGGCGCAGCGGATCCCGGTGGCCGCCTCGACCTCCTCGATGGAGGGGCGCACCCCCACCCACAGCTCGCCGTAGCGCGGGTCGGCGTAGAACTCCTCGCTCGTCCGGGGGGCCCGGGGGCGGAAGTAGAGCACCGCCTCGTGGGTGGGCTCGTCCGCCTCGACCCGCTGACCGGGTACGGTGAGCGGATCGAGGACGAGGACGGCGTCGGGCTCGAAGTCGGTTCCCGTACCCGCCAGATGGGCGAAGGCCGAATGGGGGCGGAAGCGGTAGTCGCAGTCGTTGTTGCGGGTCACCAGAGGTCCGGCGGGGATGACCAGGCGCTCGCCGGGGAAGAGGGCCCCCAGAGCGGCACGACGGGCCTGGGCCCATGGGGCGGCGTCGCTGCGTCGCGGCGGGTCGGAGGGGCGCGGGCCCCAGCCCGAGCCGATGAAGTCGCGGAAGGCCTCGTTGGTGGGCTGACGGGAGCGATTGTTGCCGCGCTGGGCCAGTGACTGAGTCGGGGGCTGGGCCGGTGACTGCGGGGCGGAGGGGGAGGAGTGGTTCATCTCGCTCATGACCTCATCCTCCCACCACGAGCGCGTCGAGCCGAACCGCGCCGGCGATCCGTCGCCCGTCCGGCCGGCGGAGTCGGGGCAGCTACCGGCCCAGCTGATGGCGGGCCCGGGACAGCACGCGGGTGGAGGCGACCGACGCCGCCAAGGGGTGGAGGTCGGACTCCCTCGCCCCGGAGGCGACCAGCCGGCAGACCTCGGCCAGCTCCCCGGCCAGAGCGGGGGAGCCGTCGTCCGGCACCGACAGATCCTCCTGCCCGTCCGGTCCCGTCAGCTTGATGGTGCGGGGCCACTGGCAGTCGTCGAAGGTCGCGACGGTGCGGTCCGAGGCGATGCAGCAGCCGATGCCGGCGGGCGAGGTCTTCGAGTGCAGGCACACGACCTCCAGGTCCGTGCGCGGCCCCGACTCCCGGGAGCGGGGACTGGCGCCCTGCTCGGGCCCGCCCCGGGCGCAGGCGCCTCCGAGCCGGTCGTAGCTGAGCACGACGACGCCGTGGGAGTCCGCGCCCGAGTCGAGCATTCTGCCCGTGGCGCTCACCCGGCTCGGCTCCCCGAACAGATGAATCGCCAGCGAGACCGGGTAGACGCCCAGGTCCATGAGGCTACCGCCCCCCAGCGCCGGGTCGAAGGCCGGCGGCAGCTCCCCGGCGCGCAGTCGATCCATGCGGCTGGAGTACTGCTCCTTGACCAGGGTCGCCCGGTGAGGGCCCGGCCCGTCGCCCAGCAGTGCGGGAAGGGTCCGACGGAGGGCCGCCGTCCCCGGGTCGAAGGCCGGAAGCCATCCCTCCATGAGGAAACGATCGTGGCGCCGTGCGGCCGCGACCATCGCCAGGGCCTGGGCGGGCTCGAGTGCGAAGGGCTTCTCCACCAGGACGTGGAATCCTGCCTCGAGGGCGGCGATGGCCTGGTCGGCGTGCAGCGCGTTCGGGGAGCCGATGTAGACGACGTCGAGAGGGGTCGGGCCGTCGGGGCGGCCGTGCGCGAGCATCTCCTCCAGCGTCGCGTAGGAGGCTCCGATGCCGTGCTCGGCGGCGAAGGCGGCCGCGTGCTCGGGGCGAGCGGATGCGACGGCCGCCACCCGGGCCTGAGGCAGGACGGCGACGGCGTCCATCACCCAGCGGGCGATGAAACCGGCGCCGACCAGACCGATCCTCACAGGCGGTGCGGACACGACGGCGGATGCGCTCATGCCCCCCATCCTCCCACATCCTCCCGCCCCGGCCCCGCGTCCTCCCGGCGCCGTCGGCCGCCCGACCGCCGGCTCCCGCCTGCGGCCCTACACTGACGGGCGTGCGAATCGACCCCCACGCCCACTCCTCCCGCTCGGACGGAACCGACGCCCCCGCCGCCCTCATGGTCGCCGCTGCGCGCGCGGGACTTGACGTCGTCGGTCTGACCGACCACGACACCATCGCGGGATGGGATGAGGCCGCCGACGCCGTCCCGGGCACCGGGGTGAGCCTGCTGCGCGGCGCGGAGATCTCCTGCGCCGCCGACGGTATCACCCTCCACCTGCTCGCCTACCTCTTCGATCCCGCCGACACCGCGCTCGCCGCGGCTCTCGCACGGGTCCGCGACAGCCGCGGCGAGCGCGCCCGGCGCATGGTCGAGCGCCTCGCGTCCGACTACCCGATCACCTGGCCCGACGTCGTCGAGCGGGCCGGCGACGCGGTCAGCGTCGGGCGGCCCCACATCGCCGACGCGCTCGTGGCCGCCGGCTCCTTCCCGCACCGGTCGGCCGCCTTCGCCGGACCGCTGGCCGCCGGCTCGCCCTACTACGTGCACCACTGGGCGCTGGATCCCGTCGAGGCCTGCGCACTCGTGCGCCGTGCCGGAGGAGTGCCGGTGGCGGCCCACCCCCGCGCGAGCCGACGGCAGAGGCGCCTCGTTCCCGACGCGACCTTCGCCGCCATGGCCGAGGCGGGCCTGGCCGCCCTCGAGGTCGACCACCGCGACCACGACGCCGCCGGGCGGGCGGCCGCCCGGGCCCTCGCCGCCGAGCTGGGGCTGGGAATGTCCGGGTCCTCCGACTACCACGGGGAGGGCAAGCCCAACCGCCTGGGCGAGAACCTCATGCCGCCCGACCTGCTCGCACGCATCGTCGACGAGGGCGCGCTCCCTGTCGTATCCGCCTGAGACCGCCGAGGGACCCGCTCATGATCGACGCAGTCTTCAGCCCCGCCCTGTTCGCCACGTCCTTCACGACGGTGCTCGTCATCCAGGATCCGCTCGGCGCCGTGCCGGTCTTCCTGTCGCTGACCAGCCGGCAGACCCCCGCCGAGCGCAGGCGCTCCGCGCGTCAGGCCACCCTGGTCTCCTTCTCGGTCATCCTGGCCTTCGCCATCTTCGGACGTTACATCCTGAAGTTCCTCGGAATCTCCGTGCCCGCCCTGCAGGTCTCGGGGGGCCTGCTTCTGCTGCTCGTGGCCCTCGAGCTGCTCACTGACAGGACCGACGAGAGTCCCGACCCGGAGGCGGTGAGGGCCAATGCGGCACTGGTTCCGCTGGGCACGCCCCTGCTGGCCGGACCCGGGGCCATCGTCGCGGCCATGGTGGCGGTCGAATCCGCCCCGAGCCCCGTCGCCGGGTGGATATCGGTGACCACGGCCATCATCGCCACGCACGCGGTCATCTGGGCCACGCTGCGCTTCTCCGTCGGCCTGCACCGCTTCCTCGGGGAGTCCGCCATCCGGGTCCTGACCCGGATCTTCGGCCTCCTGCTCGCGGCGATCGCGGTGCAGATGATCGCCGACGGCGTGCTGGCCTATATCGCGGCTGTGCTCTAGCGCTCTGCGCTTCGCCCGTTGCGGCCCTCTGCGCGCCGGTAGATTAGGTCATCGAGAGAGACATTTTGGGACGAGATCGACGGCGCCACCGTCGATCTCGTCCCAAAAAGTCGATCTCGAGATGGGCCCACCAGGCGCGCGCCAGACGCACGACAGGCCAGGCGCGGACTTACCTGAGGAAGCTCCAAATGATGAAGAACAGGAGGAGGATGAGCCACCCGAAGTAGGAGCCGGAGTTGTTCTTCTCGGGAGGTCTGGCGAACTGCGGGGGTCGAACACCGGCCTGGCCGCCCCGAACACCCTGACCGTAAGACCCCACCGGCGCATACGGGTTGGCACCCGCGGGCGTCACCGGCCAGGCGGGAGCACCCGACCATTGCGGTCCGCGGCCGTAGGCGGCCGGCCGACCTGGGGCACTTCCGTAGGGCGTCTGCGGTACCGGTCCGCGGCCGTAGGCGGCCGGCCGACCCGGTGCACTTCCGTAAGGCATCTGCGGCGAGGGCATGCGCGGCTGCGCGGGAGAGCCTTGCTGCATACGGGAGCTCCGCTGACGTCGACCGGACCCATACCCGGAAGACCCATACCCAGCCTGCGGCTGTCCACCGGCGAAGCGCCCATAGCCCGACGACGAGGCGGCCTTCTGCGACTCCCGAGGAGTTCCGCGCCGCATGGCGCGCAACTGCTCCTCCGCCCGGGCGCGCAGCGCAGCGGTCGGATCGGACTGCGCCCCGCCGTCAGGACTCTTCCCATAGCCGCGCGAGGATTCGCCCGCCTGCGCCCGATGGTCGGAGGACTCGGAAGACTCACGAGACTCATTGAGTATCGAGACGTCGAACAGCGGTGAGCCCATGAGCGGATCGCCCAGCACGGAGCCGAAAGGGGCTTCACCGATACCCGGATCACCGGGCTCCCAGCCTATGGGCGCCCAGGAGTCAACATCTGCGTGAGCTGTCGGTGTGGCCATAGGACCAGGATCTCATACGCCGAGATCGGTCCGCTTCCGGCTCGAGATCGGTACATCTCCGCGTCGAGATCGGTC
>ERZ773079.1520-NODE-1520-length-13744-cov-13.330703_pt1 | contig 13744 bp, 12 predicted proteins | sample MGYA00511355_ERZ773079 | MGnify/ENA primary metagenome ERZ773079 (study PRJEB29015, sample SAMEA2737979) | human oral metagenome | biome: human oral; feature: human-associated habitat; material: dental | place: China | collected 2117 ... | reverse complement strand
CCTTCATTAATTGGAATCTTGACTCTAATTGATGAGGATATGTGTTTAAGCTCTGCTAGTATTCGCGAATTTATTGCAAGTCGACTTGGCAGCAAACGCACGCCTGATTTTATTTATACTGTATCAGAACTGCCACACTTGTCCGGTGGAGGAAAGCTGGCACGTAAAACTATAAGGCAGAATTGGCAGAAGCTGATTGAAGCTAGATAGTGTCGGCGCGAATCGGCCTATTGGTCTCTAAACGAGACTGTGATAATGCGACATGATTTCGATCATGGATGGAAGAAGAATGGCACATAAAGAGCAGGCGAATCACGCTAAACCGACGCCCGATAACGAACAAATCGATACTTCGAATTACGATCTATCCTCGGGTAAGAAAAGTAGGCCCTGGGCGGCGCTGTGGTCAGTATCGGCTGGTTTTTTCATGATCATGCTTGATACAACCATAGTCGGTGTAGCGCAACCACAGCTTCAAGCAGGGTTGCACACTTCTCTCAATGCCGTGATCTGGGCAAGTACAGCATATATGGTGGCATATGCTGTTCCTATGCTCTTCACCGGCAGATTGGGCGACCAGTGCGGACCGCGCATAGTTTATGTAAGTGGACTTATCGTGTTCACTTTTGCTTCAGCATGCTGTGGGCTCGCCTCTGGAATTTCGATGCTTATTACTGCTCGTGTGCTCGAAGGATTGGGTGCTGCGCTGATGGGCCCTCAAACTCTCGCGGTCGTGAACAAGCTATTTACCGGATCTGCACGCGGACCTGCGATGGCGGTATGGTCCGCAATTCAAGGTTCTGCGACGCTGCTGGGGCCGATTATCGGTGGCGTGTTCGTCGCTCTTCTCGATTGGCGTTGGATTTTCTTTGTGAACATCCCCATCGGTCTCATATCGATCATCTGCGCCTTGCGCTTCATTCCGCGCTTCTCCGGGAACAACCACAAGTTCGATGTCATCGGGATCGCTCTCTCGACTGTGGGACTGGCCATGCTTGTATTAACGATACAGCAGGGGACAGCAATGAGTACTCCCACCCTCTGGACATTGCTTGCCGGGGCGGTTGTTATTCTAGTACTTTTTATACGATCGCAGAGAAATCGGAGCGAGCCTCTGGTTCCATTAACTTTGTTCAATGGTCGGGATTTCAGTTTGTCTATTGCGGCCCTCATCCTTTCTTCGCTGGCCGTTAATGCGCAGCTCATCCCAGTCATGTATTACCTTCAGAGAGTAATCGGCATGTCAGCTCTTACTGCCGCATTGACCTCAATATCAATGCCAGCCGCAACAGTTGTTTTGGCACGCTTTGTCGGAAAGGCAATCTCCAAGTTTCATCCGACAGCTATCCTGCTTCCGGCATTTTTTCTAGCAGCGATCGGTGCTAGTATTCTTCAGATGGCCATGGCGCCGGATCGGAGCACAATACTCGTGACGATAGGATACGGAATTTTCGGTATTGGGGTTGCATTCATTTGGCCACCACTGGCGACATATTCTCTCCGCGGAGTTCCTCCTACAGAGCATGGGGCGGCCTCGGGAATATTCAACACAATGCGAATCGTCGGCGGCGTCATCGGGATGGCTATCATGAGCGCAGTCATCGAATTTCGGCTGCGACTTATAGGTAATTCTATTGACATTACGGAGGGTAGCACATCGACAGTTATTCCACCCGGTGAGTACCGTGCAAACTATTTAAGCGCCCTTGCCACAGCATCGTGGCTTCCCGTCGCAGCATTCACTATTGGCGCTATTCTTTGCGTGGGTTATGCAATTGGATCACCGCACAGCAGAACGACAAACGTCTGACGTCCATCAAGCGCGCAGGCCCAGGTCGCGCATGCGCCCGGTAGCCCCCTGCGACAGGACCTCGTGCAGCCCGGCCGCATCGACTCCGCCGCCCAGGAGCTCGGGATACACCGACAGCACCCGCTGAAGAGTGCCGATCTCCTCCCCCACGACCCGCCGCCCCCACAGGCCGAGCCGGGCGGCGAGCTGGGGGTCGTCGGCGACGTCGTCGAGAAGCTCCGCGGCCGCCATGTCACCGAAGCGGTCGGCCTGGAGCACCGCGCGCACCGACCCGCGCAGCGGCTCGTCCAGGCCGTCGGCCAGCGCCCCGCAGAAGTCCAGGAGCAGGCCGAAGGCGAGGTAGGTCTTGATCAGGCGCTCGGCCCAGTCCGACGGCCGCAGGCGCTCGTCGAGGTCCCCCAGCGACCCGATGAAGCGCTCGGCGCCGGCGCCGACGTCCGCCCCGACCCGGCGACCCAGCGCGCTCACGGTGTCGAAGGCGGCCACGCGCTCGGCGCTCATCCGCAGCAGCTCCACCCGCGGCCCCATCGAGGGGGCCTTGTCGGCGTCCTTGGCGTAGCGCGTGCAGGCGATGGAGCACATGAATGCGGCCATGCCCAGGACGGACTGCACGTGGGAGGCGGGGGACGACGACGGATAGGGGGGCATCGGGCTGGTCATGAGAACAAGCGTAGGCCGCCGGCGCGGGGCGCGTAGGGTCGCGCGCGGCGGGCCCGCGGGAGCGCGGCGGGGCGGACGGGCGACGATCATCGGTGAGCGGGAGAGCACGAGACGCGCCCGAGTGCGTGAGTTCGACCACCACCACGACGCTCGGGTCCCGCTCCCGGCGGCGCATCACGCGACAAGGGGCTAGCCTGGCGGAGTCCATGGCTGACCGGTCGTCCCGCAGCCTGGTCCCGCAGGCCCTCCGGCCCGGTGCGGGACACGATTCACGATCGGCTGCCGCACCGCGACCGCAAGGAGTTCGGCGCGCCGGGCCCGTGCCCAGCAGCGCCCGGCGCCCCCATGTCGCGCGCCCCCGGCGGGCCGAGGCCCGACCGCGCCGGTGCGCGCGGGGAGCACGCGCGGTCCGACCGGAAGGAACGTCGTGACCGACGACAGCACCGCCGCCCCGAGCGCGCTCGGGGCCCCCATCGCGCAGACCGCGCGGGCCCCCCGGAAGGGACCGGTCCCCGATGACGCCCCCGATGCCTCGGGCGTCCTGCGCACCTCCGGCGCCCACGCCCCGGTCCTGGACGAGGCCACTCCCGATATCACCGACGAGGACGGCGACGCCGATCTGACCGGGAGGACCTTCGCCGACCTCGGGGTGGAGCCGGAGCTCTGCAGCGCCCTGGCGGAGCACGGCGTCACCCATCCCTTCCCCATCCAGGCGCTCGCGCTCCCCGTGGCCCTGGAGGGCCAGGACATCATCGGCCAGGCCAAGACCGGCACCGGGAAGACGCTCGGCTTCGCCCTGCCCCTGCTCATGGACACCCTGGGCCCGGGCGAGGACGGCTGGGAGGAGGATCCGGCGTCGGGATCCCCGCAGGCGCTCATCGTCCTGCCCACCCGCGAGCTGGCCAAGCAGGTCGCCGAGGAGCTGGCCATGGCGGCGGCCAGGCGCACGGTGCGCATCGTGCAGGTCTACGGGGGGCGCGCCTACGAGCCGCAGATCGAGGCCCTGGAGCGGGGAGCCGAGATCGTCGTGGGCACGCCCGGCCGGCTCATCGACCTCATGGACCGCGACGTGCTGGATCTGACTCACGTGACCACCGTCGTGCTGGACGAGGCCGACGAGATGCTCGACCTGGGCTTCCTGCCCGACGTCGAGAAGATCCTGGCCCGCACGCGCAGCGACCGGCAGACCATGCTGTTCAGCGCCACCATGCCCGGCGCCGTGGTCGCCCTGGCACGGCGCTACATGACCAAGCCGACGCACATCCGCGCCCAGGACCCCGGTGACGAGGGCATGACGGTCACGACCGTCCGGCAGGTCGTGTACCGCACCCACGCCCTGAACAAGGTGGAGGTCGTCGCGCGGATCCTCCAGGCGGACGGACGCGGGCGCACCATCATCTTCGCGCGCACCAAGCGCACCTGCGCGCGCGTCGCCGAGGACCTGTCCGCCCGCGGCTTCGCCACGGCGGCCCTGCACGGGGACCTGGGCCAGGGGGCCCGCGAGCAGGCGCTTCGGGCCTTCCGCAACGGCAAGGTCGATGTGCTCGTCGCCACCGACGTCGCGGCGCGCGGCATCGACGTCGACGACGTCACCCACGTCATCAACTACCAGTGCCCCGAGGACGAGAAGATCTACGTCCACCGCATCGGGCGCACCGGCCGCGCCGGTAACTCCGGCACGGCGGTCACCTTCGTGGACTGGGACGACGTGCCGCGCTGGCGGATCATCGCCAAGGCCCTGGGCCTGCCCATCGAGGAGCCGGTGGAGACCTACCACACCAGTAAGCACCTGTTCTCCGACCTGTCGATCCCGGAGAAGGTCACCGGCCGCCTGCCCCGCCACAAGCGCATCCTGGAGGGGCTGGACGCTGAGGAGATCGAGGACCTGGGTGAGACCGGCAGGCACGGACGCAAGCAGTCCGGCCGGAAGGGCGGGCGCTCGGAGCGCGGCCGGGGCCGCGGCGGCAGGGACGCCAAGCGCGGCGAGCGTTCCCGGCGCTCCGCCGACGGCGAGGCCAAGCCCCGGCGCAAGCGCACCCGTAAGCGCACTCGCGGCGGCCGCCCCATTGACAGGACCGTCGGCGAGTAGGGCGGCATAGAAGCGGCTGAGACGCACGTGGATCTCAGCCGCTGTCCGACTCCGGGGCGGACCCGGGTCAGAGGCGGGTCTCCAGGAAGGCGAAGACGCCGTCGGCCATGATCTGGACGGCGATGGCTGCCAGGAGCAGTCCCATGACCCGGGTGAGGATCCGGATGCCGGAGGTGCCCAGCACCCGGTTGAGCCCCAGGGAGAAGCGCAGCGAGGCCCAGATGGCGACGTGCGTGCCGACGATCGCGGCCGTCACGGAGACCCATCCGGCTACCCCACCTCCGGTGGTGTCCACGGCGACCATCGCCGCGACGATGGCGCCGGGCCCGGCCAGCAGCGGCGTGCCCAGAGGAACGAGAGCGGCGTTGGCGGTGACGGCCTCAGGGTCAGGGCTCTCATCGACCTTGTCGGTCAGCAGCTCCAGGGCCACCAGGAGCAGGAGCAGACCTCCGGCCACCTGGAGAGAGGGCACCGAGATCCCCAGGAACTTCAGGATGTAGCGCCCGAAGACCGCGAAGAGCACGATGACGGCGAAGGAGACGACCGTGGCCTGGCGTGCGGAGGCGGCGCGCTCGGTGGGTGTCTGCCGCGAGGTCAGGGACAGGAAGATCGGGATGGCGCCCAGGGGGTCCTGAATGACCAGGAGCGTGGTGAAGGTCGTGGCGAAGACCGTGGTGTCGAAGACGGACTGCAACATGGGGGTGTTTCTATCACCGCCGCTCGGCGGGAGTCGGGTGCCGGGGCCGGTCGGCCCTCAGGGGCGGACGAGGTCGAGGGCACCCTCATCGAGGATCCGTTCCAGCAGCTCGGGCGGCATGAGGTTCTCCCCCAGGCGGTTGGGCTTACCGGTGCCGTGGTAGTCCGAGGCCCCCGACAGCCCCAGCCCCAGGCGCTGGGCCAGGAGGCGAACCTGCTCGCGCTGCTCGGGGCCCTGGTCGCGGTGGTTCATCTCCAGGGCCGCCAGGCCGGCCTCGGCCATCTGGGCGAAGGTCTCATCGGGCACGAGGCGGCGCTGGCGTGAGGCGGCGCGCGGGTGGGCCGCCACCGGGACTCCGCCGGCGGCGCGCACCAGGCGGCAGGCCTCCACCGGGTCCAGCGCCCAGTGATGGACGTAGTAGGGCGAGGAGGTGGCCAGCGGCCCGGCGAAGGCGGCGTTGCGATCGGGGAAGGAGCCGGCCGCAACCAGGGCGTCGGCAATGTGGGGGCGGCCGATCGTGTGGGAGTCGGCGCACTGGGATAGGACATCCTTCCAGGTGATCGGGAAGTCCTCGCTGAGGCGTTCGACCATCCGCTGCGCCCGGCTGTCGCGCGAGCGGCGGGCGCGGGCGAAGGCGGCCTCCAGTCCGGCGTCATCGGCCCGGTGCAGGTAGGACAGCAGGTGGAGGGTGACCCCGTCCGCAGCGCAGGAGATCTCGGTGCCACGCAGCAGGGCGACACCGGTGTCCGGGACGGCTCGCGCCGCCTCCTCCCATCCGGCCGTCGTGTCGTGGTCGGTCAGCCCGACGACGTCGAGGCCGGCCCGGGCCGCCTGAGCCATGAGCCCGGCGGGAGAGTCGGTGCCGTCGGAGCAGGTCGAGTGGGTGTGGGGATCAATACGCACCGTGACAGTGTAGGTAAGTGTAGGTAGGAGCATCGGGAGACGTGGAAGACTGGACGACATGAGCGAGCCGAGCCGTACGACGGATACTGCGCCTCCCACACGCCTGCCCGACGACGCCCCGATCCGTTTCGGGGTGATCGGGGCCGGTTTCATCGCCCGGTGGTTCGCCGAGGCAGTCGCCTGTGAGCCGGGCGCCCAGATCGTGGCCGTCACCTCCGCCCACCGCGAGCGCGCCGCCGCCTTCGCCGCCGAGCACGGGATCGCGCATGCCTATGCCTCGCTCGAGGAGATGCTCGCCGCCCACGGCCCGGGCTCGCAGGCCCCGATCGACGTCGTCCACGTGGGCTCCCCCAACTCCTTGCACGCACAGCACGCGATCGCGACCCTGGAGGCCGGTTTCCACGTCCTGGTGGAGAAGCCCTTCGCCCTGACGCGCTCGCAGGCCGAGGCGATGGTGAAGGCAGCGCGGGCAGCCGACCGTTTCCTCATGGAGGGGTGGCTGTCCGCCTTCGAGCCCGGGGTGGCTCGGCTGCGTGAACACCTGCCGCGGCTGGGGCGGCTGCATCGGGTGGTGCTGTCCAAGGAGCAGTTCTCCTCGCGGATGGAGGCCTACCGCTCCGGTGGTCTGCCGCCGGCCTTCGATCCGGCACTGGGTGGTGGTTCCCTCATGGACCTGGGCATCTACCCGGTCAGCCTGGCCATCCACCTCTTCGGTGAGCCGGACCGGGTGACGGCCACCGGGACGCTGCTGGAGTGCGGTGTGGACGCACGGGGCACGGTGGTCCTGTCCTACGACTTCGGTGAGCACGCCGGGCTGGAGGTCGTCTGCCTGCACTCCAAGACCTCCCCGGGGACACAGTCGAGCTTCGCCGGGGACCATGACGTGCTGAGCATTGATGACTGCCAGTGGCCCAGACGCATCGAGCTGCGCGGCCCGGCGGCGGAAACGGACGCGAGTGAGGATCTGTCGGTCGAGCGCGGCGTCCAGACGCCCGGCCACCAGCTCGCCTACGAGCTGGCCGAGGTGTGCCGCCTAGTACGTGCCGGCGCGCGCGAGTCCGATCTGCACCCGCTGAGCCGATCCGTGGCGGCGGTCGGGGTCCTGCAGGAGGCCCGCCGCCAGGTGGGGGTACGTTTTCCGGCCGACGAGCAGGGCTGATCCGTTCCAGTGTCCCTGGTCCCCGCCCAGCACCGGCAGGGGCTCGACAGTGGGATGATGCCCCTATGGCATCGACTTCTCCCGCAGACACCCACCCGTCCGACGAGGCCCCCGCCTCCTCGCAGGAGGCCCCCCAGTCCTTGGCGGCGCGAGGCTCCAACCGGTCCCGCCAGCCCGACAACCAGGCCTTCCGCGACTTCATCGGCTCGGGGTGGGGCCCGCGCCCCGAGGGTCTGCCCGCCCGCAGCGAGGCGGCCCCCTGGGCGGCGGCCCGGCGTGAGGCCCTCGGCAAGCTCTTCCCCAGTGAGCGTCTGGTGCTGCCCGCCGGCGCGCTCAAGGTGCGCAACAACGACTGCGACTACCGGTTCAGGCCCCACAGCGCCTTCGCCCACCTGGCCGGCACCGGCACGGACTTCGAGCCGGACGCCGTGCTCGTCCTGGACCCCCTGACCGCGCCGGGTCAGGACGCGGGCTCCCCGGGCCACGCCGCCGACTCCACCGACTCCGACAACGCCGACGGCGCCGCCCCGACGCATGAGGCGGTCCTCTACTTCCGGCCCCGGGCCTCGCGCTCCAGCCAGGAGTTCTACGGCGACCCCCGATACGGCGAGCTGTGGGTGGGCGTGCGGCCCTCCCTGGAGGAGGTCGAGGCATCCACCGGCATGCGCTGCGCCCACATCGACTCCCTGCCCGACGCACTGGCCAAGGACGCCGGCCCCGACGCGGTCCGGCTGCGCGTCGTCGCCGAGGCCGATGAGTCCGTCACCGCCCTGGTGACCTCCACACGGGAGAAGGTCGGGCTGCAGACCGGCCAGGGAGCCGCGGAGGTGGACGCCGGTCTGGCCGAGGCCACCAGCGAGCTGCGCCTGATCAAGGATCCCTGGGAGATCGATCAGCTGCGTGCCGCCGTCGCCGCCACCAAGGCCGGTTTCGACGACCTCATCCGCTCCATTCCCCGTGCCCGCGGCCACTGGCGCGGTGAGCGGGTCCTGGAGGGGGCCTTCGGGGCCAAGGCCCGCGAGGAGGGCAACGGCCTGGGCTATGACACGATCGCAGCGGCCGGCAACCACGCCAACACCCTGCACTGGATCAACAATGACGGCGCCGTTGAGCCCGGCCAGCTGGTCCTGGTGGACGCCGGCGTCGAGGTCGACTCCCTCTACACCGCCGACGTCACTCGCACGATCCCGGTCGATGGTCGCTTCACCGAGGCTCAGCGCCGGATCTATCAGGCGGTTCTCGACGCCGCCGACGCCGCCTTCGCCCGTGCGGGCACGCCGGGCTGCCGCTTCAAGGACGTCCACGCCGCCGCCATGGAGGTGATCGCCGCCCGCCTGGAGGAGTGGGGGATGCTGCCCGAGGGCGTGAGCGCCGCCGACTCCCTGGCCCCCGAGGGCCAGTACCACCGGCGCTGGATGGTTCACGGCACCAGCCACCACCTGGGTCTGGACGTCCACGACTGCGCCCAGGCGCGCCGCGAGATGTACATGGAGGCCGAGCTCAGGCCGGGCATGTGCTTCACCATTGAGCCGGGGCTGTACTTCCGCCAGGACGACCTGCTGGTGCCCGCCGAGATGCGCGGCACGGGCGTGCGTATCGAGGACGACGTCGTCGTGCGCGAGGACGGCAGCGTGGAGCGCCTCACCCAGGACGTGCCCCGCACTGTGGAGGAGGTCGAGGCCTGGGTCAGTGGACTCATCGCCGACTGACTGCTGGTCGCCCCCTTGCCCTCATCGTTACTCGCAGATAGCATCGGCGTATGACGATGAAACATGGGCTGCTGCCCGAGGACCGACCCCAGGACCACGGCGCCGTGCGCGAGGCCTCCACCGTGGCCTCCCTGCTTGACGTCCTGGGGGACGCCACCCGCCTGGCGATCCTGCGTCACCTCCACGGTGGCGAGCACCGGGTGGTGGAGCTGACCGAGCACCTGGGCCTGGCCCAGTCGACCGTCTCCCAGCACCTGGCGATCCTGCGCAGCGCCGGTCTCATCTCCAGCCACTCCCACGGGCGGGCCAACGTCAGCCGGATCGAGAACCCCGAGGCGATCGAGCAGGTCCTGGCCGCGGCCGAGTCCCTGGCCGCCACCATCTGCGCGGACGGAGCGAGCCGGAGCAAGGAGCCACAGTGAGCACCCCAGTCGGCCACGAGCCCCACGACCACTCCCCCAACCGCTCCCACGGTCACTCGCACAACCATGGCGCCGGGGCCTCGCGCGGGCGGCTCCTGGTCGCCCTGTACCTGTCGGCCACCGTCCTGGTGGCAGAGATCATCACTGCTCTTCTCACCGGCTCACTGGCGCTGCTGGCCGACGCCGGGCACATGCTCACCGACGTCGCCGGCCTGGCCATGGCCCTGACGGCCGCGCACCTGTCCGCGCGTCCGGCCACGGACCGCTCCACCTGGGGCATGCGCCGCGCCGAGGTCATCGGGGCCGCGCTCCAGGCAGGCATGCTCGCCGTCGTCGGCCTCTTCGTGGCCTTCAAGGCGGTTCACAACCTGCTGGTGGCCCCGCAGGTCGAGGCCTCCGGCATGCTCGTCATGGGGGTCATCGGCCTGGCCGCCAACGTCATCGCGCTGCTGGTCCTCTCCGGCGGCCGGGGGCATGACGGACACGGCGAGAACCTCAACATGAGGGCCGCTCTCCTGGAGGTCCTCAATGACGCCCTGGGATCGGTGGGCGTCATCATCGCCGCCGCCGTCGTGGCCCGCACCGGCTGGACCCGGGCCGACGCCGTGGCCTCCCTGCTCATCGCCGTCCTCATCCTGCCCCGGGCGGTGACGCTGCTGCGCTCGGCCCTGGCGGTCCTCATGGACTTCACCCCCCGGGAGCTGGACCTGGCGCAGGTGCGCTCGCACATGCTCGGCATCGACCACGTCGAGGAGGTCCACGACCTGCACGCGTGGACCGTCGCCTCGGGCATGCCGGTGCTGACCGCGCACGTCGTCGTGCGCGACGAGTGCCTGCGCGACGGTCACACCGAGGAGATCCTCGACCGGCTCCAGCGCTGCGTGGCCGAGCACTTCCCGGTCAGAATCCAGCACGCGACCCTCCAGCTCGAGCCCGTCTCGCACCTGGAGCACGAGACCGCCTACTGCTAGGCCGGGTCAGGTACGGCGGTAGCGTTTGCGGGTCGGCTCGGGAATGTGGGCCGGTTCCCCACCCTCCAGGTACTCGCGGGCAAAGGCCAGGGCGCTGGCGAGGCCCTCGAGACGCTGGGCGGCCGTCATGGACCGGGTGGTCACCTCGACGACGACCTGTCCCCCACCAGCCTCGAAACCGGTGGCCACCAGGTGCTTGAGGACCCCGGCGCAGTCCTGGTTGCCCTGCCCGGGCAGCAGGTGGTCGTCCAGGGGCCCGGGCACACCGTCGGTCAGGTGCAGGTGACGCAGCGTGGGCCCCAGCGCACGGGCCATGGCCAGGGCGTCGGAGCCGGAGGTGGCAGCGTGGGAGATGTCCAGCGTCACCGACTTGTAGCCCTGCCCCACTGGGTCCCAGGTGGGCGAGTAGGCCTGGAAGTCGCGCGTGGAGTGGGCGTGGCGGGGCCGCCAGGTGAACATGTTCTCCACCGCCAGGTGGATGCCCGTGGTCGCCTCGCGCTGCGCGACCCCGGCGATGAAGGAGCGCGCGTAACGGGTCTGCCAGAAGAAGGGCGGGTGCAGCACCACCGTGGGCGCCTCGAGGTAGTGGGCCAGCTCAATGGAGCGGTCCACCTTGTCCCACGGATCGGCGCCGAAGACCCCGCGGGTCACCAGCAGCGTGGGGGCGTGGACCGCCAGCACCGGCTGGTCGAACTTCTCCACCAGGGCCGCCAGCCGGGTGGCGTCCTGGGACGCCTTCTCACTCCAGACCATGATCTCGACACCGTCGTAGCCCAGTTCCCGGGCGATGGCGAAGGTGTCTGGAACACTGCCAGGAACCACGCAGGCGGTCGACAGCCCCACCGGAATGCTCATTGTCGCGCTCCCTCGTCCCTCAGCACCGGTCAGCCCTCGTTACCGGAGCCGGTCTCATCGCCGGTCTCCTGCGACGACTCCGAGGCCCCCGACTCCTTGCGATCCCCCGATCGCGAGGGGCGCAGGAAGGGGTCGTAGTCCTCGGCAGCGGCCGGGGCACCGGAGGCGCGGCCGGCCAAGGTGGTGGAGGTCCGCTCAGGAGCGTCGCTGCCGGGCTGCGGCAGTCGCACCCCGAAGCGGGGCTGCTCGTCGGGGCGCGATCCGAAGGCGGTGGGCCCGGGAGCCTCCTGCCGTGCCCGACGCCGCTCCTGGGAGCGCCGCAGCGCCCCTCCCCCGCGTGCAAGGTTGCCCGGGACATCGGCCAGGGCCTGGCTGGCCTCGTGAATCTCACGGGCGGCGATGATCGAGTAGCGCGAGGCCACGACCTGGCTGATGGAGGTGAAGTCGCGCCGCCCTCGGGTCAGGGCGTAGCTGAAGAGCTGGAAGACGATGCCCCACAGCACCCCCAGCAGGACGCAGGCCCAGAAATTGAGCCGAGGCCCGTTGCTGCCGGCCACCGACATGATGAGGCCGAAGAACACCCCGATCCACAGGCCGCTCATCGCACCCGACATCGCCGCGCGCCCCCAGCTCATGCGCCCGGTGATGCGCTCGACCTGACGCAGGTCGGTGCCGATGATCGCCAGGTGCTGGACCGGGAAGCCCTGATCCGACAGGGCGTCGACGGCCCTCTGCGCCTCGGGGTAGGTCGCGAAGGAGGCCACCTCCTCCCCCTGGGGCATGACACCACCACTGGACGAGGTCAGGGAGGACAACGGGCTCGGATTGGCGTTCATGGGGGCTATCGTCGCACGCGCGGGCACACGGTACGGACCCATCGGCCGGCAATCACGCCTCAGGCGCATAGGCTTGGCTTGTGGAGAACACCAGGACGCGCACGACCACCAGGGTTTTTGTGGCCCGCCTCATCGGCACCTCTGTCTTCGACCCCTTGGGCGATGCGGTGGGCAAGGTCCATGACGTCGTCGTCCTGCTGCAGATGCGTGGAGAGCCCAGGGCCGTCGGCTTCGTCATCGACGTCTCCAGCCGGCGTCGCGTCTTCCTGCCCCTGTCGCGGATCACCGCGATCAAGCCCGGAGCCGTCATCACCACCGGCCTGATGAACATCCGCCGCTTCACCCAGCGCCACGTGGAGACCCTGGTCGTCGGCGAGCTGCTGGACCGGGTGGTCACCATGCGCGACGGCTCGGGGACCGTCACCGTGCGGGACGTGGCCATCGAGCGCGACCGCGGCATGGACTGGAAGGTGACCCGTCTGTTCGTCCAGCGCGCCTCCACGGGGCCGTTGGGCCTGCGCCGTGGGGAGACCTTCACGGTGCTTCCCGAGGAGGTCACGGGCCTGGCGGCCAGCGCCGACCAGCAGGGCGCCACGGCGCTGCTGGCCACTCTGGAGGATCTCAAGGCGGCCGACCTGGCCGACGTCATGCGCGACCTGCCCCAGGACAGCCAGATGCGCGTGGCCGCCGAGCTGACCGACGAGCGCCTGGCCGACGTCCTCGAGGAGCTCGGCAACGAGGACGCCGTCGCACTCCTGTCCCGGCTGGAGGCCGGGCGCGCCGCCGACGTCCTGGACGCCATGCAGCCCGACGACGCCGCCGACCTGGTCGCCGACCTCCCCCAGCTCAAGGCCGCCGAGCTCCTGGGCCTCATGGAGCCCGAGGAGGCCGAGGACGTACGCCGCCTCATGGCCTACGACGACTACACCGCCGGTGGCCTCATGACCACCGAGCCGATCATCCTGCCCCCCGAGGCGACGGTGGCGACCTTCCTGGCCCAGTCCCGCAAGGCCGAGATCCCCCCGGCCCTGGCCGCCATCGGCTTCGTGTGCCGCCCTCCCCTGGAGTCGCCCACCGGCAAGTTCCTGGGCGTGGTCCACTTCCAGCGGACCCTGCGCGAACGCCCCCAGCGGCTGGTCGGGTCGATCGTGGACACCGACGTCGACTCCGTGCGAGCCGAGGACTCCATCGGTACCGTCACGCGCCTGCTGGCCACCTACAACCTGACGGCCCTGCCGGTCCTCGACGACGCCGGGCGTCTGCTGGGCGCCGTCAGCGTCGACGACGTCCTGGACCACCTCATGCCCGACGACTGGCGCGTGGCCGACGAGGCCGTCACCGACGAGACGATCGAGAGGGGAGCCAATGCCTGACCAGCTCGACCAGCCGCTGCCCGACAGCCGCCTGCGGTGGCTGCGCAGGACCCACCCCGCCCGGGCCTCCCGCTCCGACGGATTCGGCCGCTTCGCCGAGGCGACCGCCCGCTTCATGGGCTCGCCCCAGTTCGTGCTCTACATGTCGATCTTCGTCATCGCCTGGATCGTGGCGAACCTCGTTCTGGTCAAGGTGCAGCGGGCATGGGACCCCTACCCCTTCATCCTGCTCAACCTGGCCTTCTCCACCCAGGCCTCCT
>ERZ773079.1519-NODE-1519-length-13757-cov-19.066998_pt1 | contig 13757 bp, 12 predicted proteins | sample MGYA00511355_ERZ773079 | MGnify/ENA primary metagenome ERZ773079 (study PRJEB29015, sample SAMEA2737979) | human oral metagenome | biome: human oral; feature: human-associated habitat; material: dental | place: China | collected 2117 ... | reverse complement strand
GGGCGTAGATGACCGAGTAGGCGTACTCCAGGAAGGAGGTGCGCATCTCCGTGGGAAGGTCCTGGTCGACGATAAGACTGTCATCGGGTGGAGGCGTCTGCGTGGCGGACTTCGACATGTCTCGCATCATGCGCGACAACGGTCCGGAATGGGGAGGCGACACCCCGGGGGGTGACGGGATCGACCGCCGGTTCCGGGCCGGCGCCATGGCGGGAGTCCCGGTGCGGGGGTCTTCTGGGAGTCCCCGCCGATCGTGTCGCAGGTCGATGGCATGATCGTCCTATGAAGTGGACTACGCAGGCCCGATCCGACGACGCCGCCTCGACGCCCCTGGCCGAGGAGGTGCGCCGCGCCGGCTACTATCCCGACCTCGTCCTGGGCGCGCTCGACGTCGCCGTGGCGGGGGAGGAGGTCGTCGTCGACCTCGTCCAGTCCGAGACCACCTTCGACGACGCGGTTCACCGCCACCTGACCGTGCTCGCCCTGACCTCCAGCCGGCTCATCATCGTGCACGTCGATGATGTCCCGCGCGAGGACGGCCGGCCGGGTGCGGTGGCCACCAGCGAGGCGGTGCCCATCGCCCGCATCTCCTCGGTGTCGCTGACCCGGGGCGTGCTCGAGCCCGCGGACGACGGCGGGCGGCTGACGGAGATGACGATCGCGATCTGCTGGGGGGCCGTGCGACGACTGGATCTCGAGCCGGCGACCTGCGGCGATCCGTCCTGCGAGGCCGAGCACGGGCTGACGGGATTGTCCATGCCCGACGACATCGTCATTCGCGTCGCCGCCGGGGTCGAGGGCGACGCCGCGCTGATCCGCGCGGACCGTTTCGCCCGAGCGCTGTCCGAGGCGACCGCTCAGGTCGCGGCGCGCGCATGAGGCCGCACCTGCGTCAGGTCCTGGGCGCCGCGGCGGTGGGCGCGGGGCTCGCCCTGGGCGACCCCGGCTCGCCCGGTGCGCTCTCCGACGCCCAGGCGCGCGACGCGGCCGTGGCCTGGGGCCTGCTGACCGATGACTCCACCGGTGGAACCGCCCCGACCGTCCTCGTGCTCGTCGATGGACTCGGCCTGGAGCTGCTGCGCGAGCGCCTGGGACATGCGCCCGTCCTGCGGTCCTGGCTCTCCGCGACTCGATCGGGCCCCGGTCCCGGCCCCTCCGCGCGCACCTGCACGCCCTCGACGACGGCGGCCGCGCTGACGACGCTGGGCACCGGCGCCCTGCCCGGGACCACCGGCATGGTCGGATACTCCGTACTCAATCCGATGCTGGGGGGCTCCCTCCCCGTCGGCACGACTCCGCACCCCGACCAGAACCTGAACCTCATCACCTGGGAGGGTCGCGCCCCCGACCCCAGGGCCTGGCAGGACGTCCCCACCATCTTCGAACGCCTCGAACGCCTCGAACGCGGTCCGGACCGCTCCCGCTCCGCCCGGGAGGGCGGCGCGCCCCTGGCCGTGACGATCGGCCCCGCCCGCTTCACCGGCTCGGGACTGACCCTGGCCGCCCTGCGCGGGGCCCCTCATCTGGGCGCCGACCGCCTCGAGTCCCGGCCCGGGCTGGCCGCCGAGGCGCTGCGACGGGGCACCCCCCTGGTCTACCTCTACGTCGGTGAGCTCGACCACACCGGTCACAACCACGGATGGCGCTCCATGCGGTGGCTCGAGCAGCTCGAACGCCTCGATGCCGCCATGGCCGAGCTCGCGCGCCGGGCTCCGGCGGGCACGCGCATCATCGTGACCGCCGACCACGGCATGGTCGACACCGGTCCGGACCGGCGCATCGACCTCGCCGCCCGCCCCGCCCTGGCCCGCGACGTCGTTGCGGTGGCGGGCGAACCGCGCTTCACCCATCTCTACGTGCCCGGGTCCGATCCGGCCATCGCCGCCGAGGTCGCCGAGCGATGGCGCGATGAGCTGGGCGAGCGGGCCCTGTGGATCGGCACCCGGTCCCGGGCGGCGCGGCACCTGGGACCGATCGGGCAACGGACGGCCGGTGTGCTGGGCGATGTCCTGGTGGCGATGAACCAGGAGTGGGTCGTGGTCGACCCGCGCGTTCACAGCGAGTCCGCCATGGCCATGCCCGGCGTGCACGGCTCCCTCACGGACGCCGAGACGTCGATCCCCCTGCTGGTGACCGGAACCTGACTCGGCGGCGCTCGGGGCTATGCCTCACGCCGCCCATCGCGCGCCCGTCACTCGGGCTTGGCCCCGAAGACGATCTCGTCCCAGGACGGGACGGATCGGCGCGAGCGCTTTCGGGACCTGGGCGCGTGCGCCGCCGACCCGGACGACCTGTCGGAGAGCGCGTCCCGCTCCGCCCGCTCCTCCACCTGAGCCGTCGGCATGGTCGGGGCACTGTGGACGGATGCCGCCGCCTGGGGCGAGGCAGGGGTCGGCGGTGCGGGAGACGCCGCGCTGGGAGCCGAGGTGCGGCGCCTCGCGTTGGCCGGATAGTGCCCGCCCTGGCCCACGGCGATCTTGCGGCGGTCGGACATCGAGACGATCTGGGCCTGCCCGCGCGGAGAGGTCATCGGCTCCGCGGGCTCCTCCTCGTCCGACGGAGGCTCGACCTCGAGCCTGCGTCCGCGGCTGGAGGCCAGGTCCGCCAGCAGCGCGTCGGTTGAGGGATCGTCGAGGCCCGCGTGCACCTCGTGCCACGCCGACTGCTCCGACTCCTCCGCTCCTGCGGTCGCGGGAGAGGACGTCGCGGAAGCGGAGACGGGGGAGGCTGCCGACTCCGCGGCCGGTGCCACCGGAGTCGCCGCCGTCGGCGCCGAGGCACCGGAGACGGCGGAGACGGCGGAGGCGCCGGAGACGGGGGAGTCCTGGTCGAAGACCGGCGGGCGCTGAGCCGCTGCAGCGGCCTCCGTGAGCCAGCGGGCCTCCTCGTCCAGCGCGCTGACGGAGCGCGCGGTCATGTCCAGTTCCCAGCGGGCGAGCTTGGCCTGCGCCCCCTGGACGAAGGCGAGGGTCACCTGCCAGGGGTCGCGGCCCTCGCGCAGCGCGTCCCACTGCAGGCTCGTCGGCTCCACCCCGCGAGTGGCCAGACGATCTACGACGAGCTCTCCCAGAACAGGGGAGTCCTTCTCCCAGCCGATGCGGCATGCCTGCGCCTGGCGGACCGCCCAGGCCCGCTCCGCCAGGACCGGGCCCTCGAAGCGGCGCACGTGGTCGACGTCCATGCCGGTGAGGGTGGCGACCTCCTCGGCGCTGGCGCCCGCGCGCATGAAGGCCTGCAGCTCGCGCGGGCGGACGGCCGAGCCGGGAGCCGGCGGCGCGATGGCCTGTGACAGGGCGGCCGGACGTGCGCGGCGCACCGCGGCGCGCAGGGCATCATCGACGACGATGCTGTAGCGTTCACCCTTGCCGTCGGTCATGACGACGGTGTCACCGTTGGCGCCCAGCAGCTCGAGCTCGATCATGGGGATATGCCTCCTCGTATCCGTCGTACAGGCTCAGCGTGCCATCCCGGCCACTCGGGCCGCGGGAGGTCGCCCGGTGTGCCACGCGACCGGCGTGTGAGTCTGTTCGCCCTGAGCCCTATTGCATCGCCGTTGACGTGGTTCACGTGGCCAGTTCGTGGTGCTATGGTGCGCGTGCCCTGCTCGGAGGGGTGGACCGCTGCTGGTCTCCGGTGATATAGCCGGTTCCGGAGGAGCTGCGAGCCGCCCGAGAGCCCGATCGAGTGCCGTCGACGAGAGAGAGTGACAGGCCATGGCGACCGACTACGACGCCCCGCGCAAGAACGACGACGAGCCCGAGTCCGACTCCATCGAGGAGCTTACCGCCCGACAGAAGGACCAGTCCTCGGAGGCCATCGAGGAGGATGAGAACGAGGTCGCCGAGGGCTTCGAGCTGCCGGGGGCGGATCTGTCCCGCGAGGAGCTGAGCGTTCACGTCGTCCCCCAGCTGGAGGACGAGTTCACCTGCTCCGAGTGCTTCCTGGTCCACCATCGCGGCTCGTTGGCCTATATCGACGACGCCACCGGCCAGCCGGTGTGCACCGACTGCGCGGGCTGACCACCAGTTCGAGCCTCCGCTCCCCGTGGAGCACGTGGAGCACCACACCCCGACAAGGAGACCCTCATGGGACTGTTCTCCCGTCGCCGAGACGACGACACGAGCGAATCGAGCACCAACTCCGATGACGTTGCATCGGGGGTGCCCGCCGAGACCGGCACCGGTCCCTGGGACGCCGCCGATGCGCCCGACCGCCCGGGATCCGTGGGCCGGATCGACCTGGGCTCCCTGCGCGTACCGGCCGTGGACGGGATGCAGATACGCCTGGAGAACCCCGGAGGGGCGGGCCAGGAGGTATCGGCCGCCGTCCTGGTCCTGGCCGGCTCCACACTCGAGCTTCGCGCCTTCGCGGCGCCGCGCACCACCGGCATCTGGGACGAGCTGCGCGAGGACATCACCGCGGAGCTGACCCGCGCCAAGGCCCGTTTCGAGGTCGAGGACGGCGAGCACGGCCCGGAGATCCTCGCGCACGTGCCCGTGCGCACCCCGGACGGCCGGGAGGGGACGGTGGCGGCCCGCTTCATCGGGGTGGACGGTCGACGCTGGTTCCTGCGCGGCGTGCTCCAGGGCCCCGCCGCCACCGACGAGGCGGCCTCGCAGGTGCTGCGCGACGTCTTCGCCGACATCGTCGTCGTGCGCGACGGAGCCGCACGGCCGCCGCGGGAGATCCTTCCGCTTCACGCCCCCGGGATCGTCAGCGCCCCCGCTGCCGAGGACCTGCCCGGCCTCGAGCCCCTTGAGCCCGGACCGACCATCGCCGAGGTGCGATGAGCCGTGCGCTGCACGCGCTGAGGGACCGCTTCTCGCGGCTGCGCTCCAGCCGCGAGGACATCGACGCCCTGGACGAGGCGACCTCTGCGCGCCGTCGGGGGACCATGCCCATCGGCGACCTGCGGGCGCGCCGTCGCTCGGAGGTCTCGGGCGTGCTGCGGGCCATCACCTTCAGGCCGTCCACGGACAAGCCCGTCCTGGTGGGCCAGCTCTACGACGGCACCGGCTCGGTGGACCTGGTGTGGATCGGACGCCGATCGATCGTCGGGATACGCCCCGGTGCGCACCTGCGGGCCGAGGGCATGGTCGTCGCCGGCCGGCCCCGCCCCACGATCTACAACCCGAGCTACGAGATCCTCGCCCCTGGGGACTGACCGTAGGCCTGCTGGTGACTGACTGGAAACTGACTGGAGATTGTTGCCGTGAGAACCGACGCCCCCCGCACAGCCACAGGGCTGGGCGCCCTCGACTCCGACCGCTTCGACGCCGCGGCCGCGGTCGGGGGGTGGCGAGGCGTGCTGGAATCGGCCGTGCCCACACTCGTGTTCGTCGTCGTGATGGCGGTGGTGCCGACCGCGCTGACCACGGCCCTGGCCGCCTCGCTGGCCGTGAGCGCCGTCGCCCTCGTCGCGCGGCTCGCCCAGCGACAGGGCCTGAGACAGGTGGCCGGTGGCGCGCTGGTGGCCCTGGTGAGCGCCGCGTGGGCCTGGAGCAGTGGGCGGGCGTCCAACTTCTACGCCACCGGCCTGGCCATCAACGCCGCGTGGCTGGTCGCCTGCCTGGGCTCCCTGCTGGTGCGCTGGCCGGTCGTCGGGGTGCTCATGGAGCTGTGGCGCCCCACGGGCCCGGGCTCCACTTCCGCGATGCCGGTCGAGGACGGCGGGAGCCCCGCGGGTCGGAGCACCTGGCGCACCGACCCGGCCCGGGCCGGGATCCGGCGCCGCTACGTCATCGGCACCGGCGTGCTCACGGCCATGTTCGCCCTGCGTCTGCTGGTGGAGGTGCCGCTCTACCTGGCGGGCGAGGCCGCCGTCGGGGTCCTGGGGGCGGCCCGGATCGTGCTCGGGCTGCCGCTGTTCGCCCTGACCGCGTGGTTCGTCTGGCTGCTCGTGCGCGACCCGGCCCGCCCCGCCCGGCCGGACTGATCGGCCGGACCGGTCGGCCCGGACGGGGCCTCAGCCCAGCTGGGGCGCCGGGTCGGCCCGGGTGGGATCGGGCGCGGGCTCGTCGTCGGCGGTGAAGATCACGGGGATCTCGCCCAGGGTGGACTCCCCCTCGCGGGCGGTGAGGAAGAGCAGCTCGTCGCCGCGCTCGAAGCGCTCGTCGGCGTCGGGGGTGATGGGGCGGTACTCGCGCAGGATCGCCGCCAGCACCGTGTGCGGGGGCAGCTCCACCTCGCTGACGAGCTCGCCGATGACGGGCGAGTCGTCGGGCAGGGTGAGCTCGTGCATGAGGGCGCCGGACTGGTGGAAGGTGAACACCGACACGAGCGAGCCGACGCTGACCGCCTCCTCGACCAGCGCCGTCATGATGCGCGGGGTCGACACCGACACGTCCACGCCCCAGGCGTCGTCGAAGAGCCACTCGTTCTTGGGGTTGTTGACCCGCGCGACGGTGCGGGGCACCCCGTACTCGGTCTTGGACAGCAGGGAGATGACGAGGTTGGACTTGTCGTCGCCCGTGGCGGCCACGACGACGTCGGCGGTGCCGGCCCCGGCCTCCGCCAGGGCGTCGACGTCGCAGGCGTCGGCCAGCTGCCAGTCGGCGTCGGGCACCGAGGAGATGCGCATGGCGTCGGGGGCGCGGTCCACGAGGGTCACCTCGTGGCCGTGGCTGATGAGTTCGCGGGAGATGGACCGGCCCACGGAGCCGGCTCCGGCGACGAGGATCTTCATGGCTCAGGCCTCCTGGACGGGCGGACGGGACAGGGCGCGCTGCACGGCGGTCAGCCTCTCGGTGGCCACCGCCAGGTGGAGGCGGTCGTGCTCCTGGATCAGGGTGGTCCCGGTGGGCACCAGGGCCCCCGAGCCGCGCGAGATCCAGGCCACCCGCACGCCCAGCCTCTCCTCGATGGCGGTCACGGACGTGCCCACCCAGGCGTTGGACACGTCGGGCTGGACCAGGCCGACGGCGCCGGAGGGATCCACGATCTCGCGGGCGATCCCGCCGGGCAGCATGCGGCGCATCATCTGCTCGGCCGTCTGCCGCACGGTCGCCACGGTGGGGATCCCCAGCCGCTCGTAGACGTCGGCGCGCCGGGCGTCGTAGATGCGGGCCACCACGTGCTCGATCCCGAAGGTCTCGCGCACCACCCTGGCGGCCACGATATTGGAGTTGTCCCCGTTGGACACGGCGGCGAAGGCGTAGGCCTCATCGATCCCGGCCTGCTCCAGGGCGTCGCGGTCGAAGCCGATGCCCTTGACCTTGCGCCCCTGGAAGTCGGGCGGCAGCCGCCGGAAGGCGTCGGACAGCTGATCTATGACGGACACCGAGTGGCCCATGCGGTCGAGCTGGGCGGCCATCGAGGCACCCACGCGGCCGCAGCCCATAATGACGAAGTGCACGGGCCCAACCGTACCCCGGCCCGGGCCCCGGCGCCGACGGACGTGCCCGCCCCGGCGGGCCCGCTTGGCCCGGGGCGCCGTCGGACGTACCATTCGCTGACGTGCGCGACTTCGCAGACCGCCTCAAACGGATCCTCGTCGGGCGCCCGGTCCCCAGCCAGGCCCTCGGCGAAACCCTCTTGCCCAAACGCATCGCCCTGCCGGTCTTCGCCTCCGACGCCCTGTCCTCCGTGGGCTACGCCCCCGACGAGGTCCTCATCACCCTGGCGGTCGCCGGCGTGGCCGCCACCGCCCTGTCCCCGTGGATCGCCCTGGCGGTCGTCGGCGTGCTCGTGGTCGTCGTGGCCTCCTACCGCCAGACCGTCCACGCCTACCCCTCCGGGGGCGGGGACTACGAGGTGGTCTCCACCAACCTCGGCCCCCACGCCGGCCTCCTGGTGGCCTCGGCCCTGCTGAGCGACTACGTGCTCACGGTCGCGGTCTCCGTCTCCTCGGGCACCGGCTACCTGGCCGCCGCCGTGCCGGGCCTGGCCCCCTACAAGGTGTCCATCGCCGTGGGCGTGGTCACGGTCCTGGCGGTGCTCAACCTGCGCGGCTCGCGCGAGTCCGGCAGCGCCTTCGCCATCCCCACCTACCTGTACATGGCCGCCATCGGCATCATGGCCGTGACCGGCCTCGTCCAGGAGCTGACCGGCACCCTCGGGCGGGCGGCCAGCTCGGGGTACCAGATAGCGGTCGACGCCGACTGGGACCGGGGGCTGACCGGCCTGGCGGGCGCCTTCCTCATTCTGCGGGCCTTCTCCTCCGGCTGCGCCGCGCTGACGGGAGTGGAGGCCATCTCCAACGGCGTGCCCAGCTTCCAGCGCCCCAAGTCCCGCAACGCCGCCACCACGCTGCTGCTGCTGGGCTCCATCGCCGCGCTCATGCTCATGAGCATGATCCACCTGGCGGGCGCCACGCACGTGCACATGGTCGAGGACCCCGCCACCCAGCTGCTGCGCGACGGCGAGCCCCTGGGCGGGGGGTACCACCAGGACCCCGTCATCGGGCAGATCGCCGCCACCGTGTTCTCCGGGTTCAGGCCGATGTTCTACCTCGTGACCGCCGTGACCGGCCTCATCCTCGTCCTGGCCGCCAACACCGCCTTCAACGGCTTCCCGGTGCTGGCCAGCGTGCTGGGCCGCGACGAGTTCCTGCCCCGCCAGCTGTCCCAGAGGGGCGACCGCCTGGCCTACTCCAACGGCATCATCGTCCTGTGGCTGGGGGCGGTGGCCTTCATCGTCGGCTTCGGCGCCAACACCAACCGGCTCATCCAGCTCTACATCGTGGGCGTGTTCATCTCCTTCACCCTGTCCCAGATCGGCATGGTGCGCCACTGGACCCGCGAGCTGACCACCGCCACCGACCCCAGGGGGCGCGCGCGCATGCACCGCTCGCGCCTGATCAACGGCATCGGCGTGGTCGGCACCGGCACGGTCCTGATCATCGTGCTGGCCACCAAGTTCACCCGCGGCGCCTGGATCACCCTGACGATCATGGCGCTGCTGTACCTGGTCATGAACCGGATCCGGCGCCACTACCGGCGCGTGAGCGCGGAGCTGGCGATCTCCGACCTGCACGACGCGCGCGTGCTGCCCGCCCACGTGCACGCCATCGTCCTGGCCTCGCGCCTGCACCGGCCCACGCTGCGGGCCCTGACCTACGCCCAGTCCACCCACCCGACCTCCATCGAGGCCGTCACGGTGGACACCGGCGACGGCGGCGCGGACCGGCTCCTGGACGCCTGGGAGGAGGCGGAGCTGCCGGTGCCGCTGACCATCCTGGACTCGCCCTTCCGCGACATCACCCGCCCCATCATCTCCTACGTGCGCAGCGTGCGCCGCGAGTCCCCGCGCGACCTCGTCGTCGTCTTCCTGCCCGAGTACCTCGTGCGCCACTGGTGGGAGCAGATCCTCCACAACCAGACCGCGCTGCGGCTCAAGACGGCCCTGCTGTTCACCCCCGGCGTCGTCATGGCCTCGGTGCCCTGGCAGCTGGGCCTGCCCGGCGAGACCCACATCCATCGCGGCAAGCGCGCCCGGACGGCCAGGGGCATCGCCGACGCCGACGCCGCCGTCCGCCGCGAGGATCGTCATCGCCGCCGGCCCGCCGGCGCATCCGGACCGGGAGAGGCCCCATGAGCTTCAGTTCTTCTCGGACCAGCCGGCCGAGCCGTCGGCGACACGGGGCTCCCCATCGGCCCTCGGCACGGGTTCCGTCGTCACGGGACGGGGCCGAGGAGCTTGTTCTGCGGGTGGGTCCCCCCGCCCACGGGGGGCACTGCGTGGCCAGGCCCGTCGACGACCCCGCCGGCCGCGTCGTCTTCGTCCGCCACAGCCTGCCGGGTGAGACGGTGCGCGCCGTTCTGACCGAGAGGAGCGCCAGGATCTGGCGCGCCGACGCCATCGATGTCCTGTCCCCCTCCCCGGACCGCGTTCGTCCCGCGTGGCCCGAGGCCGGGCCCGGGGGAGTCGGCGGCGGGGAGCTCAGCCACGTCGCCCTGCCCGCTCAGCGCACGTGGAAGCGATGGGTACTGGCCGACTGCCTGCGGCGCATCGGCGGCGAGGAGGTCGCGGCGGCGGTGGCCCGGCTGCCCGAGGCGACCGGCGCGGGAGCGGTGCCGGTCGAGGCCATGCCGGGCGAGGCGGTGGCCGAGTCGAGCGACGACCCGCGCGTGCGCCGGCGGGCCGGCACCGGCACTCGGACCAGGATCGCCCTGACCGTCACCGACGACGGCCTGGCCGGTATGCACGGTTTCCGCTCGGGGCGGGTCCTGCCCGTCTCCTCCCTGCCACTGGCAGACCCGGCGATCCGCGACCTCGGGCTGACCGAGCGCTCCGCGTGGCGCAGGCGCTACCGTCCGGGCATGCGCGTCCGGGCCGTCGCGCCGAGTGCCGGCGAGCCCGTGGTGCTTCTGTCCGACGAGGAGGGGAGCCGGGTCCTGACCGCAGCGGGGCGGCCTACGGGCCGTCGACGCGTTGAGGAGGTCATCGACGCCACCGGACTGGGGCTGGGCGAGCTGCGCTACAGCGTGCACGCCGGCGGCTTCTGGCAGGTGCACCGCAACGCGCCGGGGGTGCTCGTGGACCGCGTGGTGCGCGCCGCCCTGTCCGGCGCGCCGACGGCGGCCGGAACGCAGGCCGGTGACGATCCTCTGGACCCTGCCGGGCTGGCGGGCGTGCGCGTGGTCGAGCTGTACGCCGGCGCGGGCCTGTTCACGCTGCCGCTGACGGCGCTGACCGGGTCGGTGCGCTCGCTGGAGGGCAAGGAGCAGGCGGTGGGCGATGCCCGCCGGACGCTTCACTCCCGGGACGGGGCCCGTCTTCTCACCGGCAGGGTCACAGCCGCCTCCGTGGCGCGGCTGGGCCGCTTCGCGCCCGACGGCGAGCCGGGGGCCGACGTCGTCGTGCTCGACCCGCCGCGCCAGGGGGCCGGGCGCGAGGTCGTGGAGGCCGTCGCCGCACTCGGCGCGGGGCGAGTGGTCATGGTGGCCTGCGATCCCGCGGCCCTGGCGCGGGACCTGAGGACCTTCATGGGGGCCGGCTACCGGCCGGCGGCGATGAGCGCCCTGGACATGTTCCCCCACACCCACCACTTCGAGACGATCGCGGTGCTCGAGGGCGCCTGAGCGCGGCCGGTCCGGCGGCGGGGAGAAGGGCCCGGCGGCGGGGGAGGGCGGCCCATGGGGTGCGGCTCGGCCGCCGGTCACCATGGGGTCATGAATTCCACTGCCGTGAATCGTCGCGCGCTCCTGGGTCTGGTCGCGCTCGGCGGCGCCTGCGCGGGGCTGCGAGTGCTGCGCCGGGCCCGCATCGGCCCCTGTCCCCGGTCGAGGACGGATCCGAGTGCGGAGACCAGGATCCTCACGGATCGGGGCAAGGTGGACGGCCGCCTGTGGGAGGCGGCGACCACGGCGAGATGGCGCACGAACACGGGCCTGCGATTCACCGGGGCTCTGAACGAGCGCTACCTCGACTACGACGGCCCCGAGAAGGTCGGCTCGTCCCAGCGGGATTTCACGGGTCTGCCCGGGATGGTCCACGAGGACGAGGACTGCCTGGTGGTTCAGGCGGGGTCGGGGGTGTGCGCTCTGGAGCGCGCCGACGGGCGGGTGCGCTGGACCGTCGAGCTCGACGCCCCGGCCCAGGGGCTGGTCGCCGGGGGCGTGTCGCGCGGGCTGGTGTGGACCAATGCGGGCGCCCTGGACCTGAGGACCGGCGAGGTCCAGGCCGTGCCCGGGACAGTGGCCCGGGCGGTCAGCCTCGTGGCGGGCGAGGGCGTCGTCGTCGCCGTCGTGCCCGACGAGGACGACGCCGACAGGGGCGAGCTCGTCTGCCTGGAGTCCCGCGACTGCTCGCGGAGGTGGAGCGCCGAGATCGACGACCCGGGCCCGTCGCCGGTGAGGCTCAACAGTGCGCTTGTCGCCATCGGCATGCTGGATCGCTACGAGCTGGACAGCGGGGAGTACGAGCCGCTGGTGTGCGTGCTGGGGCCGCGCCCCGCGCCCCGGGAGGGGGTCTTCGTCGTCGTCGACACCGATGCCCACATGCTGGTGCGGGTCGTCGTCGACGACGACGGGACGGCGGTCGCGGTCCGCGCATTCGCGCCGCGCAGGAGGGGGTATCCGAACGGGTCGGGCCACCGGGAGGAGTACACCTCGGGCAAGGAGCTGTGGTCGGCTCCGCTGGAGGCCCGCCCGGGCGCCGTCGTCGCCACCGAGTCCGCCCTGGGGGAACAGGGGAGCTCCTTCTGGGTCATGGACCTGGACGACTCCGGCGCGCTGCGCCTGTCGCACTGGGAGCCCGCGGCATGAGCGGACCCGCCGGAGGATCGGCACGGGTGGCCGCACGTTAATCGGCCCCCGCCCCGCGGCGGACCCGACGGCGGGATCGGCGCCCTGCCGGGACTCCGCCGGGGCCCCGCCGCATATTGACGCGGGATGACGGAACGTCGTCTAGCGTGGGTCACGGCTTGACCGAGCAGGACCGGTCCCGCGCCCGGCGCGGGCGCACGGCGGTCCGCTCTCCCTTGCGCAGAACAGGAGCGACGTTGACGAGCCTCGACACCTTCCACTCCCGCTCCACCCTCGACGTGGACGGCCGCAGCTACGAGATCTTCCGCCTGGACGCCGTGGACGGCCTGGAGCGGCTGCCCTACTGCCTCAAGGTCCTGGCCGAGAACCTGCTGCGCACCGAGGACGGCGCCAATGTCACCGCCGACCACGTGCGGGCCCTGGCCGCCTGGGACCCCGCCGCCGAGCCGGACACCGAGATCCAGTTCACCCCCGCCCGCGTCATCATGCAGGACTTCACGGGCGTGCCCTGCATCGTGGACCTGGCCACCATGCGCGAGGCCGTGGCCGACCTGGGGGGAGACCCCGAGGTCATCAACCCTCTGGCGCCTGCGGAGATGGTCATCGACCACTCCGTGCAGATCGACTCCTTCGGCCTGCCCTCCTCCTTGGAGCGCAACAAGGAGCGCGAGTACGAGCGCAACGCCGAGCGCTACCAATTCCTGCGCTGGGGTCAGGGAGCCCTGTCGAACTTCCGGGTGGTGCCCCCCGGCACCGGTATTGTTCACCAGGTCAACATCGAGTATTTGGCGCGCACCGTGTTCACTCGGGAGACGACCGGCGCCGATGGAAGGGCCATCACCCAGGCCTACCCGGACACGTGCGTGGGCACCGACTCCCACACCACCATGGTCAACGGCCTGGGCGTGCTGGGGTGGGGCGTGGGCGGCATCGAGGCCGAGGCGGCCATGCTCGGCCAGAGCGTGTCCATGCTCATCCCGCGCGTTGTGGGCTTCAGGCTCACCGGTTCCATCCCCGCCGGCGCCACCGCCACCGACGTTGTTCTCACGATCACCCAGATGCTGCGCGAGCACGGCGTGGTGGGCAAGTTCGTCGAGTTCTACGGCGAGGGGGTGGCGGAGGTTCCGCTGGCCAACCGGGCGACCATCGGCAACATGAGTCCCGAGTTCGGCTCCACCGCCGCCATCTTCCCCATCGACGAGGTGACCCTGGATTATCTGCGGCTCACCGGCCGCAGTGAGGAGCGCATCCGGCTAATCGAGGAGTACACCAAGGCGCAGGGCATGTGGCACGACCCGTCGCGCCAGCCGGTGTTCTCCGAATACCTTGAGCTCGACCTGTCCACCGTGGTGCCATCCATCGCCGGCCCCAAGCGCCCCCAGGACCGTATCGAGTTGTCCCGCTCCAAGGAATCCTTTGAGCGGACCCTGCCGGCCTACGCCGCTCAGGCCCACAAGCCCACCCCGGTGACCATGGCGGACGGCACGCTCACCGAGCTCGACCACGGGCACGTGGCCATCGCCTCGATCACCTCGTGCACCAACACCTCCA
>ERZ773079.1518-NODE-1518-length-13772-cov-3.196326_pt1 | contig 13772 bp, 11 predicted proteins | sample MGYA00511355_ERZ773079 | MGnify/ENA primary metagenome ERZ773079 (study PRJEB29015, sample SAMEA2737979) | human oral metagenome | biome: human oral; feature: human-associated habitat; material: dental | place: China | collected 2117 ... | reverse complement strand
CCCGCGCCGGAAGCAATACCGATACCCGCAGCCGCCCAGATAATCGCCGCCGTGGTCAAGCCGGAAATAGCATCGTTGTGCTTACGTAAAATCACGCCCGCACCAAGGAAACCGATGCCGCTAATCACCTGAGCCGCCAAACGCATTGGGTCAGTACGAATGTTTTCTGACACTTGCGCATAATGTTCAGCCGATTGAATGGATACAATGGTTAATACACAGGTCGTCACCGCAATAATCATGCACGTTTTCACGCCCACAGGCTTCGCTTTCAATTCCCTTTCTAAACCGATAACTCCGCCAAGTACCATAGCAAAGAGGATTTTAATGAAGATGAAGACATGGCTATCTTGGGTAAAATCGGCGATAAATTGTGTTAAGTCTGTCATGGTTTTAGTCGGTCAGTTGCAGTAAGTGATAAAGTTGTTGAAGCTCGGTTGTCGTTAAAGTGCGGTAACTTTTCGGCGGTAAATTTTTAACATCAAAGCCGGCTTGCCGATAACGAATTAAACGTAGTGTAGGGAAACCAATATGGGCAGTCATTCTGCGGACTTGTCGATTTTTTCCCTCGTGAATCTGAATTTCTAACCACGAGGTTGGAATCTGCTTCCGTTCACGAATAGGCGGCACACGCGCCCATAAAAAATCCGGCGGCAAAATCGACCGCACTTTCGCCGGTTGTGTCATGCCATCTTTTAACAACACGCCTTTACGCAGTTGTTCCAACGCCTCTTCGTTCGGAATGCCTTCCACTTGCACCCAATACGTTTTCGCCATTTTAAATTGCGGATTCGCCAAACGATGTTGAATTTCCCCGTTATTCGTTAAGAGAAGTAAGCCCTCGCTGTCTTTATCCAACCGCCCAATGGGATACACATCAGGAATATCAATAAAATCCTTTAAGGTGGCACGCCCCTCACCATCGGTAAATTGGCTGAGCACATCAAAAGGCTTATTAAATAAAATCACCTTTGTTTGCGAAAAACTTAAAGAGGGTTTCGACAGCATTTTGTCTTTTTTTCTAAAGGTTTTCGTTATGCCTTGCTTGGGTGTACGTAAATGAGGCCTTTTCATCACGGAGGCTATCCTCGTTATTCAAAAATTGCGCTTAATCTTACTCTTTTCTTTTTAAAAAGAAAGACTTCAAGTAGAATGCGCCACGTTAGCTCAGTTGGTGAACTAACATTACTCTATTTTTACTTTTTATGGCCATCAAATGATTGATTTTATTATAAAAATCACATAGTGGCGGACTTTACAAAAGGATCATTTATGAAAAAGCCCTTAAATACTGTTCGGAAACTTTCTACCGTCTCCGAATTCACTTCTTCAAAAGCTATTCTAAGTGCAGCACTGGTTGTCGGTGGCTTGCAATTTAGCCCTTTCGTTTCAGCTTTTCCTGTATTAGTCGGTGCGGATAATATAGAGGTTGGTATCTACTCTAAAAATGAGAAAATAAACCCACTTCAAGAACTGAAGATTGGGGCAATAGATGTTGGTAAAACAGCAGCAGGAGAGATTAAGAAGACTGATGGTGTTATTTCTGTTGGTAATAAAGATATGGATGTTTATCGCCAGTTGCAGAATGTCGGTGCCGGACAAATTTCTGCAACATCCACAGATGCTGTAAACGGTTCTCAGCTTTATGCCTTAGCGAATGCCACAAAGGGCATTTATGATGATGTTGAGGGTATCAAAAAGCGAATTTATACCTTTAACATTGCTAATAACGAAAAAGTTTTAACAACTACTAGCGGTAAAGCGGATGAATGGAAGACTACTGCTGACGATACATTAACTTTAGGTGCCACTAATGAACTTTCTGTGACGACAGACGGAAGTGGTAAGATTGTCTATGGTTTTTCAGAAACCTCCAAGAAAACTTTGAAAGAGGCGAAAGACGCAGCAACAACGGTCACGAATTCCCTTACAGCGATTAACGCATCCGTTAAAAAAGCAGAAGATGCGGCAAAAGCAGCGAAAGATTCAGAAACCGCAGCAAAAGCATCAGAAACCGCCGCACAAACTGCAGAAACTAACGCTAAAGCTTCTGAAACCGCAGCACAAACTGCAGAAACTAACGCTAAAGCCTCTGAAACTGCTGCTCAAACTGCGGAAACCAATGCTAAGGCATCTGAAACCGCAGCGAAAGCATCAGAAACAGCCGCGCAAACTGCAGAAACCAATGCTAAGGCCTCTGAAACAGCTGCAAAATCTGCAGAAAACAATGCGAAAGCTTCTGAAACAGCAGCAAAAACTGCGGAAACTAATGCGAAAGCCTCTGAAACTGCTGCACAAACTGCAGAAGCCAATGCTAAAGCTTCTGAAACCGCTGCACAAACTTCAGAAACCAATGCTAAAGCTTCTGAAACGATAGCAAAATCTGCAGAAACTAATGCAAAAGCCTCTGAAATAGCAGCACAAACTGCCGAAACCAACGCTAAAGCCTCTGAAACCGCTGCACAAACTTCAGAAACCAACGCTAAAGCTTCTGAAATGGCTACAAAAACTTCAGAAACCAACGCTAAAGCTTCTGAAAATATGACGCAAGCATTTGCGCAAACTGCAGAAAAAGCAAGAGATGAGGCCGTTTTAGCACAGAATACAGTGACTGCCGAAGCGAACGGTATTAAACGCATTGTTCAATCCTCAAATGAACAAGGCGAGATTAATAAGGAAGCGGCAACAGTAGATGGTCGTAATTCGACTGCAGTGGGTTCGTCTGCACAGGTGCAGGGAGATAATTCCTCTGCATTCGGTTCCCAGGCTAAAGTAGTGGCGAATAAGGCCGTTGCTGTTGGGCAAGGTACTCGCGTTTTGGCTGAAAATTCCGTCGCCTTAGGACAAGGTTCCGTGGTTGATCGAGGTGAAATCAATACGGTTTCAGTGGGGAATGCAACAACAAAACGTCGTGTAACAAATGTTGCGGATGGGATCAATGCTCATGATGCGGTAAATGTGAAGCAGCTTAATGAAGTCAAATCATCCGTGGATTCTGTACGTAAGGATTTGCAAAAAAATGATAAAAAATTGCGTGGCGGTATTGCCGGTGCTGCGGCACTTGCTAATATCCCTCAAGTTACTCAAGCCGGTTCTAACTTATTAGGCGTTGGCGTAGGTAATTATAGAGGTGAAAGTGCCGTTGCTGTAGGCTATTCAAAAGCGAATGAATCTAATAAAGTCATTTTCAAAATGAGTGGTTCTGCAACAACCCAAGGTGATTTCAATGTCGGTGCCGGTATTGGATATCAATGGTAGTTTTTAGTACCCGGGTTTAAATTTACAGATATCATGCCTGTTTTCGGATTATCATGCCGGAAACAGGTATTTTTTTATGCTTGTTACCATGGGAGTTCACATGATTTTATTTCATTCGCTGAGCGATTATTTCAGAAAAGTTGGCATATAATGGAAACATTGATGGATTCATTGACATGGTAACGATGACACACAAAAAGCAACGGGGAATGTTTGGTGATGTCGCAGGTCGAATGGGGCGTTGGCTTTATGCTAAACATTATCCTCATTATTCTACCTCCGAACATTACGATCCTCACACCCGCACTTTTTTTAATGCTGAAGCGAGAAGACCGGTAGTTCACGCCGCCGGTGCAATGTGGAAATTCATTTTTCAGGAAAAATCGTTGCATCCTCCTGAGCCATTGCCCATTCTTAAGCCAGATTGGACAACCTTTTTAGCGCCGGCATCAAAAGGCCGTTTTATTTGGTTTGGTCATTCGACATTGATGATGCGTCTTGGCTCTCAAACGATTATGAGCGATCCGCTTTTTGGCAAAAGTGCCTCTCCTCTACCTGTGATGATGCATCGTTTCCAAGATCCGCCTGCACCACTTGAAGCATTACCGGCGATCGATGTCGTGCTGATTTCTCATAATCATTATGATCATCTTGAGCGGAAAAGCATACGTACTCTTGCTAAACGCCAGTGCCATTTTATTGTACCGCTGGGAATTGGCGTTTTATTACAACGCTGGGGGGTGGCACCGGCACGAATTACCGAGTTAGATTGGTGGGACAGTGTGGAATATAACGGGGTACGTTATACCGCACTGCCTGCACGCCATTATTCCGGGCGCGGTGTATTTGATAATAGTAGAACACTGTGGGCCAGTTTTGTGATTCAACATAAAGAAGAGCGGTTTTATTTCCATGGTGATTCTTCTTATGGTCAGCATTTTGATGTGATCGCCGAACGTTTTAACGGATTTGATATCGCTTTCATTGAAAATGGACAATATGATAAGCGTTGGCCGGATAACCATTTATTTCCTCATCAAACGGTTGAACTGGCCGTTAAATTAAATCCAAAACGATTTATGCCGATTCACTGGGGCGCTTATCCTTTGGCATTGCACGCATGGAATGAGCCGGTATTACAAAGCATTCCGATGGCGCAGAAGTTAGGGTTAAACCCTTTGACGCCGTTAATTGGGCAAGTTTTTGATGTTGATACGTTAACGCCCAGTTGGTTTCAAAATAACTAGGCGTTTCTGTTAATTGAATTCAATGTAAAAAAACGGCCATGACATTCATGATGTGATGGCCGTTCAATTTATTTTTTAATACAGCGTTTTACAACATATCAGAAGATTACGCTTTAGGGCCTGCAGCAATTAATGCTTTACCTTCAGCATTTGTTGCATATTTTTCGAAGTTCTTCACGAAACGACCGGCAAGATCTTTCGCTTTCGCTTCCCATTGTGCTTTGTCTGCGTAAGTGTCACGCGGATCTAAGATAGCCGGGTCAACACCCGGTAAGGCTTTAGGAATTGCTAAATTGAAGATCGGTAATTCGCTCATTTGGGCTTTTTCGATTGAACCGTCTAAGATAGCATCGATAATACCGCGAGTATCTTTAATAGAGATACGTTTACCTGTACCGTTCCAACCGGTGTTCACTAAGTAAGCTTCCGCACCTGCCGCTTGCATACGTTTAACTAATACTTCCGCATATTGAGTTGGGTGTAAAGTTAAGAATGCCGCACCAAAACAAGCTGAGAAGGTTGGGGTTGGTTCGGTAATACCACGTTCTGTACCCGCTAATTTTGCCGTAAAGCCTGATAAGAAGTAGTATTTGGTTTGTTCCGGAGTCAATTTAGAAACCGGTGGCAACACGCCGAATGCGTCTGCAGTTAAGAAAATCACCTTAGTCGCATGACCTGCACGGGAAACCGGTTTAACGATGTTATCGATGTGATAAATCGGGTAGGACACACGAGTATTTTCTGTTTTGGAACCGTCATCAAAGTCGACAGAACCATCTGCACGCACAACCACGTTTTCTAATAACGCATCACGACGGATTGCACGATAAATATCCGGTTCGTTTTCTTCAGAAAGGTGAATGGTTTTCGCGTAGCAACCACCTTCAAAGTTGAAGATACCCACATCGTCCCAACCGTGTTCATCGTCACCGATTAATTCACGTTTCGGATCGGTAGAAAGGGTAGTTTTACCGGTACCGGACAAACCGAAGAATACGGCTACATCGCCATCTTTACCTACGTTAGCGGAACAGTGCATTGCACCAACACCTTTAAGCGGTAGGAAGTAGTTCATCATGGAGAACATACCCTTCTTCATTTCACCGCCGTACCAAGTACCGCCGATTAATTGAACTCGTTCAGTCAAGTTAAATGCAACGAAGTTTTCAGAGTTCAAACCTTGTTCTTTCCAGTTCGGGTTGGTGCATTTAGAACCATTCATTACCACGAAGCCTGGTTTGAAATCTTTTAATTCAGCTTCTGTCGGACGGATAAACATGTTTTTCACGAAATGTGCTTGCCATGCCACTTCAGTCACGATACGTACTGCGATACGGTCTTGTTCGCTGGCACCACAGAAACCATCAACCACAAATAGGCGTTTACCGGAAAGTTGTTTAGTCACAATGCCTTTCAAGCTCGCCCAAGTTTCTTGGGTCATTGGTTTGTTATCGTTTTTCGCTGCATCGGAAGTCCACCAAACGGTGTCTTTTGTGGTGTCATCCAACACAATATATTTATCTTTCGGTGAACGACCGGTAAAGATGCCGGTATCCACAGCCACCGCACCGGTTGTGGTCAACGTACCTTTTTCAAAACCTTCCAAGCCCGGTTTGGTTTCTTCTTCAAATAATTGTTCATAACTTGGGTTATAAACAACCTCTTTGATATCATGAATACCAAGTGCTTCAAGTTCTTTAATCACTTTACTTAAGTCAGTCATAGATCACCTCGTTGTGTTAAAAGTACTAAAAATAAAGACTGTCTCTATTCTATGAGAATTTCTACCTAAAAACTGTTATCTTGATCAAAGATTCGAACATTCTTTCCAAAATTTTTATGACTCAAATGCCTAGAGAACAGTCTCAAGCTCCATTGATAGCTTAATCAGTGATAAATGCCTTGTCGTTGAATATACGTAACGGCTGCATATCGCTATCGCCGACAATCACCCGAGTCGGGTCGGAACGCAAACAGCTCCCGGCATAATGTCCACCTACGGTAAAAGTACATACCTGTACATATTGATCTTCTACTTTCGGCAAACACCAAAGTTGCTGGTAAATGTTTTCCTGTTTATCAAAACGGCCGTTTGTACTGTCTAACACGGTTTTACATTCGCCAATGAGTTTCACATTATCCCCACGACGACCGGCAATGGGTTTTTGTGCATAGCCATTTTTAATTAGTTCTGGTGTCAGTTCAAATCCTGCTTCCAACAAATAACGGTGATTTGGAAACAACGACCATAACACCGGCAAAATGGCTTTGTTACTTGGAATGGCTGTCCACAAAGGTTCATAAACCAGTACTTCCGGACGAAGTAACACGTCAATTAACCGCACTTTATCTTCCGGATAACCGGTACGAATCGGCGGAGCAACTTCACGCCCTGTCGCATCTTCACGTAATTGTTCCAGCACAGTTTCCCACGCCCAGGTTTTCCATACGCTTTGGACACGCTGATTTTCATCGTCTAATAATTGTCCGCGCGTATCCCAGTGGAGGCCTTCCGTGCCGTGAATAATCTTCGTTTTAAAACCGGCTTGTGTCAGAGCATCACACATAAACAAGGCATGGTAATCTTCTTCAGCATCGTAATCCTGCATAATATGGACTAACGATGTCGCATGGCTGTGTTTCCATGTATCTGCCAACGCATTAAGTAAACCTTCGCTCGGATCATGCCCCGTAGTGAGTCCGGCTTGTGTTGCCCAACGTGGCAAGATTGCGCCCGCTTCAGCATGACAAGAGGCGGAATCAGCATTGTATTCATACACTTTCAAACCGCGCTCATCGAGACAGAAATCTAATCGTCCACTGATGGTTTGATAACGACGATTTTGCCAAGATAACCGCAGGCGAGGCCAAAGCAGTTTTGGGATGTTGAAATATTGCAATAAGTTATCGTCTTTGAGTACTTTGTCGGTGGCGTGCAAATACATGAGATGCAATTCATTTGTGGCGCGAATCAGTTCATGTTGTGCGCTTTCGGAAAGCGCAAAATAACGATATTGATCACCATGATTCACTCGATGTCCTTGCATTGCTTTGACATAAGCTGCCTCTAACGGTTTTGTTTCATCCAGCCAGTTTGCTGAAAACTGCCCTTGATTCTCAATATGTTTTGCACAAATGTTGAGTTTATTCGGCGCCGGCATAGGTTGTGGCAGGCTGAATTCCTCGTTGTCCGTTTGAATCATCCAACCGAGGATTTCTGTATCATCAAAGGTATCATATAAGCGATAGCCATCCTCTGTAATCGTCATCGGCAATTCACGGGTCCATTGTTGACCGCTCGGCAGGCGGGAGTGAATCACATTTTGTTCCGCAATGCGTACTTTATCTGTCAGCACCTCGGTGATAATCGCCACATGGCCGGTGTGTTTGAACTCGCCACCTTCCTGCCAGATCAGCAACGCACCACATTCCGGTGCTCGCTTTCCACCATTAGCAAAGGCTTGTAGCGGTAACAATGCGTCATTAACCACTTGGCGTAGAAAACGCAGGGAAAAAATTTCGTACGCCATGCCAACATCGGTGAAGACCATGCCGTAATTGAGATAAAGATAGCGACGGGCGAATTCCACACATTGCCACTTATAGCCCATGTATTCGCCACCCAGGTAGCTACGAAAAGCGGCATCGTCAGGGTATTCCTGCGAATCTGCCGTATTATAGTCTGAAGAATAAATGGCAACGCCGCCGGGCGCATAACCCAACAAGCTGCCGAAAGGATCATGTGTTGCGATATTAGGAGAACGATCCGGCATAACAACTCCGAGAAAAGTAAATCAGACCAATAGTATAGATCTTTTCCCCTACCGCCCCAAGTTACGTTTTATACATTTTCGGTGGTTATCTTATCGGTCTGAACTTCGCATGACTGCGCTGTAAGATCTGCAGTAAATTCTGCTGCTCTGATGCGCCACATTGCTGTTTTAATTGCAACAAATTCATGCGTAAATGTTGCAGACGATGAATATGCTTGGCGATGTCTTGAATATGCCGATCGAGTAATTGATTAATTTCCGTCTTTTGTTGCTCCGATGCGGTGTCTAAACTCAAGAGCAATTTGATTTCTTCCAGGGACATATCCAAAGATCGGCAATAACAAATAAAGGACAAGCGCTGCACATGTTCGTCCGTGTATAAACGAAAACCACCGGCAGAACGCCGCGGGCGTGGCATGATGCCTTTTTGTTCATAAAATCGAATGGCATCCACACTACAACCAACCGCTTTCGCTAATTTCCCTATTTTCATCTCAGCTCCGTAAAAACGCCTGAAAAAGACACCGCACTTTTATGACTCAGGACGAAATTCAGGGTTAATGTAAAAAATTAACTCGGTAATTTCCGGCAAATGCTGCTGAATAACGCCCAATAATGCCTGTTGGCGAAACAAAAAACTTTGCCGAACCATGGCATTGGCCACCTCAATACGCAAACTCTGTTGCTCAATATTGGCAATACGATACAACCCGGCAAATTCCGCGGGAAAGAAGGCTTTCATTTGTTGATTTAATTCATTCAATCGAACGCCTTTTTGCATCATTTTCGCCAATGGTGAATCTTGCAATAAAGTCTGAATATTGATCGGTTTTTGATAACGCATTGCCTTGTTTTCCGCTTGTCCGCCCTAATATTTATGACATTGTAGCGAAATTCCGCTACAATACCGACAATTTTTTGATAGTGAAATCCTTATGATTATTTCCAACAAAAGCAAACACAATTTTTGGTCGCGACTGCTCCTCGGCATGCTGGCGATTTTTGTTTTGCCCACTACGCAGGAACTGAATTATCCCGCCGCTGTTGGTAATGAAAACTATCAAAATACGCAACAACAAAATGCGCCTCAAATTTTAACGGCGGTGTCTTTATTACAACAAACCCGCCAGCAACAATTTCAACCGCAACATGCCTTACCGGCAGTTGAAATTCTCTCCCAAAACGAACCGCACTTTACGCGTTCGCCTTTTATGCCTAACGCGCCAATTCGCGCCGGGCCTGCATTCATTTAACCTCGACTATCTAATTTACGCCATCGTTTAATATCATTAAACGATTTCATTTATCTGTTTTTAAAAGAAAAAATTATGCTTAGAACTATTGCAACCAAAATTTTTGGCAGTCGTAATGATCGTGTTTTACGTCGCCTCAATAAAATCGTCGTCAAAATTAATAAACTTGAGCCGGAATACGAAGCGTTAAGCGATGAACAACTCAAAGCAAAAACGGCGGAATTCCGTGACCGTTTAGCACAAGGCACAACCTTAGAAAGTTTAATGCCGGAAGCATTTGCTACTGTGCGTGAAGCCAGTAAACGTGTGCTTGGTATGCGTCATTTCGACGTGCAACTTATCGGCGGTATGGTGCTTAACAGTCGCTGTATCGCGGAAATGCGTACCGGTGAAGGGAAAACCTTAACCGCGACGTTGCCATGCTATTTGAACGCGTTACCGGGCAAAGCCGTGCATGTGGTTACCGTGAATGACTATCTTGCCCGCCGCGATGCGGAAACCAACCGTCCATTATTCGAATTTTTAGGTCTAACTGTCGGTGTCAATGTGCCGGGCATGTCACCGGAAGAAAAACGCGCAGCATACGCAGCGGACATTACTTATGCCACCAACAGTGAGCTAGGCTTTGACTATTTGCGTGACAACTTGGCACACGCCCCACAAGAGCGTTTTCAAAAAGATCTCTACTATGCGTTAGTGGATGAGGTGGACTCCATCTTAATTGACGAAGCGCGTACGCCGTTAATCATTTCCGGTCAAGCAGAAGACAGCTCCGAACTTTATATGGCTATCGACAAGTTGATTCCTGTCTTAATTAAACAAGACAAAGAAGATACCGAAGAATATCAAGGCACCGGCGATTACACGTTGGATTTAAAAACCAAACAAGCTTATTTGACCGAACGTGGGCAAGAAAAATGCGAACAATGGTTAATTGAACATGGGTTCATGAAAGACACAGAATCCCTCTATTCACCGTCTAAAATTTCTTTGTTACACCACGTTATGGCGGCATTGCGCGCTCATACCTTATTTGAACGTGATGTGGATTACATTGTAAAAGATGGCGAGATTGTTATCGTAGATGAACACACCGGTCGTACAATGGCAGGCCGTCGTTGGTCGGACGGCTTACACCAAGCCATCGAAGCCAAAGAAGGGGTTCGCATTCAAAGCGAAAACCAAACTGTCGCCTCTATCACTTACCAAAACTACTTCCGTTTATACGAGAAATTAGCGGGGATGACCGGTACGGCGGATACGGAAGCCTTTGAATTCCAAAAAATTTACGGCTTAGAAACCGTCGTCATTCCGACCAATCGTCCGATGATTCGTGATGATCGCACTGATGTGATGTTTGAAACAGAAGAATACAAATTCAACGCCATTATTGAGGACATCAAAGATTGCGTGGCACGTAACCAACCGGTATTAGTGGGCACAATCTCCATTGAAAAATCCGAATTACTTTCCAAGGCGTTAACCAAAGCGGGCATTAAGCATAATGTGTTGAACGCCAAGTTCCACGCACAAGAAGCGGAAATCGTCGCCAATGCAGGTTATCCGGGAGCCGTCACTATCGCCACCAACATGGCGGGGCGTGGTACCGATATCGTGCTGGGAGGTAACTGGAAAGCGGAAGTGGATAAACTGGAAAATCCAACGCCGGAACAAATTGAGGCAATCAAAGCCGCATGGCAAGAACGCCATAACATTGTAAAACAAGCCGGTGGCCTGCACATTATCGGTACTGAACGCCACGAATCCCGTCGCATCGACAACCAGTTGCGCGGTCGTTCCGGTCGTCAAGGGGACCCAGGTTCTTCCCGTTTCTATTTATCCTTAGACGATGCGTTAATGCGTATTTACCTCAATGAAGGCAAACTTAACATGATGCGCAAAGCCTTCAGCCAACCTGGCGAGGCCATGGAATCCAAGCTGTTGGCAAAAGTCATTGCCTCCGCACAAGCTAAAGTGGAAGCACACAACTTCGATGGTCGTAAAAACTTACTTGAATTTGATGATGTGGCAAATGACCAACGCCATGCGATTTATGAACAACGTAATGAATTGTTAGAAAATGACGATATTTCCGATACTATCGATGTGATTCGTCAGGACGTCTTCAACAGCGTTATCGATCAATACATTCCGCCACAATCACTGGAAGAACAATGGGATGTGCCGGCATTGGAGCAACGTTTAAAACAAGATTTCGCGCTGGATTTACCTATCACCAAATGGCTGGATGAAGACAATCATCTGCATGAAGAAACCTTGCGTGAGCGTATTATTCAAGCGGCTACGGATGAATATAAACGCAAAGAAGAATTGGCCGGTGCACAAACTATGCGCAATTTTGAAAAAGGCGTGATGTTGCAAACCCTAGATGAACTTTGGAAAGAACATTTATCTGCGATGGATCACCTACGCCGTGGTATTCATTTACGCGGTTATGCACAAAAAGATCCGAAACAAGAGTACAAAAAAGAGTCTTTCCAAATGTTTACCGAAATGTTGGATGCCTTGAAATTAAGCGTGGTCACCACCTTAAGTCGCGTCCAAGTTCGCACACAAGAGGAAATGGAAGAAGCAGAACGTTTACGTCAAGAATTGGCGCAACGCGAGGCGGCAGCAATGCAGTATCACAATGAAGAATCACAGGATGAACAAGGCGCTCAAAATGCGGTAGAAGAACACCATAAAATCGGGCGTAATGAACCTTGTCCATGTGGTTCCGGTAAAAAATACAAACATTGCCACGGCAGTCGTGCCAAACATTAATTGGAAAAAAATAAAAGTGCGGTTAAAAAAACAATTCAATTTTTAACCGCACTTTTTTTCATGAATATTCAGTGAAGGATGGAAAAATGAAGAAGCCGCTTGTACAGGTTGCAGCCGGGATTATTCGTAACGAATTCGGTCAAATTTATTTAACCCAACGCTTAGAAGGACAAGACTTTGCTCAGTCCCTAGAGTTTCCTAGCGGTAAAGTTGATAAAGGGGAAACACCGGAACAGGCATTAAAACGGGAACTAGAAGAAGAAATCGGTATTGTGGTACTCAATGCACAGCTGTTTGAGCGTTTTGAATTTGAATACCCAACCAAAGTGATTTCTTTCTTTTTTTATCTGGTAGAAGAATGGGTTGGCGAGCCCTTTGGGCGTGAGGGACAAGAAGGTTTCTGGTTGGCACAAAACGAACTGGATGCCGGTCAATTCCCTCCGGCAAATGCCAAACTCATTCAACGTTTATTAGCCGAATCTTAACTCTCGCCCATAAAAAAGACCCAACAATTGTTGGGTCTTTAAGAAAAACAAAAAGCTTAATTATTTGCCCATTGCCGCTTTAACTTGTTTTAATTGTTCAGTTGCTTGGGAGAAAGCTTGCTCTTGTGCCAAAGCAGATAATTGTTGTTTGCTTGCTTCATATTGTTGTTTCAACATCGCTTGTTGTGCTGCAGGTGCTGCACTCACAAAAGAATCGATTTCAGCAAAATATGTTTCGCAGCTTTTAGATAAGCCGGCAGATGCGGACATTGCAAAACCGGATAATAATACTGCAACTAATAGTTTTTTCATTTTTTTCTCCATAATGGTTTGAAAATATCGCCTCAAGTCAGGCGACGGCCTATTATACAAATTTTAGCGATAAAGATAAACAATAATAACCATTAGGCATTATGAGGTAGCACAAAACTCAATGGTCAACGCTTCCAGTTGCAGCCAAACATCATCATTAAATTCTTGTTTTACACTACGCTCAACTTCCGCAAGCTGTTGACAGAAAAGATAAAGTTTACGGTAAGTTAAACGTTGGACGGCTTGAGTAAACAATACTCGACGGTTTTGCCTTACTTTTAAACGATCAAAGTGTTCACGCAGCTGAGAGGTAGGTAATAACGAATCAAGCGATGGTCGTTGGTCGCTTTTGCCAAGTTCCAATAATGTCATTAAATCCCGCTGCAACGTGCGTAATAAAACAATCGGCTGAACATCTTCCTCTTTTAAACCATTTAAAATCCGGCAAGCGCGAGTCGCTTCCCCCGCCAGCATGGCATCCACCCATTGAAACGGCGTAAACACTGAAGACTGCTCCACCACGCTATTAACACGAGCAAAGGTCAATTTACGATCAGGATACAACAAATCCAGTAATTGCAGCGTTTGTTTGAGTGCCAACAGATTATTTTCATAGCTATAACAAAGCAACTGTACCGCTTCCTGATCAATGCTTAAGCC
>ERZ773079.1512-NODE-1512-length-13793-cov-25.128985_pt1 | contig 13793 bp, 8 predicted proteins | sample MGYA00511355_ERZ773079 | MGnify/ENA primary metagenome ERZ773079 (study PRJEB29015, sample SAMEA2737979) | human oral metagenome | biome: human oral; feature: human-associated habitat; material: dental | place: China | collected 2117 ... | reverse complement strand
GAATACCTGCCTGTCACGCAGGGGGTCGCGGGTTCGAGTCCCGTCCATACCGCCAAAGAAGAGAGCATAGCGAAAGCTGTGCTCTCTTTTTGTATAGATGCCTATCATATCTTGACAACCTTAGATGCCATCTACTCCAAGTATATAGTAGTCTCCTACTCACATTAAGGGATGTGTGGTGGTGGTGTCTGATGGGGTAACAAGCTAACACTAAGGCGGTAGACTTTGTAAGATATTTTTGTAAGTCATTGAGGTACAACGAGCCCGCAAAATACCTACCTTTGGTACGCTGTAGATAGATCAGCGTACGACTACTATAACAATACTTAAGCTAACGTTCGCCAATGAACACCAATGACTTTTCCATCCGCCACATAGGCGTAGGGCAGCACGATGCCGATGAGATGCTTCGTACCATCGGGGTGAAGACCTTAGATGAACTCATCAACCAGACTCTACCCTCCAACATTCGATTGGACAAGCCTCTGGATCTCCCCGAGCCTATGACTGAGCGGGAGTTTGCTGAGCATATCGCAGACCTTGCATCTAAGAACGAAGTCTATACCTCCTACATCGGCCAAGGCTGGTACGATACCGTACTCCCTCCCGTCATCCAGCGTAATGTACTGGAGAATCCCGTCTGGTACACATCCTATACTCCCTATCAAGCAGAGATCTCTCAGGGTCGCCTTGAAGCGCTCTTCAACTTCCAGTCTGTCATCACGGACCTGACGGCACTCCCCTTGAGTAACTGCTCCCTCCTTGACGAAGCAACGGCTGGGGCTGAAACCGCCTTCCTTCTCTTCAATGAGCGCTCTAAGGCTAAGGTGAAGCTCGGTGCACGCAAGCTCTTCGTCGACAAGGACGTCTTTGCTTCCACTCGTGACGTCATCCTCACGCGCTGTATCCCACAGGGTATTGAGGTTGTCCTCGGCAAGTGGAACGAGTTTGATTTCGCTGACGAGTTCTTCGGCGCAATCGTACAGTACCCAGGCTCACTCGGTGGTGTCAATGACTACTCTGAGTTCGTAACTAAGGCTCACGACGCAGATATCAAGGTTGGGGTCGCTGCTGACCTCCTCGGTCTTGTCCTGCTGACGCCTCCAGGAGAATGGGGGGCTGACGTCGTCTTCGGCTCAGCTCAGCGCTTCGGTGTGCCCATGTACTTCGGTGGTCCCTCGGCTGGATACATCGCTTGTCGCATGGAGTACAAGCGTACGCTACCAGGCCGCATCATCGGTCTGAGTAAGGACCGCCTGGGCAAGGAGTCCTATCGCCTCGCACTGCAGACTCGCGAGCAGCATATCAAGCGCGAGCGTGCTACGAGTAATATCTGTACCGCTCAGGCTCTGCTGGCTTCGATGAGTGGCTTCTATGCCGTCTACCATGGTCCCGAAGGCCTGAAGAATATTGCACGCCGTGTCCATTCTTACACGGGCTTCCTCGCAAAGAAGCTTCAGGATCTCGGCTATCGCCTCCTGCATGAGAACTTCTTCGATACACTCTGCGTCATCCTCCCCGAGGAAGCAGGCTTTGCAGCTAAGCTACGTGAGATCGCAGAGGAGTGTCGTGTGAACCTCTTCTATGCTCCCTGTGGTACGGTCGCTCTGCTTAGCATTGACGAAACGACACTGCCCGAAGACCTCAGCGTCCTCTGCTACATCTTCGCTTCTGCTCTTGGCAAGGAGAGCAACTTCAATGACGAAGTCGGCGAACACACGATCCACATTGATCGCAAGTTCGTACGTACCTCGCCCTTCCTCTCCTACGAAGTCTTCAACAAGTACCATACGGAGACCGAGATGATGCGCTATATCAAGCGTCTTGAGCGTAAGGATATCTCCCTGACGCACTCGATGATCTCTCTCGGCTCATGTACGATGAAGCTCAATGCTGCCACGGAAGTCATTCCTCTCAGCAACCCAGCCTTCTGCAATATCCATCCCTATGCTCCTGCTGAGCAGGTACAGGGCTCCCTCGAGCTGCTGGAGAACCTCAAGGGTCTCTTAGCTACGATCACGGGGCTGCCCGTCGTATCGCTCCAGCCTAATTCGGGTGCTGCTGGTGAATATGCCGGTCTGCGTACGATCCGCTCTTACCACGAAGCTCACGGAGGTGGTCACCGCAGTAAGATCCTTCTGCCTGCTTCTGCTCACGGTACGAACCCTGCTTCGGCTTCACAGTGTGGCTACCAGTGCGTCATCGTAGCGTGCGATGCGCATGGTAATGTCGACTGGGAAGACTTCATGAAGAAGACCGAGGAGCATAAGGATGACCTCGCTGCGATGATGATCACTTATCCCAGTACGCACGGGATCTTCGAGACGAATATCATCGACCTCTGTAAGCGCATCCATGATTGCGGAGCCCTCGTCTACATGGATGGTGCGAATATGAATGCTCAGGTAGGTCTTACTAACCCTGGCTTCATCGGTGCAGACGTCTGTCACCTCAACCTGCATAAGACTTTCGCTATCCCTCACGGTGGTGGTGGTCCTGGTAGTGGTCCTATCTGTATGACCGAGGCTCTCGCTCCTTACCAGCCTACGCATGGCTATGGCGTCGACTACGAGCCCATCGAAGGGAACGTCGTCTCTGCTGCTCCTCTCGGTAGTGCTGGTATTGATGTCGTCTCCTATGCTTACATCCGCCTGCTGGGTACGAAGGGGCTTGAGCGTGCTACTCGCACGGCAATCCTCAATGCCAACTATATGGCTGTCCGTCTCAAGGATACCTATGGCATCGTCTACACGGGGGCAACGGGCCGCGTCGGTCACGAGCTGATCCTCGACTGCCGCAAGCTCAAGGAAACCTACGGCGTTGATGAGAGCGATATCGCTAAGCGCCTCATGGACTTCGGCTACCATGCTCCTACGCTTTCCTTCCCTGTACATGGCACGCTCATGATCGAGCCCACCGAAAGTGAAAGTAAGGCTGAGTTGGATCGCTTCCTCGATGTGATGCAGTGCATCTGGGGTGAAATGCAGGAGATCAAGGAAGGTCGTGCTGACGCCGAAGACAACGTACTGAAGAATGCTCCTCACCCGGAGTACGAGGTAGTCTCTGACTCTTGGTCACACAGCTACCCTCGTGAAAAGGCTGCTTATCCGCTGCCTTACCTGCGTGAGAATAAGTTCTGGATCAATGTCGCTCGCGTAGACAATGGCTTCGGCGACCGCAATCTGATCCCCGCCTTCTGTGCTTGTATCGCTCCTACGATAGAGGAATAAGCACTAAGGTCTAAGTAAGTAATGCCCCTCCCTTCGTCCTATCGGGACGAAGGGAGGGGCTTCTTTTTGCACAGAACTTAAGGTGTAAGCTTGCGAATTATACATTGGTCGACTACTATCTCTCATGCTTGCTACTTTTATATAGAGGAGGAGGTCGCTGCCTCTATCCTTGGTAGTATTTCCCCTTCTCAAAATATTTTAGATATTCAGTCTCTATGTTAGCACCTATAGTGTGGTATAGAGTGGGGGAGAGAGCTAAGGGATGAGAGTAGCCCTATTACGGTGCTATATGCTATGATTCAGTAGATTGTCTCCCTCTTTTTGATGACTCTTGAGGCCCTTTGAAGAGCTTCTTCGGAGCATCCCAAAAGAACTCTTGGGGAAAGCTTTGATATATAGATACAATTCTTATCTTTGCCTTGTAGAGATACGAATACACTCAGTAAGTACAATAGCACGAAGCACAAGAGTACATCACTCAACTATATCCATCCAAACAATAACACGTAAGAAACTATGAACGACTCCGCTATCTTCACTCTGATTGAAGAGGAACGTCAACGACAACTCAAGGGTATTGAGCTCATTGCCTCTGAGAACTTTGTCAGTGAAGAAGTCATGAAGGCTATGGGTAGCTGCATGACCAACAAGTATGCAGAAGGCTATCCTGGTAAGCGCTACTATGGTGGTTGCGAAGTAGTAGACAAGTCTGAGCAGCTCGCTATCGACCGCATCAAGCAGCTCTTCGGTGCTGAATGGGCAAACGTACAGCCTCACTCAGGTGCTCAGGCAAATATGGCCGTTCTCCTCGCCTGTCTCAACCCTGGCGATACCTTCATGGGGCTGAACCTCGCCCATGGTGGTCACCTCTCCCACGGCTCTGCTGTCAATAGCTCAGGCCTTCTCTACCATGCTATCGACTACAATGTCAGCGAAGAAACGGGTCGCGTGGACTACGATCAGATGGAGCAGCGTGCTCTCGAGCACAAGCCTAAGCTCATCATCGCAGGGGGCTCGGCTTACTCTCGCGAATGGGACTACAAGCGTATCCGTGAGATCGCAGATAAGATCGGGGCTATCTTCCTCGTCGATATGGCTCACCCCGCTGGGCTCATCGCTGCAGGTCTCCTCGACAACCCTGTCAAGTTCGCTCATATCGTCACCTCCACGACGCACAAGACGCTGCGCGGTCCTCGTGGTGGTATCATCCTTATGGGTAAGGACTTCGATAATCCTTGGGGCAAGACTACGCCTAAGGGTGAGATCAAGAAGATGTCCGCACTCCTCGACTCTGCAGTCTTCCCAGGTGTACAGGGTGGTCCTCTGGAGCACGTCATCGCAGCTAAGGCAGTAGCCTTCTACGAAGCTCTCCAGCCCTCATTCAAGGAATACGGTCGTCAGGTCAAGAAAAATGCTCAGGCTATGGCTGAAGCCTTCGTACGCCGTGGCTACGGTGTCGTATCTGGCGGCACGGACAACCACTGCATGCTCATCGACCTGCGTGGTAAGTTCCCCGAACTGACCGGTAAGGTGGCTGAAAAGGCTCTTGTAGCAGCTGACATCACGGTGAACAAGAATATGGTTCCCTTCGATAGCCGCTCGGCTTTCCAGACCTCGGGTATCCGTGTCGGTACGCCTGCTATCACTACTCGTGGTGTCAAGGAAGATAAGATGGAGTACATCGTCTCCCTCATCGACCGCGTCCTCTCTGCGCCCGAAGATGAAGCTGTCATCGCTGCTGTCCGCAAGGAAGTCAACGAAATGATGGCTAACTATCCTATCTTCGCTTGGTAGATCTTACCGATCAGGTCGGGCCAGTCGGCGTGAACCTGAGTTAACAAGTGACCCGAGGCTATTGCCCAGAGTAGTGTATGCTACTCCAGTGCAAGCCTCGGGCTACTCGTTTTTCCATATATTTGTATTACAGCGTTCGATGAGCCTTCTCTTGGGACTTTATCAGTAGCGCTTCATATCATCAAATAGACTCAATGAAGAAGTTATTTACAAGCATGGCCTGTGTGCTGGCTCTCTGTGTAGGAGGGACTGCTGCGTGGGCTGCCAGCGCTCTCTCTCGAGTGTCTATCCCCGTGCCTTCGTATGACAAGGGGATCAACATTATCCCTCGTCCTAAGCAACTCCAGGAGCTCAAGTTCCCTGCTTTTCGCCTGACAGCGACTACACCTGTCATTGCCTCTGGTGATTCAGCTGTGACGATCGCTCGCTTCTTCACCGAAAAGATTAATCGCTCTACGGGCTTCTCACTGCGTGTAGTACCTGGTGCTAAGGCTACTCAGCAGGCTATCTTCGTTCGCATTGATCCTAAGCTCGCCCTTGGCGATGAGGGCTATACGCTGAACTCTTCTTCTCGCGGTGTTGAGATCGTTGGGCGTTCGGCGAAGGCTCTTTTCTGGGGCTTCCAGAGCTTGATGCAGCTACTCCCTGCGGAGGTTGAGTCTGCAGGTAAGGTCGGGACTCTTCCTATGACAGCTTGGACGATCCCTGCCGTTCGTATTTCTGATGAGCCTGCCTTCGAGTATCGCGGCGTGATGGTCGATGTGTGTCGCCACTTCCTCACGGTCGATGAGATGAAGAAGCACATCGATATCATCTCTATGTTCAAGATCAATAAGCTCCACTGGCACCTTACCGAGGACCAGGGATGGCGTATTGAGATCAAGAAGTATCCCCGCCTGACTGAGGTCGGTGCTTGGCGTATCGAAGGTGATGGCAGTCGCTACGGTGGCTTCTATACGCAGGATCAGGTCCGTGAGATAGTCCGCTATGCTCAGGATCGCTTTGTGACGATCATCCCTGAGATCGAGATGCCAGGTCACGGTATGGGTGCTATCGCCTCTTACCCTGAGCTTACCTGCTTCCCCAACCGTCGTAAGTATATCGTACGTAATATTTGGGGTATCGAAGATGATGTCTATTGCGCTGGTAAGGAGTCGACCTTTGAGTTCATCCAAAATGTACTCGACGAAGTCGTACCCCTCTTCCCTGGTGAATACTTCCATATTGGTGGGGACGAATGTCCTAAGGATCGCTGGAAGGAATGTCCCAACTGCCAGAAGCGCATCAAGGCTGAAGGCCTGAAGGATGAGCACGAGCTCCAGAGCTACGTCATCCGCCGTGCTGAGAAGATGCTTGCTAAGCATGGGAAGAAGCTTATCGGCTGGGATGAGATCCTCGAAGGTGGCCTTGCTCCTACGGCTACCGTCATGAGCTGGCGTGGTGAAGATGGTGGTATCCAGTCTGCCAACATGGGTCACGACGTGATCATGACCCCTGGTAGCGGTGGCCTCTATATAGACCACTATCAGGGTGACCCCAAGATCGAGCCTGTCGCTATTTGCTGCTATGCTCCTCTTGAGAAGGTCTACAACTACAATCCTATCCCTGAAGCTATCGCTCCTGATAAGCGGCACCACATCAAGGGTGCACAGACCAACCTCTGGGCTGAGTATCTCTATACCCCAGAGATCATGCAGTACCGTGCCTTCCCTCGTGAGATCGCTCTTGCAGAAGCCGTCTGGTCGCCCATCTCTGGTCGTGACTTCAAGGACTTCAGCCGTCGCCTCGACAATGCGTATGTGCGCCTCGATATGCACGGTGCGAACTATCATATTCCACAGCCTGAGCAGCCCCTACCTAACGTAGATCCAAAGGAAAGCTACGAGAAGACAGTCTCTTCGCTCAACTTCATTGCCTTCACTGATAGCGCAGAGCTGTCTCTCAAGACGACTCGTCCTATCCGTATCGTCTATACGCGTGATGGTAGCACGCCTAGGCTGTCCTCTGAGAGCTACACCATGCCTCTCAAGGTCACCAAGAGCGAAGTCATCCGTGTAGCTTCTATCCTTCCTTCTGGTAAGACAAGCCCCGTACGTGAGATCACCTTTGAGAAGCAGACCCTTGCTCCTGCAGCTACCGTTGCTAACCTCAAGCCAGGTCTGGCTACGAAGACCTCTATTGGAGACTACTACCAGGCTACTGATCTTATCGGTGTGACGAACTGGACGAAGGGTATCGCCAAGCGTCCTCAGGACCTTCGTCCCGATGTCGTCAAGAACCACATGGCGGAGATCAAGCCTAAGGCCGTAATCGGTGATGGCTACGTGAAGATCCCCAAGGATGGTGTCTATGTCTTCTCCACGGACCTCGACCAGATGTATATCGACGGTAAGCTCCTCATCGACAACAGCGGTGAAGTCGCCAAGTCCAGCCGTCGCGATAAGAGCGTGGCTCTGAAGGCTGGTTGGCACAAGATTCGCCTGATCTTCATCGGAGCAGTTCGTGGTGGCTTCCCCACCTATTGGGATGGTGCTGCTGTTGCCTATCGCAATATCAAGGACAACAAGTTCACCAACATCACCGAAGATATGCTGGCACATTAAGTCGTGTCGCGCACCTCTTCAAATACTTTCGACTGAGCCCTCACCTCTCTCCTTCCGCTGGAGAAGGGCGGGGGCTCAGCCTTTTTCCTTCCTCTTACCTTATCATCCATGCCATCCAGCCTTACTCCGACTGAGCGGACCTATACCATTGCACTCTCCCTCACCAAGCACGTCGGTCCTCGCTCTGCTATTGAACTCATCGAAGCCCTCGGCTCTGCTACGGCTCTCTTCACTGATGCGGAGCTTCGTGCTCGTATCCTTCCCCGCCTCCCTCAGCGTATAGCGCAGCAGCTGGCTTCGCCTACTTTGGTAGAAGAAGCCCTGCGTATCGAGGAGCGCTGTCAGAAGGAAGGTATTCGCCCCATCTTCTTTCTTAGCGAGGACTATCCAGCGTCTCTTCGTGAGATTGCCGTCCCACCTATGGTCTTGTATGTACGCGGTGAGTATGTAGCTTGGGAGGAGCGTAAGCATGTGAGTGTCGTCGGTACGCGAAGCATCTCCGACTATGGTCGTGTACTTACTCAGCAGGTGGTGAGTGAGCTGGCGGCTACCTGCCCAATACCCACTATTGTCAGTGGGCTGGCCTACGGGGTCGATGTGGAGGCACATGAGGCCGCACTGAGCACTGGCCTCCCGACGGTGGCTGTGCTTGCCCATGGGCTGGACACGCTCTATCCCAGCGCGCACAGGCGGATCGCCGAGCAGATCCTGCGGGCTGGAGGTGCTTGGGTAAGCGAATATCCGCCAGGGGTAAAGCCCTATCGTCAGGCTTTCGTTGCACGCAACCGCATCATCGCTGGGCTAAGTGCCGCAACTATCGTCATCGAGGCGGGCGAACATAGTGGGTCGCTTTCTACGGCAAGCTATGCTCTGGAATCGGGACGCGAAGTCTTCGCCTGTCCTGGTCGCTTGACCGATCCTGAGAGTATTGGATGTCATAAGCTCATCGAGGAGCAGCGTGCCCATCTCTATCTTGGAGCGTCCTCGATGATAAAGGAGCTGGGGTGGGGGGCTTTGGATGAAGGAGCAGAAGCACATCCTTTCTCTACCCCTCTTGTAGAAAAGCCAGCTCTCCCTTCTCCCGCGAGGGAGTATCCACCTCATCCTTTGCTCGCTATCTTGATAGAGCAGGGTGTGCTTTCTGTCGATGAGCTATCCCGCCTATCGGGTATGGACTTGATGACCGTCCGAAGTGAGCTCTTTGATCTCGAGCTGGATGGTTGGGTACAAGCCCGAGCTGGAGGTTGCTACAGCTTGTGCTGAAGGCGATGAAATAAGAAGAAGCCCTTAGGACTGATCAGTCCTAAGGGCTTCGCTTATTTGATACGTTCGGGGCTATTTACCGAAGCTCCATTTGAGGGCGAGTGTCGGTGCTACGAGCCACTGAGGGGCATCGACATTCTTCGATATGCGTACTTCACTACCTATGCTGAGGTTGAAGTCTGGTGCAACACCTGGGATCTTATTGAGGTTGCACCACACCTGCGGCTGCGACATGAACTTGAAGTCTGTGCCCCAACCGATGCGGGGATCCTTCTGATGCCACCAGCTGAAGAAGCCCGTAGCGGTGATGAGACCATTGCCAGGAGCGAACTTCCACACTCCGCAGAGCTCATAGTTGTGTGGCTGGGCAATCCCACGTATATACTTGTAGAGTGGGGTGAGGCTGAGCATCGTGCGACGCTCGGGGCTGAGGTAGGTGTAGGTCACCCCCGTCATGAAAGCATCATTGAGCGAGATCGCACGTGAGCCCACAGGTTCGGGAGCATTGGCATTGATGAAGCGCAGGCCGCCGTCATAGCGCACGTGCCAAGAGAGTGGACCCTGCCAAAAGCGTAGGTTGCGCATAAATTTCCAGTTGGCACTCACTGCTCCCTGCTGGAGGAAGGACATATCGACGAAGTAGAACGTATCGCCGAAGCGGTCAAGGCTCTGCTGCTCTACGGTCATCGTCATGCGCGGACGGTCAGCCTGTACTTTGGGGTAGAGGTAGCGACCGAGGTCATAGTGCAGCTGGATATTCTGCCCCATGGCGGGTACAGCGAGGAGGGAAAGACTCGTGAGGACGAGAGCCCGAAGGCCGAGGCGAAGGCTTTGTTTCATCTACGGATTAAGTGTGTTAAGCTAAGGATGGTGGTCATCTCGTGCATTCGTCTGCAAAGGTAAAAGAACTGAATGGATTAGAAGAAGGTGGGTGATAATTCATCCAGGGATATATCCCCTTATAAGAAGAGTTTTAGGCATTCTTTTATTGATGATGGCCGTGAATCTATATTGGTCACTGGCTCAACCAATATGAGACTGTTGCCTCAGAGTCCTTCCCCCTACTAATAATTGTGCTAAGGCATCGTGTGCTCAGCTCCCTGATAATGCCTCTCCGAAGAGATACACAAGCCCCTCGCTTTATCGGAAGTATTCCTCTGATTTCGCAGAGGAAAAAGTGTCATTCCCGTGAAGAAAAAAGCGCCTTCCCGTAGTGGTATTCTTCTATCTATGCATGTAGTCTTAAAGACCAGGCACGTAAATCCCAATATCCACGCACGTAGATATTAGATCCACGTACGTAGTCCAAACTTATTTGCCACTCGTCCATAACTTTTATCCCTACGCAGAGCAACGACCTAATAGTAGGTTGACCCGCTGACCAATATAGGTTGCTTTATTGATCAGTATAGTCTTATTCCTATACTACTCTGGGTAGCCCTTTTTTCGTCTGTTAGAGAGCTGATCCTATCTGGTCGAGTGTGGCTTAGCCCTCGGAGGTGGTATCGTCTGTGGTAGGGCGAATAAAGCGACGGACTGCGCTTGAAGTAGAAGCGGTGTCTATGGGCAAGGTGAAGTTGTCTCGCAGATCACGCATCGTGCGCTGTAGGCCCGCAAGACCTGCTCGCTTGACAGCTGTGCCAGCAAAGAGAGCTAAGTACTCTTCTTCGCTCATCGCTTCGAGCTCCTCGGGGGAGAGGGAGAGCAGGGCTTCGCGTGGAGTGTAGTCGGCGATGGTCGTGGGTCGAGCATAGCGGTTCCATGGGCAGCACTGCTGGCAGGCATCACATCCGTAGACCCGACGCCCCATGCGTTCGCGGAGCTCGGGGGGGATCTCACCCTTCTGCTCGATGGTGAGGTAGCTGATGCATCGGCGTGCATCGATACGCCCAGGCTCGAGGAAAGCCTCTGTCGGGCAGGAGGTCTGACAGCGCTCACAGCGTCCGCAGAGGTTGCGCATCGGGCTGTCCGTCGGTAGCTCTATGTCAATGAGTAGCTCACCTAAGACGAAGTAGCTCCCTGCACGTGGGATGATGAGCAGGCTGTTCTTCCCGCGCCAGCCAAGCCCTGCCTGCTCGGCCCAATAGCGCTCCATGATCGGTGCGGAGTCGGAGAAGGCGCGCCCCGTGACGAGGAGCTGTAGCTCGGAGCGCATGAAGGCTAAGAGTTGGTCAAGCCTTTTCTTGACAACCTTATGATAGTCTCGCCCATAGGCATAGTAGGCGAACTGTGGGGCTTCGGGGGCTTGCTTCGTCTCTGGATAGTAGTTCATCGCTACCATGATGAGCGTCTTTGTCCCTGGGAGAAGCACACGTGGGTCACTTCTTAGCTCACGATTGCGAGCTAAGTAATCCATATCACCATGGTAGCCCGTCTCGATCCATGAGTCGTATTCCTGCAGAATAGCTTCGGGGACAGCACCAGCTTGGGCGATGCCACATGCAGAGAAGCCGAGGCGAAGGGCCTCGGCTTTAACCTGTGTGACGATGTCGTATGGGGAGATAGACTCCACTTGTATGGAGAGGAGCTGCTGTCGTCTTGGGAGCAGCTAAGGCTTAGTTGTTGTGGAAGACCCACGCTGAGCGGTGGGCGGGATGCTCCTTCACCAGCTCGTTGAGGTAAGCATAGGCCTCTGCGGAGGTGTCGAAGGAGGTAAGAGCAAGACGAATCGTGCGACCATGGGGAGAACGCAGTGCTGTGAGCGAGGCTTCGGGGAGGGTAGTGCGAGCCTGCTCTACGTAGGTCTGGATACGCTCCTCGGTGCGCTCGGTAGCGATGATGATATAGTAGCGGCCGTCCTGCTCGGTAGACCAGCGGAGGTTGCCTTGTTCGTCCTTGGCTGTGGCTTCGGTAGAAGCATCGACCTTCTTCTCCTCACCGAAGAGCTGGCGTGCCACTTCGACGGAAGGAGTAAAGCCTGCTTGATAGTGCTGCTCCGTCTCGACCTTGTTCCCCCAGGGGAGGAGTGCAAGGATGGCGATGACGACGGCAGCTGCATAGCCCAGCGCACGCTTGGGGAGGCGCAGGGAGATATAGCGGCTGTCCTGCTCGCTCAAGAGTGCTCGTCTGCTGCTGATCGCCTGAGGCAGTGTGGGGAGAGATAGGGGGGCATAGCCGTAAGCACTGGCGCTTGTAGCGAGGGCGGCGCTATCTGGCGTGAAGCTGAGGTGCCCTTCGCGGGAGAGCTGGAGCTCCCCGATGCCTGAGAGATGATACGTACCCTGCTGGATGAGCTGGTGACGCAGCTGGCTTACTTCCTCCTCGAGTACGAGGCGAGCACGACGAAGTGATAGCCCCAGGAGAAGGGCATAGCGCTCCTCGAGAAGCCCATCGCTGTGGGTCATCTCGGCGTTGAAGTGGAGCTCGGCAGAGGGAGGGTAGGCCAGATGCTTGCTACGGTCATAGCTGGCGGGGAGCTTCTCTCTGATGAATCCACCCAACTGGGGTACGACGACGTACTCGTGGCGTAGTAGGAGGTAAGATATCTGCTCGGCGAGGCGACTATTCATACTCTTAGTGCATTATATATACTGTCACAAAGATAACGATAATAGCCATAAGTGCTCATAATTACGTACATTTGTGGGCAATTCAAGTAATGTATTATTAGCTCAATTACTCTATGACGATTGATCAGTTCAACTTCGCTGGTAAGAAGGCTTTCGTCCGTGTGGACTTCAATGTGCCCCTCGACGCAGACTTCAACATCACCGACGACACGCGTATCCGCGCTGCTCTCCCTACCCTCAAGAAGATCCTCGCTGACGGTGGCTCGGTCATCATCGGCTCTCACCTTGGCCGTCCTAAGAAGGTCGAGGATAAGTTCTCCCTCCGCCACATCCTCGCTCACGTGTCTAAGTGCCTTGGCGTCGATGTCAAGTTCGCTCCCGACTGCGTAGGCGAAGAAGCTCGTGAGCTCGCTGCTAACCTCAAGCCCGGCGAAGCTCTCCTTCTCGAGAACCTCCGCTTCTACGCTGAAGAAGAAGGCAAGCCCCGTGGCTTGGCCGAAGATGCTTCTGACGAAGAGAAGGCTGCTGCTAAGAAGGCGATCAAGGAAAGCCAGAAGGAATTCACCAAGAAGCTCGCTGCTCTTGCTGACGTCTATGTCAACGACGCCTTCGGTACAGCACACCGCGCACACGCCTCCACGGCACTCATCGCTGCTTACTTCGACGCCGACCACAAGCTCTTCGGCTACCTCATGGGTAAGGAGGTCGACGCCGTCAACAAGGTGATGCAGGACATCAAGCGCCCCTTCACCGCCATCATGGGTGGCTCCAAGGTATCGTCCAAGATCGACATCATCGAGAACCTTCTGGGTAAGGTCGACAACCTCATCCTCACCGGTGCTATGACCTACACCTTCTTCAAGGCTAACGGCGGCAACATCGGTGCCTCGCTCTGCGAAGAGGATAAGCTCGACCTGGCACGCGAGATCGTCGCTAAGGCTAAGGCCAACGGCGTGAACCTCGTCCTCTCGACGGACTCCAAGATCGCCGACGCCTTCAGCAACGACGCTAAGACCGACTTCGCGCAGAACGACAACATCCCCGCGGGCTGGATCGGTATGGACATCGGTCCCGACAGCATCGAGGCCTACCGCAAGGTCATCCTCGAGTCCAAGACCATCCTCTGGAACGGTCCTACGGGTGTCTTCGAGATGGACAACTTCGCCGACGGCTCGCGTGCTGTGGCTGCTGCCATCGCTGAGGCTACGGCTAAGGGTGCCTTCTCCCTCGTGGGTGGTGGCGACAGCGTAGCCTGCGTCAACAAGTTCGGCTACGCAGACAAGGTCTCCTACGTCTCTACGGGTGGCGGTGCGCTCCTAGAAGCGATCGAAGGGAAGAAGCTCCCTGGTATCGCAGCTATCGAAGGATAAGCTCCGACTTCGTACCTAGTACAC
>ERZ773079.1489-NODE-1489-length-13947-cov-24.556291_pt1 | contig 13947 bp, 7 predicted proteins | sample MGYA00511355_ERZ773079 | MGnify/ENA primary metagenome ERZ773079 (study PRJEB29015, sample SAMEA2737979) | human oral metagenome | biome: human oral; feature: human-associated habitat; material: dental | place: China | collected 2117 ... | reverse complement strand
TTTGCAGTCCGTACCGCTGCAATGAGACCACCGTGATAGCTATAATAATCATCGGCACTCATAATGTGCGTTTCCCGATTATCTTCATTTTTAATGGTCACATCCATGGTCGTTAATCGACGCTGGAATAGCCTCATATCCTGAGGAATATCCTTGTGTAGGTGAAAGCTACTCCACTTGCTATACACTTGTGCAATATCTTGTACAGACTCCCAATTTTTGCCTTCTATCAAGGCGCCCACACCTGTACCATAGGCCTGTGGCGGGTCCCCAAAGATGCGAAGTCGCGCCTTTTTAGTCGCCAACAAAGGATCCTCACCTTGCTCAACGAGCCAATCTACATCATCGTGAATATGTTTTTTTACATAGTTATCATCTGGGGACTCATCTAGTTCTGACACCATTTCCACGGCCTTATCAAGCCAACTAATGGCAGTAGGCATCATATCTCGAATGAGGCCACTGATGCGCCCCATTACATCGATACGCGGGCGTTGTAATTCCTCTAACGGAATCACTTCTAAGCCTGACACGCGACCACCAGACTGCCATTTAGGCCGAATCCCTAGCAAGTAGAGAAACTCACCTAAACACTGACCATGACTTCTAGAATTGCTTGTAGCCCAAAGAATGATGCCTACCGTTTCAGGGTACCGTTGTTCGTTTAAGATATAATCAGCAATGACTTGGTCTGCCAAGTCTATGCCTAGCTGATAAGCAATCTTTGTGGGTAGTGCCCGTTCATCGAGGCCATAGAAGTTACGCCCCGTAGGCAATACATCAACTTGACCGCTGGAAGGAGCCCCACCAGGGCCGGGTTCAACATATTTTCCCTGCAAGCCCTGCGAAATGGATGTAATCTCATTCTTTGTTTGCCCTAATTTAGGTATATACTCGCGCACAATGACTGCGGCCAAAGGCGCTAGCCGTTCTGGTACTATATAATCTGGTGTATTCACCACATACCTTACAAACGCACGCAGTTCATTCCAAATTTGATCAATGATGTGACTATAACGAATCCCCTCATCATTTACGTCCCCTGCATGTTGCTCTATATAGGACCAATCATAACCTAATTCTTCGGCTAAGATTTCAAGACCCGATGCAATATCCCCTTGTGGCGTCCGTACAATGGCGGTAATAAATTCCTCTAGCTCTACACCTTCAGGTCCTTGCCCTAAAATGTGCAAGCCATTTCTCATCTGCATATGCTTTAGGTCGCTTAACTTTTCATGAACAGCTGTAATAAGATCGTCCATCTCCATCGCAGCGCCTTGTTCTTCATCGACGAGATGACACGCCATGGCTTTCTCTCGAATCACGTTCTCTATATCCGATACACTCTCAGGATGTTCTTGTTCAAAATGACTATGCTCATCGAGCAAGGCTTCTAGTTCTTCAAACTCATCATATAGACCAGCTGTCGTCATCGGTGGCGATAAGTGGCCTACTAAACAAGCGGAGCTACGCCGTTTTGCCTGAATACCCTCACCTATGATAGTCGTCCAGTAAGGGTAAATATTAGGCAAACTAGAAATGCCTATTTCAGGATAACAACTAGCACTGAGGCCAGCGCCTTTACCAGGCAGCCATTCTAATGAGCCATGGGTACCTACATGAATGACCGCATCCGCTTCAAAAACATGACGTACCCAATGGTAAAAGGCTATATATTGATGTGGCGGTGGCAAACAGGGGTCGTGATAAATAGCAGATATATTTTCCCCAAAACCACGAGGTGGCTGCACCGTAATCCATAGATTGCCATTGGAGAATCCAGGGATAATGATTTCATCATCGTAGACGAAGACATCTCCTGGCGCCGCGCCCCAAAACTCGATCATAGCCTTTTGCGTATCTGCTGGCAGCGTTTCAAAATACGTTTTGTAATCAGCACTACTCAAACGCCCTTCTGCAGAAGCTAAGAGCTCATCAGTGAGCATAGACCTGTCATTCGTCATATGAGATGTGACTATATCCATCAACTCTGCACTCGTTTCTGGCACAGTATCTACGGTATAGCCCTCGTCTTGCATGACCCGTAATAGTCGTCGTACAGACTCAGGTGTATCAAGTCCTGCAGCGGACCCAATATTGGAGTTTTTAGGCGGATAGTTATGTAATATAACGGCCACCTTCCGCTCTGATACTGGAATATGGCGCAATTTAGACCATTTAATGGCCCGTTCTACAACAGCAGCAATGCGTTCTTTCACAGGTAAATACATATAATGCCCCTGCTCGTCATAAGTTTGACAAGCCACAACGCCACCTTGAATGACGCCATCTAGTTCCGGTTGTGATATGGATAAATTCACATCTAAAGGCGTCACACCTTGTGGATCTGCAGCCCAGGTTTTCTCATCCATGTATATGGTATAGCCCTGAATGATAGGCACATCCTGTAACTTTAATTCCTCCAAAGTTTGCGCCCCTAAGGACTGATAGGAGAATTTACAAGTATTTATGAGCACATCAAAGGGGAATACATCCTTACCAAAGAGATGATTCATGGACAGCTTCATATTAGGAATGCCTACACGAGGATTCGAGCCATACTGTCCATAAAAGATAATCGGATTGTACTGATGTTTATAAATCTCTTCGAATAAGGCCTGTTGATACTCAATATCTCCCATAACCCATTCGTCGCGATAGAAATACACCGCGATGGACGGCCAATCTGGATTTCCTTCGGCCTCCATGAACTCATCATAGGTTTCGTAGATATTTCCATCGCGGCCCATGATGGCTTGCCACGGAATGTGGACAGGTTCCTCCCATTCGGAGATTGGTTTTATACTGAAAGCACCGTTAATAAGGCGCACATAGTTCATGACGCCACTGGTGCGGCGATAGCTTTCAAGAAGTCTCCGTTGATTTTCGTCTATATTGCGATAGAGAATATCTGTTTTCTTAGGCTCTACCACATCGATCCAATACTTAGGATGATGCGCATACAGCCAACGCTCTAGACGTTCTAAAAATGGCGAATCTAAGCCAACCCCCATATTCGTTACGAGAACAACATCTGCAGCGCGTAGGCGGCTTTCAAAATCCTCATCCCAAAGGGGCTGTTTTTTCATATTACAGATGTCCACCTCACCCTGTATCAATTCAGGATAGGTGGCAACAGCCTTTTCTATATATTGGATTTGTTTTCCTAAATTAGAAATATACATGAGACGACTCATGATCTACCTCCGCGATACTCGTAAAATATCATCCGCCGTAATAGTATCCATGGCATAATAACTGCCATTCATTAATTTACATAATTCCTTAGCAAGGCCTAGCTTGATAAAGCCCGTTTCCGTATCGATAACGATACAATCCACAGGTAAGGTTCCAAGAATACGAGCCCATTGTTTAGCCTCTGCTACTGGATCCTCAGAATCACCCGACGTAGCTCGACCATCGGTGATACATATAATCTGAATGCGTTCTGCCCGATGGACACGCAACAATCTATCACACATGGTGTAGGCCATGCGTAAACCGTGAGCTAATGGCGTTTTACCACCTGTAGGCATAGATGCTAATAGTCGCTCTGCGCGCTCTACGCTACGGGTGAAAGGCAATAATACCTCTGCCGATTCCTTGCGAAAGGCAATGAGTCCTACTGAATCACGATGGATATAGGAATCCCTCAAGAGGCTCAAAATAGCGGATTTCGTGGCCTCCATACGATGCCGTGCCGCCATAGAACCGCTAGCATCCACCACAAAGAGCTGGTATGCGCCAATACGTTTTTCTCGAGCTTTACGGCGATAGTCCTGTGGTTTTATCACTATAGATAATCCCTTAGCTTCTTGCTGTTCTAATGGCAGAGACTGCGTAGATTGTATTTCTTGTTCCACCTTAACAGCAGCTCGCAACCGTTGGTAGGGTGCTGCCGCTCGCAATGTATCCACTAAGGCTAAGTCCTCAAGGGCATGTTCATCCTGATAGGCTCGAATCATGCGCCCTCGAGTATCCTTTGTCTTAGTCATGAGGCGACGACCAGAACCCTTGCGATACTGGCGGTCTACCGTCTTATAAGACTGTAATTTCCAATGAAACATCTGGTTAGCTATACGGGCAACAGTATCCGGCAAGGATACAGAAGATAGCCCGTTAGCTAGATCTCCATCCGTATTTCTAGAATCAGAACTATCAAACTTCGTAGGGTTAGCGTCATTAGTGTCGCTAGTTTCTTCTTGATTAGCGTTGCCGGATACGTCTTGATTAGACACTCCATCTCCGGTGCTACAAATATCATCATTAGAATCTCTTGCATTAGAATTACTTGAATTCTCTACATCAGAGCCCTCTGTTGTTTCCGTGCTCTTTTGTAACTGATTTTGGTTATTTTCACTACTTCCATTATTCCCTTGTAATGATTGAGATTCTGATACTTCATCTCGCTTCATACGATGGGGCAAGACATATAAAGCGGCTCGGTCTGCATGGATTGGCTTGCAGTACGAGCTGCCATCAAGAACTGCAAGAGATTTCATAACTTGCAGCAATACGTATTCTGCACCATGTCCTACAGTGCGTGCTTGTAGTGCATAGGATATGGCTAGTGAAAGCATAGCATCCGAAACAGCAATATTCTGAACTCGTTTAGTAGCTATGAGAGATAACATATCCTCAGCTAAAATAACATCTATTGAGCTAGTTTCCTCCTCACATAAGGCATCGTCCAAGTCTGATTGATTATCCCCTGCTATAGATGCTTCAACACATTGAATTTCTTCTCGATTTTGTTGCAACACAGCTATACGAGATTCTAGTGTAGGTGCAGCCATAGATATATGCACATCGACGAGTTCCCACTCCGCATCATCTAGTGTTCTATCTCCATGATTGATAGTCATGATGAGCAGTATTTGACGTCGCTTCGCCTCTACTAATAAGGCATGACGAACCTCAGGCGCCAGAACGTGCCCATCATCGACAACCCAGCATCGAGTGCTAGTGTCATCTAAAAGACCTGCAGACATAATCATCTTGCCCTGCTCTAGGGACGCTTCAAAATCGATAGTCTCTTGTAATTGTGAATTTTCTACATAAATGGGTATCAAACGATAGGGAATATGCCATGCCTCGAGGCACTGGCGCAGGATATAACTTTTACCCACACCAGTACCACCAGAAATAACAAGGGTATGAATCTGATTATTTACAAGGCCTATTTTGAGAGCCTCTTGCACAGATGGATCCATAGCTAGCCCTCAAGCGCCGCAGAAACTACCATATCAATACGGTCTTCGTCATGACCTTGCTCTTCAAATGGAAGACGACGCAAGCGGTGTTTCAATGCCAAATGGGCAGCCACCTTAAGGTCATCATCTATAATTTGACTTCGACCAGAAAAAGCTGCATGAGCACGAGCAGTGTGCATCATCGTAATATCTGGGCGATGACCATCAACGCCAACACCAATACTAATGCTTGCAATTTTCAACAATACCTCATCGGTGGGAATGATGCTTGGCAATAATTCCCGAGCTTGTAATAAGCGTTCGTGTAATGCTCGTTCCGATTCCGCATAAGACGCTATGAAACTTACCGGGTCGTCGCCAAAGGCAAGACGGCGCTTGATAACCTCCATCCGTTGTGCTGAATCATGCTCACCATAGACTATGACGGATAAACCGAAACGATCTAGCAGCTGAGGTCTAAGGTCACCCTCTTCGGGATTCATTGTTCCTACGAGGATAAAGCGAGATGGATGAGAGTGGCTCACCCCTTCACGCTCTACCGTATTGACACCCATAGCTGCTACATCAAGTAAAATATCTACAATATGGTCATCTAATAGATTGACCTCATCTACATAGAGAATGTTTTGATGTGCTGCGTACAAAATGCCTGGCTCAAAAGCTTTCACACCGTCCTGTAGTGCTTTTTCTAAATTGATAGACCCTACAACACGGTCCTCTGTAGCATTAATAGGAAGTTCAACAACGGTCATTGCATCAGCCCCTAGTTCCATAGGAGGTAACAGATTCGCTAGTGCACGAACCGCCGTAGATTTAGCAGTGCCCTTTTCACCTTCAATTAACACACCACCAATGGATGGATTAATAGCATTGAGTAACAGGGCTAATTTCATTTCCTCTTGGCCCACAATAGCAGTAAATGGATATAACATAAGCCTAACCTCATTTAGGATAGAAACATCTTATCTCAACTCATGATAAAAAATTTTATTTCAACGCAGGATCGATAGACATGTCTGTACTACCACCTGTTTGTTTAAAATCATCAATATTTGTAGTTCCCTTAGGGAATACAAAGATTCGTTGTTGTTTAAAGTACGGGTCATCGTAGACCGCAGCGGATAAATGGAATGCGTTCCGCAAGTTTTCCGCCGTCAACACATCTCGCGGCGTCCCTACATCTACGATGTGACCATCACTTACTAAGACGAGCTTAGTACAATATTTGGCAGCCAATTCTAAATCATGGACGACGATTAGAATCGTTTTGCCTTCGTCACATAATCTACGACCTTCGTGAAAGATATCATCAGCGTACACCAAATCAAGAGCAGCCGTCGGTTCATCTAGTAATAACACCTCTGTTTGTTGTGCCAGTGCCTTGGCCAAAAATACCCGCTGTCGCTCACCACCACTAAGGTTTTGTACGGAGCGATGTCTCAGGTGATATACACCCACCTCTTTCATCGCCTTTTCTACGATAGCTTTATCTCCGGGGCCCTCTTGTTGCCACCATTTTAAGTACGGATAACGGGCCGTCATTACAATATCTATGGCTTCATAATCGAAGGAAACATCTACGGACTGCTGCATATACGCCACATGATGAGCAATTTCCTTATCGCTCAAGGTATCGATACTCTTACCATCCCACAAAATATGACCACCAGACGTAGGATAAAGACCACGCAAGGTTTTTAATAATGTCGTTTTCCCTGAACCATTAGGTCCGATAATACCGACAAACTCACCACGGTCAATAGCAAAGGACGCATCCTTTACGATATTGGAGTTCCCCAATGTGACGGATAGAGATTGAACATCTAGTTTCATTAGGCCCCTCCTTTTCGACGCAAGCAATGAAGCAAGTATAAAAAATACGGTGCCCCTAATAGAGCCGTCATAATGCCAACGCGGATTTCTACGGGTTGTGCCACGACGCGTCCCAATGTATCACAGAAAACAAGAAACAATGCACCACCTACGGCTGACATAGGCAATAATATGCGATGATCTGGTCCTACCAAGAGGCGTACAATATGAGGCACTACAAGGCCTACAAATCCAATAGAACCACTAACACACACAGCAGTGGCCGTAACAACAGATGCAAGAAATAAAAACAACATGCGATACACCATAACAGGCAACCCCAAAGCACGGGCCTCAGTATCGCCAAGAACAAGGACATTAAGATGACGGCCAAGCATCATCAAAATAACGCTGCCTGTTACGATAGGCCCTACAGCTAGTGCCACATGATCCCAACGACGGAAATCAAGGCCACCGACCATCCAGAATAGGAATTCACGCAAACGGTATTCGTTAATCATCGTCAAAATGCCCGATGTAAAAGCACCAAGTAACATGCTCACAGCTACACCAGCAAGCAATAAGGTCGTCGTATCGAGCTTATTATTGCGCCAGGTTAAAATAATAGTAATACCAACGGATACAAAGGCGCCAACAAAGGCAAAGGCAGGCATATAAAACATACTAAGAGATGTTACGCCAAGAGCAATGGCGATCACTGCGCCAAGGGATGCCCCTGCAGATACACCCATAATGCCAGGATCCGCTAATGGGTTGGAGAAAACGCCTTGCATAACGGCACCAGCCAAGGCTAATGCACCACCTACAAGGAGACCTATGATGAGACGAGGCATGCGGATAAACCACAATACCGCCTCCTGTTCTGATGTAATAGGATTTGTAAAGTGTATCGGTATACCTATACCATTTAAGATACTTTGTATACCACCGCCGATAGGAATCATGATAGACCCTAGATGTAGTGCTAATAAGCTCACAATACACAGCAATCCCCCAATTATAGCAATTGCCATGATTTTTTGTTTCTGTTTAGTCATGAGAATTCCTTTCTAACTGAGGATATACAGTATGCATAATAGCTAGCATAGCTTCTCCAATATGTTGATTCATAGTATATAAATACGCCGCTGGTAAAGGCTTAACACGATGTTCTTTAATAGCTGTTAAATTTTCAAAGGCTGGATTTTCTAAATACCTATCTGATAACCCCTTATCCATCCCCTTATAGGATGGAATAAAGATAAAATCTGGATTCATGGCAAGCACTCGTTCTTCCCCAAAAGGTGTTCTCGGTGGTAACCCAAACGCACTCGGTGCATTATTGATACTCATGTATCTACACATATCATCAAAGAGGCTGCCCGTTCCCGTATAGCCATCCATAGATGATACAAACAATACGCTCTTACGCTGCTCTGGTGATATAGAAGCACCAAGACGTTTCAATTCATCCATTTCACGACGGATTTTAGTATCGTAAAACTGTCCTTCTTCCGGTTCTCCTACGATATTAGCAATATCCGTTATATTCTTAATGACCCCTTCTACTGTAGAACCCCCAGCTACAACAACTGTTGGTATCCCCATATGGCGCAAACCTTCTATGACGTCCACCGTCGTATAGTCAGGAGCAATCACCAAATCAGGATTTAAGGCGATAATTTTTTCTAATGGATATGAACTCATAACTGGTTTTACAAGCTTTGCTCGCTCCGCTTCCATGGAGTACTCAGGATAGGTGGATAATTTATTAATACCTACTAATCGGTCCGGTTCTATAAGGCCTAGCAAAATCGTATCGTATGCAGAAGACAACGCTAAAATACGTTTCGGATGATCAGGCACTACCACGCGTACCCCATCATAACTTTCAACATAACGGGTATTTGGAAAAGTCCGCGTTTCATCTTGTGGACCACATCCGGTTATACCTAAAAAAAGGAGTATCATCAAACATATAAGATACACAATGTTCTTGTTCATGATGATACTCCTTGTATAATTCCAAACAATTAAAGAATACTTCTAGAATTTTTGAGTGTAACTAAGTTGATAATTAAATGGCTCATCCCAATATTCCCAATCCCCGTTGGAAATAACATTGTGACGATTCAACAAGTTACGCGCATCGAGTCGTATAGAAGAGTTTTCATTGAACTGATACCCTACATACGCATTCCACGCTACAAGATTTGGATTAATGCCGCCATCGCGGTTCTTCATCCGTTTTGTTACAAAATTTATACTAGATCCGGCTGTCCAAGTGGAACTATTGTAATGAATCCCCCCTGTAAATTGTAATTTTGGATTGGCTTGTTTCCAATAATTTTTATCGATTTCCATTTGTTTTGGATTCGAATACGATGCACCAACAGACATCTTTAATCGGTCTGTCAACTTGCGACCATATTCAGCTTCGATGCCCACATTTCTATATCGACCACCGTTGACACGGATAGTATAACGGCCATTGCTATCTGGTTTCCAAGAGAAGAAATTCTTGAAATCCATATAAAATGCAGCCACCTTCCAACTATCTTTATCGGTAATGTGCTTGTAACCCAATTCATAGTTCCAACCTTCTTCAGGTTTTAGATTACGCCCGCTAACCGATTGATATTGTCGATTTACCGTTTTAAATGTATCGCTTAGATTAGGCATGGTAAAAGCTTTGCCTACATTCATATATACAGAAGATTCTTTATTAATACGGTGATTCAATTGGAACTGTGGTGTCAATACATGTTGATTCTTTACAGGATCCTTGATATCCGTATAACGCAACCCTACAATGGTAACCCACGTAGGATTGATTTGATAGGAATAACTACCATAAAAAGCTAAACTATGGCGATGAGGGCTTGCATATACAGGGCCTGATGTAGTGCGGTATGTTTCACGCTTACCAAGTACACCGCCAATTAAATAATCCTTACCCCCTCTAAAATCCCATTCGTGTTGTACATCAAAACCATATTGACGAGCAATATAATTACTATCATTAGTGGTGTAGGATGAAAGATTATGTTTCCGGTTTTTACCCTTTAAATTTCTATCATTATAGAAAAGTGTGCCTGTAGTAGTACCTTCTTTATAAATCAAGGATGCATTATTTTTAGAATCATCATATGCATATGTCGTAGAATGACGATTACGATTTATTACGTTGCTTTCAGTACTCAACTGTGCATAGGCAGATTTACCTTCAAAGCGACTAACGTTCAGTGTCACCTTGTCACTCAGTTTGCCACTCATGAATATCCCTAATGAATTCCCCTTATCGCGTGCTGTATAGTATTCATATCCACGAGGGTGATCCACTGTATCTGTACGAACTGGTGTAGATGGATCTTGTTTACCAAAGAAACCACGCTCTATACCGATTAAGAAACGAGGTGTGCCGTAGTTGATTTTATAGGTTTGACTGCCCATATTACCAACCCCAATAGTAGCAGAGCCACCTTCTTTAGTAGGTGTTTTAGTGATGACATTAACAACGCCACTCATCGCATCAGAGCCATATAGAGCAGAAGCAGCACCTTTCAACACTTCGATACGTGCGATAGAACCTGTTGGAATAGAGCTAAGACCACCCTTACCATTAAGGTTCATCGGTACGCCATTGACGAGAATAAGTGAACCTCGTTCTAGGCCACGAATATTAACACGACTGTCCATGGCACCATATTCAAGGCCAGACGCGCCATAGGAGAAGGATGTAATACCAGGCACCATGTTCACCGCATCAAAGGCATTTTTAGCACCGCTATTCATGATATCTTTGTCCGTAATAACATCCATCGCTGCCGGCGTATCTAGGTTCAACAATGCTATCCGATTAGCTGTTACATTAATGACATGGCTTTCAGGTGCGCCATTTACTTCAGTAGATGCTACCGTAGTAGGAATATCTGCCGTAGCCATTACATCCGCTGCATATGCATTCACAGATAATCCCATCAAAGCCAATCCTATAAGTACAGAAGTCCGTCGTTTCTTAAGAGTGTTCATAACAAATCCCTCGTAATATACACTAATTATTCATAAAAACTACATAATTGTATTATTACACATTTAAAAGGACTGCACAAAACCCATACCCCCTATCAGTACTGGATTTTATATAAATCTCTACAAATAAATATTAGAACTTTTGTGTATAACTCAATTCATATGTGAATGGGTCACCCCAGTATTCATAATCCCCATTGGTGATAACGTTGTGACGGTCTAACAAATTGCGTGCATCTAGACGAAGTGTTGCATCCTTATTGAAATGATAGCCCACATAAGCGTTCCAAAGGGCAATATTAGGGTTTAAGCCACCATCTCGATTGCGCAACCGTTTTGTAACAAAGCTAAAGGATGTGCCTGCTTCCCACGTTGGGCTTTCATAGCGAATGCCTGTAGTGAATTGCAATTTAGGGGCCGCTTGTTTCCAGTAATTTTCATTCATTTCCTTTTGTCTTGGATTAGAGTAAGATCCGCTCACGTTCAATTTGAGGCGGTCGGATAAACGTCTACCATATTCGGCTTCGATGCCCACGTTGCGGAATTTCCCGCCATTTACTCGCACCAAAGGTCGACCATTTGCATCCGGTTGCCATTGGAAGAAGTTTTTGAAATCCATATAGAACACATCAACCTTCCAATCATCCTTTTTGTTAATCCGCTTGTACCCAATTTCATAGTTCCAACCCTCTTCTGGTTTGAGATTTTTGCTGCTTACCGCTGTATAACGACGGCTAACGCTACGGAATGTATCGCTCAAACTAGGCATTGTAAAAGCTTTCCCTATGTTCACATACATGGAGGATTGTTTATTGATAGAGTGCAACAATTGGAATTGTGGCGTCAACACATGTTGATCCCTAATTGGGTCATCGATTATGGTGTAACGCAAACCTACAATAGATGTCCATTTAGGATTAATTTCATAAGAATAACTACCATACACAGCATAACTATTGCGTTTAGGATGAATGTACACAGGAACAGCCGTTGCATGATAGATTTCTTGTTTACCTGTAACACCTGCGATTAAATAGTCCTTACCATCTCTAAAATCCCATTCATGCTGTACATCAAATCCATATTGACGTGCTTGATAGCTTGTTTCAGTCGCCTTAGCTTGGGACGTATTGTGCGCCCGGCTCGTACCACGCATCGTACGGTCATTATAGAACAAGGTTCCTGTAGTACCCTTGTCCTTATAAATTAAGGAAGCATTATTGCGATCATCCTTATAATGATACGTCGTAGAATGTCTTGCTTGATTAACCGGATTTGTTTCCGTACTGATTAGACCAAAGGACGATTTACTTTCAGCACGATTAAAATTCAATGTTACCTTATCTGAAAGCTTACCACTCATAAAGAGCCCCAACGAATTGCCCTTGTTGCGAGTACTATAGTAATCGTAGTGTTTAGTACCTGCATAGTCGTAGCGAATCGGTGTGGATGGATCCTGTGTACCCCAATATTTTCTATCAATACCAATGATAAACTTTTCTGTACCGTATGACACATCAAAATGTTTAGACCCACGATTACCTACAGCAGCTGTAGCAGAGCCACCCTCTGTAGATGGAGTCTTGGTAATAACGTTAATAACACCACCTAATGCCTCTGCACCATACAATGTAGAAGCAGCTCCTTTCACTACTTCGATACGTTTTATGGCACTCGTAGGAATAGAGCCGAGTCCACCTTTGCCATTGAGGTTCATAGGCACGCCATTTACAAGAACAAGGGCACCACGGTCAAGGCCTCGAATATTCGTACGGCTATCCATGCCACCAAAATCGGCACCGCCAGCACCATAAGAATTTATTGTTACCCCTGGTACGGTCGCCACCGCATCAAAAGCAGTGGTAGCACCAGTATTTTTTAACTCTTCAGGTGTAATTACATTCATCGCTACAGGTGTGTCCAAATCTAGGAGGGCTGTGCGATTAGCGGTAACATTTATTACATTGGACGACTCTTGATTCTGATTAGTTGTCATATCTACCGCATAACCATTTACACTCATACTAAGTAACGCCATCATTGTGGCCACATATACACGTTTATTCATTTCATTCACCATCCTATATGTTTTATTAAAACTATGTTAATTCTGTTAATTTGTAGCCTTCGAACTACAGTGGGCAATTTGGTTGTAGGGGATATGAACACTCTCATCCCCACTACATAAGTTGTAGTTCATTTAATTCACTTCAGACACATTCCAACTATATACATCTCTATTCAAGTTCGTATCTTATATAAAAAATGTCTGATTTAGGTTCTCCGGTCGTATTTGTAGCACCACCGGACCTAGCCGCCAGTGCCAATGCATCATTATCAAGAAGGCTAGAGCCGCTACTCCTCTCAATTTCAGCACTTACATAATTACCTTCGCCATCAAAATAAACCCTAATAGTGACTGTCCCTGTAATTCCTCTTCGTACAGCTTGTGCTGGCATGACTTTATTGGCATCTAAACTAGCACGATAACCGGAAACATCAAAGTATCCCGAACCTTCCGTATCACTAGTCCCAGGATTGCCGCCCTGTGTACCAGGGCCGTCATTTGCTTTGCCACCATTGCCAACGGGGCCACCACCTGGACCTGATGTATCACCATCACCTGGAATACCCACTGGGTTATCTGTATTCCCATGTAGATTTACACTAGCCGCTTCATTGCCACCTAGATAAGGGTTAAGATTTTTCAAGCCCGGTGTCGGTTTTCCCGATAAATCCGGTAATACACTACCCGACTTACCGCCCGCAGCATTTTCTTTATCATCAGAGACAATTTTCTCTTGCTGTTTCTTCTCCTGCTCAGGAGGTTCCGGTTGCACCATGTCAAGATTGATGACCAAATCTTTCTTTGGCGTTTCTGGTGGTTTTA
>ERZ773079.1485-NODE-1485-length-13956-cov-11.062657_pt1 | contig 13956 bp, 8 predicted proteins | sample MGYA00511355_ERZ773079 | MGnify/ENA primary metagenome ERZ773079 (study PRJEB29015, sample SAMEA2737979) | human oral metagenome | biome: human oral; feature: human-associated habitat; material: dental | place: China | collected 2117 ... | reverse complement strand
TTGTGCTGGCGTCCGCCACTGCGCACGATCGCGTACACGCCTGACCTACCTTCTTCTTCTAATGCCTTGGGATTCTCCCGCGACGCCCGTGAGGGCCCAACAGGAGACGTTGTCCAGCCACGCAGAAAGGCACGGCCTGACAACCGAGGGACAACTTTACGGTCACCGCCCCGCCGGGTCAAACCAACTTGACTGCGAGTCTTAACCCGAAGTTCCCGCAGGCGACCACAGGCCCCCGGACATGCACAAGATGGTTTCGACACGGGCCGCTCCTTCGTCGCAGCCCGGCTCAACCAACTTCGGGAGGGGAACGTCGCAGGTCGACTCAACCGGCTTCGGGAGAACTGTTAACCGTTCTTCCTGCGGCGACGTCCAGACCTGCGTTCGCCGCCATCGGCCGGGGCCTGCGAGTCGACGGGGTTGTCGAAACGCAGATAGCCGGAGCCGTGGCAGTGATCGCACTCCTCCGTGAACGCCTCCGCCAGTCCGGTTCCGATGCGTTTGCGGGTCAGCTGCACCAGCCCCAGGCTGGTGACCTCCGCCACCTGGTGCCTGGTGCGGTCGCGGCCCAGGCACTCGACGAGGCGCCGCAGCAGCAGTTCACGGTTGCTGGGCAGCACCATGTCGATGAAGTCGATGACGACGATGCCACCGAGGTCGCGCAGCCTCAGCTGCCTGACAATCTCCTCGGCCGCCTCCAGGTTGTTGCTGGTGACGGTGGCCTCGAGGTTGCCGCCGGAACCCGTGAACCGGCCCGTGTTGACGTCGATGACGGTCATCGCCTCGGTGCGGTCGATCACCAGCGACCCTCCGGAGGGCAGGAAGACCTTGCGGTCGAGGGCCTTGGCGATCTGCTCGTCGATACGGTACTGCGCGAACAGGTCGCGGCCGTCCTCGCCCGGTTCGAACCGTTCGATGCGATCCGTCAGGTGGGGGGCGACGTGCCCGACGTAGGCCGAGATCGCCTCGTGGGCGTCGTCGCCCTGGACGGTCAGCTTCGCGAAATCCTCGGTGAACAGGTCGCGGACGATGCGCAACGTCAGGTCGGGTTCGGAGTAGAGGGCCTCGGGGGCCTTGCCCGCCTTCACCTTCTTCTCGATGACCTCCCACTGGGCCTTGAGCCGGTTGACGTCGCGCACCAGCTCCTCGGCGGCCACTCCCTCGGCTGCGGTGCGCACGATCACGGATTCGTTGTCGCCGATCAGTTCACCGAGGATCCGCCTCAACCGGGTGCGTTCCACGTCCGGAAGTTTGCGGGAGATCCCGGACAGGTGCCCGCCCGGTGAGTACACGATGTAGCGGCCGGGCAGGGAGATGTGCCCGGTGAGACGCGCACCCTTGGCCCCGATGGGATCCTTGGTGACCTGCACGAGCACCGTCTGCCCGGACTTGAACACCTTCTCCACCTTGCGGTCCTCGGCGGTGACCCCGTAGGAGTCCCAGTCCACCTCGCCCGCGTAGAGCACGGCGTTGCGCCCCCGCCCGATGTCGATGAACGCCGCCTCCATGCTGGGAAGCACGTTCTGCACGCGCCCCAGGTAGACGTTGCCGATCAGGGACGTGGCGGATGCGCGATCCACGTAGTGCTCGACGAGAATCCCGTCTTCGACCACGGCGAGCTGGGTGTAGTCCTCCCGCTGGCGGATCACGAGTTTCCGGTCCACGGATTCGCGGCGCGCCAGGAACTCGGCTTCGGAGAGGATCGGGGCGCGTCGACGACCCGCGGCACGGTTCTCCTTGCGGCGCTGCCGTTTGGCCTCCATGCGGGTGGAGCCCTCGATCCCGGTCACCTCGTCCCCGGTGCCGCCCTTCGATTCGGAGCCGCTGGAGCGACGGCGACGACGACGGCGACGACGGGTCCCGGTCTCCTCGTCGGATTCACCATCCCCCTCGGCGGTTTCCTCCTGCCCGGAGGGCTCGTTCTTCTCGGCCGAGTCGTCGCCGGATTCCCCATCCGATGATTCGTCGTCGGTGTCCTCACCGGTCGTCTCCTCGGCGTTGGAACCACGGCGGCGACGCCTGCCGCCGCGGCGGCGACGTCGCCTGCCGGGACGTTCCTCCTCGGCCTCGGGACTCGCCTCTGCCGTCTCCTCCGGGCTCTCCTCGGGACCGGACTCGGCTTCGGCAGCATCCGCGGAGTCCTCGGCGATGGCGCTGGCCAGTTTCGCCAACGATTCGGTGCGACCCTCGGCGGTAATGGCGAACGGGTCCTTCATCGTGGCGCGACGGGCCTTGGCGGCCTCCTCAGCGATGCGCAACGCGGCCACGATGCCGTCCTCCGCGGTCTCCTGCCCGTCCTGCCCGTCGGTGTCGGCCTGCTCGATCGGTTCGGTTTTCTCCGTCTTGGCTGCCCCGGCGGCCCGGGTGGCGCGGCGCCGCCGCTGCCTGGGCGCGGGTTCGGGCGCCGGTTCCTCCCCTGCGGGTTCTGGTTCGGTTCGGGTTTCGGCTTCAGGGGTCTCGACCGGGGTGGTCTGTGGGTGATCCGGCCCGCCCGCGGCCCGGGTGGCGCGGCGGTGCCGCTGCCTGGGGGCCGGTTCCCGGGTTGGTTCCGGTATGGTGGCCTCGGCGGGTTCCGGGGTGGCGGCGGTGGTCACGGGCGTTTCCACGGGAATGTCCACATCGACGGGCGGACCGGCGGGGCGGGAGGCGGCGCGGCGGCGCCGCCTCGGGGCGGGTTCCGGCTGTGGTTCCGCGATCGTCTCGGACCGGGTTTCGGGTTCGGAAGGGGTTTCCGTCCCGGAGGCATCCTCTTCCAGGATTTCCTCCTCAGGTTGCGGTGCACGGGTCTTGAGTACGGCGGTCACCACGTCGGCCACCACCACGGAGGAGGCGCTGCGTAACTCGTGTCCGAGCTGCGCGAGTTCGGCCAGCAGCTCCCTGCTGGTGATCCCGAGATGCTTGGCGAGTTGATGGACTCGGGGACGCGCGGGCAGCTCGGGGGCAGCGGATTCTTGATTGGTTTCGGTCATGTACGACTCCTTCGGGCGCATTGGCGCCAGCTCCAGCGTGGCTCGCCACGCCTCTCAAGACTCAAGGTCAACCGGAAGCATCGGAGCCTCCGCGGTCGAGTTCATCGTCGCGGTGTTCAGCCCCGGGCGGCCTCTCGGCAGCACCGGCGGTGCTTGACCTGGTGATCATTGTTCCACAACTTGCGCACGCCATGAGCTCCTGACCCCACCCCTACCTACAATGATTGGTCATGAAAACCCCACCCCGTCTGCTGGCGTCACTCTTGTTCGTCTGCCTTGCAACGACGAGTTGCTTCGGCACCCCCAAGCCAAGCCCCAGCGTCCCTTCCACCTCCTCAACAGATCTCGAACCAATCCCCAGCAACCCCTCCAGCTCACCAACGGATCCCGAACCAATCCCCAGCAACCCCTCCAACTCTCTAGCGGATCCCAACGCAACTCCCGAGACCCGGAACCTCCTGCGGAGGCTTCACGCCCAACAGGGAAAGGGGATTCTCTTCGGGCACCAACATGACCTGTCCATGGGTTTCACCTTCAATACCGGCGACGGCAACGCCTCCGACACCCTCACGGCCGTCGGTGACCATCCCGCGGTTTTCGGTTGGGACAGCCTTGTCCTCGACGGCGACGAAGCCCCCGGCGATCCCGACGCCGCCCGGGAGACGAACCTCAATGCCCTCGTCCGCATGTTCAAACAGGCCGATGAACTGGGAGGGGTCAACACGCTGACCATGCACCTACCGAATCCCCTCACTGGCAGAGATTTCTACGACACATCGGGGGATGCGGTTGCCGCGATCCTACCGGGTGGCGCCAGACATTCAGATCTGACTGCCCGCCTGGACCGGGTTGCCGACGCCATCTCCGGAGCCAAACGTCCGGACGGCACCCTGATCCCGGTGATCCTGCGTCCTTGGCACGAACGAAACGGCAGCTGGTTCTGGTGGGGTGCGGAGCATGCCACTGAACAGCAGTATGTGGAACTGTTCCGGTTCACCGTCGAATATCTGCGTGATACACGAGGCCTGCACAACCTTCTTTACGCCTACTCCCCCAACTCCCCGCTAAACGCCGACCCGGGAACCTACCTGAACGGATACCCGGGGGACGACTACGTGGACATCTTCGGGTACGATTCCTACGACGAAACCGGGAACGGCCAGGAATGGCTCAGATCCGTCACCGCTGACCTGGCGACGGTGGTCAAGCTGGCTGACGCCCACGGTAAGGTTCCCGCCTGGACAGAGTTCGGGCCGTACGAGGGCACCGAACCGGATCCACACTGGTTCACCTCGGTCTTGGGAGCGTTGAAGGCCGACCAGAACGCCAGCCGTATCGCGTGGATGCTGACTTGGGCGAACTACGGCCACGGCGACCGCGAACACGCCTACGTTCCCTACCCAGCGCACGGCGACCACCCGGAGCATCCGCTGCTGGCAGATTTCCGGGTTTTCCACGACGACCCCTACACCGTCTTCGCCAAGGAGTGGAAGCGCTGACCCTTCCGGACCGCCGCGAGGAGACATGTCACGGCCTGTCCGCGGGACTTTTTGTGGTGGTTCCGGGTCACGATGGCATAGTGGAATCCTGTCGCGACACCGTTTCCGAAGGAGCTGAAATGAACGCGAACCCCCCCACCGTCGTGTTCGCCGGAGACTCCATCACGGACACAGGGAAGGATCGGGCGAGCGGCTCCCTGGGCACTGGTTACGTGGCCAAGCTGGCGGAGGGACCCCTCACCTTCGCACGGGTGGTCAATGCGGGTGTCAGCGGCGACCGCATGGCGGACCTGGAGGCGCGCTTCGAGGGCGACGTGCTGGCCGAGAACCCTGACCTGGTGAGCATTTTCATCGGCATCAACGACACCTGGCAGGCGGTCACCGGGGAGGCGGCCTCGCCGCTCGGGGATTTCGAGGCCGCCTACCGGCGCCTGATCGAAAGCCTCGACGAGACACCCTCCGTGCTGATGGTGCCGTTCGTGGCTCCCGTCACCCCTGACCAGGAGGGTTGGTTCTCGGACCTGCGGCCGCGGCAGGACCTGGTGCACCGCTTGGCCGCGGAGTACGGCTGCGCCGTCGTCGATCTGGGTTTGATGATCCGCGAGTACTCGTCGGAGTACGAGAACGAGGAAATGGCCGAGGACGGCGTCCACCCCACCGATCTGGGGCACAAGCTGATCGCCGAGGCCTGGGAACGCGAGGCCCGTACCCGTTTCGAGGCGCTGCGCCAGTAGCGGCGGAACCCCTTCCCCGGGTCCTGCCGCGCACGGGTCACGAATTGGTTTCCTGCTCCCGGGCGAGCAGGTCCCGGGCCTCGCCCGCGACGATCAGTGATCCCACCACCAGCACCCCGGCGGCCGGCCCTGCGGCATCGGCCAGCAGCGTCGCCAATTCCAGCGCGTCCGCCACGCCCGGGGCTTTCTGCACCTTCCCGGCGGGCCAGATCTCTTCCGCCGTGCGTGCCAGCTCGTCGACGGGCAGGGAACGTGAGGTGCCCCGGGCGCGGGTCACCACCACCTGGTCCATGGCGGAGGCGAAGATCTCCAGCACCCCGACGGTGTCCTTGTCGGCCATCATTCCGACCACACCGATCAGCGGCTGGAAGGCGAACGCCTCCCGGCACGCCTCGATGGTGACCCGCGCGGCCTGCGGGTTGTGGGCGGTGTCGACGACGATCGCCGGTGAGGTGCGCACCAGTTCGAGTCTGGCCGGAGCCACCACCGAGGCGAGCCCCTCCTCGATGATCCCGGGTTCGAGGGGCTGCCCGCCCAGGAAGGCCTCGACGGCGGCCACGGAGAGCGCGGCGTTACGGGCCATGTGGGCTCCGTGCAGGGGAAGGAAGAGGTCCCCCACCGGCCCGCCCTCGGACTGGATCCGGATCACCTGCCCACCCACCGCGGGGCGGCGTTCCAGCAGCCCGAAGTCCGGGCCCTCCGCCTTGACCACGGCACCGACCTCGACTGCACGGGCCAGCAGCACCCGGGCCGCCGCGGGTTCCTGCCCGGCCAGCACCGCCGTCGCGCCCGGTTTGATGATGCCTGCCTTCTCGGATGTCACCTTTTCCAGCGAGTCCCCGAGGATGTGGGTGTGGTCGAGGCCGATAGGGGACACGACCGAAACCTGCGGGGCGGCGACGGACGTGGCGTCCCAGCTGCCGCCGAGCCCAACCTCGACCACGGCGACATCCACGGGGGCGTCGGCGAAGGCAGCGTAGGCCATGCCGGTGATGACCTCGAAGAAGGTCATGTCGATCCCATCCAGTTTCCGTTCGTCCACCATTCGGACAAAAGGTTCGATCTCGCCCCAGACCTCGGCGAACCTCTCCTCGGAGATCGGTTCCCCGTCAATGGAGATCCTCTCCCGGGCGTCACTGAGATGAGGGCTGGAAAACCTTCCCGTGCGCAACCCCGCGGCGCGCAGCAACGCGTCGATCATGATGCAGGTCGAGCCCTTGCCGTTGGTTCCCGCCACCTGGATCACGGGGGTGGCCCGTTCGGGATTCCCCAGCAGATCCATCAGGGCGGAGATGCGGCTCAGGGCCGGGCCGACGCGGTGTTCGGGCCAGCGGGATGTGAGTTCGGCTACAAGGGCAGCGTGTTCCATGATGAGGACATCCTAGTGACGCGGCTACTATGTTCTGCGTGATGAGCAGATACCTCGAGCCCTCCGTGCAACATTGGCCGGACTGGGTGGGATTGGTGGCCCGTCTGATACCCGGTGCCGTCTTCCTCTATGCGGGCATCGTGAAAATCGGGAATGTGGATGGCTTCGCTTTCGATATTCGCGCCTATCAGCTGGTCAGCTGGGATCTGTCCCGGATGCTGGCGTACGTCCTTCCGGTGGTCGAGATCGCAGTCGGGGTCCTGCTCATCGTGGGGCTGCTCACCCGCTGGGCGACACTGGTCACGGCGTTGCTGCTGATCGCCTTCATGGGCGGCATCGTCTGGGTCTGGACCCAGGGGATCAGCATCGACTGCGGTTGCTTCGGACATGGTGGCGAGGTGACCCCGGAGAGCACCAAGTATCCTCAGAAACTGGCCGAAAATCTGGCGATGACCGCGCTGTGCGGCTGGCTGGTCGTACGGCCACGTTCCCTTTTCAGCCTGGATCAGGCACTTTTCGGCTCACCCATTCGTTTCAGCGAGGAGAGCCACGACGACATAGCCGAAACGGCGGAAACCGAGGAGTGAATTTTTACCTCATGGCCAACAATTCGAATCTGAGCAAACGCGTCGCGCTCAGGCAGCAGCAGGAACTGGAAGCACGCCGCAAACGCAACGCCAGGATGCTCGGCGTCGGTCTGGGCGTGCTGGCCCTCGTGGTGGTGGTACTCATAATCGTCGTCGTCGCAAACGCGATCAGTAGCAAGGCCCCTGCTGCCGAACAGCTCACCCCTCCGAACGCCACCGAGGGACACGGCATCGCCATCAAGAGCAAGAACACCCAGCCCGCGGGCGACGTACCGAACGTGGTGGTCTACGAGGACAGCCAATGCCCCATCTGCAAGGACTACGAAACCCAGTATGGCAACGCCATGCTTCAGCTCATCGATGAGGGCAAGATCACCCTCGAGGTCCGCACCGCGTACTTCCTTGATGACCAGATCGAGCAAACTCCGAACAAGAAGTCGTCCCAACGTGCTGCCATGGCGGCGGCGGCCGCCGACGCGGTCGGCAAATACCGCGAATACCACAAGGTGATCTACGAGAACCAGCCCCGCGAGGGTGTCGGTTACACCGACCAGCAGCTCCGGGTCGATTTCGCGGCCAAGGCAGGGATCACGGGAGACGACTTGGCAACCTTCCAGAAACTCTATGACACCAAGGCCTATGCCGACTTCGCGAAGAATTCCCACGAAGCCATGGGCAAGGCCGGGATCGGCGGCACGCCCACGTACGTCGTCAATGGCAAGAAGATCAATCTCGGGAACCTCCCCTCAAACGATCCGCAAACTGTGCTGACCGCCATCCAGTCCGCCGCTTCGGGTTCCAACTGATCAGCGACCTGATGTGTCCGGGCCGCCGAGGTCTCCCGGTGTCCCGGACACGTCACGGGGTGCGACTTTTACCTCATCCGCCGCGCACAACTACGATTCCCTACCATGACTAACCCTGCCTACAACTCCGGACTGCCCACCAAACCCGCTCTCGAGGGTCTCGAGAGCAAATGGGGACAGGTATGGCGTGAGGACGGCACCTACGCGTTCCGGCGCCCGGCATCCCGTGAGCAGGTGTTCTCCATCGACACCCCACCGCCGACGGTCTCCGGATCGCTGCACGTGGGCCACGTCTTCAGCTACACCCACACCGACACCATCGCCCGCTACCAGCGGATGCGCGGCAAGGAGGTGTTCTACCCGATGGGCTGGGACGACAACGGTCTGCCCACCGAACGTCGCGTCCAGAACTACTATGGTGTGCGCTGCGACCCGTCGCTTCCCTACGACGAGGATTTCACTCCCCCGGCCAAGCCGGATCCGAAACGTCAGATGCCCATCTCGCGCCGCAACTTCATCGAGCTGTGCGAGAAACTGACCGCCATCGACGAGAAGGTCTTCGAGGATCTGTGGCGGTATCTCGGATTGTCCATCGACTGGGACACCCTCTACACCACGATCTCCCCGGCCACGCAGGCCGTGGCCCAGCGGGCCTTCGTGCGCAATCTCGCCCGCGGCGAGGCCTACCTGAGTTTCGCCCCCACCATGTGGGACGTCACGTTCCAGACGGCGGTGGCGCAGGCGGAACTGGAGTCCCGGGAGCACCCGGGCGCCTATCACCGCGTCGCCTTCCACGGCGCCGACGGGCCGGTGTTCATCGAAACCACCCGCCCCGAGCTGCTGCCCAGCGTCTGCGCCCTGATCGCCCATCCCGATGACGAGCGCTACCAGCATCTGTTCGGGACCACCGTCACGTCCCCGGTCTTCGGGGTGGAGATCCCGGTCCTGGCGCACACCGCCGCCGAACCCGACAAGGGCGCCGGCATAGCGATGTGCTGTACCTTCGGTGACCTCACCGACGTGCAGTGGTGGCGGGAACTCGATCTGCCGACCCGCACCATCATCGGCCGTGACGGCCGTCTCCAGCGGGAGATCCCCGAGTGGCTCACCAACGCCGAGCCCTGGGCCGACTTGGCCGGCAAAACGGTCTTCTCCGCCCGGGCCGCCGTCGTGGAGTTGCTCCGCACCTCCGGGGATCTCGACGGGGAACCGAAACCCATCTCCCGGCCCGTCAACTTCTACGAGAAGGGCGACAAACCGCTGGAAATCGTCGCCACCCGCCAGTGGTACCTGTCCAACGGTGGCCGCGACGAACAGTTGAAGGCCGACCTGTTGAAGCGCGGCGCGGAGCTGGCCTGGACCCCGGAGCACATGCGCCACCGCTACGACAACTGGGTGGGTGGTCTGAACGGCGACTGGTTGATCTCCCGGCAGCGGTTCTTCGGGGTGCCCTTCCCGGTCTGGTATCCGCTCGACGCCGACGGTGAACCGCTCTACGACCAGATGATCGTCGCCGACGAGGCCAGCCTGCCCGTCGACCCCGTCACCGCGTGCCCGCCCGGCTACAAGGAGTCACAGCGCGGGATTCCGGGCGGGTTCATCGCCGACCCCGATGTGATGGACACCTGGGCGACCTCATCGCTGACCCCGCAGATCGCCTCCGGGTGGGAGCGTGACGAGGAACTGTTCAACCTCACTTTCCCGATGGACATCGCCCCCCAGGGCCACGACATCATCCGCACCTGGTTGTTCTCCCGGATCGTGCGCGCCAATTTCGAGAACCACTCGCTGCCGTGGCGGCGCACCACCATCTCGGGTTTCGTCACTGACCCGGACCGCAAGAAGATGTCCAAGTCCAAGGGCAACGTGGTGGTTCCCTCCGACATCCTGGAGCGTTTCGGTTCCGACGCGGTCCGCTGGCGCGCCGCCATGGCCCGTCCCGGCATGGATTCGCCGTTCGACCAGTCGCAGATGAAGGTGGGGCGCCGGCTGGCCATGAAGATCCTGAACGCGGGCAAGTTCGTTCTCGGCCTGGCCCCCGAACACGGGGATCCCGCCGCCGTGACCAACCCGGTCGACAGGGTGCTGCTGGCGTCGCTGTCGGATGTTGTCACCGCCTGCACGGAGACGTTCGACGCCTTCGACTACACCCAGGCCCTCGAGGCCGCGGAAACCTTCTTCTGGTCCTTCTGCGATGACTACCTGGAGCTGGTCAAGGAACGCGCCTACGGTTCCCAGGGTCCTGAGGCGCAGGCCTCTGCGCAGTCGGCCCTGGCCATCGCCCTCGACGTGCAGCTGCGGTTGTTCGCCCCATTCCTGCCGTTCGTGACGGAGGAAACCTGGTCCTGGACCCACGGTTCATCCATCCACCGTTCCCCCTGGCCCACCGCCGGGGAACTGGCGATCGACGGCGACCGGCAGCTGCTGGCTGACGTCGCATCGGTGCTGATCATGATCCGCGGCGCCAAGTCGAACGCGAAGGTGTCCATGAAAACCCCGGTCCGGAAGGCCGTCTTCCTGGGTGATCACGCCGCCCTGGAACGCCTGAAGGCCATCGAGGCGGATCTTCGTGCCGTCGGTCACATCACGGGTGAGGTGGTGTGGAAGATCGCCGAGGGGCCCCTGATCGTCGAGGCGGAACTGGAGGAACCCCCCGCCGCCTGAAATCAACCCGGAAGGGGGTCATCGCTGCTTCACCGGCGATGACCCCCTTCGGGTTTCCGATTCAACCGGTGAAGGCCGCCGGCGGCAGCTCCGGAGGCGCCATCGCGGGTTTCTCCTCCAGGCGGGCCAGAGCCTCGTCGACCGCGACGTCGAGTTGCAGGTCCTCGCCGTTCTCCCAGTCGGACGGCCCCAGGGGAACCTCGATGTCGGGGTCGGTTCCGTGGTTCTCCACCCCGAAACCGTGCCGGTGGAAGGCGAAGGCGTAACGGGGCTGGGTCACACCGGTGCCGTCAACCAGTTCGAATCGCCCGTCGGTCCCGATCACACCGCCCCAGCTGCGCTCCCCCACCACGGGACCGAGCCCAAGGTTCTGGGCGGCGGCGGTGATGATGTCGCCGTCGGATCCCGCGTAGGGATTGGTGATGAACACCACCGGGCCGCGCATGCCCTGTCCCGGATACGGTTCCGGGAAATCCATGTGCCGGGCGTAGCCCCAGCCGACGACGGTCCGCGTCAACCGTTCCAGCACCAGCGACGACGTGTGTCCGCCGCCGTTGTATCGCACGTCCACCACCACCGCCTCGCAGCGGGAGGCCTGCTCGATGAGCCGGTGGAACTCGGCCCAGCCCTCGGCCATCATGTTCGGGACGTGCACGTAGCCGACCCGTCCCCGTGAGCGTTCCCTGACCCGCTCCACCCGGGAGGCCACCCATTCGTGGTAGCGCAACCCGGCCTCGCTGGCCACGGGCACCACCGCCACTCTTCGTTTCGAATCTCCCCGGGCCAGGGTCAGTTCGACGGTGCCACCCGCCGCTCCCAACAGCAGCGCATTGATGTCGGGAACTCCTGCGGTGGGTTTTCCGTCGACGGCCACGATCACGTCCCCCGCCCGGGCGGCCACACCCGCCGCGCGCAGCGGGGAACGAGCCTTGGGGTCGGAGGATTCGCCGTCGAGGATGCGGTTGATTACGACCTCACCCTTCTCGTTGCGGCCCAGATCCGCGCCCAACCAGGCCACCTTCGCATCCCCGTGCCCGCCGGTGGGCGTGACGTAGGCGTGAGAGGTGTTGAGTTCCGCATTCGTCTCCGCGAGCACGTCGACCAGGTCGTCATGGGTGGTGATCCGTTCCAGCAGCGGCCGGTAGCCCGCGCACACCGCATCCCAGTCGATTCCGTTCATGTCCTCACGCCAGTAGTGGTCGCGCATCAGCCGGGCGTTCTCGTCGAACATCTGCCGCCACTCGTCGCGCGGCAACAGCTGCCGACGCAGCCGGTTCAGGTTCACTGCGATGCGGTCCTCGTCCTCGGCCCGCGCATCGGCCGGTTGCACCCACAGGTCGTCGCCGTTGCGGACCACCAGTTTCCTGCCGTCCCCGCTGACCGCGGCGTCGTCGCAGGCGTCGACCACCACGGTCAGTTTGCGTTTGGTGACGTCGTAGGCCTCGATGCTGTCCTTCGTCTCCTGGCCCGGCAGTTGCCCGGAACCGAGCACACCGGTGTACGAAGCGAGGCGTCGCCACAGAACCCCCTCGGCGGTGGCACAGAGCCCGTCGTAGCGGCCTGCCGGCACGGGCAGCGGAACCATCCGGTCCTCTGTGCCATCGATGTCCAGGACGACGTCCGCTTCCGGTTTCGCGGCGTCCTTGTCCAGTTTCTCGTCCTCTGGTCTTCTGGTCTCGCTGATGGCCCAGCCGTCGGCTGAGGGCCCGAACGGGACGGGATCCTCCGCGCTCAAGGGAATCACGTAGGGCCGCACGGTATTGGTGAAACCGAGATCGAAATTGATCTCGTCGTAGGCGGGATCGATGGTCCGGCTCGACAGGAAGTACAGGTAACGGCCGTCGAGGCTGAACGTGGGGGAGAAGTCGTTGAACTGTCCGCGGGTCAGTTCGAAGGGCCGGTTCTCTGCGAGATCGTGGCCGACCAGCCGTCCCAGCGCGCCCTCGTTCCCGAGCGCCTCCCGCCACACCAGGTAACGCCCGCTGGGGCTGAAGACCAGGCCCGTCGCCTCCCCCTGCCGCGAACTACCCACCTTCCTGACCGTGTTCCCGGCGACGTTCGCCACGAGCACCGCGCCGTCGTGGGAGGCCACGGCCACCTCGGAACCCTCCGGGTTCGCCGTCAGAGCGAGCACCCGACCCAACTGGCCGTGTCCGATCCGGAGGGGATCGTCCTGACCGTCGAGGGACGCGATCTCCAGGCAGTCCTCGCCCTCCGCGTCGGTGGCCCAGACACCCTTCCCTGTGTTCCCGAGCGGAATGGCCTCCCGGATCCGCACACCGGGCAGGGCACTCAGGGCACGGGCCGGACCGGAGCGGTGGGTCAGAAACCACGCCTGTCCTCTCCACTCCACGAGGGAACCGTCACCGCCGTGATCCGGTGTCACGGAGTCCAACCTGTCCAGCGCCTCAACGGTGATGGGAAGCGGTTCGCCCAGCGCGAGGTCGACCGGGATCTCCCGCGGTTCGGCGTCCAGGGAGTCGAGGACGTGAAGTTTCCCGCGGGCATGGAAGACCACCCGCCTGCCGTCCGTGGTGGCATCCCGGCAATACCCATCGGTGAACGTGTGCGCGGTGTGGGCCCGCAGGTCACTGCCGTCCGGTTTCACGCTCCACACCTGGGCCTGCTCCCCCGGATTCTCCGGGAGCCGCGCGCCGAGATCTGAGGTGAAGACGATACGCTCCCCGACCCAGCAGGGACCGGCCAGGCTCGCGGTCTCCCCGGGGAGCAGCCGCGTCCACTCCTCCCGCCGGGAATTGGACACCCAGACCCGGTTGACCATGCCACCCCGGTAACGCTTCCACTGTTCCGGGCCGCGGAAATTCGGGGAGGCCAGCACCACCCGGCCTTCCGGGTTCCGGTCCGCGGCCGAGGCGGGTCCCCACGGCAGCCGTTCCAGTTCACCGTCCAGGGAAACCGAATACAGCCAGGAAAGCGCCCGCAGGGCCTCGTTGTGCATGGAGGCCACCAACACGTGGTCCTCGTCCAACCAGCCGCACACCTGCATGCGGAAAGCGCTCAACCATGTGAGGCGGCTCCTGCCGCCATCCAGGTCGAGAACGTGAAGATCCTGGTTGCCCGGGCGGCCGGACACGAACCCCACCCGTCTGCCCGAGGGTGAAAACCGGGGGCTGCGCACCGGAACGTGTTCGGAGGTCAGGCGATGTGCCCGACCTCCCGAAATAGTCGTCAACCACAGATCGTCGTCGGCGACAAAGACCACCTGGTCCTCATTGACGTGTGGGTAGCGCAGATAGCCAGAAACCATGGCGCCAAACCTACCCGAAGAAGCGCCGGGAGATGTCAGGCCGACAAGTCCCGGCGCCTA
>ERZ773079.1484-NODE-1484-length-13959-cov-7.394491_pt1 | contig 13959 bp, 14 predicted proteins | sample MGYA00511355_ERZ773079 | MGnify/ENA primary metagenome ERZ773079 (study PRJEB29015, sample SAMEA2737979) | human oral metagenome | biome: human oral; feature: human-associated habitat; material: dental | place: China | collected 2117 ... | reverse complement strand
AATAGAAATATCTAAAAAATATAATATTAATACTGTTTTACATTTTGCTTCTCCAAGAATAAAAATGGAGAGATTTAATAAAAAAGAAATAAAAGATTATGAAATACATTTTAAAATACAATTTTTATCAATTGTTGAGATATTAAAAAATATATTACCAAAAATGAAAAAACAAAGAAAAGGGAAAGTTATATTTATTCTATCTAGTGTGACTTTTTCAACACCCCCAAAATTTTGGGCGGAGTATGTTTCAATGAAATATGCCCTGTTAGGACTTTTAAAATCTCTTGTAGCTGAATATGGAGAATATGGTATACAATTTAATGGGATTTCTCCTTCAATGATAGATAGTAAACTTTTAGATAGTTTAGATCCTTTAGTAAAAGAGATGTCAAAAGAATCTCATCCTTTAAAAGAATTAATTACTAAAAAGGAAATTGTTGAATTTATAGATTTTTTAGTAACAAATGATAGTAAATTTTTAACAGGAAATAATTTTAATTTATCAGGTGGAGAGAGTATATAATGAAAAGAATGGGAGAACAATTATTAGATGATTATTTTCAAATGAGAAAATATATGCAAATTAGAGATAAAGTATCATCTATAAAAATATTAAAAGCTTTTTATAATTATTTAATAGACAAAAAAAGAGAGAAATTTATAAAAGTATATTCTTCAGATATATCACCTAGATGTATATTGAGTGATAAAGTTGATTTTAGACATACACTTGGGATAGTAATAGGAAATGGAGTTATAATTGAAGAAAATGTAGTGGTTTTACAAAATGTTACAATTGGAGCATATCATTTAGATGGAAAAATTCCAAAAACTATAATAAAAAAAGGCACTGTATTAGGAGCAGGATGTGCTGTTTTAGGTAGTGTAACAATTGGTGAAAATGTTGTGATTGGAGCAAATTCTGTTGTAACTGTTGATGTTCCAGATAATTCTATAGTAGTTGGGGTAAATAAAATTAAAGCAAAAAAATCAATAGATGACTATCATTTATAGGAAGGTAAGATATGATAGAATATATGAAAGAATCGGATAAAGGAAATCTTTTTACATTTTTAGAAAAAAATTGGAATATTAATCATATATATCTTAAGGATAAGAATTATTTTAAATATGAATTTTCAGATAATAGTAATTTTATATTGGCCAAAAATGATGATAGAATAGTTGCAACCTTAGGTTATTTTGATTATGACAACAAAGGAGATATTTGGACAGTTATTTGGAAAAATGCTGAAAAAATGGATGATGGTCTAAAATGTTTACAATTTCTATTAAGTGCAGGTTACAAATCAGTGTCTTCTTGTGGAATAAATAAAAAAACCATACCTATATATGAATTTTTAGGAATAAAAACAGGAAGATTAAAGCATTTTTATATTTTAAATCAAGAAATAAAGGAGTATAAAATTGCTAAAATATTAGATATAAGTGTTAAGCAAATAGAATTAGAAAAAGTTGAAAATCTAATAGAAGTAAGTAATATAGATGAACTTTTAAAATTAATAGATTACCAAGAATTAAAAAAATATAATTTTTATAAATCACCTGAATATTTTAATAAAAGATACTTTAATCATCCTTACTATAAGTATCATGTTTTAGTAAAGACTATAAATGCTAAATCTATTCTAGTTTATAGAATAGTAAAAGCAAATGGTGGAAGTTGTATAAGAATTATGGATTTCTTAGGTAATGAAGAAGAATTTAAAGAACTTGCTAATTATTTGATGGATAAGATGTTAAAGGAAAAACATGAATATGTTGATATTTATGAAATAGGAATCGAGGATAGTATCTTATTAAATTCTGGTTTTACAGAAAGAACAGAGAAAGATACAAATATTATTCCAAATTATTTTGAACCTTTTGTACAAAAAAATATAGAAATTTATTATATGTCCAATTGTAAAGGTAAGTTTAGAATGTTTAAAGGTGATGGAGATCAAGATAGACCCAGTATGGTCAAGGAGAAAAAAGATGAAGAGTGAAGTAACTGTTGTTATGTATCACTATGTTAGAGATTTAAAAAACAGTAGGTATCCTAATATAAAAGGACTAGATATAGATAAATTTAAGAAACAGATTAAATTTTTTAAAGAAAATTATAATTTTATAAAAATAGAAGATATAATTACTTATTATAAAAATCCTAAGGAGAAAAAACTTCCTGAAAGGGCTATATTATTGACTTTTGATGATGGATATAAGGATCATTATACATATGTTCTGCCAGTTTTATTAGAAAATAATATTCAAGGTTCTTTTTACATTCCAACAAAATGTTTTCAAGATAAAAAAGTATTAGATGTTAATAAGATACATTTTATCTTAGAAAGTTGTATAGGAGAAGAAGGAAAAATTTTAAAAGAAATAGAGGAGTATTTAGAAATTAACAAAGATATTAGAGTATCACTTTCATATAATGAATATTTTCAAGAGTATGCAGTTGCTTCTCGTTTTGATAAAAAAGAAGTTATTTTTATAAAAAGAATGTTACAAGTAGTTTTACCTGAAGATTATAGAGAAAATTTAGTAGATAAATTATTTAAAAAATATGTTTGTTCAATAGGAGATAAAATAATATCAGAAAGAGCTTTTTGGGAAGAGCTTTATTTAACACCAGAACAAATAAGAATAATGGAGAAACTTGGAATGCATATAGGTTTCCATAGCCATAACCATGTTTGGTTAGATTCATTATCTAAAGAAGAACAAGAATTTCAAATAAAATCTTCTATAAATTATTTTAAAAAAATAGGAATTAATACAGAAAAAATGACGCTGTCTTATCCATATGGCGGGTATAATGAAGAGAGTGTAGAGCTTATAAAAAAATATAAGATACCTCTTGCTTTTACAACAGAAGTAGCTATTGCAGATTTAGATAAGGATAAATATTATGCTTTACCAAGATTAGATACAAATGACTTTTATCAAGGTTAAAAAATTTAAAGGAGGTAGATTATGAAAAATGCTTTAATTATTGGGGCAGGACTTGCAAGTGAAAAGATACTAGATGAAATGTTACAAACAAAAGAGTTAAATATAAAAGGAATTTTAGATAAAGATTCTGATAAATTTGGCATTGAAAAAAAAGGAATTTTAATTTTAGGAAATTATGATAATATTGAAAAATATGTAGAAAATTTGAATATAGAAGTTATTATAATTGCAACAACAGAAATGTCTACTGAAGAAATAAAAGAAAAAATTCAAAAGAAGATAGATAATAAAAAAACTGTTACATATATATTACCAAATATAGAAGATTTAGATATTAATAAATCTTTATTATCTCAATTAAGAAATATAAATATAGGATTATCTATACCTAATTTAAATAAAAAAGAAATATTAAAAAATTTAGAAGAATGTTTAGAAAGTGGATGGGTTTCTACTGGAGGTAGATTTATACCAGAGTTTGAAGAAAAAGTAATAAAATACTTAAAAGTAAAGAATGCAGCTGGTGTCCAAAGTGGAACAGCTGGATTACATATGGCTCTCCAAGTTCTTGGTGTTAACAGAGATGAAGAAGTAATTGCACCAACATTGACTTTTATTGCAGCAGTAAATCCTATTACTTATTTGGGTGCAAATCCAGTATTCATAGACTGTGATGATAGTTTGTGCATGGATCCCATAAAATTAGAAAAATTTTGTTCAGAAGAATGTGATTTTATAGATGGACTACTAATTAATAAAAAAACTAAGAGAAAAATAAGAGTATTAGTAATTGTTCATGTTTTTGGAAATATGGCAGATATGGAAAAGATTATTGATATTGCTAAAAAGTATAATTTAAAAGTTTTAGAAGATGCTACAGAAGCATTAGGAACTTATTATACAGAAGGTAGATATAAAGGAAAATTTGCAGGAACTATGGGAGATATAGGAGTTTTATCTTTTAATGCAAATAAGATTATTACTACTGGTGGTGGAGGGATGGTTGTAGGAGATAACTATGACTTAGTTGAAAAAGTAAGGTTTTTATCTTCACAAGCTAAAAAAGATCCATTATATTTTATTCATGATGAAATAGGTTATAATTATCGTATGTTAAATTTACAAGCAGCATTAGGAACAAGCCAAATAGATGAACTAGAAAGTTTTATTGAGACAAAAACTAAAAATTATTATTTATATAGAGAAGAATTAAATAAAATAGAAGGCTTACAATTATTAACTTTTAGAAAGGGAATAAGACCTAACTATTGGTTTTACTCACTTGTAGTAGACAAGAAAAAATATGGCTTAAATAAAGATGAATTATTAAAAAAGTTAGTTTCAGAAAATATTCAAACAAGACCAATTTGGGGATTAATTCATCAACAAAAACCATATCAAGAGTGTCAAGCTTATCAAATAGAGAAAGCATTATGGTATTATGAAAAAGTTTTAAATATTCCTTGTAGTTCTAATTTGACAGAAGAAGAGGTAGATATTGTATTAAAAAAGATTAAGGAGTTTAAAGACTAAGATGGAAAAAGAAAAAATAGTTATTATTGGTGCAGGACAACATGCAAGAGTCGTTTTATATAATATAGAGGAACAAAATAAATACGAAGTAATAGGTTTTTTAGATTCAGATGATAGTAAAATTGGAGAGTTTTTTGAAGGAAAAAAGATTTTAGCCAATTATCAAAAAGAAGATTTAAGAAAATTTTCTAAAAATATTGGAACTAATAAGTTTTTTATTGGCTTTGGAAATATGAAATATAGAAAGAAAGTATTTGAGCACTTTATCAATAATGAATGGGAAGCAGTAAATATAATTCATCCTAATGCAGTTATCTCTAAAAAGGCTAAGTTAGGAAAAGGTATTTTAATAGAGTGTGGATGTCTTATTACCCCAAATCCAATTATAGGAGATAATGTAGTTGTAAATACGGGGTCACAAGTAAATCATGATAATATAATTGAAAATCATGTATATATTGCATCTGGAGTTGTTTTATCTGGTGGAATAAAAATAGGAGAGAATACCTTATTAGATGATGGAGTTATAGTAACATTAGGATGCTCTGTTGGAGAAAATTCATTGATAGGAGCAGGAGGAGTCGTAACTAAAAATATTCCTGCTGGAGTAGTAGCTTACGGAAATCCTTGTAAAGTAATTAGAGATAATATTTGAAAATTGGAGTAAAGATGGAAAATAAAGGGTGTTTTATTATAGCTGAAGCAGGGGTTAATCATAATGGTGATATAGGGTTAGCTTATAAATTAATAGATGCAGCAAAAGAAGCAGGAGTAGATTGTATTAAATTTCAAACTTTTAAAACAGAAAAAGTTATTTCAAAAAATACAGAAATGGCAAGTTACCAAAAAGAAAATTTAGGAAATGAAGATACTCAATATGAGATGGTAAAAAAATTAGAGTTATCTTATGAAAATTTTAAAGATTTGAAGAATTATTGTAAAAAAATAGGAATACAATTTTTATCAACTCCAGATGAAGAGGAAAGTTTAGATTTTTTAGTGAATGAATTACAAATGGATACTATAAAAGTTGGATCAGGAGAATTAACTAATTATCCATATTTAAAAAAAATTGCACTAAAAAATAAAAATATTATTATATCTACAGGAATGTCTAATTTATCTGAGATAGAAAAAGCATTAGACTGTATTAGAAAGTATAATGATAAAGAAATAATGGTTTTACATTGTACAACAAATTATCCTTGTCCTATGGAGGAGGTAAATTTACTGGCAATGAATACAATTAAAGAAGCCTTTAAAATAAAAGTCGGTTATTCAGATCATACTTTAGGAATAGAAGTTCCAATTGCAGCGGTTGCTTTAGGAGCTGAAGTGATAGAGAAGCATTTTACTTTAGATAAAAATATGGAAGGACCTGATCATAGAGCAAGTTTAGATCCCACAGAACTAAAATTAATGGTAAAGAGTATTCGTAATATTGAGAAGGCTTTAGGAGATGGAGTAAAAAAACCAAATAAAAGTGAAGAACTTATTAAGAAAGTTGTAAGAAGAAGAGTGATCATTGCTAGAGATTTAGAAAAGGGGCATATTTTAACTGAAGAAGATCTTGAATATAAAAGAGCAAATAATGGGATAGAAGTTGAATTTTATGAAAATGTTCTAGGAAAAAAACTAGTTTATTCTAAATCCAAAGAAGATATATTGGAATGGAGGGATATAGAAAATGCAAACTAGTAAAAAAATATGTGTTGTAACAGGAACAAGAGCAGAATATGGACTTTTAAAAGAGCTCATTAATAAAATAAAAGAAGATAAGGAAGTTAGGTTACAGTTAATTGTAACAGGGATGCATTTATCTCCTGAGTTTGGCTTAACATATAAACAAATTGAAAAAGATGGTTTTTTTATTGATGAAAAAATTGAAATATTACTAAGTTCAGATACAGATATAGGAATATCTAAAAGTATGGGATTAGCATTAATTAGTTTTTCAGAAGCATATCAAAGACTAAAACCAGATATGGTGATATTGTTAGGAGATAGATATGAAATTTTAGCAGCAACAATAGCTGCCTATACAGCTAAGATACCAATTTCTCATTTATGTGGAGGAGAAATTACTGAGGGAGCATATGATGATGCTTATCGTCATAGTATAACAAAGATGTCATATCTCCATTTTACAGAAACAGCTTTATCTTCAAAAAGAGTTATACAGTTGGGAGAAGAACCATCAAGAGTATATTGTTATGGTTCTTTAGGAAATGATGAGCTTTCTAAAATAGTATATAAAAATAAAAAGCAACTAGAAAATGAAATTTCTTTATCTTTAGAAAACTATATTTTAATTGTTTATCACGCTGTAACTCTTGAACAGAAAGATCCTTCAGTATTTTTTGAAGGAATGATAAAATACCTATTAAATAATTTCACTAATTATAACCTAATTGTTATAAAAGGGAATTCTGATAGTTATGGAAGAAGTATAAATCAAAAAATTGATATTTTAGAAAAAGAGAATCCAAATAGAATAAAAAGTTATTTTTCTATTCCACGTGATTTATACTTGAATTTATTAAAAAATGCAGATTTAATGATTGGGAATTCTTCCAGTGGAATTTGTGAAGCCCCTTCTTTAGAAACATTAAATATAAATATAGGAGATAGACAAAAAGGTAGAGAAAGAGCAAATACAACAATAGATTGTTCAGCAAATATTGAAAACTTTATTGAAGTTATGCAAAAATATAAAAAAGGTGAATATAGTTGTTTCCTTAGTAACATTAAAAATCCATATTTTGGAGAAAATGTTGCAGAGAAGATATTATGTACAATAAAAAATAAATTAAATAATGAGAAAATTGATTTAAAGAAAAAATTCTATTTAAAGGGAGAATAATTAGATGAAATTATTAGTAATAGGGCTTGGTTCAATGGGGAAGAGAAGAATTAGGTTATTAAAAGAATATGATTCAAGTATTGAAATAATTGGAATTGATAAGCAAGGTATAAGAAGAGATGAAGTTGAAAAGTTATATAAAATAAAAACATATGATAATATAGGTGAAGTAAACTTTTCAGAAATTAATGGAGTTCTTTTATGTTCTTCACCCTTAACACATGCTAAACTTATTTTGGAACTAAATTTAAAGGGAATTTATAACATTTTTACAGAATTAAACTTAAATTCTAATTTTTATGATCAAATTATAAATATAGAAAAAGAGAATAAGGGAATTTTGTTTTTATCATCAACTTTACTATACAGAAAAGAGATACAATATATTAAAAATATTTTATTACTAGATAAAACAAAAAAAACTTACAATTATCATGTAGGGCAATATCTTCCAGATTGGCATCCTTGGGAAAATTATAATGACTTTTTTATTGGTAAAAAAGAAACAAATGGTTGTAGAGAAATAATGGCCATAGAATTTCCTTGGATAGTTGATATTTTTGGTGAAGTTGAAAGTTTTTATTGTTTAAAAGATAAAATAACAGATTTAAATATCAATTATAATGATAATTATCATATTATTTTAAAACATAAAGATGGAACAATAGGCTCTTTGCAATTTGATGTAGTTTCAAGGGAAGCAACAACATCTTTAGAAATTATTTCAGAAAATAATCATATTAAATGGAATGGTACTCCAGAAGGATTTAAAGTATTTGATTTGAATGATAAAAAAATGAAAGATATAGGAACTTACGAAAAAATTGATAGGAAAGAAGGATATTCACAACTAATAATAGAGGATATGTATTTGGAAGAGATATCAACTTTTATAAACTCAATAAAAGAAAATAAAAATTATTCAAAGTACTCGTTTAAAAAAGATAAAGAAATATTATCTTTAATTGATAAAATAGAAGGTGAATAATATGATGATAAAAATTTGTTTTTTTGGAATGGGTTCAATTGGGAAAAGGCATTTAAAAAATTTAGTAAAAATTTTGAATGAAAGAAAAATAGAATTTGAAATAGATGTTGTTAAAAGGAAAAAAGAGCTGGATGATGAGATAAAAAGCTATGTAAATAATATTTATAAAATAGATGAGTTTGTGCCTAATTTTTATGATATTGTTTTTATTGTAAATGATACTTCAGCACATATAGAAACTTTAAATTTAATGAAAAATTATTCAAATAACTTCTTTATAGAAAAGCCTCTTAGCATAAATATAGATCAAATTATTCTGAATGATTATAGGGAGAAAAAGATATATATAGCATGCCCTATGAGGTACTCTAGTGTGATAGATTATATAAAAAATAATATAGATTTTACAAAAGTTTATTCTGTTAGAGCTATATGTTCAACTTACCTACCAGATTGGAGACCAACAATCAACTACAGAGATAATTATAGTGCCAAAAAAGAACTAGGTGGAGGAGTAACATTAGATCTAATTCATGAATGGGATTATTTAACATATTTATTAGGTTTTCCAGAAAAGGTATTCAATTTAAATAAGAAGGTATCTCATTTAGAAATAAACTCAGATGATCTTTCTATATACATTGCAGAATATAAAGATAAATTAGTTGAGATTCATTTAGATTATTTTGGAAGGATTCCAACTAGAAAAGTTGAATTCTTTTTAAAAGAAGGAACTGTGATAGGAGATTTTATAAAAAATACTGTAACTTTAGAAAATGCCAGAGAAATAAAATTGTCAGATGATATAGATGATTATATCAAAGAAATGAATAATTTTTTAGATATTATTTTTAATCAAAAAGATAATTTTAATAATTTAGAAAATGCCTATAGAGTTTTAAAACTAATAAAAGGAGAGTAAAAGCTAATGAATGTATTAATTACTATTTGTGGAAGAGCTGGCTCAAAAGGTGTAGGAAATAAAAATTTTAGATTATTTTTAGGGAAACCTATGATCTATTACACAATAAAAGCTGCAAAATTATTCAAAGAAAAAAATAAAAATATAGAAGAAATAGATATTTGTTTAAATAGTGATAATGAGCTTGCTAAAAAAATTGCATTAGAAGAAAATTTATTTTTTATAGAAAGACCAAATGAACTTGCTTCAGATACAGCTTCAAAAGTTGATGCAATAAGAGATGTTTTATTAAAAATGGAAAAAAATCAAAATAAAAAATATGATTATATTATTGATTTAGATATTACATCACCTTTAAGAAAAGTAAAAGATATAGAAAATATTTTTAATAAAGAAATAGAAACACAATCTGATGTTGTATTTTCAGTAGTATCTTCAAGAAGAAATCCTTATTTTAATATGGTTGAAAAAGTAGAAGATGATAAAATAGTATTTTCAAAACCTTCTTCATATGTTAGAAGACAAGATGCACCAGAAGTTTATGATATGAATGCTTCTATCTATTGTTATAAAAGAGATACTTTAGCAGACTGTAAAAAAGATCCTTTTGTAGAAAAAATAGATATTATAGTTATGAAAGATACTTATGTATTGGATATTGATCATGAGGAAGATTTTAATATTATGGAATGTTTAGTAAAAAATTATTATAAAGATGAATTCAAAGAAATATTTTTATAATATCATCAAATGTTTAGAAAAACTATTTTTAACAATGTATTATATGATAATATAGTAGATGTGATTATTTGTGTAAGTATTGGAATAATATACTATTATATTGAACCAAAAATTACTAAAAGATTAGAATTTTTAATAAAAAAATCAAATTAATTTAATTATTTCTTAGATAGTCTTGATAGGGAAATTTATATTAATAATTAAAATATTCAAGAGAATTTTTTGAAGAGTAAGATTTTAAAAAGATTCTCTTTTTTTATGAGTTACTATCAATTAAAAAGATATAGAATATTTTTAAGATTTATTAAAAATAGAAATAGTGTTATAATCTTTAAAAATAATATTACAATATATAATATTATGTAGTATAATTTAAAATGACTTAGAATCATTAAGCAAATACTATGAATGGAGATTTTTATGGGAAAGATAATAATAGTTGTTATGATTTTTAATTTAACCTCAAAACTTTTTGCATTTTTTAGAGAACTATCTTTAGCATATTTTTTTGGTGCTTCATCATTAACAGATGCATATATTGTAGCATTTTCAATTCCTACAATTATTTTTGGTATTGTAGGTTCAGGAATTTTAAATGGATATATTCCTATCTATAATCAAATAAAAGAAAATTCAAATGATTTAATAGCAAAAAAATTTACTAATAATTTTACTAATATAATGTTAGTTACTTGTTTTTTGGTATTTATTACAGGATTTTTCTTTTCTTCATCTTTGGTAAAAATTTTTTCATATGGTTTTAACCAAGAAACACTAGATTTAGCTAGTTATTTTACAAAAATTTCTCTTTTGACTATATTTCCACTTATGTTAGTTTCTATTTTTTCTGGATATTTACAGTTAAATAATAAATTTTTTGCAGTTGCTTTTATAGGAGTTCCTACTAACCTTCTTTATATTATAGGAACATATATTGCATATAAAAATGCTAATTTTACTTTTCTAATATTTTTTAGTTGCTTTGCACTATTATTTCAATTTATTTTTCTATGTCCGTTTATATTTAAAACGGGTTACAGACATAATTTAAAAATTAATATTCATGATAAAAGTCTACAACAGCTATTGACATTAAGTGTACCAATTATATTAGGAACTTCATTAGAACAAATCAATATTCTTATTGATAGAACTGTAGCGTCTAGTTTGGGAGCAGGAGCTATAACAATTTTAAATTATTCTGGAAAATTGAATGGTGCAATATTATCATTGTCTATTATAGCTATTTTAAATATTTTATTTCCAAAATTTTCAAGCTTAGTGTCTGAGAATAATATTGAGAAGTTAAAAGAACAAGTAAAGTATATTATTAATATGATTTTTATTTTTGCATTTCCAATAATGTTTGGAATAATAACTTTAAATAAAGAAGTTTCTATATTTATTTTTGGAAGAGGTAATTTAGATAAAGATTCTGTTTTGGCTACTGCAAAATGTTTATCTTTTTATTCATTGTGTTTTGTAGCATTATGCCTAAGAGATTTATGTACAAAAATATTTTATTCTTTTAAAAATTCAAAAACTCCAGTTATAAATTCTAGTATTGGAATAATTTTAAATATTATCTTAAATATTACTTTATCTAAATATTTAGGAGTTTCTGGAATAGCATTAGCAACTTCAATTTCAACTATTTTTATTAGTATTTTGTTGTTCTATAATTTAAAAAGATATGATATTTATTTAGATAAGAGAAATTTTGTAACACTTTTTAAAGTTCTTTTAGCTTCAGCATTTATGATACTTATTATTTATCTTTCTAAAAGCTATCTATCATCATTTGGAAATTTTAGTATTCTTATATATATGATAAATGCAGGGATTTCTTATATTTTAGGAGTATTATTATTAGGTGTTAGTGAAATTAAAGATTTATTTAGATTATTTCTAAAAGCTTTTAAATTGAAGAGATAGGAAAAATAAAAAGATTATTATGAAAACATATCTAGTAACAGGAGCAGCAGGCTTTATAGGAGCAAACTTTTTAAAATATATTTTAAAGAAACATCAAGATATAAAAGTAATTGTTGTAGATTCTTTAACTTATGCTGGAAATCTAGGAACAATAAAAGAAGAATTAAAAGATAGCAGAGTTAAATTTGAAAAAGTAGATATTAGAGATAGAAAAGAAATAGAAAGAATATTCTCTGAAAACAAAGTAGATTATGTTGTTAACTTTGCAGCAGAATCTCATGTGGACAGATCTATTGAAAATCCACAAATATTTTTAGAAACAAATATACTAGGAACTCAAAATCTATTAGATAATGCTAAAAAAGCTTGGACAGTATTAAAAGATGAAAATGGTTATCCAGTATATAGAGATGGGGTAAAATATCTACAAGTATCAACTGATGAGGTATATGGAAGTTTATCAAAAGATTATGATGAACCAATAGAACTTATAATAACTGATGAAGATGTAAAAAAAGTTGTTAAGAATAGAAAAAATTTAAAAACTTATGGGGACAATTTCTTCACAGAAGAAAGCTCAGTTGACCCAAGAAGTCCTTATTCAGCTTCAAAAACGGGGGCAGACCATATTGTTATAGCTTATGGAGAAACATATAAACTTCCAATTAATATAACAAGATGTTCAAATAATTATGGACCTTATCATTTTCCAGAAAAATTAATACCTTTAATGATAAAAAATATTTTAGAAGGTAAAAAACTTCCAGTATATGGAAAGGGAGATAATGTAAGAGATTGGTTATATGTTGAAGATCATTGTAAAGGAATAGACTTAGTTTTAAGAGAAGCAAAACCAAGAGAAATATATAATATTGGTGGCTTTAATGAAGAAAAAAATATAAACATAGTAAAATTGGTAATAGATATATTAAAAGAAGAAATAACAAATAATGATGAATACAAGAAAGTTTTAAAAACAGATATATCAAATATTAACTATGATTTAATAACTTATGTTCAAGACAGATTAGGACATGATATGAGATACGCAATAAATCCAAGTAAGATAGCAAAAGACTTAGGATGGTATCCAGAAACAGACTTTGAAACAGGAATAAGAAAGACAGTTAAGTGGTATTTAGAAAATCAAGACTGGGTTGATGAAGTAGTATCAGGGGACTATCAAAAATATTATGAAAGAATGTATGGGAGTAGATAAAAAAATTGAAGTAAGAATTATTTATTGAAGTACATAAGATAATAAAAAGAAGGCTATATAATAAATAAAGTTGATAAATCATCTTTACAGAGATTAAGGAAGATAATAAAAAATGAAAATAGAAAAAGAAATAAAACTTATAGGATAAGGAATATTACATATTTTCGAAAAAGATTTCCTTAAAAATTTTTTTCTTTCGACAATAAAGGATGGAAAATTTTTAAATTTTATTTTTAAAGAAGGATTTGTTGAATTTGAAATGGAAGCTCCTTACAGTAATAATTTTGTTGTACTAGGAAATTTTAAAATTAATGAAAATGTTCTAGGCTTTACTTTTGAAAATGGGATTGAGATAAGGAAAGATCCTCATACAAAAAATCAAGTTATTATTTGTAGAGATGAGAAAATAATAGAAACAGAAGATATAAATATAGTTCTATTCCAACATCAACTTTTTTATTTGATTCAACTTATTGCAATGATTTTATAAAAATCATTTATAATTTTTTAAAAAATTTAGATCAAAAAGATAGATCAAAAAATAAAAAAAATTATTAAGGAGTGTCAAAATAATATCACACAAAAAGGAAAGTATAAAAAGACTTTAAAAGATGAATTTTTATTTACTGAGGAAGAAGCTAAATTTGTAACTAATATTAGGAATGATATTATTCATGAATCTCTTTTTTTAGATGAAAGTATAGAAAAAAATTTTGGAAGATTACAATTAGATAATGATTCCGAATTGTATGGATATTTATCAAGTGTAACAAATTCAATTATACGAGGAT
>ERZ773079.1479-NODE-1479-length-14006-cov-35.001720_pt1 | contig 14006 bp, 7 predicted proteins | sample MGYA00511355_ERZ773079 | MGnify/ENA primary metagenome ERZ773079 (study PRJEB29015, sample SAMEA2737979) | human oral metagenome | biome: human oral; feature: human-associated habitat; material: dental | place: China | collected 2117 ... | reverse complement strand
CCTTGATCCCGGAGTCGGCGGTACAGACCGAATGCGTGCGTCCCGCGGTGGAGACGGCCCGGTTCCACGATGCCGCATCCGCCTACCGGAAGGTGGGTATCGTGTTCCGCGGCTCATCAACCCGGTATGATGATTTCTCCCTGTTGGGCGATTTGGTAACCAGGTCCTTTAATCAGGTTATTTCCCAACTGCCCCGCTAAAGACTGCTGATTCACAAGCATAACAGCGTAATGGGTGGGGATTTCCTCAAGAATGGAAGAATCCCCACCCATTACGCTGTCTTCATAGACATAAAAATTGGTCCAGGAAGAAGATTTTATCTTCCTGAACCAAGGGAACTTGCCTCCTACATTTGTGGGTAAGGGGCGCCAGACATCTGACGGTATGCATGTCCCATGGAATTGACGAGCACTGGAGCAATAAACATCACAAGGATGGCGCTAGTAATCACACCGATGATTCCGCCAAAGGAGACGATAAGAGACGCTACAACGAAGATAACCCCCCAGAGCAGCAGCAGGCCGAGGAACGGGAAATATGCCTTTTTCATTGCGGTAAAATTAGCGACAATCGAGTTCAACCCGGACGCCCGAGACTCAGATGCAAACCCCGGGGCGAGACCAAACAATGGTAATGTAAAGAACACTGCCAATGACACCAACAAACCCACGATACTTGCCACCATCAAAGACGATAAATACTTTGATGCCAACCCGGAAATCCCAGAGAAAACAATCAACACTAAAGCAACTAGCGCTGCCGAGATGAGCGTCTGTACATAATTCATCCGGGCTTTCACGGTTTCCATCGTCACTTTCTCCCCGTCCAGCTGCGTGAGAATCGCAGCACACAGGATAGGAGAAATCAAAATAACCACAAGCACCAAGACTAGATACACGATCATCATGGTAGGCGTCATAACCGTTACATTGGCGCTGGTGCTAGAGCCCGCCATAATGTTTTGCATTTGCTCCTGAATCTGTGCCTGCAGCTGACGCTGATTCAAATAATTCACAACAGCCATGATCACACCAACCACGGCTCCAATGGCCAACCAGAGTACCGGGTTTTTCATGATGGCCTTGTAACCATAGGTAAACGTCATACCAATGCTGAGCCCGGATTCCCGTTTCAGCATGTTGGTTTCGTACAGCGCGTTCTGACCCACTACCTCGACGCCCGCCACGGGTGCAGGTAACTGCGGACCACTCTGCTGTTGCGGCGCATACTGGCCTGCCGCCGGGTCGAAACCACCCTGGGGTGGTTGCTGACCATACTGGTTCGCGCCAGGAGCTTGGGGCTGAAACCCACCACCAAAATTAGGCTGGCCATAACCGCCGGAGTTCGGTGATGCTTGTTGCACATAGCCACCGCCCTGGGGACCCTGCGGACCCTGGGGCTGCCCATAACCGCCCTGCGGCTGGCCGTAACCACCAGAACTGGTAGGAGCCTGACCACCGTAACCGCCCCCCTGAGGCTGACCGTAGGGGGTGCCTCCCGGCATTTGTTGCGGAGATTGGCCATAACCACCAGCGGGCTGGCCGTAACCACCGGCAGGCTGCCCATAGCCGCCTGATTGCTGACCGTAGGGGGTACCGGCCGCCGAGGGGCTGCCGTAGGGGGCGGAATTATTGGCGGGTGGTTGCTGGCCACCACTGCCATAGCCACCGGATTGTTGGCCGTATCCACCGCCGGATTGCGGGGATTGCCCATAGCCCGTCGGCCCACCGTAGGGACTCCCCGACTGAGGTTGGCGAGGCTGCTCGTAGCCACCGGTTGGACGGTTGTAGCTGCCCGAATCGCTTTGCTGCGGCCGCTCATAGCTACCAGTGTTTTGCTGCGGACGTTCGTAATTACCAGTGTCGTTTTGTTGTGGGCGCTCGTAACTTACGGTTTCTTGCGGTTGGCTATAGCTACCGGAATCGTTTTGCCGTGATTGCTGCCCGTAGGGGCTACTCCCCTGCTGCGATTGGCCATATGCCCCGGTAGGACGGTTATAGCTACCGCTATCCCGGGATTGATCTGATGAGTTAGACGACTGACCATAGCTGCTATACGCGGAACCGGACTGTCCGGTCTCGGAGCCAGAGGTGGAAGAATGCGGGCTCCCATAGGGGCTATTGCTTCGAGATGATTGCCCATAACCGCCCTGTTGGCCGTAGCCACCGGCAGGCTGCCCATAGCCGCTCGAATTGCTCCCATAAGGGCTGCCATTCCCCTGCTGCGATTGCCCATAGCTGGAAGAGCTTTGTCCGTAGGGGTTACTGCCGGAACCGGAGTAAGGGTTGCTCGATTGCGATGGTTGCCCATAGCCGCCGTAAGAACTGCTTCCAGAGCCCGAACCAGTGAGCCCATCACTATAATTACCGGACTGCGGTGAATAAGGATTCTTCTGCCGCGGATCTGTGGGCTTGCCCGACCCCTCCCGATCTGACTTATCCCGCGGCTCCTTGCCGTCATCATTGTTGTGGTTGTCTGTCACAACGTAAATCCTTTCGTTACTTCTCTCATCCGTATGAGGAAAATCCGTGAGGAGTAAGTTTCCTCCCCCACTTCGATTGTGATCTCACAACGGCGCAGATGGGCCGAATGCACCCATATCGGGCTGAAATACTTTTGGGAAACTCTTATCGCTGACGGTCCCAACACAACCTGTAATCAGCAAGGAATTTCTTTTTGTATTTTTAGACAATCAGCCAAATTATCATTTTATGCCGTTGCGACAGCAAAAGGTAGGCATCCCACCCACACCCACCAACCTTCATAGAGGATTTACGACCATGCAGGCGGGTGATGCGGGGCAAATATTCACCCCACATCGGCCGTGGAAAACTGGTTTATTGCTGCTAGAAGTATCGCCAACACTGAACGATAGATCTTTCACACCACAATTCTATTCAGTTTACTTAAACACCACTTCAGGTACCCCTTTTTACCCCATTCTTAGAACACACATACCAAGCAAACTATGGTTGGGATGCATGTTTCCTACCGTAATTATTGGGTACGGTGTCACACCTAACACGCAGTAACCATATCCATTGATCACACCATTCACCACTATTGATAATGGTAACCGTGGTGTGACACGTCTACGACTGACTGACAATCTCAGTAGAAAATTAGCCCCGCTAGCTACCCCCTCTGACTACGGCCGCCTTGCCGTCAACGCTCACCATCTGGTTGCCGCTTGTCTAATAGAGCTCTGCGGGTTGTAGTCCCTGCCATAATAATGGCGGCAGCTGCAAAGAGGTAAACCCTTGATGGGGATACCCGGTGGGAATAACGTGTGGGGACTATTGCCCACCGATCCGAGAAAACCCGCGTGATATTGCTAGAATCATTGTCCGCAGCGACAGAACTTATATTTATGACCGTAGAAAACACATATATATGCCTAGTAAACAACAATTAGAAGACGAACTTTCCCAACTGAGTATCGCTGATGAACGCAGGTTCCGGCGTCGATTAGCAAAGGCCCGCTCCCCTAAAGCATTATCGGCTATTGCGGCGGACATGATGACCGCCCGAGAAAGCGTCGACAAGCGGGCTCGTAGCATTCCAGCTATCACCTACCCGGAGCAGTTACCGGTATCCGCACGTAAAGACGATATCGCGGATGCTATTAGGGACCATCAGGTAGTAATCATTGCTGGTGAAACCGGGTCCGGCAAAACCACGCAGATTCCGAAAATTTGTTTGGATATTGGTCGGGGTAGGCGGGGGCTCATTGGACACACCCAGCCGCGCCGGTTGGCCGCTCGGACTGTGGCGGAGCGCATTGCCGATGAGTTAGGGCAGCGCATCGGCGAAAGCGTCGGCTATGCCATTCGGTTTGACGATCAGGTGGGCCCGCAAACCGCGGTAAAGCTTATGACTGATGGCATTTTGCTCGCAGAAATGCAGCATGACCGCTACCTTAATGCTTACGACACCATTATCATTGACGAGGCCCATGAGCGAAGCCTCAATATTGATTTTTTGCTCGGCTATCTCAAACAATTACTGCCTAAACGGCCAGACCTCAAGGTTATTATCACCTCTGCAACAATCGACCCGGAGCGGTTTGCGACACATTTCGCAGATCAAGACGGCAACCCGGCGCCGATCATTGAGGTGTCAGGCCGCACCTACCCCGTCGAGGTACTCTACCGACCGCTCCAGGTGGAGTCCGGGGGTAAACTCATCGACATCGACCCACTGGACGGGTTACTTTCCGCCATCGAAGAACTCATGGAATATGGCGATGGTGACATTTTATGCTTTTTCCCGGGGGAGGCGGACATTCGTGACGCCATGGAGGCCATCGCCGGGAAACGGTGGCGCAATGTTGATGTGGTCCCGCTTTTCGGTCGACTATCCAACCAGGAACAGCATCGCGTTTTTAGCCCCCACGCCCACCGACGCATTGTGTTATCCACCAACATTGCCGAAACGTCGCTGACCGTGCCGGGCATTCATTTCGTGGTTGATACCGGCACCGCACGAATCTCCCGCTATTCCACAAAAACCAAAGTTCAGCGCCTCCCTATTGAAAATATTTCGCAGGCCAGCGCGAATCAACGGTCGGGTCGATGCGGTCGGGTTGCCGATGGTATTGCCATCCGACTCTATTCCGAGGAGGATTATTTAAGCCGCCCCGAGTTTACGGACCCGGAGATTCTGCGCACCAATTTAGCCAGTGTTATCCTGCAAATGGCGGCGCTCAAACTGGGCAATATTGAAGACTTTCCCTTCGTTCAGGCCCCCGACACCCGTGCCATCCGGGATGGCATAATATTACTGAAAGAATTAGGCGCCCTAGAGGATTCGGATAATAACACGAATCTGCCTAAACTTACTCCCATTGGTCGGGATATTGCGCGGCTGCCGGTAGACCCGCGCATGGCGCGAATGATTATTGAGGCCCGACGGCTGGGCTGTCTTCGGGAAGTCCAGGTCATTGTTGCCGCGCTGTCGATCCAGGATGTGCGCGAACGTCCGCTCGAATACCAGGCGCAGGCAGATCAATTACATGCCCGTTTTAAAAACAAAACCTCGGATTTTCTTGGTTATCTAAAACTGTGGGACTACATTGCTCGGAGCCGGGAAGAACTCAGCGGCAATGCCTTCCGTAACCGAATGCGGAAGGAATTCCTCCATTACCTGCGCATCCGGGAATGGTTCGATTTGGTGCGGCAATTAAAATCCGTGTGTGGGCAGCTCGGTTGGACCACCGACGATGCCGCCCTCGACCGGTACGTGCCCGAGGCGAAACAGCTGCACAGTTCCCAGCCTGGCAACCGCGGTAACCACCAGGGACAACGGGGTAGTGTGCAATCCCCCACCAGCCAGGCAGATGCAGACGAGGTGATAGGCGCTGAACAGGCCGATGCGGTCCACCAGTCTCTGTTGTCCGGGTTGCTGTCGCATATTGGTATTCGGAATGTTGACACCCGGGAATACCAGGGTGCCCGCAACACTAAATTCATGGTCTTCCCCGGCTCCGCGCTGGCGAAGACCAACCCGCAGTACGTCATGGCCGCGGAGTTGGTGGAGACCTCAAGGCTGTGGGCCCGCGACGTGGCCAGCATCGACCCCCGCTGGGTGGAACGCCTCGCGGCAAACCTGCTGAAAAGCACGTATTCCGAACCGCATTGGTCCAGCAAACGGGCCGCCGCCATGGCATACCAACGCTCCACACTCTATGGGGTGCCGGTCGTGGCCGACCGGCTGGTCCCCTACCACACGATTGACCAGGTGGCGGCCCGGGACATGTTTATCCGGGAGGCGTTGATCGCCGGGGATTGGCGCACCCACCACAAGTTTTTCCACCGCAATGCGGAAAAACTTCAAGCTGCCACCGAGTTAGAGGAGCGCGCCCGGCGGCGTGACATTGTGGTCGACGAGGACACCCTGTTTGACTTCTATGATTCCCGACTGCCGGAGCACATCACCACCGGCACCCGGTTTGACCAGTGGTGGAAGAAGACGCAGCGCACCCAACCGAACCTGCTGGATTTCGATCCGGCAGCCCTAGTACATCATGCCGCAGATTCCGTGACCGAAACGGATTTTCCCACCACCTGGGTGTATACCGCCGGTGGTGAAACGTTGCATTTTGATTTGACATATCGCTTCGTCCCAGGCGAGCCCGACGATGGGGTAACTGTGCACGTGCCGGTGCCATTATTGGCGGGGTTGCAGCCGACCGGTTTTGAGTGGTTGGTCCCGGGCATGCGGGAGGATTTGGTGACCGAACTGATTCGGTCCTTGCCCAAGCAGGTGCGGCGGCATGTGGTGCCCGCGCCGGATTATGCCCGGCGGGTAGTGCCGCTGTTGGATTCGCGCCGAACCGAACCGCTGCGGGCGCAGTTGGCAGCCGCGTTGACCGAGGTGAGCGGCCATGTGATCAGCCCGGAGGAGTTCCGGTTCGATTCCCTGCCTGCCCATTTACGCATGCTGTTTGCCGCGGTGGATCGGCGGGGGAAGATCATTGATTCCGATAAAGATCTTTCGGCCCTCAAGCGCCGGCGAGCGACGCAAATCCAATCATCGGTGTCGCAGGCGGGACGCCGGGTGGAGCAGGATTCCGTGTCGGAGTGGACGGCGGACACCCTGGGGACGATCCCATCGGAGATTTTCACGAAGGTAGATGGGCAGCGGGTGGCGGCATACCCGGCCTTGATGGCGACCCCGGAAGGGGTGGCGGTGAAGGTGTTTGGGACGCGCGCGGAGGCGGATGCGTCAATGATGACGGCAACGCTCACGCTCCTGCTGCGGAAGATTCCGGTCCCAGCACAGAAAATGGTGAATGGCCTGCCGCTACGGCAACGGGTGGGGGTGGAGAATTATCCGCACGGGGGTGTTGGTGGCCTGGTGGCGGATGCTCGGGTAGCAGCCACCCGGGACCTTTTGGTGCGGCATGGGGGTCCGGTGCGGGATCCTGGCGAGTTTGCCGAGCTGCTGGCCAAAATCCGCCCAGAGGTGCCGGGGTTGGTACGGCAAATGATTGTGGAGTTAGCGCCGGCCTTGGTGGAGTTTGTGGCGCTGCGGCAGGAGTTGGCGAATTGGACGGGTGAGGCGATCACGGACATGCAGGCGCAGCTGGAGTTTTTGGTGCCGAAAAACGCCTTGGCGGTGCATGGGATTGGCCGGCTGAAGCATTTAGGCCGGTACGTCAAAGCAATGCGCATGCGCCTGGATGACATGGGGGTGCAGCCGGATCGGGACGCGCGCCGGCAGGCTGTGATCCATGGGTTGGAGGCCACATTGGCTGCCCGGCTCGCAAAGATGCCGGCCGCTCGGACCAAATCCGCTGCGGTGAAGGATATTTATTGGTTGTTACAGGAATTACGGGTCAGTCTGTTTGCGCAAACATTAGGGACCGCGCAGAAGGTGTCGGAGTCGAAGATTTCCAAGGCGATTGCGGCCCTGCGGTAGGCGTCGACAAGCCCAAACCGGCTAGCCTCATAGTCCTCGGTCACGCCGCCGCATCTGCCGTATCTCGGCTTCGAAATCGGCGGCGGACTCGAAGGATTTATAGACGGAGGCAAAACGTAGGTACGCAACCTCGTCGAGTTCGCGGAGTGGGTCAAGTATGGCTCGACCGATAAAATTCGCGTGAATCTGCGAACTTCCGTGGCTCCGCACCACTTCTTCTACTTCTTGTGCGAGTCGCTTGAGCGCGTCCTCGGAAACATTCCGCCCCTGGCAAGCACGCCGCACACCGGTTATAACCTTCTCGCGGCTAAAGGGTTCGGTCAGCCCATTGCGTTTTATAACCAGCAATTGGGCCTTTTCTATAGTGGTGAATCGGCCATTGCAAGCGCTGCATTCCCGACGCCGCCGAATGGCGGTACCACCGTCGATAACACGAGAGTCGATGACTTTAGATTGTTTATTTTGGCAGAAGGGACAGTGCATATCGCTCTCCGTAGGGCTTATTTGGGCAGGTTATCAGACGGCGTTTTGACCGAATCATCACTGATAATAACGGACAAAACCACTGTTCTCTTCCGATTTATCCCAGGCATGATCCGTGTTGATATCGGTTTGATTTAAACAAGATAACGTCACGCTTACAGCACGCTTGACGACGCAGGGCTCGGCGTAACGAAGAAGAACCGATAATTCAGCCCCTACGGCACACCCATTCGAGACTGACAGCAAATTGTAATAAATTCGTGATGCGCTCTCGGGGGTCGATTATGAAGATTCTTTCACGATTTTGATGGCTTTATGAGAGGGTACTAATGTGCGAACCATCAAAAAAGCCGAACATACTCTCGCAGAATTCTCTCGAACACACAATTAGTCATATACAACTATATGTATAATTATCTATCTGAATTAATCGGTGCGATGAGCAGCGGTAGCATGTGAACGACGAAAAATTTTAGGAAGAAATATCATGGTTATCCCGTACTAACTAAATGAATTTTTTGGGGAGCTATTGCCAATGCGGTTGCCAACACCTAATGTTACGAGGTCGTTAATCTGTTCGAATTTTTTTGCCATTTTTGAATAATATAGAACCAAGAAAACACCCTAAGATGTTATCAAAAAGTTTCGAACAGGCATGTTTTATTAGAACACTTTCCGCTATGCTGTAAAGGACAAACTGTTATACCTTCGAACAGGCTTCGGCCACCACGGAATGGTCTCAACATTCTAAAAATGTTTATCAAATTGCAACATGGTTTCGAGGGGAACACCGAATTTTCTACCCCTGATATAAGGAGCACTCTACATGGCGCGTAAACCTAAAAAGGTCAGCGTTGTTTCGAATTCAAAACCTGAAGCCGAACAACTCAGCGACCGGCAACGTCGCATCCTGCAAGTTATTCGTGATGCAGTAGTCCTCCGGGGCTATCCGCCTAGTATTCGGGAAATTGGTGACGCCGCAGGATTGCAATCTACCTCATCAGTAGCCTATCAATTAAAAGAGCTAGAGCGTAAGGGATTTTTACGCCGCGACCCCAATAAGCCACGGGCGGTCGACGTCCGCGCGATCCCTGGCGAAGAGTTAAAAAAGACCGCTACAGCAGGCAAAGGTCGGAAGGCACCTACGGCCACCGTCACCGGCCAGTCAACTGTAGAAGCCGCTAACACTAGTTATGTGCCGTTGGTGGGGTCGATTGCCGCAGGTAATCCCATTTTGGCGGAACAAAATATTTCTCTGTATTACCCACTCCCCCAAGAAATTGTGGGTGATGGAGAGCTATTCATGCTACAGGTTGTGGGCGAATCCATGCGGGACGCTGGCATTTTCGACGGTGACTGGGTGGTGCTGCGATCACAAAAGGTTGTTGACAAAGGCGATTTTGTGGCGGCCATGATTGACGGTGAGGCAACTGTGAAGGAATTCCATCAAGACCAAAGCGGCATGTGGTTATTACCACATAATGATAGTTTCGATCCGATCGCGGTTTCCCCCGAAACAGAGATTATCGGCAAGGTGGTTTCCGTAATGCGGAAGCTCTGACTCGCCGAATATAACGTAGACATAACCGCATACCTCCTGCCCCTAATAATAATGGCCCCTTATCACCTGGTTGAGGCGATAAGGGGCCTAATTTCGTCACGGCATTTCCGTCAGATACGCGGATAGTCTAGTGGCCATTCACCGCCATCTGGTACTACCCAGTACTCCGGTGAGATTCACCCGGTATGCGTGGAGAATGACAACAAATCCTGTACATTTATATCGCCAAACCTGAAAAAATCACCCCCATTTAAGGGGTGTTGTGGAAATCACAGCGCAAGCTGGTAATGTCGCAAAAATGTTGGTTTTTGCAGCTGAAAATTGAGAGTTTGGTCAAAAACGCCCCCAATAATGGCTAAATATCCACAATTTGCTTTTTGAAATCTGTGATTTGTTGGGGTTCAGCATGCAAGAATAGACTGCATACGTCCATTGCTACACCTAACTAAAACGGACACTCGACAGGTATAGCGTCTTTGTTCCACTCACTGTAGATAGAAAGCCGAGGAGTCATGTATTCGGAGGAGCGCCGTCGTCAAATCGCCTCCCTCACAGCCGTGGAGGGACGGGTTAATGTCACAGAATTAGCTGCGCGATTCGATGTCACCGCAGAAACCATCCGGCGTGACTTAGCGGTCCTCGACCGTGAAGGCGTGGTGCACCGGGTACATGGTGGTGCGGTGGCGAATCAAACATTCCAAACTACGGAATACAGTGTGGATGCACGTCTTCGCTCCGCATCGGGAGCAAAAAGCTCCATTGCACATGCCGCCCTGCAATTCCTCCCCGAAGCCCCAGGCGGCGGCATATTTCTCGACGCCGGCACAACCACCGCGGCCTTCGCCGAGCTCATCACGATGCAGCCCGCCGCAAAACAGTGGTCGATCGTGACCAATAGCCTATCCATTGCCCTTACCTTAGCTAATTCAGGGTTGGATGAAATACAGCTTCTTGGCGGGTCCGTGCGCGGCATTACCCAAGCAGTCGTGGGAAACGCGGCGCTCCGCACCCTGGCACTCATGCGCGCCGAGGTGGCATTCATCGGCACCAATGCGCTCACGGTTGACCATGGCTTATCGACGGCCGACTCGCAGGAAGCCGCCATTAAATCCGCGATGATCACCAATGCCCGCAAGGTCGTGGTTTTATGCGACTCCACCAAAATGGGCACCGATTACCTGGTGAGCTTTGGTTCCGTCGACGATATTGACGTGATTATCACGGACGCTAATGCGCCCGAGTCGTTCGTCAAGGCGCTCCGCGACCGCAATGTAGAAGTCATCATCGCCAGCTAGCGCAGGCTAGGTCGCGGGCGACTAGCAGCCAGCGCAAAGCCACCCTGCCGCATCGCAATCAGGGTGGCTTTTCGGCAATTATTTAGGCCTTATCGCCCAACAGCAGTTCCCGAACCAGGGCGCGAGCGTTCGTTGCCCCTTCAGCATTCAGGGCCACTTCGGCGGCCTTCTGACAGGTCTCCAGGTCGACAGCGGCAAGCTGAGCACCCACACCAGCAATGGCGGTGGAAGCGGCAGACAGGGAGTTCACGCCCAAACCAGTCAAGACGCAGGCCAGCAGCGGGTCGGCGGCTGCCTCACCGCACACGCCCACGGCGGTATTGAACTTCTTGCCTTCCTTACAAGTGTGATCGATGAGTCGCAGCACTGCCGGCTGCCACGGGTCGGTCAGGTAGGCCAGCTGCGGGGACATGCGGTCCGCAGCCATGGTGTACTGGGTCAGGTCATTGGTACCGATCGACACAAACCGCAGGTGCGGCATAATCTTATCGGCCATCAGGGAGGCAGCCGGCACCTCAATCATGGCGCCGGCAGTCAAGCCCCGATCCCCGCACAAGCCGGCAAACCACTGGGCCTCCCGGGCGGTAGCCACCATGGGGGCCATGACCCAGGTTGGGGCGGTCTCTTCGGTACGGCCCAACTCGGAAGCGGCCTTAGCAATGGCATCGAGCTGGCGGGTCAGAAGCGCCTCGTTGGCGCGGGCCACACGCAGACCACGCACACCCAAGGCCGGGTTCATTTCGTCGGCCATGGAGGCAAAGGCCACCGGCTTATCCGAACCAGCATCCAGGGAGCGAACCACAACCTTGGAGTTCGGGAACTGCTCCAGCACCTTCTTATAGACCTCGGCCTGCTCCTTGACTGACGGTTCGGTGGTGGCGCTCAAGAAGCACAGCTCGGTACGGAACAACCCAATGCCTTCTGCCTGGGATTCCGTGGCAGCAATGCGGGCGGCCTTGCCGTCTTGCACATTGGCCAGCAATTGCACATGGTGCCCATCCTTGGTCTTGGCCGGGCCTCGCCACTGGGCGACCCGCTCGGCCTGCATCTTGGACTCTTGCTCGGCCTGAACTGCGGTTTCCGGATCTGCGCCAAGAGAGATCGTCCCCAGGGAGCCGTCGACAAGCACCGGGGTGCCTGCGACAACGCTATGAATCTGAGAACCGGCTGCCACGATACAGGGAACATTCAATTGGCGGGCAATGATGGCGGTGTGCGACGTCGGACCACCCAGTTCCGTGACCAAGCCCACGAACAAATCCACGTTGAGGGCGGCGGTATCGGCCGGGGACAGGTCGTCGGCGAAGAGCACTACTCGCTCGGTCACGTCCGGCAAACCTGGCTCCGGCTCGCCACGCAGCTGCGCAATGACCCGGTCGCGGATATCCCGAAGGTCTGTAGTGCGTTCTGCCATCACGCCGCCGGCGGCTTCGAACATTGTCACGAATTTAGTGGTGGCTGCAACAACAGCATATTCTGCCGGGTGACCACCGGTAATGCCCTTCCGCACCGCCTTACGCCAACCACGGTCATTGACCATACCGGCGGTTGCCTTGAGCACCTCGGCTGCTGCGCCCTTGGCGTGTGCTGAACGCTGAAGAAGCCGCTCGGCCACAACGTCTGCCGCATCATTAAACCTGCTGAGCTCAGCTTCCCGCTGGTTTTCCGCCACAACTTGACCAGCCTTGGGTAGTTTCGGGCGAGGGCTGATCCATACTGCCGGCGCATAACGCACCCCGGGGACCACAGCAGTACCTTTTAACACAGTGTCAACGCTCACGTTCTTCAACGTATGCCACCTATCTTCACATTGGAGTTCCTGTTAGAACTAGGACACCATAAAATCCACACTTCCGCAATAGAAACAAAATCAAAGTCACAAATTTTGTTGTGATTTATCGCATTTCACGCCAATATTTCGAGAGTTTTTCTGAATATGATTGACAATCAAAAATAACCGGGCATAAACTAAGTATGGATTCCCACATTTTCGGGTGATTATGGGTCGGTAGCTGAACTACAACCGGAAATTCGGGAAAAACGTCCCCGCAAAAATTTTTAGTATGTTGTTTCCCACATTTAAACCCACACCATAGGTTGCACGCTCTACATTAATAATAGGAGTGCTTATAGAAATCATTTCAATCCCCATATAGGTAACTATGATTTGCAGAGCGGTTCCTAGGTTTTTACTAAAATTTTCACCCCTACCACTAACCCCATAAACCCACTTCAATGTGAGTTTTCACCATTCCGCACTTCAGCGGCATATCAACATCGCTACAACGTCAGGAGGTAGCCAACACGTGGCAACAGTCGCGCAGATCAACGGGCGCCAATCGACAATTGTCGCAATCACCAATGACACCGGCCGCTGCTCCGTCGCGGATCTTGCCGAGCGCTTCTGTGTCACTGCCGAAACTATTCGACGTGATCTGAAGTCTTTAGAGGCCAAGGGCCTGCTCCGTCGAGTACATGGCGGCGCCGTCGCCGGCGCTCTCACCCCGCAATCAGACCTTGTTGCCACCGACGATGATGATGAGCTGCCCATTCAACAATCCCAGCGGCGGAAAAACCTCATCGCCCAAAAAGCAATCGAACTCATCCCCAGCCCCACCGCGGCCATTTTCATTGATGCCGGCTCCACCACCGAGGCCTTCGCCAGTACCCTGGCGCATAATTATCGGGGACAAAACTGGAGCATTGTTACCAACTCTCCCAATGTTGCCCACACCGTTGCCGCCGTCGGTGTTCCTCAAGTCACTATTCTGGGCGGCACCATTAAGGCCCGCACCCAAGCCGTCGTCGGGCCAAATGCTGTGGAAACCCTACGCAGTCTCCGTGCAGATATCGCTTTCATGGGGACCACCGCTCTCAGTCTTACCCACGGGCTCACTACCTCCGACCCGCGGGAGGCTGCCGTGAAAGAAACCATGATTTCCCAATCAAATCACGTGGTAGTGCTCTGCGACTCCACCAAGCTGGGTCGGGAATCGAATGTCCAATTCGCCAAGCTTTCCGACATTGACGTCGTGGTTTCTGACCGCAATGTGCCGCCCGATTTTACGTCCAAACTCCACCCCTACGACACAAGTATGGTGATTCCGTGATACTCACACTAACCCCCAATCCCAGCATTGACGCCACTTTCCAATTGACCGGCACCCTCATCCCCGGCGGAGTCAACCGGCTATCATCGGCTACTTCCGTTGCCGGTGGTAAGGGCATCAATGTTTCCCACGCCA
>ERZ773079.1478-NODE-1478-length-14007-cov-3.654386_pt1 | contig 14007 bp, 10 predicted proteins | sample MGYA00511355_ERZ773079 | MGnify/ENA primary metagenome ERZ773079 (study PRJEB29015, sample SAMEA2737979) | human oral metagenome | biome: human oral; feature: human-associated habitat; material: dental | place: China | collected 2117 ... | reverse complement strand
GGGCTCCAAGGAGTCGTAGTAGAGCAGGGCGTAGAAGCAATGGGAGGCCTGCCACAGGGGGTTGGCCTGCGCGAGCAGCGGCGCGTTGAGCTCGACCGCGTTGGCCACGGACTGCGCGCCGGGCCCGTACAGGCCGGTGAACAGCGACAGCAGGCAGGTGATCGCGGAGACCACCCCGATCCCGCCTCCGCCTGCCGATCCCAGGGCGGCGCCCGCGGCGCTCGACATGAGGCTGGCGGTACCGATCGCCACGAGGCACAGGCCCACGTGCGGTCCGAAGTCCACTCCGACCACCGCGGCGATGAATGCGAAGGCGATGAGCAGGCAGACCAGGACGCACGCCCAGGAGGCCGTGAGTGTGGCGGTGAGGACCTGCCACCTCGGCAGGCCCGCCAGGATGCGCCGCGCCCCCAGGGGGGAGGAGGCCATGATGCCCTGCACGGCGACCATGGTGACGGTCGTGCCCATGCCGCTGGCGAAGGCGAGCAGGGCGAAGTAGTAGCGGGTCGCGGGTTTGACGGGGTTCTGCGTCACCGAGACCGGGCGGGTGAAGGAGCGGTCGGCCCCCGCCCCGGCCACCTGTTCGGGCGGCGCGCCCGCCTCGGCGAGCGCCCGGTGCTCGGCCGCCGCCTGGCTGTAGGAGTCCATGACCACCCGCAGGACCCGGGTTGTCTCAGCCTCGTTGCCCTTCTGGGACACGTGCAGCACCGGCCCGCCGTCCTCGACGGCGAGGTAGCCGTTCGTGTCGCCCCGTTTCGTGGCGGCCTCGGCCTCGGACGCGGTGGAATGGGAGACTTTCATGATGAGGCGCGGGTCGGCGTCCTCGGAGGAGACGCGCTCGACGACGGCGTCCAGTCCGGGGGCCGCCCAGTACGCGTCGTCCTGGACGATGCCGAAACTCATGGGGGTGGCCTCGTAGGCCTTCTCCAGGTTGGAGAACTGCGCCATGAAGATGAGCGACAGCACGACCGGGAAGCCGAGCGTCCACACGAGCAGGATGCGGTCGCGCAGGAGCCGGAGCACCTGGTAGCGGAAGACGGTCACCATGTCAGGCCGCCTCGTCCCGCAGCGCGCGGCCGGTGATCTCCAGGAACACCTCGTTGAGGGTCGGGGGCTCGGAGACGACCCGGCCGCAGGTCGCGCCGACCCCGGCCAGCGCGCCCATGACGTCGGAGAGGTTGTGCGGCCCGGCGGCGCACTCGATGAGCGCGGTGGGCGCCTCGTAGGCGACGGAGCGCACCCGCTCGAGGCGGCGCAGCGCCTCCAGGGCCTCCTCGCCCAGGGGGAGCGGGTCGACGACCTCCACCCGGATGCGCTCGCCCGTGCCGATCATGGCCTTGAGCTCGTCGGAGGTGCCCGAGGCCACCTGGCGTCCGCGGTCCATGATGGTGATCCGGTCGCACAACTGCTCCACCTCCTCCATGTAGTGGCTCGTGTAGATGACGGTGGCGCCCTCCTGGTTGAGGCGCTTGATGCCGTCGAGGATGGCGCTGCGGCTCTGGGGGTCTACGGCCACCGTGGGCTCGTCGAGGATGATGAGGTCGGGGCGGTGCGCGATCCCGCACGCGATGTTGAGGCGGCGCAGCAGCCCGCCCGAGAGCTTCTTCGGTTTGAAGGCCGCGAACTTCTCCAACCCGACGAAGGCGACAGCCTCGGAGACCATGTGTCGGCGCAGGCCGCGGTCGCGCACGTACAGGGCGCAGAAGGCGTCGACGTTCTCGGCCACGGTGAGCTCGTCGAAGACGGCGACCTCCTGGGGCACCACGCCGATGCGGCGCTTGAGGCCGTAGGCGGTGGGCGACATGGGCTCGCCGAACACGCGGATCGCCCCCTTGTCGTAGGAGAGCAGTTGGAGGAGGCAGTTGATCGTCGTGGTCTTGCCCGAGCCGTTGGGGCCGAGCAGGCCGACGACCTCGCCCCGCCCGATCCTCAGGGACAGCCCGTCCACGGCGATCAGCTCCCCGTAGCGCTTCACCAGGGACTCGATCTCGACGGCGGTGCCCGCCCGGCCGTCGCTCCCGCTCGGGATGCTCGCCCGGTTGTCGTTCCCGGGCGCGGTGCCCGCCGTTCCGGCTCTGCGCTGCCGGTCCGCACTCGTCCCGCTCCCGCGCGCCGGCTCCGCGTCCCCGCCCGCCTCGTTCCGCTGCGCGCCCTCGGCGCCGTTCTCGGAGTCCATTCCTCCCCGCCTTCCTCATGTCGGTGCGTTGGCCCCGTGCCCCCAATCATCCCGACGAGGCGGGGGCCGCGGAAGTGCGGGAAGTCATGAGTGCGGAGGGAGGGCATGACTTCTGTCATGACTTCGACGGGGTTCTGCGGACGCGGGGCGCGCCCGGCCCTTGATCGCCGATAATCGGGGCATGAGGGTCTTGGCGGACAAAGGCGCGCTCCTGTGCGGATGCCTCCTGATGTGGAGGGCGGACACCGCCACCGTGGTCTGGCTGCTGCTCGCCGTGACGGTCAGTGGACTGGCGGCGGTGGCGGAGCACTGGCCCTGGTTCGCCGCCGTCCCGGCCGCCTACCTGCTGGCCGCGGCGCTCGCGGCGGCCCCGGCAGTGGGCGCGCCGCTGGCCGTCTACGACCTCGCCCGGGCCAGTGCTGGCCGTCCGCCGTGGCAGCGCTCGGCAGCCGCTGCCGTGTGCGCCCCGATCGTGGTCGCGGCGGTGGGCAGGGGCGAGCCGACCGCGGTCTACACGGCGGCCCTGGGGGCGGTCGCCGCGCTGCTGGCGCTGCGCACCCAGCAGGGGGAGGCCACCCGCCAGAACCTCAACGCCGCCCGCGACGACCTGCGCGAAAGGGTCCTGGCCCTGCAGGACGCGAACGCCCGGATGCTCCAGATGCAGGACGACGAGCTGCGCGCCGCCGCCCTGTCCGAGCGCACGCGCATCGCCCGCGAGATCCACGACGGGGTCGGGCACCTGCTCACCCGCCTCCTGCTGCGGGTGAAGGCCCTTCAGATCACCCACCGCGAGCATCCCGGCGTCGTCACCGACCTGGCCGCACTGGACAACGGGCTCGACGAGGCGCTGGACTCCATGCGCCGCTCTGTCCACGCCCTGTCCGACCAGGGGGAGGACCTGGCGGTCTCCCTCAACCTGCTGGGCTCGCGGAGCGCCATCGCAACAGTGGACGTGGACTGCTCGCTGGACGCGGAACCGCCGCGCACGGTTTCACGCTGCATCACGGCCGTCGTGCGCGAAGCCCTCACCAACGCTGCGCGGCACGGCGGCGCAGCCTCGGCGCGGGTCACCGTCATCGACTACCCCGCCTTCTGGCAGGTCACGGTCGACAACGACGGCGCCGTTCCCGCTGGGGACGCGGAGCCGGACGGCGGCTCGCCCGGCTCCGGGGCCTCCCCCGGCAGTGCGCCATTAGACCGCGGGTCCGGGCTCGGGATGCCAGGCGTCCGAAGGGCAGGGCTCGGAACACCATCCGTCCGAAGGTCCGGGCTCGGGGAGCCGGGCGATGGCGCGATCCGCCCCGGCCTCGGACTGCGCGCGATGACGGACCGGGTCGAGGCTCTGGGCGGGACCGTGCGGATCACTCCCCGCCCCCGTTTCACAGTGTTCGCGACGATCCCGAAAGACAAGGACGGTGCGGTATGAGGGTTCTCATCGTCGATGACGACGCCATCGTCGTCCAATCGCTGGCGACCATCTTGTCAGCCGAGGACGGCATCGACGTGGTCGGCACGTGCTTGTCCGGCGCGGAGGCGGTCCAGGAGTTCCGGCGGCTGCGCCCCGACGTGCTCCTCATGGATATCCGCATGCCCGGTGCCGATGGGCTCAGCGCCGCGGAGGAGATCCTGGAGGGGGACCCGCAGGCGCGCATCGTGTTCCTCACGACCTTCTCGGACGACGAGTACATCGTGCGGGCCCTGAGAATGGGGGCGCGCGGCTACCTCATCAAACAGGACGTCGCCCAGATCGCCCCGGCACTGCGCTCCGTCATGGTCGGCGTGTGCGTCCTGGAGGGCGACGTGCTCGAGCGCGGGGCCTCCATGGGCATGCGCGCCCTGCCCGCCCCCGCGTCCGGCAGCGGGTCGGGGACGTCCGGCAGTGCGGTGGGGGAACCTGGCGGCCGAATGGGGATGACCCGCGGACGGGTAGGGGGGACTAGCGGTCGGGCCGGCTCCTGCGGCGCGCCGGGGAGGCCGACAGGGGCGGTGGGGGCCCCGGACCCGCGGAGCACGGTCTTCGCCTCGTTGACCGACCGCGAGTACGAGGTCGTCGAGGCAGTGGCGGCCGGCCTGGACAACGCCGAGACGGCGGAGAGGCTCTTCATGAGCGAGGGCACGGTGCGCAACCACATCAGTTCCATCCTGGCCAAGACGGGGCTGCGCAACCGCACGCAGGTGGCGGTCCGGTACTACCGCGCCGGAAGGTGAGGAATCCCGGTCGGCGGTCGCAACGGCCAGTCGGAGCAGGCGCTACCGCAGGCGGGCGCGACTGCCGACGGGCGGGGGCTGTCCGTCTGCGGGGTCCGGCCGCGCTGCCCGTTGCGCCTACTGGTCCAAAATGCGTCTGGGTTTCGCCGCATTCGGATGGCTTAGCCGCGGGTTGGTCCAAAATGCGTCTGAGTTCAGCGGTTTCGGCCCGATCTGGGCGGATTCGGGCAGACTCAGACGCATTTTGGAACACGTGCCTGCCGTGCCTCCGTTCTCACCCGAGACTCAGACGCATTTTGGAACACCAGACGCCCGCCGAGCACCACACCACCATGTGGGGATCCGCTGCCGCGCCGCGGACAGCGCGCACCGATGGACCAGCAGAAGACGCGCATCGCACGGCGTCCCCGAACCTATGAATGCCTTCACACACGCTGTCGGACCTTGGTGCTTACCCGCTACCTCAGGCAGGCTGACTCTGCTATCGTTCCGATCATGGACACCAATGACGGATCGGCCCCACTCCCGTGCGACTCCGAGGGAGAAGCGGCGCGGGAACCGGGCGAACGGGTTGCGCGCGGATCTGATGGAGAAGCGGATCGCGAGCCTGACGGAGCAACGGCACAGGGGCAAGGCGAACTGGTCGCGCAGGCGCCGGGCGCCACTCTCATTGAGGTTTTCCCGGAGATCGCGCTCATAGTCGGCGAGTCGCTCAGCGCGCTGCCCGACGAAGTCACAAGCGATCTGGTCGAACTGCCTTTCGGCGTTGACCATGTCGAACTGGACAAGGTACTCGGAACAGCGGGCGTTCTCGCACAAACGGCTTCCGCTGCACTAGCGGTCGGGAACCTGCAGGGGCTCGTGCGCCTCACCCCGGACACCGTGGCAGCGATGAACGGGGGGCTGAAACCCCTCGTGAGCGGCGGCGACAACCTCGGCGTCCTGACGGACGCGGGCGGGCGGTTCGCCAGGCAGGTCCGTTGGAAGCCAGTCGGCCCGCAGGCCGCTGGGGGCACTGTTCTGGCGTCCCTGGGCCCTGCCTTCATGATGGTCGCGCTGCAACTGCAGCTGAGCAGGTTGGAGAAGACGGCGAAGAAGAGCTACGAGATCTCGCACGAGATCCTCGGCGAGCTTCGCAAAAGCCAGCAAGACGAGCTCGCGGGTCTCGCGGCGGCAGTCGGGAAGGCGCTCAAAAGTGCTATGAGGAGCGGTCATGTCACTGACACGATGTGGTCGCGCGTTGGTAGCTACAGCAATAAGATCGAGGAACATAGAAACCGGTACGGGGACAAGGTAGAAGCCCATTCGAAGAAGATACGAGAGTTGAGGGGGGCGTCGGCCAGCGAATTGTATTCGTATATTAAGGAGAACGGAGGGCGGATACTCGGCGATTTGAAGTGCTGCATGGTGGTGGAGCGCGTTAATCGCGACTACCAGATCCTGCTCGCTGCGCATGTCTGTGAAAAGGCGCGGACGGATCCCGGCGAGCGCGAGAACCTAAAGACGATCATCGAAGATGTCCAGGGCGACTACGAAGCCGCAGTCGTGCGGATGACCGGCCTTGTGGACTCGCTCAGTCGTTCCCTCCACCTGGCCAGGGCGGTCACTGTGGCCCAATCGGCGAGCATCTTCGATAACGCCGTCAGTGGTTTAAATGCGGTGAAAGGGTGGCTTCCGGGCGACTGGCAGAAAAGCCCAGTGCCCCGCGACCAGGTGTTGGAGGCCGTGGAGGAACTGGTGAACGGGGTGGAGGAATTCGCCAGTGCTATCGCCCTGGCGTCCCCGCGGCGGCCCGAGCCACGGGCCCGCGTCATGGGGGAGCACCCCGATAAGGAGGCCGAAGCGCTCCTGGAGGTTCTGCGCTGGACGCTGCGCGGGGATGAGGAACTCGTCGGCTTCGCCCACGCGACGGACGCCCGGCAGCAGACGGTGATCGCAATCACCGGTCAGCGGGTCGTCGAGGCGAAGCTCGCGGATCTGCGCAGCCGGGGCGAGATTTGGCGCGAGATCCCCAACGACGAGATCCGCTACCTCAGGCGCCGGGGTGGCAACGAGGGCCGCGCGGAACTCGACGTCATCACCAAAGAGGAGAACCTCACCTGGAGCTTCGGCCCCGCCGACGAGTCCGATCAGGTTGGCCTGGACGCGATCACCGGGATGCTCGCCGAGCGGATGCGGCTCCCGGAGGAGGAGATGCGGGAACTGACCGGTTCCCGCAGTGACGGCGCGCCGCGCATCGGGGCCCAGGTCCGTCCCCCGGCAGGTGCTCACTCCGGCCAGTCGGACTCCAAGTAGGCGCCCACCGCCCTGTTGCGGAACGTGTAGTGGGGGCGGCCCCTGCGGATCACGCGCCGGATGAGGTCAAGGCGCTGGGCGGTCGGTCCCGCGTCGGAGGCCCGACGGTAGTCGAGTGCGCGCGCGATGTTCGTCAGGGTCCGCTCCGGGGGCGGCAACTGCGCCATCGCTTCGAGAAACGCCCGTTCCCGGGCGGGCAGGCGCTCCAGGATGCGCTGCACGTGGGTCTCGGCCTCGTGGGCGGCGCCGCGCCACCCCGATGCTACCTGCTCGGCGGTGATGAGGTCGTCGGTTCCCGCGTACCAGGAGCGCTCGCCCGCCAGTTGGAAGAGGAACGGCTCGCCGCGCGAGAGCTCGACTATGGCCCGCTGTGCTGATGCCTCCATGTAGACGCGCTCGCCGCCGGGCACCTGCCATCCCTCGGTCACGAACGGGTGGAGCGCGACCAGAAGGTCGTTGTCACTGATCGGTTCGAGGATCGTCGTGCGGAAACGCCGTGCGAAGGTCGCGCCCGTCCTGGCCCCCGCCATGTCGGCGAACTCAGGGAGGCCGGTGAGGTACACGGCGATCGGGAGAGCGCGAGAGGCGCGCGGACCGCCCGGCAGAACGATCTCCTCCTCGTGGGCCAGCGCGTCGCCGAGGGCGATGAGCAGTTGCGAGCGGGCCGCTTCGTCGGTGATGTTCTGCACCTCGTCGATGTGGATGACGACCACCGCGTCAGCATGGATCGCGGCACGGCCGATCTCGACGAGGAGCTCGGTGAGCGCCGTGTACGGCTCGGGTCCTGCGTGCGCCCGCACCGTGAGCCCGAATCCTGATGCGGCGATCGATTCGACCCGGCCGAGCAGGTCGGCGATGCGCCGCTCGCGGGCACTGGGCAGGCCCGCGTCGGATGCGAGGCGCAGGAGGGCCGACGCCACCCGTTTCATGGGGTCGGTACCGGAGGGGATCCTGAGCTGGGGCGTCGTCCAGTCGCCTTCGGCCGCAGCGGAGTGCGCGATTTTGCGGACCAGTGCGGACTTGCCCGACCCGGCTTCGCCGAGGATGGTGCGCCCGCGCTCGTGAACGCCCGCGCGCCGACGCGGGCGCACGACATCGCGCCAGTCGCTGAGTTGCTCGACCCGACCCGCCCACACATGGGGGACGGTGTCGGATCCAGGGCTGAAGGGCGAGTCCAGCGGAGTCCTCATGGTGATAAGTTTATCAAAGCTTCGGGCGTTTGATAAGTTTATCAGCACTTTTGCTGTGGGAGGCGGGAGGCTGGGAGTCGCGCCGCGCCGACTCGTGCGCGGGCGGGCAGTGCGGCTCGCGCTCCGGGCGAGGCCCGTCGGCTCCTGCGTCCGTTCCCGGCGCGCCGGGGGCGGCCGTGGCCGTCGATGCCGGGCCGAACGAGGGGCCCCGGCCGCTCAGCACCTGGTCGCGGTACGCGATGAAGCGCTCCATCCCGTCGGCCATGGCGGCGAGCAGTTGAGCGCCGTTGTCGACGAACGCGATCTCGCGGCCCCCATTGCTCTCGGCCTCGGCCAGTACGTCGGCGGGGAGCTGTGCGAGGGCGTGGTTGCCCGCGGGGATGATGAACGTCGGGTTCCCCTGGTGGTTGAGGACCAGCAGGCCGGTGGATGCGCACAGATCGAAAACGAGGTCGCACTCGTCGGGGCTGAGGTGGGAGTGCCCCACGTATCCGCCGAACGTCCTCCCGCTGGATTCGTCGACCCCGTGCAGGACGAGGTCGCGAGGGACCCCGTCCTCGTAGATCAACAGTTCGCCCGCCTCGTCGGTCAGGAGGCAGTCGTCATTCCCCTTGAAGAAGGAGCCCAGTCGCAAGCGCCGACGGCGGAGGAACAGTTCCAGGCCGGAGCGGTTGCCGGAAACGACGCGTCCGTCCTCGAAGCGGTCAAGGGAGTAGGAGAATCCCATGGGGGTCCTTCCGCGAAGGTTTAGGCGGGCGCGCACCGCTGGCCGTGCGCGGGCGGGCAGTGCGGCTCGCGCTCCGGGCGCGGACGAGGGGCTCGGAGCACGGACAGGGAACCCCGCGCACCGGCCCGGGCCCGAACGTGTTCGCGGGGGAGGGGTCGTGGCTGCGGGGAGCCCGGTGCACGGACAAGCACGCTGGGGCAGGGGCCCTCAAAGGCGGGCGGCCTTTTCCAGCCCCTCCTGGATCGCCGGCAGGTTCGAGTGCTTCCTGTGGATGCGCCACTTGCCGAAGGTGGGCGAGTAGTCGGGCAGCCACGCCAGTCCTCCGTCGCGCACGCCGCCCAGGAACATCGCCGTCCATTTCGGGTGGCCCTGCTGGGTGAGGTCGAACTGCCAGGCGGCCAGGACTTTGCCCAGTTCGTCCCACGCCGACGGGGTCAGCCAGTCGTCGAAGTGCTCGGAGCCGCGCTCGAGCGCGGCGTAGGTGGAGACCTTCTGGCTGTCGGGCGCCTTGTTGACCAGCAGGCCCACCTCGGTCCACCCCTCCGCGGTCGCCTCGGCGTTCGCGTGCAGGATCTTCGCGACCGCTGCGATGTACTTGACGTTGGTGTCACGCGAGTCAGCGGTGTTCGGACGTGTCATAGAATGCCCCTCCTCGAGTCGTTCGCCGACGGCGGGGGCTCCGTCGCCTCGCCCGCCGGTGTCTGGTCCTTCCCCCTCAGGTTAACAGTGTATGGGGCGCGAGTGAACCCCTCTTTACCCTCTCTTTCAGTATGGCGCGCGTTCGGATGGGCCGCCGCTGGAGCGCGGGCCCTCCCGGGGCCGCCGAGCAGCACCAGGCGCCCTCCGTGCCGTGGGGCCCTGGCGGCGTAGGATTGGGTGGGGCCAACGCGTAGGAGGACACCGGTATGCGCCCGGAAATGCTGGTATGCGATCAGATCTCGCGGATGGTCGGCGCGCCTTTGGACGAGGAGGGGATCCATCGTTTCCTCCGCGGCCTCGCGCAGGTCCTGGAGGCCGGACCGATCTCGATGTACGGCCCCGGCCTGCGTTTCCGCTGGGTCGTGGACGACCGGACCATCGAGGTCGAGGCGCAACGGGCGCGCGGGGACTGGCCGTTCGAGCTCCGTGTGCGTGGAATGGACACGGAGTATGCCATTGACATCGAGGAGTACAGGACGTTCAAGTGGGCGGATCCCGCCGACTACCCGTTCTACTGGTCGGTCGATATCTGCCAGATCCCGGGTGCGTGGGTGTTCTACCCGGGCGCGTACCCCGTTGGGACATGGGACTCCTTCAGTGACTTGATAGCGCCGACGCTCGATGAGCTGCCCGCTGACATCGCGATGACCCCGCTCGAATGGAGGCGTCCGTTCCGCTGGAGGATGACGGCGCCGCAGTTGGGGGACGTGTTCTTCACGGCGTTGCCCGAGGGCGTCGAGGTCATGGTCGAGTCCACGGGGGAGGCCTTGCTGGTGCCGCGTTCGATCCTGGAACGGTGGAGCGGGAGCCACCCCGTGGGAATGGGGATGGCCATCGCCGGACTCGCGCACGGCGCGCCTTTCATGTCCGTCGGCTTCGCCTCCTGTGAACGGGACGAGGCGCACCATTTCTACGCGGAGGCGCCCATCGGGCCGGAATGGGAGCGTGAGGGCATCAGCGCCGACGACTTCGACGAGGGGGAGAAGACGTGGGAGCCACTGAGCGTGGGGGAGTTGCGGCGCCTGATAGCGCGCCCGCCTGTGGAGCAGGAGGAGGAGCCCATCGAGATCCGCCGCGCGCCTTTCCGCGCGGGGCTCGGCGCGCCGGAGGTCCTCATGATCGTGGGGGACATCAGGCGGGGCCGCAAGCCGACCCGGGTCTTCAAGAAGCACGGCGCGCGCAGAGCGCGCGGTGGGGACGGACCTGTGTTCGAAGCAGACGGGTGGAGCGCGAATCCCAAACGCGATGACGGCTGGAGGGTCAACCTGGTGGAGCCGCCCGCCGCGCGTGTGCGCTTCGACGACCGCGAGGTGGTCGAGTACGCGAGGGGGATCGGGGGGGCGCTCGCGCAGCGCTACGGCCCGCCATTCGGGTGCGAGGCGAGCACGACTGGAACGCTCATGCAGTTGTTCGCGGTCGATGGGTTCGGTGTGCGGCTCTACGCGGGCTACTCCCGCGTAGAGGTGGAGATCGGCCAGTTCAAGCCCATGGCTGAATACGAGTACGGGTAGACCCAATCGAAGCGGGGCCGGGCCGCGCTCCGAGTGCCCGCACCCCGGGCCCCGTCCCCGCGAACAACGTCACGCCCTCCTGCGCCTAGAATGAGACAGTGGCCGCTGAGTCGGCGGCCACTGTGCGGAAAGGCCGGCCTATGTCTTTGGAAATGGCCCTCACGCGGGGCGTTTTCCGGTTGGTCCCCCGGATGCTCGACTCCGAGGAGCTCACCCGGCGCTCCATGGCGCTGCCCCGCCGCGGCGCCCGTGTGCCCTGCTGGATGCGGCGCAAGCACCGGATCAGCGACACCACTGTCGCCGGGATGCGCGTCACCCGGGTGGAGCCGCGCGCCACGGGCTCCGGAATGGTCGTCGTCTACCTGCACGGCGGCGCCTACGTCTCGCCCATCAGCTGGGCGCACTGGCTGCTCATCGACGCCCTCGTGGAGCGGACGGGCGCGGCGGCCGTGGTCCCCGCCTATCCCCGCGCCCCCGAGCACACGGCGGCCGAGGCATTCGCCCCCCTGGGGGTTCTCATGGACCAGGTCCTCGGCGCCCCGGGCAGGGTCGTTCTGGCGGGCGACTCCGCGGGCGGGGGACTGGCGGTGAGCCTGGCCATCCAGCGCAGGGACGCTGGCGTGCGCGCTCCCGAGGGGCTGGTCCTGTTCTCGCCGTGGGTGGACGTGTCCATGTCGAACCCCCGGATAGCGCCCATGGCGCGGTTGGACCCGATGCTCGGCATCGACGGCCTGGTCTGGTGCGGGAAGGAGTGGGCGGGGGGCCTCGGGACCGCCGATCCGCGCGTCAGCCCCTTGCGCGACCACTTGCGGGGCCTGCCGCCGACCCGCGTCTACCAGGGCGACCGGGACATCCTGCTGCCCGATGTGGAGCTCTTCGCCCGCAAGGCCCGCGCCCGCGGCGCGGACATCCGCCTGCGCGTCGAGCCCGGGGGGATCCACGACTACGTCGCGCTCGTCTCATCCCCGGAGGCGCGCGCCGCACTCGACTCGGTAGCCGCCTTCGTCTCGTCGCTGGACTGAGGGCCGGTTCCGGCGGGTCCCGCTTCCTCTTCGGCGCCCGGTCCTCGTTGCCCGGGTGGCGGCGTCCGATCGGCGCCCCGTTCCCATGGAAGGCGGGCCGGGCGGGGGAAGCCGCGCCGAGTAGGGGGCGCGACTCCCAGGGGCGGGGCGGGCTCAGTCGTCGGCGCTGTCCCGCTGCTCCCCGGGCGTGGAGATGAGCCGCTGGGAGACGCGCTCCACCATGGGGCCCGCCTCGTTGGAGGCGCTGGCTGACACGCGTCCGAAAATCCCGACCGCGATCACGCCGAAGGCGGTGTCGAAGTCCTCCTGAGTGGGCTCGGCACGGCCGTAGAAGCGGGCGGTCTCCAGGGCGATCCCCGCCACCCAGCGGTGCCACGACTCGGAGAGCTTCTCGCGGGTGTCCTCGTGGCGCATCGCGTAGAGCCACGACTCCAAGTGCAGCAGCACGTCGTCCGCGGGGAGCGCCTGGATGCCCGTCACCCATTCGTGCGGATCGGTGCCGGCGGAGGCGAAAAGCGAGCCGGCCCCGGGGACGGAGCGCATGCCGGTGTCGAGGCGGTCGACGATCTCCAGGAACAGGGCCTCTTTCGATGGGAACGACGAGTAGAACGCGCCCTTCGTGTACCCGGCCTTCTGGGCGATGTCGCTGACGGACGCGCCGTCGTAGCCCTGGGCGGCGAAGATCGAGCGCCCGGCCTCGAGCAGGCGCGCCCGGGTCTCCTCGCTCCTGCGGCGGCGCCCGTCCTGCTTCCCGGACACGCCGCTGACGGCGCGCGAGGCCGAGGCCAGGTCGCGGGCCGCCTGGTCGAGCGACGCCGCCACCGCGCTCTTGCTGGTGCCGAAGGCATCGCCGCTGGCCGAGCCCACGGCGCGCGAGAAACGGGTGACCGCCTCGTTGAGGGCGCGGACCGCATCCCTGATGTCGTCGTTAGCGGTGGGGGTGGCCTCCGGGGCGCTGCCCGCGCCACCGTGGTCCTCGAGCGTGGGGGCGGTACGGCGGTTGGTCATACCGTCCATTGTAAAGGAGGTTCCCGTGAACCATGTGCGCGGTCCCTCAGCGCGCCCCCGGGGGACTGCACCGCGACGGCGCGGGGAGGCGATCGACGCTGGCCACGAGGCGCTCAACAACGTCCGCCTCCACGCGGGCTCCGACGCCTCGGACCCTGGCAGGCCCGCCCAGTGCCGCGTCGCACTGGTCTTCGAAGGCGGCGCGGTGCGCGTGACGATCACCGACACGGGCGCGGCTTCGACCCGGACCGGCCAACCGGGCTGCGCCAGGGGATCCGCGACTCCATCGTGGCCAGGATGGAGGCGGTCGGGGCAGGGCGTCCCTGGCCTCGTGCCCCGGCGGGGGGACGCGGGTCGTCCTGGAGTGGAGCGGTCCCCGGGACAAGCAGGTCAAGCGCGGACCCGTCCTGGACGCGCTCGTGTTCACCTTCTCCTTGGGGCACGTCGTCACCTTCGTCTTCTGGCTGCTCCTCACATCCCGGTCGGGCGCTGCGACGACCGCGATCGAGAAGGCCCTCGAGGCCGAGGGCGAGGCGCGCCTGGCGGGCGAGGAGCAGCTGACGCTCAACGCCGTCATGGCCGCCGGACTCGCCGACTACGGCCAGGGTGCCTCCTTGCGCGCTCCGCGCGCCCTCAGGGTACGGCGATGTGGCCGGGCGCGGTGCCCGCCAGCTCTTCGACGACGACGCCGTTCGAGTTCACGGCCATCGTGGGGCCGTCGGTCGCGGCGACGACGACGGCGGTGCCCGCCTGAGCGGCGTGCAGCGCGATGTCAGCCGCGTGGAACTGCTTCTGCAGGTAGCCGTAGGCCGCGTCGTTGAGGGGCACGTAGGCGACCTGCGCTCCCCGCAGGCGCTCCACGGCGTCCGGGTAGTGCAGGTCGTAGCAGATGTAGGACGTGGCCCGGTGGCCGGACAGGTCCGCGGTGTTCGCGGTATCGCGGGGCTCGCCGACCTCTTCGTCCGGCGCGAGGTGCTTCTTGTAGTTCGACAGCGCCTCGCGCCCGGTGGAGGCGTCGATGACGACCGTTTTCTTGTAGACTGCGCCCCCGTCCGCCTCGGCGGTGTGGAACACGATGTTCACCCCGTTGTCCGAGGCGAAGGCCGCGATGCGCGCATGGGCGGAGGCGGGGACCGAGTTCTCCGGCCACACGACTGTGGTGCCCTGCGCG
>ERZ773079.1472-NODE-1472-length-14020-cov-22.582170_pt1 | contig 14020 bp, 14 predicted proteins | sample MGYA00511355_ERZ773079 | MGnify/ENA primary metagenome ERZ773079 (study PRJEB29015, sample SAMEA2737979) | human oral metagenome | biome: human oral; feature: human-associated habitat; material: dental | place: China | collected 2117 ... | reverse complement strand
CCGTCACCGACGTGGTTTTTCGCCATGTCGTCAAGCAGGCGGGCGCGCCCGACGTATTTTTCACAGAATTTGCCAATGCTACTGGCTGGGTGCATGCTGGCGACAAAGCCATCGCCGGACGACTCATCAAAACCGACGATGAACATCCGCTGGTCGCCCAAATCTGGGGCGGCGAGCCGGGCGATATGGAACAATTCGCCAGCTATTGCGCCAAACTCGGCTTCGACGGCATCGACATCAACATGGGCTGCCCCGCCAAGTCCGCTATCAAAAGCGGGGGAGCAGCGCTGATCCGCCGACCCGACGTTGCAGTCGCCGCCATCGCCGCCGCTAAAACTGCAGGACTGCCAGTCAGCGTCAAAACACGGCTCGGCTATACGTATGTTGACGAATGGTGCGAGTGGTTGACGACTATCTTACAGCAGAACATCCTCAATCTAACCATCCACCTTCGCACCAAAAAGGAGATGAGCAAAGTCCCGGCGCATTACGAACTCATCGACGATATCATAAAACTGCGCGACGAAATCGCCCCACAAACGCTCTTGACTATCAACGGTGACATCCGTGACCGCGCCCATGGCGAGGAGCTTACCACTGCTCATCCCGGCGTTAACGGCATTATGATCGGGCGAGGTGTGTTTCAAGATCCGTTTTGCTTCAGAAAAAGGGAATTATCGTCGGGCATTGAAGATAAGCGGGTGATAGTCGGTGGGGCAGCGCCCACTTCTGAACAAATCTCTGATTTTTCAGAAGAAGGGGCGGACCAACTAGTAGGACCCGCGTCTAGCGACCTACGTGCCGTCGCAGACGGCGACGACGGGAGCGGCAATACTAAATCAGAGCTGATACATATACTGCACTACCACCTCGACCTCTTTGACCACTACCAACCAACCCTCGGCCGCCCCTACGAAACCCTCAAACGCTTCTTCAAAATCTACATCCGCGACTTCGACGGCGCCAAAGAGCTGCGCGACCAATTAATGCACACTAAAAACACCAGCGAAGTCCGCCAGATACTTGAAAAAATACAATATTTGTGATATAACAGTAAGTATGGGCGAATATATCAAAAGTAATTTATCTTATCTCTGCACGCGAGATGCCACGGCAAGTAACGTGGAAAATTCGCCAGAAGGCATAATATTATTGTCAAGAATACCTAGAGACAATCAGCCAACCTCAGAGGTTGAGCTACATGCAAGACCAGACTACTCATTAGGTAGAGAAGATAGCAGACATGGCGTTCAGTTCGCCGACCTAGTAGTACCAAGGCGGTCTGGCACATCAACCGTCCAACCTATAGCACTCAAACCAGTCATGTCTGCAAAGGGTGCTGTTCGCGAACACAAGATAGCACGTTATCTTAATAAACAAGGCGAGCAGTTGACTTTTCGACCTCTAGGCTTTACTAGATGGGGGGGTAATTTCAGTACTATTACCGAATTTGACCAAGGTGTAGTAAGTTATGATAATACTCTCTTAGAAAAAACACACAAACCAACGGAGTCAGAAATAGCAGAAGCTCTTACGGTTGCCGCACAAACACTAATCATTTTAAATGACATAGGACTGGCACACGGAGACTTTCAGGTAAAAAATACTGCCAGCGACGTCAACGGCAGGATACGGGTTATTGATTTGACGATGATAAAGAGGCTTCGCGACACAGAAGACGTTTTGAGCGATATCACCTTATATACAGAATCTCTTACCAGGTTTGGCACCCAACTATCGCCAGTTAGCCCTGAACAATTTGATGATCACTTCCTACATACTTATGAAAAGAGTGTTTCTGATATTTTTCCAAAACAGAGGCAACTGGAAGTAAAAATGGACATTTCCGCTATGCGAGGTAGTCTAGATTTTCTGATTGGACCAAGCATAACTTAGCCCTAAGCTACTCCATGCTCCAGCTTCTTTAAACGATCCTCGTAATCATCAAGGCGCGCGCTATGGCGATTCAGATCAGTACCAATAGCGTTAAGAATTTCATTCTGGACTTCTTCATTCTCATCAAGGCGCTTATCTATACTATCAAGACGCTCGTTGATATCGTCAAAGCGCTCATCCATACCATCAAGGCGTTTGTTGATACTATCAAAACGCTTATCCATGCCATCAAGACGCTCATCTACACCATCAAGGCGTTTGTTGACATCATCAAAACGCTTATTTATCTCAGCAGTATGACCGCTCAGTACTGATTCCATCAGCTGTTTTACATCTGCCAAATCGTCGCTAGTCAAGCTCATGCAAAAATTATAGCACGGCACAGTAGCGGTACGCAAACCAATTCTGCCGCCGTCAAAACACAACTATAACAATGACAATTCAACGCTATCGTCGTCGCTTGCGCCGATGAAGATCCGCCACTTTCAATCGCACCATGTGCCGGTCGATGAGCTGTTTGGCTTTCTCGCGTTCGACTTGGTCGCCAGCCTCGTCGCGGGCTTTGATAGCGCGCTCCAGCGCCGCCTGAGTTTCCGCCTCGATGATGTCGTCGCCATGATCCGCCTCGTCCACCAGGATTTGCACTGATGAATAATCAATTTTCACCACGCCGCCGGAGATCGCGAAATACTCTAATTGACTATCCAAATCTTCTTTATGGCGGCGCACAGTGATGACACCGTCCCGCGCAATCGTCACTAGCGGCTCATGACTCGGGAAAACGGATATTTCGCCGTCAATGGTCGGAATTGACAGCGAATAGACCTCTTCGTCAACCTTCGCGCCAACAAGTGTAACTAATGACAATTTCATGGCTATTTGGCTTTCTTCTTAGCCGATTTGGCGGCGGATTTTTTGTCGGCAGCGGCAGCTGGCTTTTTGGCGTTCTTATCCTTGGCTTCATTTTTACTGCCAGCTTGCTTGGATTGCTCGGCGGCGTCACGGGCGACTTGATCGCTCAAAGTGCCTTGCACCATGTAGAACCAGCTTTCTGGCTTGTCATCGTATTTACCAGCCAAGATGTCGGCGGCGTCGCGAATGGTGTCTTCCAACTTGACGTACACGCCTGAATTGCCAGTAAATTTCTCAGCCACGTGGAATGGCTGCGCCAGGAAGCGCTGGATGCGGCGAGCCCGAGCAACGATTTGCTTTTGGTCGTCTGACAATTCTTCCATACCAAGGATGGCGATGATATCCTGCAATTCCTTATACTGCTGCAGCACTCGCTGCACTTCGCGCGCCACGCGGTAATGCTCCTCACCAACAATCTCTGGATCCAACGAATTAGAGCTGGAATCCAGCACATCGACGGCCGGGTAGATACCAATTTCCGTCAGAGCACGGTTCATCACGATAGTCGCATCCAGGTGAGCGAAGGTCGTCGCCGGCGCTGGGTCGGTCAAGTCGTCGGCTGGCACATAGACCGCTTGAACAGAGGTGATCGAACCCTTTTTCGTCGAAGTAATGCGCTCCTGCAGAGCACCCATTTCTTGCTGCAAGTTTGGCTGGTAACCCACCGCAGATGGCAAACGACCAAGCAATGCCGATACCTCGGCACCAGCCTGCGTGTAGCGGTAAATATTGTCGATAAACAGCAGCACGTCTTTGCCCTCGTCACGAAAGGCTTCGGCCATCGCCAGACCCGACAAGGCCACGCGCAGACGTGCTCCAGGTGGCTCGTTCATCTGACCAAACACCAGCGACGTTTTGTCCAGCACGCCGGCTTCTTCCATTTCGTAGTACAAGTCATTTCCTTCGCGAGTACGCTCACCAACGCCGGCAAAGACCGAGTTACCAGAGTGGAACTTGGCGATGTTATTGATCAACTCGGTGATCAAGACAGTTTTACCAACACCAGCACCGGCAAATAGACCAGCTTTACCACCTTTGGCCAGCGGCGCGATCAGGTCAACAACTTTAATTCCAGTTTCCAAAATCTCCGTCTTGTTCGACTGCTCGGAAAGATCTGGAGCAGGGCGGTGAATCGGTGCAGTTTTACCCTTTGGCTGCGGCTTTTCGTCAATCGCTTCACCAACCACGTTAAACATGCGCCCCTGGGTCTCAGCACCCACTGGCACAGAAATCGGCGCACCAGTCGCCACCACTTCCGCACCGCGAGCCAAGCCGTCAGTCGACGACAGGGCAATCGTTCGCACCGTGTGCTCGTCGAGGTGCTGCGCTACTTCCAAAACCAGCGTTTCTTTGCCATTCTTAACATGCAACGCATCATAAATTGCCGGCAATTTAACGTCACACGGAAACTCCACATCGACCACCACGCCAACGATTTGAATAATTTTTCCTAGTGTTTTACTCATCAATTCCTCCTTTTACTATCTCGATTATCTCGCCATTCTTAATACCTTTTAGCGATGCCACTTCATCAATAGATAATCTCTGTATATATGCTTGCAAAAATTTATACACCTCGCTATTGCTAATGATGAGAGTAACTCCGGGAAAACGAGCTACATCCTCATAGGCAGATGCGATAGTTGTTAATATCTTATCTAGCGGCCTGAGCTCACGCTCTGGTCTCGGGGATTTACCGTGCCACCCATTTCTCAACCAGTACATTAGTGCGTCGATATCAAAATCCAGCCATCGCTCATCAAAACTAATTTGTACATCATCGGATCCAGCCGTTTGAGCTATTTCCTTAGCGGCAGCCCTTGCAACAAGAAGCGGTGAAGTAATGATTCTATCAATTGTTAAATTTTTATCCAAAATACCCCGTTTAGTTCGCTGGATAGCTTCAGTGCGCAAGGATACTTTTCCTGAGAGCTGATCTTCATCGTAGCAAGCAAAATACACGCTCATTGTTCCATCGCCTCCACGCCGCCAGAAATTTCTGCCAATTCCTGGGTGATCGCACCCTGACGGGCTTTGTTCATCGCCAGCGTCAAGTCATCCACCAGATCAGACGCGTTGTCTGTCGCATTCTTCATAGCCATCATTCGCATAGAATGTTCCGAAGCGCGAGCGTCCAGCAGCGCCTGCAACAATCGCGCACCTGTCAAACGGTTCGCCACGGCGTCCAGCACTTCCGGAATGCTCGGCTCGTACTTGGCATCAGAAACCGTATTCGAAACCTCGCTCGGATCGATCAATGCTTTGGTACCCGCCGGCAGCAAGCGCGACAGCTCCGCCGTCTGCACCATGCTATTGACAAACCGCGTGTACACCAGCGTCACCGCATCAACCTCGCCATTCTCAAACATGCTAATGGCGGTATTCAAGATCGTGTGAAAGGTGAGTCCCGACGGCTGATCTGGCAAATCTTCGTACGTACCGATAATCTTCGTATCCTTCAGGCGCGAGGCAAACTGCGAAGCTCGGCGGCCAATGGTCAAGGTCAAGTTCTCGATGCCACGCTCGTCGTCGCGCTTCAGCAGCTCCAGATATTTCTTCAAGACATTGGTGTTATATGCGCCGGCCAGACCCTTGTCGCTAGCGATGACGATAATTAGGCGTTTGGTAATTTTGCGGCGCTTAAACAGCGGATGATTATCGGTCGCGCCTTGGCTGGCTAGGTAGCTCAGCAGCTCCTCGGCTGCCATGGTGTAGGGAGCCGACGCCTTGTCCGCCTCTTGGGCGCGGCGCATTTTGCTGGCGGCCACCAACTGCATCGCCTTGGTGATTTGTTTGGTCGAATCCACCGAGCGAATGCGATTTTTCAATGCGCGGGTATTAGGCATGGTTCTTCTCTCCTCTGCGTTTCTTTTGCCTTCTCAGCGCCTTTAGAACATGGCGAGATACCGATTTCCACATCACCCAATAATCTTGCTCTCTAGGAATCTTTGGACGATGCGTTTCCAACTGAAAATCGTTCGCACTAACTATAGCTTCACCGTAGGATTTAGCAGCTTCCGCAAATTTAGGCGAATCTCGTCTTAATTTCACGCGCCAAACCCTTTCGCCGCTGCCTGCGTTGCCTCGTCGATGATGTACAATTGCTCGTCAGTTGGCTTGGCACCCTTATTAAGTTCACGCATTGCGTCTTTATTATTTTTCCAAAGTTGTGTCAATAGGGCAGCCTGCGCTTCCTTGATCTTGGCAACTGGCACGTCGTCAAACGCGCCGCTGGTTACCGCGTGAATGCTGACAAATTGCTCCCAAACACCCATCGGCTGGTACTGCGGCTGCTTCAGTAGCTCAGTCAGGCGCTGACCGCGGTCAATTTGCGCCTTGGTCGCGTCATCCAGATCCGAGCCAAATTGCGCAAACGACGCCAATTCGCGGAACTGCGAAAGACCGAGCTTCAAGTTACCGCCGACCGACTTAACCGCCTTGGTCTGAGCGGCGCCACCAACGCGGGAGACTGATAGACCAGCGGATATGGCCGGGCGAATACCTTGGTAGAACAGGTCAGTCTCCAGGAAAATCTGACCGTCGGTAATAGAGATCACGTTGGTCGGAATGTAAGCCGAGATATCGCCAGCCTGCGTCTCGATGATCGGCAGAGCAGTCAGTGAACCAGCACCCAATTCGTCTGACAACTTTGCTGAACGCTCCAGCAGGCGAGAGTGCAGGTAGAAGACATCACCAGGATATGCCTCGCGTCCCGGTGGACGGCGCAGCAGCAATGACATCTGGCGGTAGGCCACGGCGTGCTTGGTCAAATCGTCATAAATCATCAGCGCGTGGCCGCCGTTATCGCGGAAATACTCACCCATGGCCGTACCAGCATATGGCGCGAGGTACAGCAGGGAAGCCGCATCCGACGGACTGGTCGCCACCACGATGGTCTGTTCCATCACGCCTTCTTCTTTCAGGCGATCAACCAGCCGGGCAATCTTTGATAATTTCTGTCCAATCGCCACGTAGACGTTCACCACGCCGGTCTTTTGCCGCGCCTGGTTGATCATGGTGTCGATGGCAATGGCCGTCTTTCCCGTCTGGCGGTCGCCAATGATCAGTTCGCGCTGGCCGCGACCGATTGGGAACATGGCATCAATTGACATGATACCGGTCATCAGCGGCTCATGCACCGACTTACGGCCCATCACGCCGACAGCTGGTCGCTCAATTAGCCCGCGCTGCTTTGTTTTGATAGCTGGTCCGCCATCAAGCGGCCGACCCAGCGGGTCAACCACCCGGCCGAGCAGCTCCTCGCCAACTGGCACGTCCAGCACCGCACCCTTGCGGCGGACGCTGGCGCCAGCCTTGACTTTTTCTTCGCCGCCGAGGATCACCGCACCGATTTCATCTTCCATCAAGTTCAGCGCAAAGGCTTCCACTGTGCCGCCGTCAGTCTCAATCTCCAACACTTCGCTGTAGCCAGCTTTACTGAGGCCGTGCACCCAGGCCACGCCGTCGCCGACGCGGATGACGACACCAGCGTCTTCTAGTCCTTCCGTCGCCTCTAGCTGCGCGATCTTTTCCCGCAGGCTTTTGGCTAGTTCTGTCACATCAATCTTGCTCATTTTTCCTCCTAGATTTTCTTCGCCCGCAAGTCGTTTAGTTTCTTGGCAATTGTCGCGTCCATCACTTGAGTCGGCGTGGTAATCTTCACCCCGCCGATCAACTCGGAACGGATGATTTCGCGCAGGCGCACCTGAGCGATGCGGTCGCTCGGGACTTCCGTATCAGGAAGTTCAACATGCTGAGCAGCGTGGTCGTCTGAGGGCGCTCTGCAGCCCGAGTTTCCGCTACGGAAACCCGGCGCGAAGCCCGCGTCCCGATGACGAGCCGCGCTGCTCAGCAGTCCCTCAACTTCCTGCCGTGCCGCCTCGCCCAGCGGCGTTGCGCTTTCCACCGTCGCCACGATCATCCCGCGCTCGGCCAATTCCACCTCAATATCCCGCGCCAACAATTCGACTTCGCGCTCATGCTTTTCATAAATCAAAAGTCCAGCAATTTCTTCCAGCACCGCGTCATTACCCGCCAAAAGCTGCTCTGCTGCATACTTCGCCAGCTTCCGCCTGGACACCAGCCGCATTTACTCCGCCTCCTTCAGCGCCGTTGCAATCAATTTTGCATCCTTCTTCGCATCAAGTTTCTCGCCCAAAACTTTGCCAGTCGCCTCCGCCACCAATTCTAATGTCGAATTGTGCAGCTCTTTTTTAGCGTTTTCAACTTCCTGGGTGATTTTATCGTGCGCTTCCTTTATCATCGCTTCAGACTTGGCGGCCGCTTTGGCGTTGGCTTTATCAACTAGCTGCTCGGCTTCTTCGCGCGCTGACGCCATAATGTCGCCAGCTTCCGCCCGGGCCTTCTGTATCAACTCGCTGGCCGTTTTCTCAGCCTTATCTGCATTCTCGCGCGCCGATTTGGCTGCTTTATCAATAGTCTGCATATCTTTATCGCGCTTATCTAAGATCGCCAGCAGCGGCGGATAAACAAACTTGCGCAAAATAACCAGCAGCAGCAGGAAAGCGACCGTCTGCAAAGCGAGCAACCGCCAATCAATCCCCAGCGAACCAAACAAATCTGCTTTTTCCGGCGCGCCTGAATTCGCAAATTGTGTTAATATTTTCTCCACAATTTACTCCCGAAAACTACATAACTTTGCCGACGATTGCCGCCACAAAACCGATAATCGCGATCGCGTCAATAAACGAAATACCTAAAACCATCATGGTGCGCAAGTCATTAACTTTCTCCGGATTGCGGCCAGCCGCGTTCATCGCTGACACGCCAACCATCGCTGCGCCAATTGCTGCAAATGCCGCTGGAATAGCGTAGGTAAGTGTAAATGCTAATTCTTTCATATAATTTCTCCTTTATTTAATACTTTACTTTTCTAATCATTCTCCGCCGCTATATTTTTAGCTTGAACAGATGAATGAGCACGATCAGCCGGCTCGTCTGCGTCGTGGTGAGCCAATCCTAAAGAAATAAACACTGTTGACAACATAAAGAAAATATACGCCTGAATTCCACCGATAAACAATTCAAACAAATAGAACGGCTGCAGCGCTGCCGGCGACACCAGTTTCGCCATATACGCGATAACCGCCAGCAAAATCTCGCCGGCAAACACATTGCCAAACAGCCGGAAGCTCAAGCCAAGCATCCGCGAAAATTCCGCCACCAGCTCCAAAATCCCAACGAAAGACATAATCGGATCCTTCAAAGGATTCACAAAATAGCGGCCCATATTTCCCTTAAAACCAAGATACTTGAAAGCGTAAACCTGCACCGCCACAATCGTTACAATTGCCAGTCCAAACGTCATATTAAGATCCGCTACGCCGCCGCGGAACAGGGGAGTGCCATGCCCGCCAATGGTAATCGGACCGACGACCGGCAGCAGCCCTAGCCAATATTGCGCAACGATGAAAAAGAATATAGTGATACATAGCGGCGCTACCCGGCGCGCCCATTTCTGGTCAGGGATAACCTGGCCAACCGTTTTATATAACCCGTCAAACGTCCAGTTCATCAGCCGCGTCGCAAACGTATGCTTTTTCTTACCCAGCGCCGCCGCGCGCGTCCGAAACATCAGCCACACCAGCACAATCAAACCAACCGCGCCAAGCATATGCGAATTGGTAATCGGAAAACCGAACACGTTAAAAATCTCGTCAGCCTTTACAGAAATATGCAAACCGGCATTTGCCATAATATCCATCATTTCTTTGGCTCCTGCCGTTTAATTTGGGCAATCTGCAGCCACACCAGACTAAAAGACACTGCAAAACCAAGTGCTATTCCAGAGACCATCAGCCACGGCTTCGTTCCGTAGCAGCAGTCCGCCGCCAAACCCGCCAGCGTAAAACCAATCGTCGGCACAAACATCCGCCACGTCGTCCCGCCAATAGTTTTCGCCATCAGCAAAGACACCTCAGCCTCGCTTTTTTTGCCAGTTTGAACATGAGTCTTTTTTGCCATTACTTATTAATATATCAATCTGCTATACTGTTTGGCAAGATGCCGCGCCGAAATTATCCAAAAAACCGCCAAAAAACACCGTCTGCGGCGACAAAATCTCCAAGCGTCGCTATCAATTCCGCATGCCGGCAAAAACGCCGCTTCACCTCTGAACAACAAGCCAAATCTGCCGCCGAAACCCAAGAATTACTCAACTCCAGAATATACCTGCAAACATACCAATGCGAGTGGTGCAGGGGATGGCATTTAACGTCTAGAATGTCACATAGTCGCGAGTTGGAACGTTAGTAAATTTTCCAAGGACAGGGGTAGAGCGGCTTATCGTGTCTCCGGTTCCTAATTGTCCGAAATTATTCGCACCAACAGTCCATACTTTATTGTTTGTAGTAAAGATAACCGTCGTCTCACCTCCGCCTTGTATAGATTTTGCCTTAGGACTTGTAGGCGTTTTTCCAAATATATTCATTTCTGTAGCATGATTTCTCTGAATGTTAGTACCATCGCCAAGCTGTCCGCTAGCATTAGTTCCTGCGCCATACACCTTACCATTATCACCGACAACAAACAAATTATTTATCTCTGACGCCTGCGCTGTCGACCATATATCAACAGCCTTAACTCCAGTCGGCAATGCAAATCTTACAGGAAACGGATTGTAGGTCTTATTTCCATTGGATGAATTACCAAAAGCGCCTCTAATATTATCACCTATACTGTATACTTCTCCATTAGAATTCCTGAAACTTGCAAACATCTGATCTGACGAAGCTTGCACAACAAAGCCTGGAATATTCAGATCGTCAACTTTATGACTAAAAACTCCTATACTCTGGCGATTAGCTCCAACACCGCAAGTCTCAAGCCTTAGTAAATTACCATTGTAATTACTAATACATTTACCTGTACCGCTAAGTTCAATCATGGAATTATTCGCAACCCTAATAACTCTATATCTCTGAGCTGGAGTTCCATTACAATTAATCAACCTAAGAGATACTTTGTCGTATCCAGCATTATCAACACACTTTCCGTTAATTTTTATAGCACCACCATCAATAAATTCAAAAGATTGATCGTTAGACGCATCACAGTTGTTCATGCGTAATGCTGCAGAAGAAAGACTGCTCATACACTTCCTGCCCGTATAATAAAACTTGAATTCTATATTTTTATGACCCGTCTCTCCGTGACCGGCAGACCCAAGAGCATACACCCTACCGTTATCCGCCACAACATACAAGGTATCTCCATTAAATACTATTTGTACAGCCTTTGGCTTGCCAGGCTTCCCGAAATCACCAATCCTCACAGGCGTAGATGTATCATCAAAGTCTACAGTTCCAAGCTGGAAATAGTGATTACCTCCCCAGCCATAGACTGCCCCTCCTTTCATTAGAACGTAGGCGCCATAGCTATCGTGAACGATTTGAGAGGTAGGAATTGTATTAGGATCAGCCGCGTTGGGCGCAGGTAAAGCAACTCTTTTAGGTACATTTCTGTGCGTACAGCTGCCTATGACACTATAGTCTCCAGTGCCTAGTAATCCCTTAGTACACATACCAGCAGCGTATATATTGTTGTCATCTCCAAGCACAAAAGTAGCACGACCCACGCTGGCAGAAACAGCCTTAACAGATGAAGGCAACTTAAATTTCCCTGGCGTAGGGACATTAACGGGAGTTGGTCCTTGCCCCAAAGCACCGTATATATTCCATCCAGTACCCCACATATCTCCATCTTCGTCTTTCACTAAAATATTCCACCCAATTGACAAAAAATTAGCGTAGGCTGCTACTGCCTTTTTAGGTATATTATATTGGACAGGGCTAGTCTGAACCAACGACGTCGTTCCAGCCCCAAGCTGCCCGTATTCGTTATGTCCAACAGTCCTAACTTTACCAACAGAATCAATTGTCGCAAAAAAGACTTTGTCGGGTGCGCTAGCAACACCTTCGTAGCCAAATGCTATCGTGTTGGCTACAGACTGGGCGCCAGTCTTTGTCGAAGACGCGTTTGAATAAGTTTTCCATACACCGCCAGAAGGCTTTAATACTTCAGCGTATCCAACCGTGTCTATTTGTTGATTTTCAGCACCGCCAGAGCTCAAAGACTGGACAACAAACCTCATCTGGATATTACCTCGCCTCATGTAATACGTACTCTGTCCGGGAATGATATTGCCCGAGCAATTCGTTTCCGGTCTCAATGTTTTTCCTGTCCAAGTTGCAACCATGCCATTATTACGCAAACATTCAATAGCATATCTTGCGCCGCTTTCCGCCGCCTCGCGCGCCAGTTGATAATAATATTGTTCTTTTAAGGCGTTATTGGCAGCGGTAGATAGCTGCAACGCCATACCCAAAAGACCAAGCATAATAACCGATGACAACAAAACCGTAGGAAGAGTAAAGGCTTTTTGCTGCATGCGTTTCACTCTCGTCATAATCATGATAATTTCATTGTACATTAACCGCCAACCATAAACAATATGCTATACTTAGATAAAATATTTAAGGAGGGAATTTATGAGCGACGATAAAACAACGACAGACAATCAAACAAATAGCCAGAACGACGCGGCGGCAAGCGACCAAAGCACTAAGGTCACTGTCTATAGCACCAGCTGGTGCGCATTCTGCCACACCGAGATGGAGTGGCTGAAAAAACTCGGCATCGATTTTGTCGCCAAGGACATCGAGGCTGATCCAAGCGCTAAGGAAGAATTGCTCAGTAAAAACGGCGGCAATTTCCAGGGTGTGCCAGTGACCGATGTTTGTGGCGAAATTATCCTCGGGTTTGACCGGCCAAAGCTGCAGGACGCGCTCCGGAAAAACGGTTTAATCGCCGAATAATTTTTGAGGCTTAAGATGCCGCGAGGTTTTTATTCTCGCGGTATTTTAATTGGCTTATTCAATCATTCAAGCCGCACCAATTTGCACCACCTCGCCGCTGATTTCTTGGCGGAAATAATTGTCGTGGCTGACATACAGGATGGCGCCAGAATATTTCGCCAGTGCCGTCTCTAACTCCTCAATGCTCGGTAGATCAAGGTGGTTGGTTGGCTCATCCAAAATCAGCAGCTGCGGGTCATTCGCCAGCATAGCGATGATCTGAAAGCGCGCCTTTTGCCCACCAGACAAGCGCTCAATTGGCGTCATCCGATCCGCTTCAGTGAACAGATAATCAGCCATTAGTTGGCGAATTTTCGTCTCGGAAATCGGCAGATCGCGGCTAAGATACAATTTCTCAATCGCCGCCTCCAGCGGATCCGCCAAATACCGCTCATCGATCTCTTGCTCATACACGCCCACCCGGACCTGCGGATCGAGGAAGAGATTGCCAGAGTAGAGGATAGGGGTGACGGCTGCGCCACGCTCCTGCGCTGGAGTACTCTTTTCGCTTGCATCTCCACTGGAGATACTACGCGAGCGTTCGGCTGAAACGTCCGCTCCTCGCGAACGTTTCACAGCCTCCAGCGCAGGAGGTGCCGCAGCCGACGCGTTGGATGCGAGTGGCATCTCAGAAAAAATCTGGGATTGTCTCGGGTCCTGGATTGTTTTATGAGATGCCCGAGCAGCCACACCACCGCTTGCCAACAACATCCGAATCAGTGTCGTCTTGCCGGCGCCATTACGGCCGCGCAGCTCCACCGCCTCGCCCTCGCGCAAATCAATATTCACGCCCTCAAACAATAGCCGTTCGCCAACCCCAACTGCCGCATCCTCAACCCGCACCAGCACATGCTGACTGCGGCTGGCCGCGTCCTTCATCGAGAGCCGAATATTGCGCGCCTTGAACCTGCCGTAACGCTCGGCCGATTTATAATCAAGCTGTCCAGCCGACTCCTTGTCGATCCAAAACGTCGGCTTGTCCATCTCCGATAATTCCGCCAGCTCCGCCCGCGCTTCATTCTCCAATCGCTTAAATTTCTGGATGGTGCCGGGGTTTCGCGACTTTTCCTTCAGCCGCTGATAGTCCAGCGCCTTTTGCCTAAGGTTAGTCATCCGCTTTTCAATGTGCTCAAAATTATTCATGCCCGCCGCCGTCGCCTGAGCATTCTGCTTGAGGTAGGCATCATAATTACCGCGGTAGCTGACCGACCCGCCATCTTTGAGTTCAATAATCCGGTCCACCCGGCCCAGCACATCGCGATCATGCGTGATGATCAACATAGCCTGGCGCGGCTGCGAACTCATCCAGTCGATAAACTGCTGCTTGGCCACATAAT
>ERZ773079.1466-NODE-1466-length-14049-cov-5.520795_pt1 | contig 14049 bp, 9 predicted proteins | sample MGYA00511355_ERZ773079 | MGnify/ENA primary metagenome ERZ773079 (study PRJEB29015, sample SAMEA2737979) | human oral metagenome | biome: human oral; feature: human-associated habitat; material: dental | place: China | collected 2117 ... | reverse complement strand
CGGTGTATTGACCGAAGAAACCGAACTGCTGCAAGAACACGATCAGGGTCAGAATCATGGAGGTGCCCAACAGCGCCCACAGCAGGGGACGGAAGGAATCGGAGAGCACATCGAAGATATTGGTGAGCCAGCCAGCCTTCTTGCCCTCGGAAGCCTTCTTGGAGCCAGCATTATCTTCGCCAAGGTTCGCCATGCCGGGCAGGGTCTGCATCTCGTTGTAGACCCCCTCAACACGATCGCCGAGCACGACCTGAGTCTGACCGGACTGCTCAATGACCGAGAGCACCCCGGGGATGCTCTTAATCTGTTCCGTATTGACCTTGCTCCTGTCGGCGGGAGTTACGCGCAAACGGGTTGCGCAGTGCGTAAAGTGGGCGATATTCTCGGAACCGCCAAGTCCCGTCAGAATCTTCTCGCCAAGTTCGTGGTTTTTCACGTTGTTATCCTTGCACGGTGAATAGTGTGTTAGGGATGTTACCGGCGGCATCCTCAGAGCAAAACGCCCCGAGGGAAACAAAAAAGACCCGAGCTGCATGCCGCCGTACCGTGATGCATTAAAGCATCGTGGGTATAACGATGAACCCTAGGGAATCTATGCCCTCAAGGGATTCAGCAACTCAGGTCTTGCCTGCCTTACCAGTAACAACCCTGTATTCTATGGTTGTGTGATTCTAAGAATCACAATATCTGCATGTAACTTTAGGCTTAAACCTGCGCGAGCGCAAGATGAGGTTTTGAAAGTTCAGAAAGTGTAAATTGTGCCGTTCAGGTATGCGGCGGTTTTTACGTTACGGCGAGGCAGAGCATCCGAAAGAGTTTAAACGCCGAACCGGTGCCATTCATTAGATGTTACGGCACCGGTTCTTAAACGAGATTACTGAGGGGAAGATGCGATCTTGAGCTATTTCGTCGCGGAAGGGAAGAAGCTCAGTGAAGCCACCTCAAGCTCGGGGTAGCTGCGTTTCTGCCAGCGGCGACTACGATGCGCGTTCACCTCAATCAGCACGGCACCCAGTACTCCGGCGCCGATAGAGAGCATAAGAAGTTCCGTCGACGGCATCTCAAACTGGTGATACTTGACGAGAAGCGGTACCAGAAGGGCTGCGAAGAAGATACTCAGAAGCGCTCCGAAGAGAAGCATTCGTGCGGTATTGAGTGGGCGTGCTACCGCTGCCAGATTCCACAGCCCCATAATCACCAGGGTGATAAACGATGCCGTTTGAACCTGTCGTATATCCCCTTCCGGGCGGAAGATAAACAGCGCCGCCAGGTTTACCAGAACCAGCATCGCCACCACGATAATAGAGTTCGGAATCGTGTAATTTAGCACGCGGCGCAAGAACCCGGGCACGTACCGGCGCGAGTTCGGCAGCAGCGCCAGCGCGAAGGAGGATGCGCCCACAATCAGGAAATCTGCGGTCGAGTATTGGCGGGGCAGGAACGGGAAGATCAGCCCCATCAGACCGAAGACCACACCCAGCAGGATCGCAAAGCCGGTCTTTGTTAGGAACAGGTTTGCCACCATTTCGATGTTCGCAATCACCTGGCGGCCCTGTTCCAAGGCAGCGGGAAGCGAAGAGAACTTGCCGTCCAGAAGCACCAGGCGCGAGACGGCTTTCGTCGCGGGTGCAGCGTTACCCATTGCAATGCCGAGATTGGCGTGTTTGAGGGCGAGCGCATCGTTAATACCGTCGCCGGTCATTGCCACGACGTGCCCTTGCTCTTTGAGCGAGATCACCATGTTCTTCTTCTGCTCGGGCGAAACGCGACCGAAAATATTGTGGGTTGCGGCGGCTTCGGCGAGTTCGGGGCCGTCTTCCGGCAGGGTAGAGGCATCAATCGCGCCCGCAGAAATATCCATGCCGGCGGTCTTCGCAGCTGCCTGCACCGTGTACGGGTTATCGCCTGAGAACACCTTGAGGGTTACGCCCTGGCGATTGAAATAGTCCACGATTTCGGGGGCATCGGAACGCACATTTTCGCGGAAAATCACGAAGAGCACGGGGGTATGGTCGGCGGGGATGTGCTGCACCGGGTCTCCGTCATCGTTGCGTACCACGGCGGATGCATGCGCGAGTACCATCGTGCGCAGACCCAATGATGCGAGTTCACGGGCCCGCTCACGTTCCTCGGTGCCCTGGTTCAGCAGAGCCTCGGGAGCGCCGAGAAGCCAGGCTCCCGAAGACTTAAACTCGATAGCACTAAAGCGTAACGCCGATGAGAACGGCACAATGCCGCTGACCTGCTCGGTGGGCGCCTGTTCGAACCCGCCGGTGAGTGCTGCTGCGGTCGGATTCGCGTTTTCATCATGACCGAACCATGCCAACGCCTGGTCCCAGCCCTGCGGCAGGGATGCGCGCCACGCCTGATTTTCATCGGGTGCTTTTGCCTCGGCCGGAGTCGTCAGCGAGCGTACCGAATCGAAAATCACGCCGCCCTCGGTCAGGGTGCCCGTCTTGTCGAAGCACACCGTATCCACGCGGGCGAGCACCTCAACGGCGGGCTGTTCCTGCACCAAAATATTGTGTTTACGTCCCAGAGCCACAGCCGCCGCCGCGAACGCCAAGGTTGTCATGAGCGCCAAACCCTGCGGAATCATAGATGCTACTGACGAAACTACCGCAATAGCAACGTTCTCCCAGAGACCGTCACGATTGACGATCTCAAGGCCACCCGCCGCCCGCACCTGGCCCCACAGCACGATCGGGATAATGATGGCAAGGCCGAAGGTAATCCACCGCACCACGCGGTCGAGCGCATCGCGAAGCTCAGACTGGATGCGCGAGAACTGACGGGCCTCATCGGAAATTTTGCTTGCACGGGACTCGGAGCCCACCGCCGAGAGCAGTACGCGCCCGGTGCCGCCGAGCACGCTCGATGCCGAAAGCACCATATCGCCCGGACGTTTCGGAATCGGGTCATTCTCGCCGGTCAGCAGGGATTCATCCAGCTCTAGCGAGTCGGAGGTAAGGACCACCGCATCCGCAGGAACCTGGTCGCCGCGTTTGAGCACTACCACATCGCCCTCAACCAGGGACTCCATAGGAACCTCGATCATAGCGCCATCGCGCACCGCCGTGATCGGGGATCGGTCAAGCAGAGAGATACGGTCGAGCTCAAGTTTAGCCTTGTACTCCTGCACAAAACCGATAATCACATTCGCCACCACGGCGAACAGAAAGAGCAAATCAGCCCAACGCTGGTATAGAATCACAACCAGACCGCACAGCCCAAGCACCAGGTTAAATACCGTAAATAGGTGTGCCCGCATAATGCTCCACAAGGTGCGGGAAGACTTATTATTCTGAGCGTTGACCTTACCGGCGGCGGTGAGCTTAGCAACCTCATCGCTGCTGAGCCCGTGAACAGCAAGCTCTTGGGAACCGCTGTGTGCCTGAGCAGAATATTCGGGAACATAACCGGAGGCTTCAGACAGCATTGTCTTGTGCTGGTCAGAACTCATGGATGGGGTACTCTCCTTCGTGGGGTAGGGGAAGAGTAATACATACGGTTTGGGCTGCACCCGGGCGAGTTCAGACTTCTTATCACGAGAAATAACCCTGCGCCGGGCATTACTTTATTCTAACAAGTAACCATGGCACAGGGCTTATATGCCGAACTGGGAATATACTGAGAATCCGTCGGATACCGGCATGAAATATTCGGGGTAGCAGCCCAGAAAAAGGACGACTCAAAGCACAGTGTCGCTCTATCGCCGCGGCAGAACCAGAGGTCGCTTCGTCACCGGATGCTCCAAAACCTCAATCGGATGCTGATACACACGGCTCAGCCGCTCCTCGGTACACACCTGGGCAGGGGTACCGTTGGCAGCCACACGACCCCTATCCAGCAGCACGATCCTATCCGAATACGCCGCCGCCACATCTAAATCATGCAGAACCGCCAACACCGCCGTGCCCTCAGCGGCAAGCTCCCGGCTCATCTGCAGAGTCTGTTCCTGATGTTTAATATCCAGCGCCGCCGTAGGCTCATCCAAGAGTATTAGGGGAGTCTGTTGCGCAAAAATACGGGCCAAATGCACACGCCCACTTTCGCCGCCCGAAAGGGTTGTCACATCGCGATTTGCCATCATCTCTGTATGCGTGCGCGCCATCATCTGCTCGATCACGGCGTCGTCCTCATGCGCACGCTCGGTACCGCGCCACGGGGTGCGCCCCATCGCCACTACCTCGTGCACAAGGTACGAAAACGCCACCTGAGTTTTCTGCAGCAGCAGGGCACGCAGGCGCGCAAGCTCAAGATACGAATACTCACCCACTCGCTTATTCTTGAGCAGTACCGAACCGGAATCGGGCTTATTATCGCCCGCAATAACCCCCAAAATCGTGGACTTACCGGCACCATTGGGACCGATGAGCGACACAACCTCGCCCGCCTGAACCTCAAAAGAGACATCCTCTAAGATGCGCCGCCCACCCACCGACAGCGACACCCCATCAACAATAAGCATTAAAGACCTCCCTTCCCCATCGAACGGCGCAACAGGAAGAAGAACGTAGGGCCACCCACGAGCGCCGTAAAAATACCGATCGGCAGGTCAGAGACCGGAATGAGCGTGCGCGCCCCCAAATCGGAAAGCGCAATTAACAGCGCCCCGCCCAGTGCCGAAGCAGGCAGCAGCAAACGGTTAGACGGCCCCAAAATAAGCCGAAGCAGATGCGGAATAATCAGCCCCACAAAGGCGATAATGCCCGCATGAGCCACCGCCGCACCCGTCAAAAGCGCCGTAGCAGCAATCGCAACACCGCGCAGACGCTCAACGTTCACCCCGGAATGCTGCGCTGCGCGCTCGCCCAGCGCCAACAGATCAAGTTTGCGTGAAATCATCAAGCACATGATTAGCCCCGCTACGATCACGAACCACACGCTGGCAAGAGCCTTCCACGTAGACCCGTTGAGCGATCCCATCTGCCAGAAGACGATGCGGTCGCGGCTGACATTATCGGCCAGGTACAGGCAGAACGCGATTGCGGCGTTTGCCACCGCAGTTACCGCAATACCCGTCAAAATCATGGAGAGAACTTTCGCCCGACCTGAGGAACGCGAGAGAAAATAAACCAGTGCTGTTGCCGCGAGGGCACCGCCGAAGGCGAAAGCTGGAACCGTGTAAATATCGAAGAATTCGAGATTGAAAACGACCGCTACACATGCTCCCACTGCGGCGCCTGAAGACACACCGATAACCCCGGGCTCGGCCAGCGGGTTACCGAAAACCGCCTGCATGACCGCGCCCGAGCATCCCAGGGCAGCGCCCACGAGCAGCCCCAAAAGCACACGCGGAAAACGAATATTCCACAGGGTGCTGTCTTCAAGATAGGCGGTCGGATCCTTGGGAATCATACCCAAGCGGCGCCCCAGCGAAGCCATCACATGATCGGTCGGAATATTGTACTGACCCAACCCCGCCGACACCACGGTTATGACGATCAGGGCAATACTCAGAAAGCCAAAAGTTGCGAGAATACGGATGCGGCGTTTGCTGCGATAATCCGCGCTGCCGGGAGTCGCCGCATCAGTGCGGTTGGACGAATTCACAGGTGGAGCCTCTTAATGCTGGGGTGCATAGATAGCGCGGGCTAGGGAAAGCAGAACAGCGGGGGTATTCGGACCGTAGGATAGAATCTGCCCGTCGTTCATATCAACCACGCGCCTGCTCTTTCCCGCGTTCGTTTCGGCAACCCCCGGGCGTGCCAAGAATCCATCCAAGCCGCCGGTGGATTCCACGCCGTGAGTCATGGTCAAAATGACATCCGGGTTTACCTTGACCAGGGCCTCGCTATTCGCGGGAACAATGTTGCGCGTTCCCTGCTCGGAAGCCACATCTCTGCCCTCAAGCGCGGCAATCAGATCATCCGCGCCGGAACCCTTGCCGAGAATGAAGAATACCCCGGCATTACCGCGCACGTACAGGAATGCCATTGACAGTTTCTTATCGCCTTCAGGGGCAACTTCTTTGATGGTATTCAGGGCATAATCAAGGTCTTTCTGCACGCGCTCGGCGACCTTATCGCCCGCCTCCTGCACACCTAAAGCCTGTGCCACAGCCTTGAGCTGGGGAATGATCTTATCCATGCGCCTCTCATGGTCGAACACCACCACAGTCACGCCCGCATCGCGCAGTTGTTCAACAACTTCTTCGGGACCATTGCTCTTATCCCAGAGCACAAGATCGGGGTTCGTCGCGAGAATCGCATCCGCGTTCAGGTCGTGGCCGTTCTGAGTGACGAGCGGCAGCTTCGCTAACGAAGACTCGGTTGAAGACGTCACACGACCGACCAGACGATCACCCAAACCCAGCGAGATAACCTCTTGCGCGAGAGTGCCATACAGATCAAGAGCCAGGATGCGGTTCGCCGACTTAACAGTCACCTCATCGCCCTTGAAATCCTTGAAAGTCACGGGAAGCTGCGGGGTGGGAGTCTCAATCATCGGCTGAATTTCGGGGGTGTTCTTCGCGCTGCTGGGACCCGTCAGCGATTTCGGATCGGAAGAAACATTGCTCTTGAGCTCCTGCGCAAGGTTCTCAAGCTCAGACTTGGTGGTCTGTTCATCAACCACGGAATGCGAGGATGCGCTCGTGCTGCCCGGATTTTGGGTGCCGATGCCGCATCCGGAGATAAAAAACATGGATGCCGCTAATAGCGCGGCGGTAACCTTCTGCGATGCGCTCGTTCTGCCGTGCCGGTGTCTGGGGCGTGTTGTTGCGCCGGGGTGTGAGAGACGAAAAGCCATATGAAGAGTTCCTATCGGCTAAAACTGTGAGTGTATGTATTCGTGATGAGAGCGTGTGCTTAGGGTGAGGGTGCGGGTAGTCGATACTACCCGCACCCTGGCGCATCCGGTGAGCTATGAGGTGCGGATGCTGCACCGAGGAATAAACCCGAGCCTAAGAATCGCCGCATATGCCGGTGGTTGATAGGCCGATCTTAGGTTTATTCGGAGCGCTCAGACATCCTGGAGGACTTGCGACGGCGCGTGTACAGTACGGCACCAATACCGGCGACCAGAGAGGCCAGACCACTAGCAACCCCAGCCTCTACACCGCTGGCACCGGTATGCGCCAGACGACCATGAGAGCCGCGTGCGTTGAGAGATTCGCATCCCTGACCCTGATATACGGTTTCGGTCACAGTTTGGGTGGTCTGGGTTTTGGCGGTGTTGCCCGCGGGCTGTGTACCCGAAAGCGACGCTGAGAAGCTCAGCGGAGCCATATCCTTACCCGCCTCGTAGAAACCTGCAAACGCTTTAGCACCCTCAGCGGTAATGGTAGTGCCCGCACCGCTGATGGAAATTTTATCGCCAGAGACCTGCAAACCGCTCACATCAACGTTGAGCAGAGCAACTTCACCGTAATTCTGTGATTTGCCGTCCATATCGTTGCCGACCACCGTTGCGTAGAGAACCGCGGTCTTGCCGTTGATCTCCAGACGCGGGTTTGAGATGGTGGTGTCCAGAATTCCGTGGTGTCCGGTGAAATGCACCGAACCGGTGAAGGAAATCGAGCCCTTACCATCCTTGAAGGAACCCGTACCCTTCGCCCACTGGAAGGCATTATTGGAATAGGTGGTACCGTTCAGATCCCAGCTGCCGTTAGCGATGCCGCCGCGAATGTAGTTGCGGAAGGAATCGCGCACGCCCCATCCAAGATCTGCGCTGGCGACCTTACCGTCTGCGGATGCGGCCGGTGCTTTGTTCGCTGCCTTAACGGGAACCTGCTTGGTCACGGTCACCGGGGTGCAGACGGGCTGGGCGGGGTTCTTTGAGACGCTGCTGAAGGAACCGCTCTTACCGCCATTCGGGTGTGCAGCCGGGGTGGAGCCGTTACGGGAAGGGGAGGCACTGCCGCCGCCATTGTTCACGGAACCGCCAAAGTTCGTGCCGCCAATACCCGCATTCGCGTTATTACCTAGGTTCGTCGAACCGCTGCCGGTGTTAGAACCCTTAACCGTGGTGTCGGTAACCTTGTTTTCCACCAGCTGAGAACCGAGTTTTGCGCTGAAGGAGAGCGGAGCCATAGCGCGCTTGTCGGCGTCATTGTACTGCCCGGCGAAGATCGCCTCGGACCCCTCGACGGTAACGGTAACGGCTGCATTCTTAGCCGAGAGCACGTTATTTTCTAAGGTTGCACCGCTCAAATCGACCTCGGCAAGTACAAGATCTTTGAAGGTGCGGTTTTCGCCCTGCATGTTGAGCGCTTCGGCGTCGACAACCAGGTAGCCCTTGCCCTCTTTGATGACTAGGCGAGTGTTCTCGAAGCTGCTGTTGAGCTGGCCGTGATGCCCGCTAATGTGCACCTTGCCCGCGAAGTTGATCTGACCGGTCTTCGTGGACTCATCGTACGAGCCGGATGCGCTGGTAAAGTCCAGCCCGCCCGCCGCATTCTTCGACAGACCCTCGACGGTGATGTTACCGCGCGCAATGGTGTTGAGGTAGTGCAGGAAGGAATCACGAATATTCCAGGTCAGGTTGCCGGATTCAATAATGTGCCCTTGACCTTTCGGCACGTCGGTTCTCGGCGCTGCATCGGTAGCCGGAGGCTGAGCCGGTGCGGGCTTAGCGGCTTCCGAGCTCTGTGAGGGCTGTGGTGCCGGTTGAGAGCTGGGTGCTTCGCTGGGCTTTGAAGGGGTTGAGGCAGGTGTCTCAGAAGTCTGAGAGGGCTGTGGTGCCGGAGCTTCGGAACTCTGTGAGGGCTGCGGTGCCGGTGTTTCAACGGGTTTACTCTGCTCTGGAGCAGGTTGGGTTGGCTCAGGAGCTGGATCGGCAGGCTTGCTCGGTTCTGGTGCAGGCTGCTCGGGTTGAGTAGGCTCAGGCGCAGGCTGAGTCGGCTCCGGGGTCGGATCAGCAGGTTTCTCCGGTGCCGGTGCCTGCTTGGTAACGAGCTTCGCGGAGAATGCCAGCGCATCCAGCTCTTGCCCCGCCTGATAGAACCCGGCAAACACCGAAGTTGCTTCTGTGCTGAGTTTTACCTTGGTTGCATCAGACGCTGCCAAGGTCAGCTGCCCGCCCTCGTTTTTCAGGGAGGAAGCATCGAAAGTACCAATCAGCGTGTGATCGTGCTGTACGGGCGGGTTCGGGGTGGTGTTGCCGTTATAGGGGCGTTCGCTGATATTTGCGTATAGGCTGCCTTGCCCGTCTTTGATGACAAGTTCCAAGTCGCTGATAGTTACTTCGAGCACGCCGTGGTGCCCGGTGTACTTCACGCTGGAGCCGGTGAATTTAACGTGGTATGAACCGTCTGCCTCGACGGTACCTTCAGCGGCGGTGAAGTGATAAGAACCATCCGCGTTGGAGGTAGCACCGGTTAGTTCCTGCGAACCACCAGCGACAGGACCGGTGATGTATCTGCGGAATGAGGATTTGACGCCCCAATCTACGGATGCATCCTGCAGGCTTTGTGATGCGGCAGCTGGCGCCTGCTCAGAGACGATCTGCGCGGTCGGTGCGGGTTGGTTCGCTAGGGCGGGGGTGGCGGCGATGCCACTGAGGCCAACGGCGGCAGACGCTAGAAACGCCCATGAGCGCTTCGCGTTATGCGACATAGACATGTGTGTCCTCTATTCGTGGTTTTAGTAATGATCAGTCTTAGTCTAGACCTATTAGCTAAGACTTGTGTAGCTTAATTGTAGTACTTTGCTTCATGATGAGGTTCCCCTTAATAAAATTTTTTGGCAGCGGTGTTGCAAAACCAAAAATTTAGTGACACTATGTCGTTTATCAACTTTGGTGACATAGTGTCATCAAAAATATATGAATCTCAACTCAACCAGGAGGCGTTCCATGACCGCCATTATTACCCCCGAAACTACCTCACCCGATGCTGCCGAACAGCGGTTTTCGGCCCGGCTAAAAGCGAGCACCAAGTGCGTGCATGATAATGCCGAGCACTCTACCTTTATGGAAGATTTGATGGGCGGAAAACTTGATACTTCCGCGTATTTACGCTTGATAAACCAGTACACCTATATCTATGAGGCGCTGGAGGAAATCTCTCGGAATCTGCGTGTATCCGGTAACCCACTGACCGATCCTTTCACTCTGGAAGGGCTGGATCGTGCCGCCGCGATTCACCATGATATTCGTGCTCTAGGGCAGACCGAGATTGACGCTCCGTTGCCAGCGACTATCGAATACGTGGCGCGTATCAAGGCGACCGCGCAGGCTCCCGAGCGGTTCTTGGCGCATCATTATTTGCGCTATCTGGGGGACCTCTCGGGCGGGCAGGCGGTGGCGGCTTTGGTGGCGCGCCATTACGGCATTGCACGGGATGCGCTGACCATGTACTCGTTCCCTCAGCTTCCCAAGCCGAAGGTCTTCAAGGATGGATACCGGGAGCTTCTTGATCGCGCTCCTTTGAGCGAAGAGCAGCGTGAAGCCCTGATTGACGAGGCTATGGAAGGATTCCGTATTAATGCCGCGCTTTTTGCTCAGCTAGGCGAGCAGAGTAGCCGTCTGTAAGCGTCTCGATAGATGTTCAAAGTTCGTGTTTGAGTCATATCAGGACCATTTGTGACAGATTGTTACACCTGTGTAGACAGCGCCTCAGAGTGTTTATTATCACTGAAAAATATACGAAACTAACCGTTACATGACGTTTGTATGACAGGTTCACATGCGTGCCTGGAAAATCTCCGTGTGACGCAGAAATACAAGGATGCGGTGGTTCCCCAGAGGGGGAACCATCGCATCCTTCGTTACAGAGGCAGTATCTCTCACGTTAGGGAAGAAGCGACAGCCTTCGGTTCTTCAAAACTTTTGTCAGCTGTTTCAGGCGATGGGAATCGAAGGGCAGCTCTTCCTGAGCCTGTTCCAGCATGCTCTCGGTAGCGGAAAGAACCTCGCGAAGTACTCGGTCAGCAATTTTGGCAGATATTCCTAGTTCATGAGCAAATTCAAGGAACTTGCGGCGTGATAGCCCATCACGTTTACCGCTGAGAAGAATCGCCATGTTTTTATCCCCATAAGGTGCCGTAGACGGAATGTCGTAGATGGGCGAGAGCTCGTATTGTCCTTTACGGTTTTCTACGATTGACAGATTTTTAGCGTGTAAATCCCCATTTCCGGTGAGCCATGCGTAGACAAACTGCCGAAAAATTTCGGGGGCGGCAAGGCGGGGCGAAAAGACCTGTCGAAGAATGGCATGGGCACTTTGCTCAGCCGTCAGATTATACTTATCCGCCGGATAGCGGTTATTGAGCTGGCATGCATCTTCAACGGCAAGGCGGTGGGCTGCTCCATGCTCATCTACGTAGCGGTCAAAACGACGGATAAGGAGCCCGGGGCGCCCAGTAGCATCATGTACAAGACGGTGAGAAACAACTCCTGGTGATGCATGTATTCCGTGGGCTATCGTGAGAAAAAATGCTTCATTTTCCACTACGTGCGGGTACTCGGGAGGAGAGACTTTAAGAAGATAAAAATCTTCGTTACTTTGCAGCGGGATCGTAAGCATTTTTCCCGAAACTTTATCCTGAACGCCCGGTATAGAGACAGGGTCTATAACGCTTTGCTGAGTGATAATTTCTGAAAACCTAATGTTGTGGAAGTTTTGGCCCTGGATAATGTCATGCCCATCGGGGACGACAAGCTGGGCGGGCTGGTCACCATGAGGTACCACTTGCACATCCCCAACAGTATCGGCTCCTACTGCAATCAACATGCGGAGCTCGTCGTCCGAGGATACTTTGAGATGCTGACGCAGTCCGGTAAGCCGACGGCCCTCAGGAAGAAGACCTGTAAAGAATGGTGGTAACGCACCACTCCCGTACAGGTATGCTTCCGCGCGTATGGGGAGGGTAGAGGATATAGGTTTGCCATCGGAATCTATGTAGTTTTCGGCATATGTGTACGCTGTACCGCCGTGGTCTGTTCGGGAAAAATGGCCAGCGAGGTTCCCCTTTTTATAGACGTCTGCAAGGATTTCATGCATTAGCGCTCCCGAGGGATGAGATCGATGCCGAGGGTGTCGAGTACGGCGGTTACTTTGTCAAAGGCGATAGACTCGCGCCCTTTTTCGAGATCGCGGATCGTGCGCTCCGAGACTCCGGCAAGAAGCCCCAAATACTCCTGCGTAATCCGAAGTTCGCGGCGATGCTCGCGAACGATCTGGGCGAGCGAGCCCCGTAAATCCTGTGGCACGAGCACATCCTTTCTATGAGTCTGAAACCCTATAAATCGGCAAAATAATTCCGAATTCACGCCATTATGGCATGAAAATTGGTGAAAACACTATATTTCGGCAATATTTTGCCGATATATGTAGTTTTAGGGGCAGAGGGAGGAAAAAATCGTGCTTTTCGGCAGAATATTTCCGATTTTTAGGCTTCCTGATAGCCGTCATGCGGATGCGGCGGCTCCCCAGAGAGAAAACCACCGCATCCTTCGTTACCGCCGTATGCGCGTTTTAACTCAACTGCACATGACACTACCTGCTGCTACGCGGCCTGAGGCTCGGGTTTGGGTCCGGCTATGACCGCGCGATCGCGATTCTGCGCTATGCGCACGGCCGGGGTGAGCGCCGAACCTGCCCAAAGAGCCATGACCGCATAGAGACACAGGATCGGCACGGTCGAAAACAACAAGGCATACTGCGCAAGATGGTTGAGGCTGTTGAATCCGCCACCGATGGCGGCACCCAGCCACATAGGCGAAATATATAGACCGATAAACGCCACCCACGTCAAAACACGTGCGATACCGGATAACCAGGCGGGCAGGTGCGCAAAAAACAGAGGGAAAGCATCAAGAACAAGCGTCATGATAATCAGCGGGAACATGACGTTATGATGCGACCAGCTGATGGGGGAGATGCTCACCATCAAAAACCCGCCGACCGCCACCTGAGATAGCACAAGATTACGGCGAATAAGCTGGCGCAGAAGCACCGCACAGAGACCGATCGTAGCAAGCACAAGAGCGTAATATACAGGCCTCAGAGTGGGCTCGCGCAGACCCAGGTGCATCAGCCAGCCTTGAATCGAAATATTATCGGCGAAGTTAATACCTCCAACACGGCCGGAATCCGAAACGGCGCTCGTCCAGAACGTAACTGCCTGCTGCGGAAGGAAGATAAACCCAAGAAGAATGGTCGTGCCGAAAGAAGCGCCTAGGGTAAGGATGCCGCGCCAGTCTTTGCGCATGAGCAGAATAAGGCCGAAGGCAAGCGGGGTGAGCTTAATACCGCCCGCGATGCCGATAAGCGCACCCCGGGGAATGCGGGTTGCCGGTCGTATAAAATCGGCAAGCACCAGCGTAAGAATGATGGGGTTGATTTGTATTAGCGAGAGCCCGCGCCGCCACGGCCCGGTCATAATAATGATGAACGTGAGAGCAGCGATGATGCCGTATGTGCCGAGTCTTTCCTGGAAAGGGATGCTGTAGCCGCGGTCGGCGGCATAGTTATAGATAAGGGTTGCCAGCCACCATGCAACACCGATGCTGATCGCATACATGATGGCGATACCCACCCACGCGGGCAGAAAAGCGAACGGTAAGAACACGAGCGCGGCAAAGGGCGGGTAGGTGAAGGGCAACCTAAAGTCGCCGTACTCCAGGAGATTGCGGGCGTAGAGATCTTTGTGCATGCCGTCGTTATCGAAGATGGTCATGGCACCGAAACGGTAGACATTGAAGTCTAGTCCGCCCGTGAACTCGATATAGATAAGCCAACCGATAACAAAGAGAGCGAATGCCGCGAGCGTTATTCTGCCCGCTTTAGGTATGTCTGGCGTAAAGACCTGCACGGATGGTGCTGCGGTCATGGTGATCTTTCTGTTGTGTCTGTGCATTTTTTTGGATGCGGTTCGGCGGGGCGAATGTGTTATCGGTGTGAACGGTTTATGTAACCTATCCTCCAGTCTAGCGTGTGAAAGCGCAGGTGGGGAGTGCCTTGAGGCAGAAAAAGGCTCTTGATGTGAAGAAAGCGTTGGAAACTCCGCTTTATTCACATCAAGAGCCTAGCTGTGCCGATAGAGGGATCTAGCCCTGCGCCACCTCACCAAAGTGAGCTGCCATGGTGCCTTCGTGAGCGGC
>ERZ773079.1463-NODE-1463-length-14073-cov-9.965830_pt1 | contig 14073 bp, 11 predicted proteins | sample MGYA00511355_ERZ773079 | MGnify/ENA primary metagenome ERZ773079 (study PRJEB29015, sample SAMEA2737979) | human oral metagenome | biome: human oral; feature: human-associated habitat; material: dental | place: China | collected 2117 ... | reverse complement strand
TTCTGCCTCTGTTTCTATTTTATTTCTTATTAAAGTATCCATAAAAATTTCTTCATTACTTTTATTTAAGTTAAATTGTATAACCTCACCAGATGAATTTTCCAATTCAACTTTATTCAAATTTTTATCTATGTAGTAGTTAAATATTATGTTCCCTATCTTTCCAATTTGTAATTTAAAATATTCTGAATCACTTTTAATAATTTCATTCATAAAATCTGAAATTGTAAACCTGACCTTTTTCATTTTTATCCCCTCATTTTCTTTTAATCTGTTTATATAATATACAATTTTTAAAGAATATTCAAGGAATGATTTAAAGGTTAAATTTGTTCCCTAAGAAAATTTAAAGTTCTTGAAAATATTGTAATTTTTTAAGGCTATTTATATTTTTTTGTTCCCTATCATTTGACAAGAAAAATATATTATGATAATATCAAAGAATTAAAAATATTAGATAGAAGGAAATAATTATGAACTTTTTAGGACATTCATTAATTTTACTTGAAATTGATGAAAATACAAATAAAGAAACTCTATATGGAAATTTTACAGGTGATTTCTATAAAGGCTTAGTTGAAAAGATTGAGCTTTCAGAGAATTTAAAAGAAGGTATTATTCTACATAGAATAATTGATAAAACCTCTGATAGAAAAGAAAATCTTTTAAATGAGTTACTTACAGAAAAATTTGGAATTTTTAAGGGAATAGTATCTGATATATTTATTGATCATTTTCTCTCTAAGGATTTCAATAACTTATTTAATAAAAATATTGATGATATAGAAAGAAAAATTTTAAATAAAGTTGGAGAAAATAAAAGTATCTTCCCAAAAGATTTTGAAAGAACTTTTGATTGGTTAAATGATAAAAATGTTATGCCAAACTATAAAGATATTGATTTTTTAGAAAGAGCTTTTCAAGGATTAGCTAGAAATGTAAGAAGAGGTGAAATTTTAAACTCAGCTGTAAGTGAGTTAAAAAAGAATTACAATATTTTTGAAGAAAAATCTATAGAAGAATTTTTCTATGTAAAAAAAGAAAGTATTAAAGAATTTTCAAAAAAATAGGCTGTTGCAGATTTGCAACAGCCTTTATTTTATTAAGTTAATTAGGTTGTATAATAAATAGTGTTGATGGAAGAAATTTCCATTAACATCATTTATTATACAACCTTTTTTATTTAATAAAGTGATTTAATTAAACAAAAAAAGAGAATCTTTTAAGATTTTATTCTCAAAAAAATTCTCTTAATTATGTTAATTGTAAGTCTAAACTTTTTTATCAACACTATTTGACAAATAACCTAAAAGTACCAAAGATACTAAATATCAATGGTACTTTCATTTTATTTCTAAATTTCAAATATAATATTTAGAAAATATCTTTTTCTATTCCCGCTTGATTTTCGAGTTTGTTTCTTACAGCATATGTATTATTATTTCAACAATATTTATCTACTTGATATCAATTTTTATTTATCTAATTTTTTGCAAGCAGTGCTATTTGAAAACTTGCTAGTAACCTTACTTATTAGATCCTATTCTTTCAAGATATCCATTGTCTTTTAGAAATTTAATGTTACTTTCTACTATAGTTAGTGAAACTCCAAAAACATTAACTAATTGTAATTTAGTTATATTTAGGTTATTTCTCATTTCTTCTAGAATTTAAACATTTTTATCCCCAACTTTATTACACACATTGATTGTATCATCTTAAGTAGAAATTTTGGGTTAATTATACTATAAATCACCTATATATTATTCTTGCTCTTCTTTTTCTTATATTCAAATAGTAAAAAAACTTATATATAAGTCAATTTATCATTTCATAACTGTTCTGTTTTGTGCGATTCTTGATTTTTTATTTTTTATCTGTTCCAGGACTGAATCAAATAAAATTTTATACTATAAACATTTCTAGATTCATGCCTAAAAAACTCTTTAAGTAATTTTACAAAGTTATATTGAATTGATATAAGAAATTTTGATTCCAGCTCCAACTTATCTATTCAAAAATTTAGATTTCTTTAAACATTAACTTAACTTTCTGATCTGACATTCACATAATTCTTTTAATCTATTTTCTATTTTTATTCTATCTTTTGTAAGTAAAATTTCTAAAAGTTTATCTATAGCTAAAGAAATCAATACTATTCCATTGCTATTCGCTGTTGACTGCATACTATGAACATTTCTTTCATGAATAATAGGTGCTGAAAAAATACCAATTACTTCCTTTCCTTTATTTTCTTCTTTATAAAGTCTAATATGATCTGGGACAGATGAACCTTCTGCACTAAATTGTGTAGATTTTGGTTTTATAGTTGTAAGTTCTAAAACATAATGATTGTTTTCAATTATAAAACATATATCAGGAGTTCCAGTTTTTCCTCCTGGTGCTTGAACTGGAAGTCCATAATCCCCTTTCTTCCCGTTCCAGATCACATCATCAATAATATTTTCGTTTTTTAAAATTGTAAGCATTTCATAAAAATAACTTTCTAAAAAAGCACCTCTTAATGAGGAATTCCTTGTCTTATCATCACCTGTTATATTGGCTAGTATTTTTAAATACTCCATAGTTTTTTTATTAAAATATTTTTCACTGCAATGTTCTAAAATATTTTCAGATATATTCTCTAGAGATTTTACTTTTTTTGTTACACTTCCTTTTTGTCCTGATACAATTGTAAATTCTCTTTGATTAAAACTAGGTACTATCTTCTGTTCACATACTAAACTTCCATCTTCTGAAGAAATAAATTGAATGATATATTCTTCATTTGTAAATGCTGGATATAATACACTACAATTACTTTCTATAAGATTACCATATTTCATACGACCATCTTTTTTAATTAAAATTAAATAATCTTCTTCAGAGCCATTAAATATTTCAATATCAATTGGTGGATATAATCTATTAATATCTCCAAAATAATCTATCCATAATCTTAAATCATTTTTAAAATCATATGCTTCAGATAAAATATATTTAGAATTTAACATTTCAGTAATATAAGTTTCATATTCATCTTTAATTCTAATTGCGCTTATTTTAGATTCTTTGTTTTCAGGCTTTATACTATATTTTTCAATAATTCCTGTAATTTCACATAATGACATATAATATACTGATGATGGGGCTTTAACTAACGTAATATTACCAATGTGTGTATCTTTAAAAATATCTATCATTTTTTTACGCTCAATAGGCTTAAGATTTCTGAAATTAATAATTTCATTAACTACAAGATCTATTTCATCGTTACTTCTAGCCTTGAAAAGAAAATACGCAATTTCTTCTTGGTCTAAATATTTTAACTTTAATAATACTTTTAACATAAACCTAAAAGGAAATACATATATATTTTCACAATCTTTATTTATTATAGGATTAGTGATTTGAAGCTTTTCCATTTGCAATAAAACTAAATCTGATTCTGTTATTAATTCGTTGTGTCTACTAACAAGTTTTTCAACTTTTACTAAATCAGTTCTATGCTTTTCCCATAATTTTTGACCCACTTCAGTCAAACATATAGTACTTGGTGTCGTTTCTGTATTTATATATAGAAACCCTAAGTATTGTGGGATAGATGCGACTAAAGTCCTTATTGCTTGAGAAGAAATATTTTTTCCACTTCTTGTAGCACCCCATTTTTTAAGATTAACCCCTAAATTATTTTGCTTGCTTTCATTCCATGATTTGCCATCATATCCTCTTTCTTTAATCCCATCAATCAAACAAACTGTTTGATGTAAATTAACTCTTTTTGGTATCAACCAAATTTCTTTTGTTCTATTTTTTTGTGCCATTATTATACCCTCCACTTTTACTTAGATAAAACCAAAATGTAATCATTATTTATTTTTCCACCTTTTCCTTTTCTAGGAATTCTTAAATATGGATTTTGTATAACATAATTAAAATCCATCTCAGCAGTGTATCCAATATCCAAAGCGAGTTCTTTTAAAACCTTCCAACTTTCAATATTTACTTCCCTTATATTACTATTTCCGATAACAATAATATAATGTCCATTTTTATGTAAATTTTGATAGACTTTGCTCAAGTTTATATACATATCTTCAAAAAATTTTTTAACAATTAAGGCTCTTTTATTATCAACTTTCGAAATACTGTTAAAGTATTTTTTTAATAATATGCTTTTTTCTAAAATTTCTTTGTTACTCTCTTCAATATCGATCTTGATTTTTTCTGTACCTACATATCTTGATTTTCTTTCTCGTAGCTCTTCTTCAGTTACATAATCTAACCAAAGATTTTCTAACCTCATAATTCTTCCATAATCAAATGCATTTATATAGGGCGGAGAAGCTATTACTAAATTAACTTTACTATTTAGCTCAAAATTTAGTGCATCCCCATTTAATATTTCTGTTTTTCCAAATTTTTTAACATTACTTAGTTCTTTCATTCTTGAATAATTTTTATTGAAACTTGATATAAACTCTTCTCTTACAGGTAAGATCTTCTTTTCTATTCTACCTGACACATATGGCTTTGGAGATGTATTATCAGCATTAGAAACCCTTTTTATAATAGATACAAAGCAGATATAAAAAAAATCTTTTATATCTTTATCTTCAATACTATCTATAAATGTTTTTATAATACCTAAATCTCTTACTACATCTTCTCTAAACCAATGATATAAATTATTTATTTTAGGGATATAAGGATTAATTTTATGTGAATCTAATGTTTCAATACATTCATTAAAAATTTTCTTTATTGTCTTAAGATTTTTCTTTGAAAGCTTAGTAGTTTTAACCTTAATCAATAATTTAGCTATAAAATCTATTTCTAATCCAATTGCATTGTAACCATTTACATTAGCTTCTAACAAAGTTGTTCCACTTCCTGCAAAACAATCTAATATTATGTCATCTTTACTCGCGTACTTATTAATAGCCCACTTTGGTATTTCAGGTATAAATTTACAAGGATATTTAAACATTCCGTGAGTAAAAAAGTTTGGATTTGATTGATGAATTATATATGTTCTTGACCTCTTAATATCTAAAGGCAGTTCAGTCACATTAATTATATTTACATTTTTTTCAGACATACTACACTCTCCCGAAGATATTTACCATTATTTTTTGTCGTTTTATATTGTTGCGAACTTGTAATTGTATACCTATCCACTTCAATTTTATCTACTTTAAATCCTATATAATCAGCATATTCAGCAAGTATTAGATCTGTAGGAAAAATTATACCACCATAAGCAGAATTTCCAACTACAATAGCACAAAACCCTTTATCTTCTAAAACATCATAACTATTTTTTATTATGTTAAACATATCTTGATAATATAACTTAAGCATACCAGGTATTCTTTTGTCCCATAATTTTACCTCCTTTATTTTATCAAGTTGTTCACTTAAAATATTAGAAACTGTTTCTTCTCCCATATCATATGATTTCAAATCACTATTAAGATTAGATCTTACAGATTGCTTTCTCAATCTTTTTAACTCTTCGTAACTATCAACAAAATCGCCAAACCATAATTCTAATTTATAAATTTCGACATAGTCAAAACAATTTGCATATGGTGGTGAAAAAATTATCCCGCTAATTGATTCTTTTTTTATTTTTTCTTTAAAAGTAAGAGAAGTTTCGTTATATATTTCAGATTTATATTCAGTATTATTTATTTTAATATCAGATAATATTAACATATATGTTTCATTCAAAGAATTATAAACATCTTCATCTGTTATAATTCTTGGTTTCACATATTTTCTTTTTTTTAGACCATTGCCTGCTTTCCTATAATTAGATAATCTTTCTATATTAGAAATCCAACCAATCATTAATAAAGACCTCATATCTTCATCTATATCTAAATCTAATATATATTTCTTTATAGACATCATAATTTCTTCAACATTACTATTAAATACTTTTTTACTTATTGATAGATTGGGTAGCTTATATTCAACATCAGGAATTTTTTTATCTATCGTTATATCTTTTATTATATTTTCAAATTCAGTACAAAATTCTATAGTATAATTTTTTAATTTTGCATTAGCTAAGTTATATGAAAATGGATTAACTTCAAAACCAATCCCTCTTAAACCCATTTCATTAGCTGCTAAAATTGTACTCCCACTACCTAAAAAAGGATCCAATATAGTTCCTTCTGGGTTATTGTTGTACTCTTTAATAATTTTTTTTACCAATTCTAACGAATATCCCTCTTTATATCTATACCATCTCTGTCTTGATGTTGATAAATCATCAGAATAATTTAACAAACTATTGTATGTCGCTTTCTCATTTTTGGGATATAAAACATTATATTTTTTTTCATATTCATTAAGCATCTAATTCATCACCTTCTTCTTTTTAAATGGTTATTATATTTTCTATTTCACAATATTAAACATGTCTCCTAAGTCAAACATCTAATTCTCTTCTAATTCTATAAAAAATTTCCATACTTACAAGTTCTCCTCACCCTATTTTTGAAACTGTACCTGGTGCAATTCCAACTTTCTCTTTCAATTCTTTCTTATTCATTCCTTTATCTATGAGTATTTTCCACAATCTATTATAGATTACCTTCATATTATTAACCTCCAAATTCAAATACTTGAAGTTAACTATCGATATTGTACCATAATTAAGTGGAAATTTCATCCATAACATTAAAGAGGTCGAAGTTGACCTCTTATAATTCAATTTCCATATTCTTTGTGTTAGTTTTTTCTTTATATTTTATTTCTTTCTTAAACTCTTTTATTCTATCAAGTGTTTATGGTTTCATATAATCATAGTTTTTAATAAGCTTTTCAAGTTACTCTTTTTCTTTAATATTAGAAATGTATATTAGTTTTAAACTTTCGATTTCTTTTTCTAAATTATCTAATTGTTCATTTAAATTTTTAAAACTATCTTTATTGAAACTCTTTCCTAATTTATTAGGAAAGTATAAATTTAAAGAGGTTAAATATGTGAAGATATCAGTTTAAGTAAAAGATAATATTTATCAAAATATCTAAAATAATAAAAAAAATTGCAAGACAAAAAGCTCTAATGAAAAATTGTCATTAGAGAACTATTAGAAATAAATTTTATGTATGGTCCGCCCATACCAATCAGCGCTTACATAGATTTCTTGTATATCCATCATAATTTCACAATAAGGACACATAAATGGGTGTACATTAAAGGTATCAATAGATTGTTTCACATAGAAAGAATATTCAGATTTAGAAAATTTTTTCTTATATTTTTTAACAGTATCTTTTAACTTTGTTGTAATATTACGCGCATAAAACCCAAATCTATTAATCATTTTAAAATTTTTAGACCAGCTATCAAATGTCAAGTAAATTTTTTAAAAAGTTAATTTTTTTCTAAATTTATTTTAATTTGTAGCACAAAAAGACCTAGGTTCATTTAGATCTAAATAGCTTCTATACTAGATTTTATCAAATATTTGGAGTATATACCTTTTTATTCTTAAGTACAGAAAAAATAATATTGCACATTTTTCTTGATACTGCGCCTATTGCTGTTAAATGTTTTTTACCCCTAGCTATTAAACTCTTGTAATAAATGGATAATGCAGGATCTTTAAAACTAGCAACTGTTGCAGCTAACCATATAGCTCTCCGTAAATATGGAGAACCTCGCTTAGTTATTTTCATTTCTGTTCCTGTAAATTCTCCAGATTGTTTAACTGCTACATCTAGTCCTGCAAAAGCAACTAGCTGTGAAGCTTTTTCAAATCTTGAGATATCTCCAATTTCTGAAAGAATACAAGCGCCTAAAACATCTCCTATACCTGTTATAGTAGTTATTTCAGAGTTTAGTTCTTTTAACATATTTGATATTTCATTATCAAGTTCTTTCAATTGAGATTCTATGAAAGAAATTTGATTAATAATTTGTTTTATCTGAAATGAAAAAGTTTGTTTTGCAAAAGATACACCAAAGGAATTTTTAGCAGATTCTTTTATTTCTTGAGCTTTTTCATTTCCAAGTCTACCTTTACTTGCTTTATTTAAAAGATTTGTTAGCTCTTCAGTTGATAATTCTAACATATTTTCAGGTAAAGGGTATTTAGATAAAAGTTCCTTAGAAGTAACTCCAAATGTATCTGAAAATAAATTTGAATATTCTGGAAATACTTGATCTAAAATACTAATAATTTTTCTTTTCCAACTAGAACATTCATCAACAAGAGATGTGCGATATCTTGATAGTTGTCTTAAAGCAAATATATTTTCATCAGAAATATTAGATGAAGAGTACTCTCCAAATCGCATAATCTGAGCAATAATATATGAGTCTTTAGAATCATTTTTAGTCTTTCTAATATACATTTTTCTGAAAGCATCTGATTGAATGGGGTTGATAACGAAGACATTAAATTTTAAATTAACTAAAAATGAGAAAAGATTAATCCAGTAATGACCAGTAGATTCCATACCAATTACACAATTTTCAGAAGTAATATTAAAAGAATCAAGATAAGTATTAAACTTATCAACACCTTTTTGAGAATTACTAATAGAAAAACTTTTACCTAAAGCTTTTCCATTATCATCAATAATGGAAACTTCGTGATTGTGTTTTGCGATATCAATACCAATGTAAAACATAAAATCACCTACTAAAAAGAAATCAGATAGAGAAGACCTCAAACTTTAAATCATACAACCTCGTTAGATATGCAGTAACATGTACTATCCAGCTCATACGTATATGTGATGTAAAGAAGAGGTGTCAGTCTAAGTAAGGAAGATAAAACTTCAAGGAGGGAAACTACAATCTCTATCTGTTAGGTTAATTATCTCATAAAAAATGAGATTTAAAAATATATATGTAGTTAGTAATTAACTACAACATTATTATACGAGGAGGAAGAATGAAAAAGAATTTTATTTATATTTAATTGTAATTATAGTGTTAATAGCTTGTTCAGGAAAAGAGGATGATAAAAAAGAAACTATCCAAATTATGCAATACTGTATCCTATGCAAAATTTTGCATATAAGAAGAATATAAAAGGTATAGAAGTTAATAAGAGAGGATTTCAAAATACAATAGTAGAATAAGGAGTAAAAATGGATATAAGAAAAAAAGCAGAAAATATTAAAGATTATATAATTGAAATGAGAAGATATTTTCATCAAAATCCAGAATTATCATTAGAAGAATTTGAAACTACAAAGAAAATAATAGAAGAATTGAATAAAATGGGAATAGAAGTTTCAACTTTTAAAAATGGATTAACAGGTTGTGTAGGAACTATAAAAGGAGCAAAAGAAGGGAAAACTTTATTGCTAAGAGCAGATATTGATGCACTTTCTGTCCTTGAAAAAACTAATTTAGAATTTGCCTCAAAGGTAAAAGGAAAAATGCATGCATGTGGGCATGATTGTCATATAGCAATGTTGTTAGGAGCTGCTAAAATATTAAATGAGATTAAAGAAAGTTTTTCAGGAACTATAAAATTATTTTTTCAACCAGCAGAAGAAATTGGTATGGGAGCAAAGCTTGCAATAGAACAAGGTGTTATGGATAATGTTGATGCTTGTTATGGAGTTCATGTTACACCAAGATTTGATTCTTCTAAAATAAATATGCAATATGGTGAAAGAATGGCAGCAACAGATGTTTTTAAACTTACAGTTGAAGGAGTATCTTCACATGGTTCATCTCCTCATTTAGGACATGATGCAATAGTTGCTTCTGGTGCAATAATAACAGGACTTCAAACTATTGTTAGTAGAATAAATAATCCATTAAAACCAGCAGTTGTAACAATAGGTACAATCAAAGGTGGACAAAGATTTAATATCATTGCTAATGAAGTTGTTATGGAAGGTAATGTAAGAACTTTTGATGAAAATTTTAGAAAAGAGATTGAAAACTATATAAGAGAAATATCTGAAAGTATTGCTAAAGCACATGGATGTACTGCAAGATTAGAGTATAGATATGGAACAGGAGTAGTTATAAATAAAGATAAAAATCTTGTTGATATAGCACAAAATGCAGTCAAAAAACTTTATGGGGAAGAAACTTTAATTGAGATGGAAAAAATAACAGGTGGTGAAGATTTTTCATTACTTATGGAAAAAGTTCCAGGAATATTTGGATATATAGGAACAAAAAATCTGAATATACCAGGCTCTGAAAAAATAAATCATCATGAATGTTTTACAGTTGATGAAGAAGCTTTAATTAGGGGAACAGCCGTAGCAATTCAATTTACTTTTGATTATTTGGAGGGGAAATAATGAAGAAAAAAATTATATATTTGGCTATAATAATACTTACAATCTTGTTTGCATGTTCACAAAAATCGAAGGAAGAAAAAAATAAAGAAGTGGTTCAAGAAAAGAAAACACTGACAATGGCACAAAAAGCTGAAATAAAAACATTAGATCCACAAAAAGCTACTGATTCAGTATCTAGAAGTATTATTCAAATGATTAATCAAAGATTAGTTAATATTGATAATGATGGAAATATTGTATTTGAAATAGCTAAGGAAATAAAGACAGTTGATGCAAAAACTACTCTTGTAAAAATAAAAGATAATATAAAATTTAGTAATGGAGAAACATTAACAATAGATGATGTCTTATTTTCTTTAAATAGAGCAAAAGAATCGCCAAAAATGGCTCAAGATTTCTATATGATAGAAAGTTTTGAAAAAGTAGATGATACAACTTTAAAAATTAATACATATTATGAAGCAGGAAATTTACTTCATAAATTATCTTCTAGTGGAGCAGGAATCATAAATAAAAAATCTTTTGAAGAAAACGAAGATAATATTGTAGGTTCAGGAATGTTTAAAGTAAAAGAATGGGTTTCAGGAGATAAATTAGTTTTAGAAAGAAATGAGTATTTTGAAGATACAAGTTCTAATATAAATAAATTAGTTATAAAATTTGTTCCTGAAGCAAATAGTAGAATGATAATGTTAGAAACAGGAGAAATTGATTTAGCAAGAGATTTATTGCCATTAGATTTTAAAAAAATTTCAGAAGATAATAAATATACAGCAATAGAAATTGAAACTCCTAGTAATATGTTTTTAGGTTTTGATTTAAGAAATGAACTGCTTTCTGATAAGAGAGTAAGACAAGCTATTGCTTATGCAATAAATAATGAAGATTTAGTAAATACTATCTTTAATGGAAGTGCCACAGCAGCAACTTCACCTGTCCCTAAGATGACAACAGGTCACAATGAGAATTCTAATTCTTATCCACAAGATTTAGAAAAAGCTAAAGAACTTTTAGCAGAAGCAGGCTATCCAGATGGTTTTGATATTGAACTATATGTAAGTGAAGATAATCAAAGAGTTGATATGGCAGTTATTATACAAGATAATTTAAAAAAGATAGGAATAAATGCTAAAATAAAAACTTTTCAGTGGGCTTCATATGTATCAACAATAGAAAATCCAAATATAATAAAACCACTTTTTATAATGTCTTGGAATATATCTAATGATGATCCAGATGAAGTATTGTATCCACTTTATCATAGTTCACAAATAGATGCACATACTAATGTAATTTTTTATAAAAATGAACAATTTGATAAATTAATTTTGGAAGCAAGACGAATGGCTGATAAAGAAAAAAGAATGAAAATATATAAAGAAGCACAAGATATAATACAAGAAGATTTACCTCATTATACTTTAGTTTACCCAAAACAAAATTTTGCTTTTAAATCAAATATAAAAGGTATAGAAGTTAATAAGAGAGGATATTTTAATTTTCAAAATACAATAGTAGAATAGAAACTCCTTGGAATATAAAAAATAGAACTATTTCTAAATATTGAGATAGTTCTATTTTTTATAAAGAAAAATAATAATGAAAGAAAAACTCACAGGCTTCCTGTTCAGTTTGAAAATAATGTTCATCTGTAAAAGAATGGCAATCTGCATAGCAAACTAACCAATTATTTTTTTGTTGAATTAAACACCTATCATTAAAATGTAATTTTGTTGTTATATAATAAGTTTTTAAATAATATTCTTTTGGTTTTTGAGCTTCAACTTCTAAAACCTTTAAAAGTTCAAAAACTGTTTTAATTGGAAGGTAAGATAATAACTTTTGTCTTCTGAGTTCATTCTTTTTTTCTGTGTGTAGAGTTGCAAAATGTGTCCATATCTTTAAAACAATAATAACAGGTAGGAGAATAATAAATTCTATAAATAAAATTTTAAGAAATACCATAATATTAATTCCTTTTCATATATTTAGTAATAACTATCTAAGTGTTCTAGCTCGTGTTCAAGTTTAAATAATTTTAACTCTAGTTGAGCAACTTCCTCACATAAATTTTGAAAATATGGGGCTTCAACCCCACAATCCCAATTATCTATTTCTCTATCAATCTTAGATATATTATATTTCAAATTTTTTATTTCTTTTTTATTATCTTTGCCTCACCAAAATATAAAAAGAATGAAACGTATATTAGGCTTAGATTTGGGCTCAAACTCTATCGGTTGGGCTTTTGTACAACAAGATTTTGAAAACAAACAAGGAAAAATTATTGCTACTGGTAGTAGGATTATTCCTATGGATCAGGGTATATTAGGTGACTTTGAAAAAGGAAACTCTGTTTCCCAAACCGCAGAGCGAACTTTTTATCGTAGCGCTCGCAAGCTCCGATCACCACATTTGCTTCGCCGTGAACGTCTTCATAGGGTGCTCCATATCTTAGGTTTCCTGCCCACTCACTATGATAAGCAGATTGATTTTTCAAAGAGATATGGCAAATTTGTAGATAATACAGAACCTAAAATAGCCTATAACGAAGGGAAATTCCTCTTTATGGATAGTTTTCAAGAGATGTTGAGTGATTTTAAATCACATCAGCCTGACTTATTCTATACTAAAAAGAATGGAGAAGAAAGCAAAATTCCCTATGACTGGACAATTTATTACCTTAGGAAAAAAGCACTTTCACAGAAAATCAGCAAAGAAGAGTTGGCTTGGATTATTCTGAACTTCAACCAAAAAAGAGGTTATTACCAATTACGTGGGGAGGAAGAGGCTGAAAACCCCAACAAAGAAGTAGCTTATTACTCCCTAATGGTTACCGATGTTACCGCTGAAGCACCTAATAAAAAGGGAGAAATCTGGTATTCCATACAATTAGAAAATGGTTGGGTATATCGCCGTACAAGCAAAATTCCTTTAGATGATTGGAAAGGGAAGGTTCGCGACTTTATTGTTACTACTGAACTCGAAGAAGATGGAAGTGTAAAACGAGACAAAGAAGGCAAGGAAAAACGTTCGTTCAGAGCTCCTGATGAAAACGACTGGAATCTACTTAAGAAAAAAACCGAACAAGATATAAGTACTTCACGAAAAACAGTAGGATGCTATATCTATGATCATATCCTGCAAAACCCTAATGAAAAAATCAAAGGGAAATTAGTCCGTACCATTGAGCGAAAATATTACAAAGAAGAACTAAAGGCTATTTTAGAAAAACAAATAGCTCTACAGCCTGAACTATTTACAGATCAATTGTTAGCCGATTGTATTCGAGAACTCTATAGCAAGAATGAAGCACAACAGCGAAATCTCGCAGCAAGAGATTTTGTACATTTGTTTGTGGAAGATATCATCTTCTACCAACGCCTCTTGCGCAGCCAGAAATCAACTATTGCTAATTGTACTTTGGAGTCTCGTTCCTACATAGATAAGGATAGCCATACTCGTAAAGAAGCCCCTTTGAAGGTATGTCCCAAATCTAACCCTTATTATCAAGAGTTTAGAGTACTTCAATGGTTGCAAAACCTCAAAATATATGAGATAGATAGCGATCAGGAAGTAACCCATGAATTTATAAAGACCTTAGAAGACAAACAGCAACTCTTTGATTTCCTGATGGATCAAAAAGAGATCGATTGTGAGGAATTACTAAAGTATTTCCTCAACCAGACCTATCCAATTGCCAAAGAAAAAGCACTAAAGAGTGAGTTGAAGAAATGGAAAGATACTTATCGCTGGAACTATGTATATGAT